>Ga0209367_1004319_pt1 | contig 19580 bp, 7 predicted proteins | sample WorMetLIZISLAND2_FD_187412 | JGI IMG/M metagenome (GOLD analysis project Ga0209367, IMG submission 187412) | Marine gutless worms symbiont microbial communities from Max Planck institute for Marine Microbiology, Germany - Olavius geniculatus... ...
GCTTAATACACAGTGGCAGTTTTAGGCCTGGGCCACAGCGGCACAGCCCCCAGTTTTGCTTCAGGCCCCCCAGTTTCGTGGCCACCCAGGATTTTTTTCAAAGACAGCACAAATATCGGACTTGTTTGCATTTCAAAATTTTAGAAAACTGCGCAATTTTGCGACTTCGATTGAACGTTCAAAAACCAAAAGTGCTTTAGCTTCAGGGGGGCTTTGCCCCCTAACCAGCGGCTCTGCCCCTGGACCCTGCTGGGGGCTCTGCTCCCAGACCCCTGTTATAGGCTCATGATGCTGCGCTTACCATGGGGCTGTGCCCCCCCCCCCCAGATACTGCGAGCTAGAACTGCCATTGTTAATACGCAATATGTCGTAATTTACTATTACTAATATTGTTAAATTATTATTAATATTATTTTTTAAATATTATTACTAGGAGCCTGTACGAGGAAAACAGATTGAAGAGCAGAAAAGAAGCCCCATATTAAGTCTTTGTTAGACATTTATAGCCGCACGATACGCTAAGCTATCCGCTTCTTTAAGTGTACTCATGTTATAGCTAATACTCGAATAAGACAAAATACATGTACGAATGGCTTTAAATTAGTGACATAGTTTCTCACCGTCGGATGGCTGCTGGAAGTTGACATAAGCATAACCAAGGCTTCGTCGCGTGATCATATCCCGACAAACGCGAATGCTTAGTACCGGACCGGCAGACGAGAACTTCTCGAACAGCATCGCTTCAGTAACATCCGGATGAAGGTCACCGACGTACAGTGACGCCATGGGATATGACGGCCCCTGACTCATACTTGATTATTTCACGCTCTAACACTAGTTGCGACACTTAGACCAACCCACAACAAAGGCACAAAACCAATAACACAACAACAAAAAATGTAAGTCGGCTATAAATGTCAATAACGTATCAACTCATAGTTACACGAACACTTTCAATTTTTTATACAGCAAACGGCTACGCTATTAAAGAACTAAAGCCGATTACTGTAATTGTTTACAACAAAAAACACCGACGCCATTTGTAACCGACTTCCTATGCGCGCGCATCAATGACGTCATGTCCTTTTCCGTGAAAAGACTTTGCATAAAGATAAGTAAGTAAAGCCTGTTGAACAGGTCATGAAGCGTGTGTAGCCTACTGCGTGTTCCGCGCGTGTATTTTGCTTTATACAAGATTTTCAAGTAATTAATAATTATCAGAATTTTGGTTCCAAGTTTTTGCGTTAGTTTGTAGACTAAGACAGTTAATGTTTTAAATTTTAATCCTATGTGTTTGTTGCAACTTGCAAGCATAATAATAAAGACGTCTGGACTCTTAGAGCATGGCCTGGACTAGAGCCACAGCAGGGCCCGGGGAAACATTCTCGCAGGGCACCTGTGGGGAAAATTTTTTTGAATTTTTCTTTTTAAAATGGCGCATTCTGGTGTAGGCCTACTTCATATTTGTGAGCGACGGCGAGTCCCAAAAACGTCGCGGGGCCCGGGGTAACTTACCCAATATCTTCACCTCTTAACGGACCTGAGCATATATTCCAGTAGTTGCAAGTTGTAACAAGGGTTTCTGTCGAATCTGCTCTGCTCCGAGTGCTCTCTTCTCCTTCGCTGCAAAATGTACTTTTACAGAAATCCAATTTATCCCTATAGTAATTATGGTTTCTTTCGTATGTTAGTTGACTGTATACTCTGAAGCAGTGTTTTTCAACCTTTTTGCTCCAGCGGAACCCCACACAAGCGTGAAGATCACTCACGGAACCCCATGCATTGATCCATCAGTCTAGCGACGTACGCGAGGTTGAAACTACAGGGTGTCTACAGATTCATTTCTCTAGCAGGGCAGAGCCCCCATGGGGACGACAAAACAGACAAATATGACCAATTATAATATGAAATTTGACCGCATTAGTAGGCAGCAGTATTGTATTTAACCACACACGACGGGCGAGGTGGTCGTCGACGGCCGCTTAGCCCCCGCCACCAACCCAAAAAATTCTTCACGTGGACGCATTTTTTTCTTTAGCAGAGTGTTCAAAGAATTGAATTAAGTAAATAATCAAACGATTTCATAACTATAATTTTAATCAATACGTGTTTTTCTTCTTTCTCATTTCCAATAAAGCATTAATCCTCAAAATTGAGTAATGTCGTGCATAGGGGGCCTACGTTAGGCCCTATAATATAGGCTTACGTAAATGCAGGTATGGCAAAATTACTAAGAACGAAAATTATTCAACACAGTTACACAGTAGGTCTATGCAAAAATAGACGCGAAGAAGTGCAATTTCGAACAAAGGGTTTGGTGCTAATTTTCTACGACTTTGTCTGACGTAATTTCGCCCGATAGGTTATTTTTACTGGTGCTGTGGAACCCCTGGCAGATGCTCGCGGAACCCAAGGGTTCCACGGAACCCCGGTTAAAAATCACTGCACTGAAGTAAACAGTTCTTCTTTTGTTTCTTTTCTTTCATTAATACCGGAGATAATACAGAGAGGCCGGGAAGATTAGAGCAAATATATTGGGGTAGAGGCTGATTACTGTAATTAGCGATTAATAACTCCGGTGTGTATGTATGGTCCTGACAGGACCGAATATTGATCCGTCAGCTGTACCAACAGCCTGGTAGCTACTATTACGGCTGCCGGATCAATATCCTGTGCCTTCCGCAGTAAACGGAAATGGCACAAGTTTGGCAGTGCCTGAATAGCAAAGGGTGTGGTCTTGCCTGTAATAAGGATCAACAAGATGGCAAGTGTGGCAGTAAATGAAACAAGTAACGAATTATCAACACGAAACATTAATATAAATTAGCAGCATGCAAATGACACGACTCTCTGGAACTGACTCATGCACCTAACAGTATGATGTCATTCAGTACTAGAAGCCATCCACTGGGCACCAGGAACACTGTCAACATCAGTATTGTTGTCCCCCCCCACAATTATGCTTATCATAAAATCTGATTACCAGAGATTCCCCCCCCCAAAAAAAAATACAACATTTGAGACTAAAAATCCCCATTTTTGCAAAAAAATTTAGGGGGAAAATTAAAATTTTTGCCACCCATATCTCCTGCATTGGTAATCTGCAACATCCTGCCTCTAATTGTTTTAACTCATGAAAATGCTGGACTGCTGGTCGGGATAACAGATCACACCATAAGTATAATTCGAAAAAACTTTATACAGAAGAAATTTTTCAAAGTACCAGAAACAAAATCATGAGAACTGGACATGCTAAATAAAAGCACAACAAGGGCATGCCAGATTTTAAACAAAATACGCAATATGTCTCGCAGGGCCCCGAAACATTTTTGCGAGGCCCCTCTGGAAGAAGATTTTTAAATTTTTCTTTTCAAAATGGAGCAAACAGTATTTTATATTTCTGAGCAATGGCAGGCTCCCCCAAACGTTGTGGGGCCCAGGGTAACTTACCACCCTACCCTACCCTCTCGATGGGCCTGCTATCACATCATGAAAATATCTTACTTTCAACAAGTCTCACAAAAAGTAACTCATCCTAAGTTGAATGATAAAGCATATGCATTACAGCTAAGATGGTCAACGTTCAGTCTTTCTATGCACAATATAAATTATGGTATGCATTATAGAAAAATGCAAAGCAGCAAGTCAATAAATAACTACTTAAATGGTAACTCCAATAAAGTTTATACCAAAATTCCTTCTACAGCAGTGACAATAAAGCATCAGCTCATATTACAAATGTTCAAGTGCATAAGATATTATCTACATTTTGTTATATTACTGGATTTTTAACAAATTTCACCACTGAAACATGTACGAATATAATCCTATCATCATTTCTGTCATTAAAGCACACGGCAGTAAAAAACGACTCACACATGCAATAACATTAAGCTAAAAAGTAGTAAAGCTAAGAAGTAGCTACTGCCACACACACTTCAAATACAAGCTAAAAACATTAACAATTCAATGCAGAAAAATCAGTCAAGCTAATTTAACTTGCTTTCCAATAACAGTAATACGATAAAATGCTCTAAAAATCATGTCCTTTAAAAATAAATAACATCAAAAAACTAGTCAGCTGCAACCAGTCGAATACAAGAAAGTCACAAAGACCTGGCCTATCAGTAATGCGATTGACACAGGCATGGATAAATACGCTGACAAACTGGCGGAAACCAGGACAACCGAAAAACTTCATGCAGTGATACGATAATCATTGAACGGCAAGCACTTGTGCTGGGTGATGGAATCTGTACAAGCAAATCAGTTCCGAATTAACTGATGCATCGGCAACTGACTGCGCTACTTAATCATGGCAATATCACGCGACTTTTCACGCGTACACGAATCGTCTGTACTGCAGCTCCAAAAATTCCTCTGCTTTCCGTTGATGCTAGCACAAAGTAGAGACCATGGGGAGATTTTTAAAACTTTTATTTTGATATTATGATGCGTCATGTAATATAATACATTAATTCATAAAAACAAACCGAGAGACTGAACGGTACTGATGAGAACTCGAATAGATACTGCAGCATGCACTATGCTATGCACTAGATGCAAACAGTTTTTTTCAGCAGAACTTGGAAAACAAAATAAAAAATGCAAAAGCATTTTTGATTGCGCAACAAAAATTTATGAAGAGCATAGAAATTTTTTTAGACTTGACCAAAAAAGTTGCTCATATGTAAACAAAATGCAAAACACAGCCAAATACAAGACATTACAAGTAAAGCCCTGCTAATGCAAACAGGAACGTGCAACAACCGTGCACTGTCGTATGCTGTTGATCCTTAGACTTCATCTGTAGATCTCATCGGTATGGCTTTTGGCTAGTTTCACAGAAGGCCCAGTGAAACAAAATCAGTCAAACACAAATTCATAAAAGTTTTTCAAAAAAATGAATTCTCAGATTGTGAAACAAAAGTTTATGAAAATGCCACCAACCTAGCACCCACTGTTCTGAAACACTGATGGAATTCTTTCTGCTCTGCTGTCCGACGCACACATCAGCTTTACGCAGACAAGACGTCACCTATAAAAACAATAGATGACGAAAGGTAACACATACAATACTGTAACCGTATTTTAATTATGTTGCCTAATGTTTATTATACTTCCATTAATCTTATTCCAGTTTATTCCTGTCTTTTTCATTTTCCGATGTGACTTTCCCCAATAACTTCAGAATTTCCTAAGAGATGAGGCTATCTCTTCAAATTCCATGCAAATTCAATGGACTTTTGTCCTGAAGGATAGTTAACTACGATCTAAGTATGTACTTAGACCATACTTTGTGACTTGAGACATTCGTTGAGTAAAAACTTTAGACTCAGACCGAAATTTCAGCTCAGCAAAATCACTTCATTTTTTGGCTCAACTCAGCTCAGCAAAAGGCTAAGACACAAAGCAAAGTCATGCAACGAAAGACTTAAGTCACAAACCTGACCACCGCAGAGAGCAATAAGCTGTAAGAGATCACGCCTCAGTGGCACCGTCTTCTCAGCCACGTAAACATTTCCAACCGACTCAAACAACTTCTGCCGATATTTAGCTCCCTCTCTGCTTTTCTCCAGTCGACTTTTCTGCAAAATTAGAAAACACCATACAAATAACTGTCAACATCAAATAATTCTAGTTTACTAATGAAGCAAAAATGGTGTACTTTAACACTTTTCATCGCACAGAACTAAACAATTTCAAATAAAAGTAAATTATTTTGTAAAAAATGCAATACACACCACATGTAAAGATAGTATTTAAATCACAAATGACAAACATATAACAGAACAACAATTGCAATCTGCCTGCATATCCATTGTTGCAAAGCTGTTGCAAATTTTAAATATAAATTCAAGAAAAAACAGACTTTACATATTTACTCAGCAGCAGAAATGGGATGAATTGTCTTAATTACGTACAGCTGCAGTGACAGCGGTCCAACAATCATTTTTGGCCTGGCACTCGGTGTGTTAAAACTTAACAGTCATTCTATCTGTTTTTTGATAATGTGCATGCAAACAGAATGCCTGACAGCTGTAGACAAGGCACTAATACATGGAAATGTCCAATGGACTTCAGACTTCCCACTGTAGTCACAAAATATAATTCAAAGACTTTCAAGGACTGCCGACATTAATTTTCAATGACCAAATGTCAACATTAGTTCATATCATCACACATTACACAACATGTTGCTAACTGTAAACTGTGTCCAATTAAGTTGAAACCAAATAAAAATACTGCCAACAAAAAGCCAACATATTAATTCACAGATGACAATTCCAACTAGATACTTTTCCTAGCGTTCAGTAAGTTTCTTTTTTTTCGGTAGTTGCGTGTTCGCATAACCTGTGACCTGCATGTTTACGCTGCTAAACATACTGAAAAAATTCCAACACTTTCAAAGACCTAGAAACACAAATTCAAGGACTTCCAAGGACCAACCTTGTTTTCAAGAACTTTCAAGACTTTGAATTTAGAGAAAACAAGAAATTTGAGCTCATGAGATGTGCAAAAGCCTATAGCAGTTCCGGTTCAGTAGTTTAGCTGAAAATTGGGGTGTTCACTCTAAGTTAATATACAAATACCAAATCCTCTATCTGGATCACATAACAATAATAGCGTGGCACCACCTTGTGAATGATATAGACTTGTGTCGCAGCCCGAAATCGCCAAAAAAATCCATAAAACCTGGCGTTCAAGGTCATTGAATTCAGCGCCAATCGAGAGCCAGTGTACAACTTCCTATTAGTGATTAATAGTAACCTAGGCCCTATCTCACACCGTTAACGAGATACAGCAACTTATTGGCCCAAAATTGCAAATTTTGCCCACCCCCTCTCATTTAGCGCCCTCATTCGGGTGACCCCTTCGAATTTATGGAAAAGCTTTACGGTTCCTGAAACTAGAGTCTTCCAGGCAGCCGACGGTGAAGATTTGGTGATCATAGCTTGCACCGTTTTTAACTGATCCACCCGTGTGACAGATGGACGGACGGTCAGAATTGCGATGGCCAAGATGCGCTGAAAGCAGTAGCTGCTTTCGTGCGTAAAAAATTCCAGGACTTTCAAGAATGCGTAGAAATCCTGGGACTTATTTTCACTAGTGAACAATGTGAGGTCAGCAGAACTGACAGACCCGAGCAACAGGAAAAGTTTTGTGCATCTCAAATGGCTCTTCACTCAACCAATGTCCCTCGGCTTCAGACTTCACCACCTAAAACACACAGCACACCACGGTATGCAAGTGAGTCGTTCAGAAAAATGGTTGACAATAGTCTATATTATGCTATAAAAGCATCTGATTCCAATAATATTTTGGTGTAAGGCATCCTCAGTTCATTACAGTGTCATAGCCAACTATGAATTCTGCTATCTATTGGCCAAATAAATAAAAAAGGTTAAAGAAAGATGGCGTATAGCTCCTAATGAGCGAACCCATCTCAGAGCTACGGAGCGTCACTTGTCATATGGGATCACACAGTGTTACCTGCCACCCGACAGAGGTGAACACGCCCCACCTTAACCCCAGCCAGATAGGCCGGTACTCGATTTACCTACCCCGGAGGGATGGAAGGCTGAGTTGACCTAGGTGGTTGGTTACATCCCGAGATGGTTTACCTGCCTACAGGCAGTCACCCATCGCAGTATTAACCGGGCCCCTGCGTACAGTAACTTCGCTGATTGGATCAGACGCGTTACCACTACACCACGCCTACCGCCTTTTAGAACACTATAGGCTAAACGAAATACAACGATGCCGTAACAAGCCACTGAAATCATCTCTATCATTTGGTTTTCCGGAAAAAGTGAGCATTCTAGTCTGCCTACAAAACAGTTTCATAAAACACCCAACGGACCTAATCGTGTCTCTGGTAATTTTTGTTTATTTTGCAAGGTTTCAACTAACAGGAGAGTTCGACTGAACCTATCAAATTCAAATCCTTTTTGCTACAAGCTTGCAACATTCCAATACCTTCATATTCAGTCCATGGCCGAGAGCGAGTAGCACTCGGAGCGAAAGCCTCGAACAGACTTCAAAGCACTCGAGCACGACATGCTTGAAACTCGGTATTTCTTTCGTCGGCCAGCGCTATAAAATGCAGACGAACAAAACAACACAGAAATACAAATTCCAGCGCGCCTTGTGTCGACATGCATGCGGCCGTCCGTCTAGTTGCCGAGGGTCCTGCGCACCCGCTGCAATTCGCTCATGGTAAAAAAAATTGACACATCGGTTACTCGATTCCTGGGAACGTCGACGCCAATTTTGGTTGGCTGCGTCTCTTTGCTTTCGAGTTAGAAACCCGACTATACGGAACAGACAGACAAACGGACGGACGGACAAGACTCCTAATGCGATCTATTAAGACGATCGTATTATAAACATGCGGAGCACCATAATACAGCCTAGAAATACGTAAAATATTTAGTAGTTTTTCTTAAACTACAGACACGCGGCAGTAATTACTATGTAAATTGATAAGAATGATTACTGTCAGTATTATACGGAGTAAACCCTAGTGTAGGGCCTATAAGTCACTAACGATAAGCTTTCGTCATAACTGCATTGCTGATGTTCGAACTTTTAAATGCAGGCACACAGCAAAATAAAAGAAAATCTGTAAACAATATTTACTACGTTAAAAAGTTTTTTTTTTAATTTAAGGCGTATTAAGACTTCTAAAAGCCCAGTGGGGCTGAGCATTTCAAATGGCCCTGTCACCAAACAGCCTGAATAGTATGAAAATGAGGTATGAGAAAAAGTGTCCCCTTTCACATTGGGAAGCGACAGTCTTTTTATTTTGGGGTTGCAAAATACGTATTTTTTGCATCCTCGGGCGTTATAGGCTTAATACCGTTATGTTGTTCTGTTCACTAACAAGTTGTAACTTTTCTGGTGAACATAGCCTAAAAGCGACGATGATCGTTAAGTATAAAAATTAGTGAATTATTTCAACCTAACATAATGGGCTCATCTGAGCTGTAAGCCGTAAGCCCCATGGTTAAATTAATGGCATGAGATATGTGACCGGCAACCGGTTAAATAGTCTATAGGCAATATGACCGGTCAGATTTTTTGTCCGCATGGACGGCGACAGCCGAGCAATTGACGACCTCAACCGTAGCACCACGGATCCGTTAGTCGGCAAAGCCTAGTAACTCATCAAGCCTAGCAAGTAGACCATCACAGATAGCCGGTGGGCAAGTTTTCAGCAGTTCTTGCCTGCAAGAACCTCGAATTTACCACTCATATTCTATGCTAAGTTTTGATGTTCATTACTGTCACATAAATCTATTAAAAACGCCAACCCTAAGCCAAATCCTAACCCTAACCCCAACCCTAACCCTAACCCTAATCCTAAGTCCTAAACACTACACCGCAATAATCACGCGAATTCTACTCAGTAGCGCATACACTTTATTTAATGTTATTCGCTAGGTGACGACTGCGATTTTTCACTTTGACCGGTCACATAGCCTACAGGCTATTTGACCGGCTGCCGGTCAAATAGTTACCGCGTAAATTAATACGTCCTCATCTCTGCGAGTAACTGACCAAGTCGTCGCGAAGTGCCATCAAGTTAACGTCAAAACATTCCTTCAGATCGCCGGGCCGCTCCGGGTTTAAACTGCATTATCACACACGCACTAACACATTTAAACGTTTTCTGTTTAACTTCTCTCAAACAAAATGCATTTTAACGTATGCTAAACTTTTTTTCATTTTAAAAGTTTTTACGCGCAACATCACGTAGTTCTACGCGCGTTTTCGCTGTCGTAGATCTGCGTCCACCTCTTTATGCGTCTGTCTGTCACGCTCTGCAGCATGGAAGCTAGGATCACGAAATTTTCACCGTGGGCTGCCGCAAAGACTCTTATAAATTTTTTTCGGACAAAATTTTGTGCCGCTGGATGATAGGATTCCACTCAAACGAAGGTGTCAAAGAAAAGTACCACCCAAGACGTCGTTATTCTACCGCTATCGACTCGTCTAGCGTGAAAACGGTTGCAGACACAGACTTACAGCGGTCCACCAGACCCCGTGATAGGAAGGGAGCTCGGTGCCCCTGTTTAAGAACCCCATCCGATTTTCGATCCTTCAGGCCTCATTAGGGACAAATTGTGTGTAAGCCTATTTTATCGCAGAAAGATCCTACCAAATTAATTTGGATTGACGCCGCTGATCACACAATTACCGAAGATTTACGAGTGAATTTAGCCTACTATCTAAAAATATGAGCAACAATAGGGAAACTATTATGAATAGGTAGGCCTAGTCATTGCCAGCTCACCGTTCCTGCTCCATAGCGACCCAGCCATGGTTCTCGACGCCGTACGGATAACGCGACTTGACAGCGGCGGGCAAGTCGAAAAATTCGTCAGTCACTAATTGAAATTCTTCCAGCTACATACAAATGCAGCTTTTGGCCAACCGTACTAATAATCGAACATATGTCGCTAGCTTCTGTCTGTTGTCTGTAGTCCGTAACACATGTATTGTGGCTAAACGGTGCATTTTACCGGAAAACTGCCTGAACAAGCAAATAGGGTTCTCGGATTTGGATCCCTACGACCCCCATTTCCCCGAACGTGAGTACTGTCTGCACTCTGCATCATCAAATGCTTGCACTGCGAATTGCAACCGAACTGCTTCAGTTAGCAGCATGGTTACTATTGACAGCCTACAGGAACTGACCAACGCTCTATCCAACCGTACCATCGCCGACCCCTTACCTGTTCTCCCAAAATAGCTATCTACCGCCACCCCCAAAATCTGCATGGCACATTACGATTAAACTGTCAGCGGAATGGTTAGCATGCTATAAACAGATTATAGACAACAGACATCTGCCAGTGCCCTGTTTAATCCATCCATTGCCGACTCTCTACTTTGTAAGGCTGCGAAATGTGCCCACTATATTTTTGGGCTTATATTGAAAGGCTGGCGTAGGATAGTAGTAAATAGATTATATTACGCGTCTGTAACGCTTGCTTGCTTCCTGAGCATCAGCCAGAACGCTGGAACATTGCCAAAATTAAATGTTTGCAGAATTGCAAAATCCGTGCATCACTAATTTATCCGTCAGTTACAAGAGTTACAATACAATACAATACAACCATAAATTTGCACTCAAAAACTGACAGACAAACCGTCAGTTTAATCTAGCACATAAACTAAAAGAACTGAAATGTTTAAAAGAAAATGAAATGAGATAGATACTGAGAATAGATATACTGTTAAATGTAAAATGTTACAAGTTATGAGCGATAGAGAAGTGAGAAGCTCATGTAAACGTTGATTTTGAAGAGAAAAGTCAGATTTTTCATGTGAGAATTAGTATTAGTATCTGAAAACCACGAGTGCCCTGTTTAATCCCAGTCCAGCAGAGAGACTACGTTGAACATTGAAGGAGCTGTTTGAAACAATATATGTGACGTCTCGGCCGAGCGTACGCGAATAAAACCTTTCCCTGATAAGGCAGGAAGATGTTATCGACAACCGTGAATTTCTGGGTAATTCCGGGACAACATAAAGTGTACCATGCGACCTGACGTTGAGTTCATCATCAGCCAACTGGAGCATACTACGGCAGATTTTATGGACGTCGTTCGACGACAGTACAAGCTTGGAGAATTTGAATCGACAAACAGTCATTCATCAGCGGTTCAGGCGTATGCATTTGCTAGCTAGCTCTGCCGCTTGCTTTGCCGCTATAAAAGGACAAATTGATAGTACACTGTGTCCAAAAAAGCATCCCTGACATTTTCGACTGTAACTTAAAAAATTATCGGCTTTTGGTTTTTTGGTTGATTTTTGGTACTAATATTCCTGACATAACTTGTCATCAAATGACCCATAGATGTGATGAACGTCAAAAAAATTATAATAAACGTTAATAAAAGCGTTTATTAGGAAAGAGATTGTAAACGTTTGTAAACTAAAAGTAAATGTACACAGAGTTGCCTCACTTTTCTGGTGACTGTACTCACTGTAGCCAGAGCCCGGCGTGACACGGTAAGACTGCGCGTTGCTCAATCCTCCTCTAGACGCCTGCTCTGTAGTAAGTGCTGCATCATGAGGCAGCTGTTTACCGTCACCAGCACCGCGACCCAATAAACTCTTATCAGTGATAGAACGCAATGCACTATAGCTTGGCTTCCCGTCATAATTTTACTTCGTTTCGCTCATGTGATTTTTATTGAGATAAACGTTGACAAAATAATAAACGCGTTTACAAAGAATTTTCGTAAACGTTGTAAACGTTTATCACATCTATGAAATGACCATTCAGTTTCCCACCGTACCCAATGTATGCTACTGCGCTACTTTGGGAAAACAGATCAAGCAAAATATGTGTTGAAATAAATGGGAAAAACGTCAATAAATTTCATCTATCCTAATCTGTGGGCCCCAACAGCAGGTTTATTACAAGGTTCGACTGTCATGCAGCAGTGTGCCTACCAGATGATAGTTACGGAATGTTTGTGAAGTCAAGAAGCGACTGTAAAGCCTGGACTGATCTGGAGCCGAACAGTATCGATACTGCTGTCAATGAATGGAGAAATTACTGTGTTTGCATAGTGGGCCAACACTTCAAGCAATTTTACTGCAACCAGTTGAAAAAAAGACAACAAAATGATGAATTTTCAGTCACAGTGTCAGAAATGTAAACAAAATGTTTTTACACTTTGTTTACATTTCTGACACTGGCCTAAGTCTGCACACTTTCTCATCAAACAGCGATAGCGCCTCACAACTTGCTAGGCAGTACGGTCGGCCATCCTAGCGATGGCTGGGCTTCTTGTCGGTAGCACAATTAGCTGGCAATTTCACAAGATGTAAGCGCATGCCAAACGAATTTACGTCCACTCCATTGACGTCGTTCTATTAACAAACCTACAGAATGATAATATTAGCTTCTGTATGTCGACTCTTCCGTACAAGTTTCGCAACAATGCGTGCCAGAAAATTTCAGTCACGCGACAATAAACAAGGTCGAATTAATATCAAAATTGTGACCCAAATTGGACACAGCGTAGAGATGAAAAGCGAAAGGAATAGTGGGCCTATAACTTTCTCAAGGGATAGACGTCTTGAGAACAGAGTCTTCACTGTGTCAGTAAACGCATAGGCTTTATTAAGTCTACCAGTTGCTGTGGAAAGCCAGTGTTGCTGAGATAGACGAAGCCGATGGACGTAAAGGCGCTCATCAGTTCGTCTGCTGTCTTCTTCACGTCATGTTCGTTCAAGTTGACGTCATCCTGGATCGATAGTGACAAGGACGAAAAATCGACGATCGGAATCGCAGCCATCTTGAGCGAACGCACCAGATCAAGATCACTTGATTCTGCATGATACATCAAACGTCACAACAGTCATGTCAGTGTCACACTCAATGTTCCGTGATCTGCGCAAACGACTTGTTCAACGAATTTACGGGAAGAAAAACCAGAAGCCCAGCTATCGCTATGAAAAGCCGACCGTACCGTCTACGTCCGAAGCCCAGCGTCTGACTTCCAGTCACGGAGAGAAAGCGATTTGCCAGAGGTGACACAGTTCCATGCACGCTATGTTAACGCTGTCTCAAAAGCTATAATGAACGCTAGTTTAACGGACATCGCACGTGGTCATTTTGCCAGGCGATATTTAATATAGATAGCTAAAAAAATAAACGAACAAAGAGAATATCAGACGCAGGTTTAGCAAATATTTCTCACAAAAACGCCTTGCTCGAAAAAATACGCTATACAGCCTATATGTTGCAGTACTGACCTTCAAGATCATCCAAGGTCAATGATTTCTATTTAATCTGACAAGGCTTCCTATTAGTGATTAATAGCAACCTAGGCCTTATCTTGCACCGTTTAGCCACAGTACATCCGTGACAGACAAAGGGACAGACGGACAGACGGACGACAACCATGACAACAGCTCGACCGTTACGAAAGTACCGTCGGCTAAAAATTAACCGTAGGCCTAATTTCGGTTTTTATAGCTAATAGCTATATTGCATAATAGCCAGCACATCTCCATTAAATACAGTTGAGGCTTGCGGTGTTATTGGTATATAATAGGCCTAGTAACAGAGCGACGTCTATTAGGCTTAGCCTAAGCTTATATATGTAGGGCCAAAAAAGGCAAAAAGTAAGCCATATCGTTGCCAGATATTGACTCATGTTCAAAAACTCTTTTCCTTTTTTGTTCCATTCTGCACTTTTGTCTTTTTGTTTAGTTGCCATTCGCGCATAATGTGCGTCAAGACATGACTGAAAGTACGAAAATCACGGCTCAATCTGACCGGGGCTCATTATTGTTGCATGCAGAGAGAGAGAGTGTTTACCTGTTTTGCAAAGCTATATTACCGGCAGTATTCTACACTTTTTGTACGTCGTCTATTGTAACAGCTATAGTAGGGTACATGAGCTTAGTCAAACGACATAGCATTACATGTATAGGCCTATCTATGCCACAGAAAGATCAGCAGGCCGACTGACTACCATTAGGCCGCATTGTTGACAATAACGATAGGTCAAGGGTTTTGGTATGTCGAGGGTTGTGCTAAAGCGTCGATTAGTTGAGCAGCCAAAGGTCTCGAGACGCGAGTGCAGTGGGTCTTTGCGTATTTTTACGCGCGACAGCAGAATGCTTCACGCGTCTTAGCTATAGCCTTAAAAACTAAGCCTATGCGTCCGTTTGTACATCCGTCAGATCCATAAAAGTTCTCATTCTACCGACTTTAATTAGCTCATTTATCGTAACGGCGGTTGCAGATAGGCTCCGACATGCTACTCATCATAACAATTAAGCACTGGCGACGAGCTTGTAGGAGTAGGCCTATTACATCAAGGACCTTAAACGACCTTGAACCCCAAAATACGAAATTTTAGTGAATTTCTTCGATTACGGGTTGCGACACACATTTTAAAAGTGAATTGCGCTAAAGTGGCTGAAGATAGGCCTATCTGACGATAATTGTAGCTCTCTACGGCTTCCCTACCGCGGTTCCCTATAGGCCTATTTTGTAAATTATCGTATCGATCGTGCATCGAAATTGAAATCCTCATATCGACCCATCACTAATAGGCAGACCTAAAATAAATAAATAGTCTTTGTGGCTCTGTTTGTTTACACGTCTGTTTCTGATTTTTAATGGTGTATTTACTGCCTGTTGACGAAGTGCATCGTAAAATGTGGTCTTCGATGAACGAAGGTAAATTTCGTGTTTTGATTTTGAAAAGAGACCAGAAAATGAAACTTTAATTTTAATGGTCTGTTTCCGTATATTCACCGATGATGTCTAACAGGTTTACCAAAACATCAGTGCGTCACTAAAGTAAGATATTGTAACTGTAAAATGGTCTGGCACTGTGACAGATGCTGTAAGCCTTGCAACTTAAGAGATGATGTGTCATAATTTGTGCAAAATATGTCTTATTTGGAGCAAGGAAATTTTATTTTTATTGTTAAAAATTATTGTGAGTGATAGCCATTTTCTTTGCCTTTTACTAAATTTTCTGACTTACTGGAGTTATCAGCCTGTTGTACCACTGCAGATATAGTGCTGGTGATAGGCCATATGAGTGTGATCGCGGGATAAGAGCGCTTTTTGTTGTATTGATGTCTGAGAATATCATCTGTTCCATGATATGCTGATGTGCAGTCTATAATAAGGAGTTTATTTACTATACTGAATGGCAAACAGATCTTAATGTTAACTGCCTGTGGTGTGTTTTGCGTGCGTGTGTGTGTGTATGTGTGCCGTGCGTATGCGTGTGTGTGGTATGGTGCGGTGTACTTTATTTCAGGAGCATATGAAGCTCAGCATCTTACAGTAAAGTTAGCACAAACTGCTTTTGAGCTATTTTCTGTCCAGTCTGCAGTGCTTGATGACCATCATTTTTTTTCCTATTATTTATACATTAATTTGTTGAATGATGATATTAATCGCTCAATAGCAAATAGTTGCTGAAATGTCAGTGATGCAGCCGTTACAGATTCAGTTGAATCTGTCTAACTTGTTTTCTAATGCATCATGGTTTTTTGCAGCAGCTGCAGTAATTTTTACGTGCGATAGCAGAATGCTTTATGCGTCTTAGCCATCATCTAGGTGTCTGTCCATCCGTCTGTCCGTCCGTCCCGCTCGTGAGCTGCATCAAAACGGTGCAAGCTAGGCTCACGAAATCTTCACAATGAACTGCCCCAAGGTCTCTAGTTTATCGTGACAAAATTCCGTGCCTTTGGGTGAAGGAGTTTTCCTCAAACGAGGGCTTCAAAGAGGGGTACCCCCCTAAGAAGACGTTATTTTGTCGTTATTGGCTTGTATAGTGTGACAACGGTTGCAGATAGAGACTTGCTGCTTATCATAACAAGCACTGGTGACAGGCATTTTAGATTTGTAAGCATCTATGACCTTGAACGACCTTGAACCCCCGCAAAAAGGGGTTTTTAGTGAATTTTTCACAATTTTTGGATGCAGTGCACATTTCAACACTGAATTTCGACGAAATGGCTGGATATAGACCAAAACATCCTGCGTACAAAATTTTCAGCATTAAACGTAAATTTTAGCAGTTCATGTCCCGGCCCCCCTAGATTTAAGGAGGCTGGTGCAGGCAGGCATCAAAGACGGCTACCTCCCTAAAAGTGGTTATTTTATCACAATTATCTTGTGTAGTGTGAAAATGGTTGCATATAGGCACAGACATGCTGCTTGTCATAACAAACAATAGTGACAAGCTTTTTATTGGTGTCAACGTCGATGACCTCGAATGACCTTGAACCCTCAAGATAGGTTTTTGTGATTTTTTTTGCAATTCCGGCTGTAAAACACATTTCAACACTGAATTGCGACAAAATGGCTAGAGATAGACCAAGACAACCTGCATATGAAATTTTCAGCATTAAACGTAAATTTTAGCAGTCCAAGTCCAACCCCCTAGGTTCAGGAAGGCCGGTGCAGGCGGGTGTCGGACACTGCTACCCCCCTAAAAAGTGGTTATTTTACTGCAATTATCTTGTGTAGCCTGAAAATAGTTGCATATAGGCACAGACATGCTGCTTATGATAACAAGCAATAGTGACAAGCTTTTTATTGGTGTCAACTTTGATGACTTTGAATGACCTTGAACCCTCAAAATAGGTTTTTTAAGTGTTTTTTTGCGATTTTCGGCTGCAACACACATTTTAAGAATGAATTGCACCAAAATGGCTGGAGATGGACCTGGACATCCTGCGCATGACATTTTTAGCATAGAACGTACATTTTTAAGAATCTAAGTTTTGATCTCATAAATTCAAGGAATCTTTCGTATGAAGGCTTCAAATTTAAGTACTCTTTCAAGATGCATTAATCTTATTGCTGTAGGCCTACACTGATTGCCAAAGTGGCAGGACTGCTGCTATTGCGCGTCACATGAGCTTTGCTCAAATTGCTAGTTAGAGGTTGTTAGAAGTTGAAAATCTGTTAGACACATTTGAAAAAGTAGTTGGATTGTTTGTGTGGCAAATGTAAACTATTTTTTTATCAGAAGTATTGATTGCAGAATGCAGATATTGTGTAGATATGCACTTTTTATAACATATTTCATTACATATGTTCAGATGCAATGTATTCGTACCTTGTAATGAGGTCAGTTTCTTCACTGTACCGATATCTTTGCATTTCTGCTCCAATTTTCTGAACTCAAACGAGTGAGCTGTACCACCATACAAGTTTGAGCCATCTTACTGACTGCTAGTCTAAAATAACATATATATGTTAACAGCAACACATAGTGAATGTTTCACATCAATTGATCCCTCATGAAATTTCAACAGTAGTAGCTGTCACACTCTAAAAGCGGAAAGATATATGAAGCTGTTGGTTGCATGTCATAGTGCTGAGCGGAGTTCAGGCCCGACAGACTGGCGATGTTTTCCATGGCCCCGGCGCAACCAATGTCGACCTACCAGAGTTGGACTCTTACCAGGAAGAATGCCTGAACAAGGCAAAGAAATACGCCGTGGAACAAAACCTGAAGGCTGCTGCAGTACGACAAACAATTGCACAGCAACAGCAGGTGAGATTTTTGAATGGTGATATAAATAATGATTATAGTGATAAATATATGAATAATTTAAAGTAGTAGTGTTTGAAGTAATTCTTGAGTCCAGTTGAAGCTATCCATCAAATTGAGCAGTGGTGATTGTGTGGATGGTTGGGCCATTTTAAGTAACTCTTCCTTGGTCATATGCTTTAGAACCTGCTACTATTTAAAAGTTGAAGCATTGCGGTTGGAGGTTGGACCAGCTCATTGTGTTATAACTTATTATAGTCTTGTCTTGTTTGAAGCAAATCGGTAAAACTGCTAAATAAACTGCTAAACTGCTGAATAAACGTCTTTGATGTGTATGTGCTCGAAATGTCAGCAATGCACAGTTAATAAGTGAGCGAAAAATTGTTGTACAGCTAGTTTTGGCTTAGGGTAAATTTCTCATTGCAAAAATAAAATTTGTTTGTGCGCTTAGCTCTGCTGAAGTCCACAGAGGTGTAGTAACCTTGCTTGTGATGTTGTTATATCGGTATGAAAACAAGAAATCTGAGCTAATGCTCATGAGACATGCGAGAGCCTATAGCAGTTCTTGTTTGCAAGTAATCTTGGTCTATCTCCATCCATTTCATTGCAATTCACTCTTTTGCAGCCAAAAGTCGCCAAAAAATCACTTAACATCAATATTTTTAGGGTTCAAGGTCATTGAAGGTCACCTATGTTGACATTCATAAGAAGCTCGTCGTCGGTGCATGTTATGATAAACAGCATGGCTGTGCCAATCTGCAACCATTTACACGCTAGACAAGCCAACAGAGGATAAATAACCACTTTTTAGAGGGGTACCCCTCTTTGACACCCACGTGTGCAGGCCTCCTTAAATCTAGATAGTCCGGACTTGGATTGCTAAAATCCACATTCCATGCTGAAAATTTTATTTGCAGGTTGTCTTGGTGTATCTCTAGCCATTTTGGCGCAATTCACTCTTGAAATGCGTGTCGCAGCGCAAAATTGCGAAAAAATTTACTAAAACCTGCTATTTTGGGGGTTAAAGGTCATTCAAGGTCATCGATGTTGACATTTCTATGAAGGTTGTCGGCAGTGCTTGTTGTTATAAGCGGCATGTCGGTGCCTGTCTGCAATTATTTTCACATTACTCAAGCCAATAGCTGCAAAACAGCGTCTTTCTAATGATTACTTGTTTCACCTGCGGCAAAAATTTGGGTGTCTTAACATTTATAATTATGCCGTCATAATATAGGCCCATGAAAATGGTTGAAGATAGGCACAGACATGCGGCTTATCGTAACAAGCTCTGGCGACGAGCTTCTTAGGAATGTCAACATTGATGACCTTGAATGACCTTGAACCCCCAAAATAGGGAGTTTTTAGCGAGTTTTTGTTGATTTTGGGCTGCGACAAGCATTTCAAGAGTGATTTGCACCCAAATGGCTAGGGATAGACCAAGACAACCTGTGTATAAAATTTTCAGCATTGAATGTAGATTTTAGCAATCCAAGTCCGGACTATCTAGATTTAAGG
>Ga0209367_1004320_pt1 | contig 19577 bp, 12 predicted proteins | sample WorMetLIZISLAND2_FD_187412 | JGI IMG/M metagenome (GOLD analysis project Ga0209367, IMG submission 187412) | Marine gutless worms symbiont microbial communities from Max Planck institute for Marine Microbiology, Germany - Olavius geniculatus... ...
TTTTTGTATTCTTGCCCACGCCTACAGGTCACACCAGAAGACCGATCACGACCGTTAATGGCTCAAAACGCGTGTTTCCGCGTAAGGTAGAGCCTTTTGGGGGTTAAAAAATTTGAAATTAATATTTAACGTATTTATTCAAAGAATTCCAAAAAAATACAATGGAGCCTATGGGGAAAATAAAACAATTCTTAAAACGGTCATAACTTTGGCTGTGTATAAGATAGAGTCGTAATTTTTGGTTCTAAGGTATGGTTTTCGGGGATGGCCAATCTAATATGGTGTTATTTAATTTTACCCCGGACCCTCCCTGGTTGCCATGGCAACGAAATTTGGGACAAAATTGGCTATAACTCGGTTTGTGTAAGAAATATCTGCGAGATTTTTGCGTCTACAGGGGGGTTTTGGGGATGGGCCATTGAATGATGCCAATCGCATTTTTCCCCACCGACCCCCGTTGCCATGGCAACGAAATTTGGAACAAAATTGGCTATAACTCGGTCTGTGTACGAGATATCTGCGAGACTTTTGCGTCTGTAGGAGGGTTTTTGGGGATGGGCCATTGAATGCTGCCAATCACATTTTCTCCCGAACGACCCCCGTTGCCATGGCAACGAAATTTGAAGCAAAATGGGCTATACTCGGTCTCTGTAAGAAATATCTGCGAGATTTTTGCGTCTGTAGGGGGTTTTCGGGCCAACTGACATAGGTTAATGAAATTTTGCAGTGATGTTGTCGGCTGCTACTTAGCTTAGTAGTAGTTGTTGTTGTTATGTACAAGGTAACTGTTCAATGACCTTTCAAACTTTAATAAAACCGCAAATATTATATATAAAAAACTGCAAGCAATTCATTTAATGTTGTATAAGCGCTGATGTAAAACTGCAAAAACCAAAAAGTATAAGCACGAACTATTGTATTAGCTTAGACATTTAATCTGTTCACAGTAGCCAGATGTCTAAGGTATTGCATAATGTTCGTGCTTATACTTTTTGGTTTTTGCAGTTTTACATCAGCACTTATACAACATTAAATGAATTGCTTGCAGTTTTTTATATATAATATTTATTATAGCCGACAAGACAGCAGGAGCAGCGTTGCTCCAAATCCAACACTTGGAGAATGCACAGCAACTAAGTCCAACGAGATGGTGTCTGAAGAGCATCAAAAGCTTTTCAGCAGGGTTTTTGAGCAGATTCTTGGCCACAAACAATTTTGGTACATTCTTTGACTTAAAAAGATCATCTGTGAGATGAATTTTTTGATGAATAAAGTTGATTATAAATTAGTAAAAAATTGCAGACAAATTTCTTTTTTTAAATTTGCGCAAGAGGTAATTGCAAATCAGTGATTGTAACAAGGATTTTGAACAATGTTGCTCAAGCCATTGCTCTACTGTGTTAAATTTCCACGTTTTCTCCATTTCTGAGACGTGGTGTTGCAACATACCAGCATTCTGGTTATCGGCCTGAACACCCTGTCAACACCAGCCCCTGCTGGGTCATAGATAGAAATTGGATCAATGAGTGCCAAAGGCCGAGGTGTCACGTCCTCTCCTTCGTCATTATACACCTACGTCCAACAACAAACGCTGATCAACTACAGTCACAGTTACTACAACAATGGGTATGAAAAAACAGCAAGACATCAGCCACACATTAAAAAGTCAAATCCATTACCAACAACGGCAATTCTGATCACGTTGCAAAATGCTTTAACATACAGTACGCAATCAGGCTGTTAAAACATTTCGTAGTTAGTTAGGTCTAGTTAGTTAGTTTGCACATTTAAAAGTGTTTATTCTAAATCACAAACGCTGCAGCTATTGGTACAGACAGTGAGTGACAGTAATGGGTTGCGAATAGACGCCAGTAGACTGTTCGACACACGTGGTCTGTCGACATCAAAAGATCGGTCAGGTGCATGCCCATTAAGGCACTTGTGGACCAATACCGTCAGCTTGAACAAAATTTGTTGCCAACCAGTGAAGTGACTGCAGAACTGGCGTGATGTGTTCCGTACGCTGCAAACCAGTGACCAGACGTGCTGCTGCATTCTGGACGACTGAAGTCGCCTTAGTTGACTGGCGGCAATTCCATAGAGCAACGAATTGCAGTAATCTAGTCGACAGCTGATGAAGGCTTGGACAAGCATCTGAGCGACTGTCGGCGTTAGTGACTGGATTACCTGACGTAGTTGGTGCAGCTGTTAATAACCAGCGCAGCAGACAGTGGTGACGTGATCAGCCATCGTTAGTTGACTGTCCAGGGTTTTATCACGAACAACTGACTGCAGACGGACGCTAGCATAGTAGCTGGACGTCACCAGTAGGTAGTTTCTCGAGCTGCTTGCAGCATCCCTCATTATAATTAGGCCTACAGAAACTTATATGGAACTACGAAAGTGTCAAATGTTATGAACAGTGTAGAAAAGTTAACATGATGTAATATCGAGGCACAGCCAAAAATTTGTTTTGGAGAGGTACCCCTAAAATTTACTATAGGCCTATGCTATATGCTCATCCAGAGGCCCTATAGAAGTAACAATGTTTACTTTGAGTAATAATGAGCAGTTAAGCTGTGAAGTTTCAAAAGCAAACAGATCACTGACTTTTACCACAGCTGGAAACAGCAATAATCCACTTAGCAAAAACATAAGCTGCAAATGCGTGGCATAAACCCTTTTTGTGTGAGGTATATTTATTTATTTATTTTAATATGTAATAAACACTCGCGACAAATGCGGAAGAACAATAACATAGAAAAACAGTGAAAAAAAACTACAAACATTACCAAGAGAAACAAAAGAACTACAGAAAATACATGATAAACAGACTACAAATAAACAAACTAATAACAGTTGCTAAATAAAATTCTATTGATAAATGTCCATTTGTGCAGTTCAGATGTTACATGATTAGGGACCAACTTAATTCACGATTTCACAGCCGTGACTTTTTCCGTGAAATTGACCTCCTTCCGTGAAAAATGTTGATTTCCGTGAAATCCGTGATTTTTCGTGAATTTTAGCGCTTTTAGTTTAATTTATGACAATTCCAGAGTTTTATCAGCAGCTTTTGTACGGATGTTGCTGTTTACCACGTGTCGCACTTTAGCACTAAGTAGTTGGCATGACTGTCTTGAGTCTTGACTTAGTGTAGTAAATATTCATTGTTCTGAAATTTCTTCTTTTGCATTAGCACAGCACCTCGAAATAACGTCTGTGTGGCCCGTGAATTTCCTAAACTCTTTCCGTGAATTTTCCGTGAAATTTGACACATTTTAAAAATTCTGCCGTGAAATCATGCATTTTTTCCCGTGAATTCGGTTGGTCCCTATACATGATCTATTAATAAACCATGACTTATGTCTCTTAATCCATATTTGTTAGACTTAGCAACCGGTAACAGATGATGTAGACAATGATTATCATGAGTTGCTTTATAAAAAAGCTGGTCATCGTAGCTTGCCAATAGCTCTTCTACAGTAATGATGAACTTAACATATCCATACTTGAAGGCATGCTTAAACAAACTATTTATCTTAGCAATTTGTGCTTTAACAAGGAAACTATACCAAGATGAGATAGTGTAAGTAATTTTGCTAACTATTATAGCATAAAAGACATTATGCAACATCTCTGAGCTAAGACCTTGACGTTTAAGAACCTTCAAAATATGTAGCCTTTGATTAGAGACTGACATTATATGACTAAAGTGTGTATCACAACTATATAGACCTACAACAGAGTCAAATTTTAAAACAAAGAATAAAACAACAAAAAACTGCAATGCAACTGACAGTAATGTCCACTTGCTGCTTGGCATTTGGAGAAATAGCAGCTGACACAGTAGTCGCTGACGACACAGAGCTCTGCCTCTGAAAATTCACACTACCTACTTTCCGCACCGGTCTGCAATCATCAAAACCGACAGCAAATAATTCCGCAATCAGAAAGAGCATGTGCACCTTATAAATGTTAACACAAGCACAAACAGACAGCATTCATTAAGTCTAGGCCTATGCATTAGGCTTATATAGCCTACAATACTTATAATGTCAAGATTCTTTTAAAACTTCCCCAGTTCCCACTTAAGTTGCAACTTGGTCAAAGCAATTAAGGCCTGTGGTAGCCTAGCATCTATGCAGCATAGCATAGTAGGCCTATCTAGGACGATATTTTGTCCATAGCCATATGAAACCTGATTGCAGCGATCTTATGAAGCCGCTGGGTTCTCATAGAGCTCTGGTACGGTTCAGTGATTGGTGTCCCAGCAAAGAAAAGTATCATTCCGGTAACCGTACATTGCCGGCGGCAGTCAATAGTTCTACAGAGGCACGTTTCGCACTTTTTATTTCTCTGAGATTCTCTGAGAATCTCAGAAAAAGGCAGGTGCGAAACGCGAATTCTATGCAGCATCTCAGATTCTCAGAGAAATAAGAAGTGCGAAACGCGCCTTAGGCGTCACGCGTGGGTGCGTGCATGTACTATAGACACCTTAACAAGCTTCCTGATGGGGAACTTTTGCGATAGCACTTGACCTGCCACCGGACTGATGACAGATCTATCGAAAGAAATTCATGAACAGTTAACGACATTCCATACTATTTGAAGCCATAAAATTAAAAAAAAACAATGTCATCAACCATATACACACGATTTTCCTGGCATTACGGATGAATACAGTAACTCAAATATTATTAAATACTACAGTATATCAGTGTGTACAAATAAGCTTTTTTATTTGACCATTTAGCAGACAACAACAAACGTCAAAACCAAAGCGAAGAATATCTAACGTTTTTGGTAAAACTAACCACGTGCGGTGAAATCGATAGTCGATACCACAGATATGGTCGATACGATATTGATCAAATAAGATTACGATATCGATTTCATGAGTAATAGCATAGATATTCTATAACAACATTTATAAATGATACTAAAATATCTGTCTAATAAAATCGCAATAAAAACTTCTATATTTATTTGGAATCAATTATTGCAATTCGATATACCGGTATCAACCCATCCCTACAAATCACCCTGCAAGTCGTTTTTTCGTTTAAATACTCTATGGACTGGAATTTGGGAAATCCTAGAGTAATGTCATCTCGTTTAAAGGTCTTTCAAAGTCATATTTTTGCTTATCTCGTCTTGACTCAAGGCATTTGCATAGTGCGGTATATGCTGCGGCAGTTTTGACTACTCTTAACGTAAAATGTCGACGTTTGTATACTTGCTTACACTGTTAGCAGACAGTTTTTACGCTTTCAGCGCGTCTTAGCCATCGCAATTCTGTCTGTTCGTCCGTCCGTCCGTCAGTCTGTCACACGGGTGGATCAGTCAAAAACGGTGCAAGCCAGGATCACCAAATCTTCACCGTCGGCTGCCTGGAAGACTCTAGTTTCAGGAACCGTAAACCTTTGCCATAAATTCGAAGGCGGTCACCCTGAACGAGGGCGCTAAATTAGAGGGGGTGGGCAAAATTTGCGATTTTTGGTCAATAACTCGCTGTATTTCAGTAACGGTGCGAGATAAGGCCTAGGTTACTATTAATCACTAGTAGGAAGTCGTATACTGGCTTTCGATTGGCACCAAATTCAATGATTTTGAATGACCTTGAACACCCAAAATAAGGGGTTTTATGGATTTTTGGCGATTTCGGGCTGTGACACAAGTCTGTATCATTCACAAGGCGGCGCCACGGTACTATCATTATGTGCACTTCGTCATGACTGTAATAAAGGTGTTGTATTTTATCCCAAACTCCCACAAATCTAACTCAAACAGCGACAGATTTTCCTTGTGCGATTTCACTGTATTGTGAGCGCAATAATTTATTATTCAGTACATTTCTGATGCAGAGTATTTGGTGAAATGGTTTGCATATCTTACAACGTAATTTGTAACATTTTGTTCAATGGTGCTGCCACCTCGGGAATCGGTTTACAGTGCCCAGCACCAACTAACGCTGGATTGATTGCATTGATTGAGTTGTTATATTTTTATGCACGAAAGTAGCTACTGCTTTCATCGCATCTTAGCCATCACAATTCTGTCCATCCATCTGTCTCTCCGTCCGTCCGTCACACGGGTGGATGAGTCAAAAGCAGTGCAAGCTAGGATTACCAAATTTTCACTGTTGGCTGCACACTACTATCGTTATGCGATCCAGATAGAGAATTTGGTATTTGTGTATTAACTTAGCGTGAACACCCTAATTTTCAGCTAAACTACTGAACCTGAACTGCTATAGGCTTTCGCGCGTCTCGTGAGCATTAGCTCAAATTTCTTGTTAGTTTTACTCATGTGTTGACAGTGTTGTCAAGACTTGGCAGTCTTGATTTATCAAGAAAAGCCCTGCTAACGCAAAGGGGAAGGCACAATAGCGGTGCACTGTGGTATGCGAGTGATCCATAGACTTCATCCGTAGATCTCATCTGTACGGCTTTTGGCTACAGTTTCAAAGAAAGCCCAGTAAAACATAATCAGTCGCCAGAGGGTGGCAGACGACCGTCGTCTAAATATCTATAGTGTTTTACTTGTATTCACCAGAGGGCGCCACCTATCTCGCCCAGCCAACACTGTATCAGCTGAGAATCGCAAATTTTTCCCACTCCCTGTCATTTAGTGCCCTCGTTCGGGGTGACCCCTTTCGAATTTATGGAAAAGCTTTATGGTTCCTGAAACTAGAGTCTTCCAGGCAGCCAACGGTGAAGAAGTGATTATCTTAGCTTGCACCGTTTTTGATTGATCCACCCATGTGACGGACGGACAGACAAAATTGTGATGGCTAAGATGCGCTACAACAGTAGCTGCTGTTGCACGTAAAAAAAAACAGCATTATAGATTTTCAGATTTATGTTGGTTTTAGTACTGAACTTTATATTGCAGAGCTGACGGTTGTTGGTTAATGGCTTGATTTTCATGATACATTGGTAATGTCTGTTTTGATGGCATTACGCCAACTGGCTGTTGTATCTCGACTGCCACAGTCTTGGACTTGTCCATGTACATCCCAGTTTTCAAGAACTATGTGCGTCTTTAACCGCACTTCACTGACAAACTGTCGCTCACAAACTAGGAAAGCTGTGTCCATTTCAAGGACCAAAGAGCAGTGTTTGTATGTTGGAGTAAAGTCTGATGTGTCGTGGCAGAAGATAACTTGGCAGTGTGGCTTTCATACAACACCACAGCGAAATATACCACCAGTGTTGTGGATGGTTGTAAAACCTCTCGCCAGGGTTGCATCAATGCTGACTGGCAGGTGAATGCATGATTTTGCACAACAATACTTTTTAAACATAATTGTTTTATTGAATCTTAATTATATCTGTAGTGCTAAATTTGTGTTTAGTTTTTAACAGAACTTTATAAATGGAGTAAAAGTAGTTATTAATTTACAGTGCAAGAGATGCTTTGTGACTGTCATTAAAAACACATCATTTACCATGAACATGGAAACTGCAACATTTCAAAGTGACATACTTGTCTGCGGCTAGATAATAATTGGTTCTTGTAGCTATGCATTTCTTGCTGTAGTATAGACTGTAGTAGATAAAAGTTAATTTGAGTGTTAACAATTTACTGTTTTAGCTTGCGTGTGTTTTCCTGATGTACACTGTAGTAGCTAATCTATTGTAGTAAAGTAGCTATAGTGAATTGTGAAACACCAGTTCTTGATTTGTGCAGAAAATTAAGAAACTGGTGGAGAACACTGCCAGAGGATCATCGTGCTTGCTGGCGCAGCCGACTGCTGAAACGTCGACAGTGGTTTTACCTCATTGGTGGCGGAATTCTAACATTTGGACTTGTCCATTATGTGACACATATCGATGAGACTCCAGTAACACATCGGCGCCGCTACCTTGCGTTCACAAAAGAACAGTTTTTGAAGTTGGCTGAATTTCAGTATAATCTGGTGATTAGTGATGCTGCTTCTGTCTGTTTCATATATTAGCAACTTTGTTTAATTGTTGTCTCTCACTTCTCATCATCTTTTAGTGTTTCGATGCTGTTGGTTGGGCACTTGACTCAAGCTGTGGTCAAAGTTGTTAAATGAATTATTGGACTTAAAAGCTAAGTCTGAAGCTTTTAAGTCCAAAAAAGTCATTGTCGAATGAATTTTAGTCAATTTGACTTTGACTTTGAATTCTGTGGTGTGTCAGGTTTTTGAAAATACTGAAACACAGCTTAAGTTAGAGCCATTAGACTTATTCTGAAATCCATTCAGTTGCGCACTTAGACAGTATTGCTTACTGTGTCAATTGACTTGTTGACTTAAGGTTTCAAAATTGTATGAAATTGAAAATTGTAGGAAAAATAATTATATGTAAACTGGCTGATGACAGTCTCTGTACAGGCATGGTTAAGATGATGTTAGTGATGATGTTAGTGGATGTTGACCTACTTGACTTCTGTCTAAATTGACTGATGAGTGATCATTCATGAACAGTACGGTGAAATGTTGCATATCGAATAATTTTGCTGCATTAGAAGTGAATATTAGTGACTTAATAAACTGCTCGTAACAGTACATTATGTAAAAAGCAAAATGATTATAAAAACTAAACAAAAATAAAACTATAACATTTTAGTTAACTACAAAGTTAACACAAACGTGATTGCGGAAAGAAGCTAATGAACACAGAACACTAAAACTAAAGTGCATAATTTTGCCTATTTATGAATGTTGATAGTTTTTGTTCTGTTTAATAATTCAAAGTAGAAGTCAAATGATTTCTGTCAAACATGAGTCAAAAGTCCAACGATTCAGAGAAGCCAAATATCACTGATGAAGGGTATGGTAGCTGAAGTAACCTAACAAGAACTATCTCTGGAGAAAAACAAGCTGGTTAAACAGATAAAACTGACTTTGTGACAGTATGCATTTACGTGTGTGTGGCTTATTGTTTATGATAATGGAATATAACTCGGATGACACTGGCATTTCTCTTAATTCATAAATGTATCAGTGATTGATTTTTTTTCCATGGATATCCTAGTAAATTGTGTCAAATTGATGGGGTGGCATTTACTTTTTTTGTCAGTATTAGGAAAAATGATCTACATTAATTACCTTAGATTTTGCTGTACTTAATGACACTGGTAAGTTGTGGAGAATTTTAAGGAAGTTTTAGGCATTTCGATAGAATTGACAGCTTATTTTGAAGGTTGATTAGATCTACATGTGAATTCTGAAATTTACTCACTTTAACTTCGAAAGATCTGTACGGGCTTATGTGCAATTGTACATGACAATTCTTGTGTACGGTAGTTTGCCATTACTGTTATATGTGCACACTAATAATGGACATTTGTTACAATTTTACTTAAATTGGGACATATTTTGTGTTCCATATCAGGTTTTTCTGTAAAGGTTAAACTTTTCATTATTGTAAAAATTAAACTGTTGTATTGCTATGTGTTTATGTGTGCATTGCCTGGAAAGACTGTGTCGGGCAGGTTTTTAAACCCTACTCACTCACTCACTTTGCACTGCTTGAAAGCATTCTAGTTGTTGTTATCTAGTTAGTTATCTGGTTGGCAGGAATTTGAAAACGTCCGAGACCAAATAGTGGCTCCAGCATATCCAGTGTACCACCGGGTTATGGGCGTTGTGAAAAAAATTGTTGACAGCAACCAAGACTTAGAATTTATGCGTCAGCAAACATGGACGATTTTAATCATCGATTCCAAAGAAGTTAATGCATTTGTGTTGCCGGCATGTACAACATTATTCTCATGTATAATAGTTTTGCAAACTATTTTTTAAACTAAAGCTTTGAATATCAGACAGCAAAATATGCTAAGAAGCAAGCAATGTTGTTACTCCTTTTGTCCATATATGCTTTTTGTTGCTTCACTGTTACCAATTGTGTAATATTTTTATTCAGTAATGTGGAATATCTGTATTTAAATATCTAATGTTTATTGTTTTTTTTTTAAAAACTTTTTAATCAATTTTTCAGTTCTTTGTTCATTTTTTATACATTGCAGTTGTAGTCTTGTAAGTCTGCGGTGTCTTGAATAGAATAAGTAGAATGGTGATAAAATTAGTTTAAGATTTTGGACATGCTGAATATAAATAAGTAAATGAGATGCTGACAGGTCAAATGGAAACAAAACTAGACGGAGAGGACGTCTCAGGAAAACTTGTGAGATTGTGTTTTTATCCAGAGGGAGCTCGTGTTAAATGCCAGTTCTTTTAACATGTGCAGTGAACTTTGCGCACTGGAAAAATGATTGTCAAAACGGTATGTGTGTGTGTTGAAAATTAATACAAAAATTGCTTTGTGACACAATATACAAAATATACAATATACAACGTATCTTTTTGCCACAATATTATATTTATAACACGAAGTAACATTCATTTTTTCAACTGTTTTGACATTAGTTTTTCATTGTTATCTTGTCTTACATTTCTTTATGTGGGATTTTTGCTGTACGGCTGGTGTTGGAAGACGGGACAGATTTTTGTCTTTACGGAGCTGTTGAACATGACCGAGACAGATAGTCAGTTGGCAGTGGTGCTCAGCCATGAAATTTCACATGCGCTCCTCTCACACAGTGTATGTCCATTCATTCTTATATATATATATCAACTTCTGATTAAACTCAGCAGTGAAGTGTGTTACGAATTCTGTTAAGTTCATAATACAGAACGCAGGCAACACATTAGTATGTCTCTATGTGCTGTTGTCCTACCCTGTATCCTCCCCGGCAGTAGCAGGCCATAGTTCATACAGGCAGTTGCCTGTGCTGGCAGATGCCCATGCGGGTGATTGTCAGTTTCTCCATCCTTTGGGCAGATGAATGAGTCAAAAGCTGTGCGGATTTTTATGTAAACTGAGATTTAGCTTTAGCTGCAGTTTTTACTTTTGGTGTGCTTATTGGTCTGATTAAAATAATAATAAGCCAGTTGTGTTGCAGGTTGAACAAGTGAGCTTTGCAGCTGTACTTGATGTATTTATCATTATTTTCATGGCAGCAATATGGGCTTTCATACCATCAGATGGCATTGCTCTTGTTACACAGTGGTTTTACAATAAAGTTATTGAGGTAATTTATGAACAGTTTTATCTCAGTTATTACTAGTTTGAGTATTAGTAAGTTCTACCGATATCTTGCCGTTGGTCATTGGTTTTTTGTTTTGCTATTTGTCATGGATTAATGAATTACTGAAAGTTATGAAGTTATGAAGTAAAGAGGTGTTAAATTTATTTTAGGGTTATGTTGTATAAAAACTTTAAAAAGGGCTCAGTTTTCCGGCAGTTACATAATGTCATGAGCAAACAACATGATTTTGAACATTATGTATAAATTTGCAGATAAAATTTATTTGTGCTGTAACTAGAGTTTTTACCATTGGCCATGTTATGGACGAATAATCTGTTCGACTTCGAGACACATTGCAGTTTTTAGCTGACTGTACTTGTGTAATAGTCGAGCTTATGGTCATATGTCCATCTGTCTGTTATGGATGTATTGTGGCTAACCTTTGGGTCTTATAGGAAACCTTTTAATGAATATGGCATCCATGTGTTTTAAACCTAGGCATGCAAAATATCAGCAATCTAGTGCAATGGGAACATTTTCAAATGTTTGGGTGAATGGAGGGGATAGAAAAAATGTGCATTTTTCAGTGGAAAACTGACCATATCTCGAAAATGGTGAGATATAGGGCCTAGGTTACTGTTAATCACTAATAGGAAATGGCATATGCTCTTTCAGGTGAAATGAAAATCATTGATCTTGGATGACCTTGAATGTCACTGACAACAAGTGTGGTCGGCTATTTTAGCGACAGCTGGGTTTCTTGTATACACACCTATGCTGCTTGCACTTTCATCATTTCAGTGATCACTTCTACGTATGTGCATGTCTGCATCGACGTGCAGTACTTTCAATAACTAGTGTCTTGCTTTGGATATTTATTTTGTTTTTACTGACATTGCACAGTGTAGTGTCACTGTTGAAATTGTGTGATGTCAGATATTTTTACACTTGCCATACAGTCGGCGACTGGAGGAAGAAGCTGATGAAGTCGGACTTCAGTTAATGGCTAAGGTCAGAAGTTACAACTGTTTTACGTGCAACAGCAGTTACTGCTGTAGTGCATCTTAGCCATCGCAGTTCTGTCAGTTCGTCCATCTGTCCATCACACGGGTGGATCTGTCAAAAACGGTGCAAGTTATTATCACCAAATCTTCACCTTTCATAAAACTCGAAAGGGGTCACCCCGAACGAGGGTGCTAAATGAGAGGGTTAGGAAAAATTTGTGATTTCCAGCCGATACAGCGTTGGCAGAGCGAGACAGGTCACGCCCTCTAGCGAGTACAAGTAAAACACTAGCCGCCGGTCTTGTGGCGCTCTCTGGCGACTGTAAAAGACACATTGTTGCTAGGGTGGGTGAACTTAGATTTTGTTTTACTGGGCTTTCAAACATGCACCGTTGTTGCACATTCTCCTTTGCATTAGCTGGGCTTTTCTTGTTTTAGTAACTGTTGTCACTTACTGTCAACTTGCAGTTTGCATTAGTTAATTTAATATTTAAATCCAAGTCGCACGAAAAAAAGATATTGGCTAAATATGTGTCGAATGTAATGCTAATTAATAATACCCTGATCAATTGAAATAAAAACATCGCTTTACATCAATTTTAATAAAAGTAATGTTGTGTGAATAGAATGATGACGTCACGAACAACACTTTGTTTATAGCATGTATTGCAACGTGCGAGAAAGTTAACTTGCCATGAGCTAGCCATAGTGTTGATGCAGCACGCGCTCAGAGAGGGGAACTCGCTTGACTACATAATTGATTTTGACTACTTATTTGGAGTTACTTAGTGTTTTCTTAACATTGTATTTATTGTTAAAGTTTAGCATGTTCCAAGTTTGTGAAGAACTTTTTGTGTTGTTGAAATAGTGCACGGTTACCATGCCATCTGTGTTATTAAAGAACCTGTCAGAAAGGAATTCCTTGTATCAGGCAGTGACGTTATCATGTAAATAGCAATTTTTATAGACCAAGACCAAGACTTATCGGGTATCCTCGAAGTGTCTCAAGGACTACATCACTTATATCAGATGGTGTTGATTTTGATTGCATGTGAAGGCATGTTACGACGTGAGAGAAAGCAGTGCATTCTGGCAGAAGCTGGCATTACGTTCCCAGCTGGCAGGGGAAAGTGTCGGCAGCAGTGAGTATGATGCTGCACCTCAGTGGCTTTCAACTCATCCAGACCATGAAAGCCGTGCAAAGAAACTTGATGGCATGATCCCTGCTGTGAGTCTGATAAACATCTTACTTCATATTCTGATGTTTGCTGTTGCTGCTGGTAACTAACAGGAAAGGCATTTGATGTGCGAAAAATTTATTCGGCAATTACTGTTTGGGAACCAGTTTATTCAGGCACTGTTGTCAGGGCCTAAAGTCACAACTTGTCTTGTCGATGGAGGAACAGGAGGTCCTAAGTGAGGCATGGGAGGTGTGAGATGCTGGAGCACTGAGAGTAGAAGGGTCTACAGAGGTGCACCAAAGTCCTTGCCCTCCCCAGCATGGTGGTATGGGGCTATGCACCCAGAAAAAATTTCAAGAAATTGATGCTGAAATTGTGCAGTTTTGCAAGCTAAAATGGTCTTATCTGTGGTTTTTATTTTCTAAATAGGTTTATTTGTGATTTGTTTTTCCTCTCGGAACAACTCATTTTCGACTGTGACCAACTTGTCCACCAGGACGCAAAATGGGTTTTAAGCCCTGTGTGCTTTACAAAAATATCTGGTTAAGGAAATGAAAGTGTTAGTGGTTAGTAGTTCTTTGTTGGCCACATTGGTGAACCATGGCTAGGTGACTGGACTGATTGAGATTTTGCTTGTTAGTTGAGGACTGAGTCAATCCCTAACACTAAAGGAAGATTACATGCCTAATTTTTGATTTTTATCTTGCGTGTTTTTTTTTGTTTGGCATATTGCTTCGCATTTTGTTTGCTATTGCTATTGTGCTTTGTGCTATTGTGCAGTCATTTCTGAGTGTTGCCTCTAGTACAGGGTGTGCCAAAACATGACCCAACTTCTTTTGTCAGCAATTCATCAAATCTCTACTAAATTTGGTAGTTTTTGGCATACAGATAGCCAAGATGATAGAAATATGTAAGGTACTCTCATTGTCCACCTCACGTAATTTATGTCAACACTCTACCATGTAAAATGCTGATGTTCTAAATTGTTACATTACACGGTGATTATTAGTATCAGATTTCTCACTTCTTTATTATCTTTTTGACAGAGAGTGTCATGTGATGAAATAATTTTGTGGTATTAAATATTTTATGCTGAAAATAGCAGAGAACAAAATGGCTGATGAGCTTAAAACACATTTTATCCATGAATGAGTGCTGTGCATTTTGATCAGTTGATCGTTAATGTCGCTATCAGACGTGGCATCACGTCTAAGCCTTTGTGTACACTTTGGGCATAAATTCTGATAATTTGGAAGCAAGTTGTTACACATACTTATAATTTTGCTGAATAAATCACATTTTAGTTTATTGTGTGTTTAATTAAATCGTTAAAATTTTTTACGGAGACAACAACTGAGCATTATGCAACAATTTGGAGCATCTGCATTTTACATGGTTGTGCATTGATATAAACCTACGTGAGGTGGACAACGAGTGTACCTTACATATTTCTATCGTCTTGGCTATCTGTGTGCCAAAAATTATCAAATTTGATGGAGATTTGACAAAGTTCTGACAAAACAATTTGGGTCATTTTTTTAAGCACACCCTGTAGATGTGTTGACTGGTTGATGTGCATGTACAGGCGGAAGCACTGCGTCTGGAGTGCCATTGTTCACCTCTGAGTACCCGTGACCCTCGGTCTGCTATAGCCCGCCTCCGGCAGTCAGTAGTGGACGAGAATGCTGCCAAGGCAAATGTTTCCATGTTGTCAAGGACTGCTTCAAACGTTGCTATAACTGCACCACATGACCCCGTTCCAGTTGCGCTTCCAAAGTCGTAGCTTTTGTTAGTATTGAAATTGTTGTGGTGAACGTTGTGAAGATGTGTGCAGTCATTTGACACAGGTTATAGGGTAATGTCATATGGTATGGTACTTGGCTATTGGCACTTGCATGATGCTGTGCTTTCAGTTCGTAGAAGCTGAAACTGATGATGATGATGGACAGTGGCATTGTGACAGGGGAGTAGGGTGTAACTTCCTCTCCCTTCCTGAACTTTAGCTCATCAAAAAATTTTATTCCAAAAATACAAAACATGGGGCTTGAAATCTACTGTTGGAAGTTTGAGCACTCATATTTCCTCTGTCTGAAATTTGCAGCTGTTTGTCTGTCAGAAAATTGGAACTTCTCCTGTCCCTTTTATCCTCCCCACGATGCCAGCCATTTGGCATTTTCTGTTGCTGGCTAGACTGTCTGGAACTCACTGCCTGAAGACCTTAGCGATCCAGAGACATTCGTGTTCTCACAGTATTAGTGTTTTCAGCACATTGCAGGTTTTTCATGAGAATGTGCTATATGAATTTACTTTGACATTTGACATTTGAAAGTTTATATGCTGGTAATGTAACTTAATGTCAACATATAAACTGTGCTCAGAATATGGAATTACATTAGACTAAATAGTAACTCGGTAAATAGCAGGGACATTGATGTTCAGCGGTTTAATATTTTGCTGGCAATTCTGCTTATGACATTTGCCTTGAACTGTTGTTTTGCTACAATTTTATCATGTGCGTTCGTCGTGTAGAAACTGATTATGTTCCCGCTTATTCTGTGATATGCCATAACTGAGAAAGGTTTGAAGCTTGAATGAATATGCTTTATATGTTCTGCAGATTCATATAAATTAAATTTATGTAAAAACACTGTTCAGTTTATATACAGTGTAAGGGTGACGTCGTGCACAAATCACAATTTAATAATTCAAACTTTACCGTTACACAGTCAGCAAAGTTCTTCTGACATTGTGTAATGGTGATGTTTGAATTATTAAATTGTGATTTGTGCTGTTTTATATCTACAACCACAATGTCACCCTTACACTGTATATAAACTGAACAGTTTTTTACATAAATATTTGCAGTTTTATTTCCGTTGGAAGTAATCTGGAGCTGAATAAAATCTGGCAGTAGAATAACCACTACAACTACTATCACAACTACTGCTACTGCTATTTCTGTTTCGACTATAAGTAACCCCTACTTTTCCATTACCATACTCTACCCTTACCATAACTTACCTTACCCCTATTGCTACCATAACCCTACGCTCACACTACCACTATCCTACCCCTATCTCTACTACTACTACTACTACTGTGACGGAAGTCACATTTTTGACAAACCACAATAATAATTTAAATTGACCCAGCACTAGCAACCACGTTGTCTTGTCTGCTGGCGTCGTCATGAATACTATCAACTTCCGCTAAATTTAACGACTAAAAATCCGTCTGTTTTGTCTCCAAACTCTACTTTTGCCAGTATTTTATTTGTTTTGTTGTGCATAAAGTACATATAAAATTAGTTTTATCTTGGAATACGGCTACTTTGCTTAGTTCTATGGGTTTACTATCAATTTACGTGCAAAGCGGATGGGGGTCCAATCTCGCTTTAAGCAGCTGTCAAATTAGAAGATTCTGTCGTTAACTTTTAGAATGTCATACTAATCTAACGTCTGATTAGTTAATTATAGTAATGTTTAAAAATGTAGAAATGTTTTTTGTTGGTAGATAATAACAATTTTTTGTATATTTAACGTATGATTTTTGCGGGGGTGCGTATGTGCACTTTCGAATAATTGTGCACGCGCACTGCCCATACCAAACTAAACCGACCTTGAAAACACCCCATCTGATGCAAAGATCTTCGATATACCTCTTACGTAAGCCGAGATCTAACTCATTACGTTCCAAAATTTCGTTGCCGTGGCAACGAGGGTCGCTCAGGGAAAAATTCGCTTGGCATCATTCGAAGGCCCATCCCCGAAAACCCCCCTACATATCCAAAAATTTCGCAGATATCTCTTACATATGTCGAGTTATCGTCAATTTTGTCCCAAATTTCGTTGCCATGGCAACGGGGGTCAATCAGGGGTAAATACAAATGACACCGTTAAATTGGCCGACGCCGAAAACCATACCCTAGAACCAAAAATTACGACTCTATCTTATACACAGCCGGAGTTATAATGGTTTAAATCATTGTCTAATTTTTCCCATAGGCGTCATTGTAATTTTTCATATTTTTGTGAAAAATAGGTTAAAATGTTGAATTTGAATTTTGTGACCCCCAAAAGGCACTTCCTTGCGTGAAACCGCGTCACATGAGCCATCGTGCGTTAAAATCGGCTCGGTCGACTTTCGTGTAGAGGACGACAAGATAAAAAATGGGAAGGGAAGGGAAGGGAAGGCACAAAAAGTCACGCAAGCGTTATTTTTCACCTATTTGTCTGGAAGCCCCCTGCAAACGGATTTTCACCAAATTTTGCACATCGCTGCCTGGAAGACTCTAGTTTTAGAGGCCGTAAAGCTTTTCCATAAATTTGAAGGGGGTCATCCCGAACGAGGGCGCTAAATGAGGGGTGGGAAAAATTTGCGATTTTTGGCCAATAAGTCGCTGTATCTCAGTAACGGTGCAAGATAGGACCTAGGTTACTATTAATTACTAATAGGAAGTCGTACACTGGGTCTCGATTAACGTTAAATTCAATGATTTTGAATGACCCTGAATGCCAAAATAGGGGGTTTTATGGATTTTTTGGCGATTTTGGGCTGCGAGACACATTTCAAGAGCGAATTGCGCCGAAACCAATTGAGATAGACATGAACAAGCTGCGTATGAAATTCTCAGCATTGAACGTAGATTTCAACGATCCAAGTCTCCATTTTTAGGTTCAAGGAAACCTGCGCAAAGAACGGTACCCCCGTAAAAGTCGCTATTTTTCCGATGTTGGCCAATCACATCGTTCGTGATAACGGTTGCATATAAGCATGGACATGCTATAGGCTTTCGCGCGTCTCGTGAGCATTAGCTTAAATTTCTTGTTATCGTAAACGGGCTTTTTTGAAATTGATTGACCAAATTTCACGTCTTCGCAGAAGAGTCGTGGTTGTCCATCGGGGCGATAAACCGATAAACTATTTGTTTACTTTGAATTAGTGACGTCATTTGGTTACGTCATACGGTATGTAACCTTTTGAATTAATTAACACGAGTTGCAGAAAGTATTGGTTAAAACAAACATCAATAGCTAATATAATGGCAGTTGTTTGTAGTGCATATTATTTCATAGTCGTATGGACTCCGGTAATATTGACGCAACAGCTAGGTTTAGTTAGCTCGTACACGTTCGAATTGCCGGATCGTTACAGAATGTGTTTCTTCGAAGATGTAGAAATCGGCAGACAGTGTTACTTTGAATTCCAGGTATAAAGCATGTATTGTAGGCCTAGCTTTATTGTGCTACTACAATTATTCGGGACGAGTGGAGTTTACTGGGCGCCATAGGAATACACCTAACCCTAACTCTAAACCCTAACTCTAACCCTACACTTAACCCTGACCCTACACCTAACCCTAAACCCTAATCCTAACCCTAACCCTAACCCTATTGGTAGTTATACGGTATATATGTGAAATAATAGGCGCAATGTATTACTATGGCGCCCAGTAAACTCCACTCTACCCCAATTATTCGTTTGTAGGCCTAGGCCGAGTCGCGTATACGCGCCTAATTACGTTTCGTTAATAGGTCAGGTTGGCGCCGGTTAGGTTTATCGACCTAGGCCTATTTTTGCGCGAAACCGCATGTGCAGTTAATAGGCCTACTCCATTGACAAGCTTAGGCCTAACTAGTATATTTTCTGGAAAAAAGTTCAGGGTAAGTTAATAGATTAATGGATACATTTTTCTACTTGAGACTTGACAAATCAGCTAAACAGTCATTTTTTCATTGCACATGGGACCTAATTAAACGACTAAAATGTTGCCACGAGATGCGATGTATGACTTTTGAACTCTTGAAAGCCTAAAATGCGTAGAAAAATGGGTTTGCAGCCGCTGGGTTAGCCATGGAACATTGTTGGTTTTGTAGGTGCTATGTGAAAAATTGAAGAATAAATACCGGTAATTTTGCTGAATGCGCAGGTGACGAAAGGCGGAAATTTCGACGTGGACGCGTCAGTTACGTCGCCACTCAACAAGACGGTCTATGACGTCGCGAGGAAAACGTCCGGTCATTTCTCGTGGAACGCTGACGTCACTGGCGCCTATCGTGTCTGCTTCAGCAACAAGTTCTCGGCCGTCACGCACAAAGTTGTATCATTCGATTTCCGCGTCATCAGAAACGATGCCACTTCAGTCACCAATTTTGCAGATAAAGCAGCCATTCATGGCTTTGTAAGTTACTACATGTTTTCTTTATTTAGGCCTATATAAGGCCTACGTGTTGAGTTGGATTCAGCATTCTCACATGGGCCTGCAAGCTAGTCCCCGGGACCGCCGCCGTTCGCCGCCGCCGCCACTGTTATGGTCTCGGACCGCAAC
>Ga0209367_1004321_pt1 | contig 19570 bp, 9 predicted proteins | sample WorMetLIZISLAND2_FD_187412 | JGI IMG/M metagenome (GOLD analysis project Ga0209367, IMG submission 187412) | Marine gutless worms symbiont microbial communities from Max Planck institute for Marine Microbiology, Germany - Olavius geniculatus... ...
CTACAAACAAAGTTATAAGCGCTTATGTTGACCTCCTCTAAGTCGACAATGCGCGTTCGGCGTATACCAATGCATTTGAGTTTGGGCCACGTGACTTTGATGCCGGGAAAATTTTTTTCCCTAATTTTTCCCAGTCGGACTTAGGGCGCCGGGCGGACTTACGTTGAGCTTTGCCCCAAATTTCTAGTTTTCGTTTTGATTTACTACTTAGCTTCGGTTTTAGTTTTAAAAATATTTTCTAGTTTTAGTTTGGTTTTAAATTTAAAGTGTTTTTCGTTTTAACTGTCGTCGACTAATTTGTTTTTTTGTCGTTTAGTGCAATTTTTTTGAGTTTCGCTGACAAAAATCCTATTGCGCTAAATTGTTCCTTGCACGACTCGCCATGCGCATTATTATGAGAATTAGGTTATGTTATTGGAATAAATGCTACTGAGGTATTGTAAGGATATTATGAGCTACCGTTATAAGAATTAGGTTACATCCACGGATTAGGCGGATTCTGAACGCCTGTCATATACAAGCAAGCAGAGATACATAAACACGGACACACAGACAGACGAAACAGACCATCAAGCAAGCTTGAGCTAAAGGGCATATAAAATCGACATACCTACTTACTTACATACTTGCCTACTTACTTTTTGTTGCGCTCCTTGGAACATAAGACCAACATTGCGAGCAGGTTTTGTTTCCGCATACGAACATGAAATTGGTTCGCAGCATCAAACGAGCCTTGTCGGTTGATTGGTTAATATAGGCACGTATAACGTGTGGGATAATTGTCATCTGCGCACAAAAAATGCTTTCAGAAACAATCATTGTCGATATAGTTTTCTGCGAGAAGAAGTTGCGCTTAAAACCTACAGCCTGGTTGTTTACTTAATCTGTTACAGTGAACTGGACAGAGAATTCACAAACAAAATCACAAAAAAATCATAAGCTTTAAAAGCGACAGAAATGTTCCAGTAACGCGTGACTGGGATTTATATAACATTGTCTTCTTGCGTGAAAGGGGTTTATAAATACAGCGTGAAAAAGTAGCGCAATTTGCTTCTTCATTTTCCGGTTTTTCTATTTTGAACGGGCTATTCAACTAAACTGCCAATTGCTGATTTTGCTATATGTGAAAATCTTTATGACTTTAATGTAGAAAAAAATCAACAAATAAATAACAGGTTTGTATTTTACTCATTAGTGTATTTAAAGGGCTTTGCGCCCGATCCCCCTTAAAAATTTTCATCTGAGATGTAACCGACTTTGCATTTCAAAATCGTTACGTGTTTTATGCGTTAGTTTTTTTTCTGTTAAATTGCATGCTGTGTGATCTACGTAAACAATTCGTATGTCAGTTTTTGAGCGCTGTTGTCAAATTATGCCTAGGCTTATTCTTCTTATCAAGTTTTAGCGGCATATACACGTCTTGACACAAAACGCCTGGTCATAGTTGTGGTAAGTATGAGACAAATTACGCATGCTACGTGTTGTCATCATGCAAAGCCAAGAAAGCGCGTGCGATCAGAACCAAGAACAAAGCTCAGTCCAATCCCCCGGGCTGAAAGTTTCATTCGTACAGTTACTCCAGTACGTCCAGTCGAGTCCACACGAAGATACGCCGTATCGTGGGTGAAATTGGGTGATTGAGACATAAAACCCTGGCTACACTGATTGTTGCTTATGCTACTGCTGCTGACCATCAATTTGTTCACCGCTTCCTCTACTTACCAAGGCTGCATCGACGAGTATTCAGACAGTATTTGTGCTAAGCATTTATTAGTTTGCCCGGAAGCGATAGCTTGCGGAGCGAACTTAAGTTTTCGGAAGGACTTATGTTTTACTGCAGATGTTTTTTTTCTTCCGACGCGAGATCTTCGAGATGCGTGGGCCGACCGGCGTGAAATTTTGCACGATGGTTAATAACGGGCCTTGTTTTATACCGCCGATCGAAAATTTTGGTGGGCGCACCCTAAAAAAATTCAGGGGCCAAAAACATCCAAAATTTGGCCCGATTTCGGACGACTTCGAAGTTCGGCGGCGAATATCTCCAAAACGAATAAAGATATTCAAAATCTGATGTTTACTTTATCTACAGCGATTTCTTCTGCGTTAGGCGAAACAAGTCCGGTGAACTTTAGTCCAGTGACCTTGGAGACCTCGATGTGAACTCGTACCCACCTAAAGCGCATTATTCGGAGAAACATATTTCGTCCCCTACGAAACGCTGCGCCCCCAAATTTTTACGCGCGCTAGAGAATGACTAAGTCTTACTAGCGCACTTCCCATCGGGGACGTTGGCCCCATTTACAATTTTTTTCAAAGCTTAGTCAGAAATTGCCTTAAAATGTAGCGTATTAGACAAAGGATCTTTGGAGCCAAAAGGAGTAGCTTCATGAGACTTCGCCACGTGACGTGCTGCTAGATGGGGGTGATAACGCGAATACAACTTGTAGGGAACGCCGCCTTCTTAAAATTTAGAAGTGCAAAAAACGCGCAAAATTTAGTACGTTTAACGACAACTTTCGACTTTGAGCGCAAATATCTCTGAACTGCACAGAAATATCGACAAGGAATAAACGGCGTTATCAAACACATTGAATTTCGCGTTGAATAAAAAAAATTGTGTGAACTTCAGTTTACTAACATCAGAGATTACGCGGCTAATGTTTACCCAGCAAAATCAAATTTTTCGGAAAGCCATATTTCGGCCCCTAGGGGGTGCTGCGCCCTTAAATTTTTACAGGCGCTAGAGAATGACCAAGTCTTACTAGCGCATTTCCCACCGGGGACGGCGGCCCCCTTTACAATTTTTTTTCAAAATGGGTCAAAAATTGGCTTAAAATGAAATAAATTAGCGTTCATAACTTCAAAGTTAGGGGGTGTAGCCCGACGAGACTTTAACACTTGAGGTGTCTCTATGTTGGAGTGTTAACGCAAGTACAAATTTTTGGGGCACCGCTTTCCTTAAAATTTGGGAAGGCAAAAAACGTTCAAAAATCGGTGCGATTTACGACAACTTTCGAGTTTGAGCGCAAATGTCTTTGGAACCGATGAAGACAACAACATAATCTAAACGGCTTGACGAGAACGATCTTTTCGGCGTTGAACAAAAAAAAATTTGTAAAATTCCGTCCACCACAAACCAAGTTATAAGCGCTAATGTTGACCTACCCTAAGTTGTCAATGCGCGTACGGCGTATGCCAATGCATTTGAGTTTGGGAAACGTGACTTTGATGCCGGGGAAATTCTCCCCCCGTCTTTACCTCCCTAATTTACCACAATCGGACTTAGGGCGCCGGGCGAACTCACCTTGGGCTTTGCCCCAAATTACTAGTTATTATTTCTTTAGTAGCTAGGTGGCAGACCTATCGTCAGTGATATGAACCGGGAGCATTAAAATCTCGTGCAATAGATCGGTATTGAATGTTAGTTCTATAATGTTTATAACAACGCCGTTATAGAGGCAGGTCGAAGCGCATTTATACGAAGAGTGCGATTGAAGCATTTTAATACACCGCGGTCAGAACGGTGATTGTGTGGAAATACGTTTATGGATCTATCGTGCTGCTTCACGCAGTAGTGACTTGAATTTATCAGTCGTCGTAAACCCGTACGACTTTTATACAGGCCAAAAATGTAATAAATATAAGACACGTCAGGAGTAAGGCGTAAAAACAATGCTGCGTTGTTAGTTATCGACAATAATTAAGCCGTCGGCCGCAGTATGTTTTGAAGTAATATACAGACGTTCAGACTACGTGAGTCGCGATTATTGAGAATGTTTTATGCGTTGTTTACATTTTACTTAGGTTTGGTTTTTCCATCGCCAATCAAATTACGTTTGATCTCTGATTTACTGATTGCCGATTCATTTGATGTTTAGAACTGATCGTCTATCAACTGTGTTTTATTTTTCCATGCATTTTCGATCTCCAATTACGTGATCGGCGATTAGTTGATCGGCCGTCAACTGAGCCTACTTTATGCCAGTCTGATTGGCTGACAATGACCTCAATTTGCGGTGTTGTGCTAATGGGCGTGCGCCATAAACATTAAACGTCGTCATAGCAACAATATCTACGATACCGTTTATATTGTCTGCTGTCAAAATGTTTTATCGCAAATCAATAGCGGAACGTCTATCCATTTTATTTATTCACAAAACACTACGCACAGTATGAACTGATGGGTAGTGATTGATCGCCATGCCCGAAACTTTATTTTTATGCGTGAATTGTTGTTTTGACCGGCGAAGTGAAGCGATGTTTCTGGTGCGAATAAGCAATGAACTGCAGATCGCCACGTTTAATCGTCAATTATCTGACTTGATCCGCCAATATTTGGCCATCAACTTGATGGGAGATTTGATGGACGATCAGTCGTTAATTGGTGATAAAAAAAACGGTTATTAAGATGATCTTAGATTAAGTACCAAAGTTGATCGAAGATCAATTTAATCGGCCATCCAATGTACATGGAAAAATCGAACCTTATTCAAGAGTATATCGACCGTCTAGAAAGGATGTCGACGTGTGTTGAGAGTTATCTTGTAGTAAGTCAGTGTGATGCGTTAAGCGAAAGTTAAAATTAGCAGGTTTAACCAGTAACTTACTGGTGAGTCGCATAGGCTTTGGCACTGCAACGAGTGAAAAATGTTGAATTGATGTTACTTTTTACTTTTAGTAACAGAACTCCGTCAGCTTTTTAAGGCAGACGCATCTTTTGCTGCCGTAATCAAGACAGCACATATTATATCGAATATAACACAAAATTTTATTTGACAGAGCAGTCTATAGCAATCTTCTTAGCGCAGACGGTCAGCTGTGCTACGTCTTTTCCATGGTGTCGCTGTTAGTTGCAGACGCTACATGAATCGATTTTTTTTGCGGACAGTTTTTTGAGTGACGCAGTATCCAGACGTTTGTCGTTAAAATTGACTCAGAATCAAGTTGCGAAAGTCTTCCGGGCTTTCGTTTCTTGAGACGCATAACACTGGCACTACTTCGAATAATAATTTTATAGCACATATGTTTACAGTTATTTACATTAATACAAGTACTGTATATTTAATGAACAGGAGACTTGCCCTAAAAGCGAATTACAACGCATATACGTCGTGTTACCTTCTACCACGGCATCACGAAAACCTGACATAGCTGGTTCATGCTGGACATCACTGTTACTTTCCACTACTCTTCCATTGCCGTGGGAATCATCATCTCTTTGACTGTGGGTCGTCGGTTAAATATTTACGGTTCCCGGTTCGGTAAATAGCCGATTTCCCATAGCTGGATCGGGGTGCTGTTGTGCAGAGGTTTGCCGCAAAGATCCTGCAATCGAGGAAAGACTAGATGCTGTGGAAGTAATTTGCTACGGAAGCTGTTGCGAATTTTAATTGTTGGTTTTTAAAACTATCGGGGGAAACGTATTTTATAGATGGTAATTGTATCTATAGGTAGCGAGTCTCTTGGTTCTTAGATATCTTACTAATGTATCTTTACGAGTTATCACGGTCTTTCAAATGACGGCGAACGTGTAGCCCCTTATCCTATAGACGAAAATCTATAGGAAACTCGGCACGTTCAAACCGTACTTACATCAGCCGACGGCGGTAGCTACTATCTACGGGATTTATCAAGTCAACGAGTTACCACGGACTGTCTGACCGGCGGTAAACGATCTAACGTTTAAACCGTGCTTACGTCGACCGTCCGCGGGAGCTTCCCCCAGTCTCCTATACCTATGTTTCCTATAGCAGTATTCTGCTATTCTGTCGATTTCCTCGATACTTTGGCTTTCCTCGACGCTTTGGTTTCCACAACACGCGGTTCCGCGATAAGATTCCCACCTCCGCCCTCTGTACCGCCTCTACCGCGTGCTGTGGATGGAGATGTCCGTTGCGTATGTGAAGATATGTAATGTGTTTGATGAAGACAATTTGTGTGTTGTGGGTTTGTATTTAATTCGCTTTCACGGTCTATCTTCTAGGTTTCCTTTCCTATTGACTCAGTTTCCTTTGGTAAATGTCTTTCTATTAGATTGGTCTTTTTCAATGGATATCTTCCTATTAGATTATTTTCCTCGGTTGATATCTTCCTATTAAATTGGTTTCCTTTCTCCTTTGGGTGGTTTTCGCGGCTCTGTGAGATCTCGGTGAAACGGGAGATCCGTTCGGTGTGAGATGCAGTCGTCATCTGGTAAAGGTCTGTAAATTTCGTCTTTTTATGTGTTGCACGAACGCACATTTAAATAAAGATTTGTAGCACATTTTTTCGTGGGCGCCTGCACGCGCCTGTGCGATTGGCAGGGCGCCAACCTCAAAGATATTTTTATTAATTAAAAAGACACGACATTATTTCTTCCAAAGATAAAAACGAAAGTTTATTAAAAATTTGGAACTTTAATACGGGCTTTATTAATAAAAAAAATTACGAATTTAATATTGAAAATAATATAATTTTTCAAAAAATGGCTGTCTTTTTGGATTGTTGATTTTTCGACAAGGGTTTTTCGACGTCCGATTACTAAAAAGATAATGTAGCTTAGATTATACGGGCAACGTCTTTCGACAGCTAAATGTCCGCACTTTCTTGAATATCGGGCCATTTTCTTCCAAAAAATGTTGGAAAGGTATTTTTATGGGTGATTTCGAAGTGGTTTCGAAAACTCAGAATCAAGACGGTGATTTTTCCTTAGCACAAGCCACTGGAGGGCAGTTAATCAGACTGGTCTGTATAAAACGCGATTTTCGCATTAGCAATGTTTTTGTTTATATTTTGACGATAAATATTCTTGCAATCGAGTTATTTTACGTGGTAATTAATTCGCGGTTTAAAACGATATATTATTCGTTAGGGAACTTTTAAATCGATTTGTCGAGATCCGATCGCTTCGGCTACCAGAGTCAGGGTTCAAGGAATATGGCAATAGCAGGTGCGTTCTAATCTTCGCATATGACCAAATTGCTTCCGAAATCAGTCTCTATGACGTTAGCGGCTACTGGAAAGGGTATTTAAAACTCAAGGCGAAATGGCGTTAAATGTCCTTATATTTTGGCAAAATTTTGGTTACAGTCGTATATGATTTACAATATTGTACTATAGTCAAAGTGTGCCGTTAGCACTGACGTATTCTGGTCTGTTAATGAAGAAGTAAACAGTAAGTAGTAAGATGCACATATCACAGGCTTGCGGTAGCACAGCCTTGTGTTAATGGCGACCGGCTAAGTAAAGAGAGAATGGCAAAATTCTACCCCGCGCAGATCCGAAACCCCTTAACCGATCAAAGCAAAATTTGAAACAGGTGATTATGTGCAAAATTTCGTGCAAATCCGTCTATTAAGGGCTTCTCGGCAAATGGGTAAAATATAACGAAAATTCTTCTCCGATATATATACCTTTTTTATTGACCGACTTACAGGTCACACCGGTCAGCGGATTTTCACGCACCATGGCTCAAACGACGCGCTCTCACGCAAGGGTGTGCCTTCTTAGGAGTAGAAAATTCGAAGTTAATATCTAATCCCTGAAAAATTCCCCAAAATTTAAAATTGGGCAAAAAACGGCCCTGAATAAAAATTTTACCTATAAACGGCCCTTAATCGTCATCGAACGCTCATAAAAGTTGTATAGTGAATAGGCAATATGGCCTCAGAAATTCCAAATATGTGGTCATTTTGGACCCTTTACCCACAGGCCACGTGACACTGAGCATGCGCAGTCAACGCTTTGGCCTTGAAAAACATGCCTATGCATAAAATTCTCACCTACAAACGGCTCTTAATCGTCACCGTAGCCTCATAGAAGTTGTATAGTGAATAGGCAATGTGGACTTGGGAATTCCAAATATGTGGTAATTTTGGACCCCATGCCTACAGGTCACGTGACACGGAGCATGCGCAGTGTACTTTTAGCCTTTAACATGGGCAAATGCAACTTTGAGGCTTTATATCTCTGTAACGGTGCAAGATAGACGCATGGTTCCAATAGACCACCAATAGGAAACCACATATGCCAAGTCGAGTGGTCACGTGACTGATGACCCCAAAAAATCAAACTCGTGACGCCAAAATACTTGAAGTCCCGTATCTTCGTATCCGTGCAAGATACGCGCATGGTCATCATTGACCACCCATAGGAAAGTGCCAACGCCAAGTCCGATGGTCACGTGACCAATGACGTCACGTGACCCTAAAAGATCAAACTCGTGAGCCCTTTATCTTTGGGGCCCAATATCTCCGTAACGGTGCAAGATAGACGCATGGTTCCAATGGACCGCCAATAGGAAACCACATATGCCGAGTCCAACTATCACGTGAGCGATGACGTCACGTGACCCCAAAAAATCGAACCTGTGACCCCAAAATCTTTGAAGCCCCGTATCTCCGTATACGTGCAAGATAGACGCTTGGTCATCATTGACCACCAATAGAAAAGTGCCCACGCCAAGTCCGATGCTCACGTGATCGATGACGTCACGTGACCTCAAAAGTCAAGGTCGTGACCCCAATATCTTTGGGGCCCCATATCTCCGTAACGGTGCAAGATAGACGCTTGGTTCCAATGGACCGCCAATAGGAAACCACATATGCCGAGTCCAACTACCACGTGAGCGATGACGTCACGTGACCCCAAAAGGTCAAACTCGTGATCCCAAAATCATTGAAGCCCCGTATCTACGTATCTGAGCAAGATAGATGCATGGTCATCATTGACCACCAATAGGAAAGTGCTCACGCCGAGTCCGATGGTCACGTAACCGATGACGTCACGTAACCCCAAAAGTCAAGGTCGTGACCCCAATATATTTGGGACCCCATATCTCCCTAACAGTGCAAAATAGATGCATGGTTACAATGGACCGACAATAAAAATCCACATATGCCGAGTCCAATAATCACGTGACTGATGACGTCACGTGACCCTAAAAGGTCAGACTTGTGACCCCAAAATTATCAACATAAAAACTTTGTTATTGTAATAAAACAGCAAATATAAATGTACAAAACATTAGTTTATACACTCGTTAATGGCGACATGCAATGAGTGACACATGAAAAACAGCAAAAATCATTAAATGATGATATTATTCAACAGCACATTGACAGTTAGGCGATGTGATGTGAGTGATATTACCTTTTTATGATTTTTGCTGTTTTCGATGTGTCACTCATTGCATGTCGCCATGAACAACTGTATAAACTAATGTTTTATATATTTATTGTTCGTAATAATTATGCATACTGAGTAATCGTATAGTCAAACATATTAAGCAAATGTTAAACCCAGCACGAGTGTGATTACTGCTAAAATATGCAAGTTTTTATTTTAAATGCTGATTTGTTTCAATGGCGATGTAAAGCTGCCTTTGTGGGTTAGAGCTTAGGCTTACAATAAACTTACTTTTAAACTAATCTAGGCTTAATGCTGCCATTAGATTAAAATGAACACTCAAATCAAACGATAAAGCGATGTATTACAGAAAACTATTTACAACAATGCGAAGCAACAAATAATAGCGAAAACGAAAATACAAATATCAATCAATCAATCAATCAACCAATTAATCCTGCAGTTGCAATTGCTATTTAACTAGCACAATTGCTTTAACAAAATGTTCAATTTCAAAGTTCAAACAGATGCTAACGATATTATCACATTGACATGTCTAAAGTCAAATATGATCAGTAACAAATAGTTTAATAACAAACACGGAATTTGATTCACGTCCTAATTGCAGTGGCGCTAAGTCTATAACGCAATCTCTGATTGGTCAGCATCTAGTAAATGGTACGTACAGGTACAGCAAATGCCGTCACATAACGTAAGCCGCATTAATATAACTGTTACTTACCAGCCACTCCAAGTTACACAAAGACAGGTACAGCTAACAATACGACGACGGTGATACACAGACACACTAATAGACGAAGCCTGGCCACACAAAACAGAGTTACTATACACAAGGACCGACGACTACGTCGACAAATAAATACAGCACAGTGACGAACTAACAGCAAAAAATACAGATAGCGAGCTTATTCTGACGCGAAAATTATTCGACAACGACTTTCTCACAACTGTATTACACACACTGGCTACTAAACTGACTATCACAATGTGGCCTGACACCTCCCCCCTTGAGGAAAAGAATAAAATGGGGGGAACAAACTAAACCCACTTTACTTCTTCCATAGGATTACACATATAATGCACAAATTGTTATACAGGGTATTACGAAAATAAGCACGACACACTGGTACATCATACAATACATACAACTAGAAATTTGGGGCAAAGCCCAACGTAAGTCCGCCCGGCGCCCTAAGTTCGATTGGGGAAATTAGAGGGGGGGGGTAAAATTTTCCCGGCATCAAAATCACGTGACCCGAACTCAAATGCATTGGCATACGCAAAACGCGCATTGTCGACTTAGGGTAGGTCAACATGAGCGCTTATAACTTTGTTCGTAGTGGACGAAATTTCACAATTTTTTTTGTTCAACGCCGAAAGAATCGTTCTCGTCAACGCCGTTTAGATTTTGTTGCTATCTTTATCGATTTCAGAGATATTTGCGCTCAAACTCGAAAGTTGTATAAAAACGTACTAAATTTTGGACGTTTTTTACCCTCCCAAATTTTAAGGGGGCGGTGACCTTCAAAAGTTGCACCCGCGTTGTCACCCCCATGTAACAGCACGTCATGTGGCAAAGTTTAATAAAGCTAATCCTCCTGGCTCCAAAGTTCTCGCGGCTAATGCGCTACATTTTAATCCAATTTTTCATCAGTTTTTGAAAAAAATGTAAAATAGGCCCCATCACCGATGAGTGGTGCGCTAGTTAGACTTTGTCATTTTCTAGCGCCTGTAAAAATTTGGGGGCGCAGCACCCCCTAAGCGCCAAAATATGGCCTTCCAAAAAGTTTAATTTTGGTGGGTAAACATTAGCCGCGTAATCTCTGATGTTAGTGGACTGAAATTCACACAATTTTTTTATTCAACGCGAAATTAACTGTACTTGATAACGCCGTTTACCGCTTGTCGATATCCCTATGCAGTTTAGAAATATTTGCGCTCAAAGTTGAAAGTTGTCGTTAAACGTACTAAATTTTGCGCGTTTTTTGCACTCCCAAATTTAAAAAAACGGTGCTCCCTAAAAGTTGTACCCACGTTATCACCCCCATCTAGCAGCACGTCACGTGGCAAAGTCTCATGAAGCTACTCCTTTTAACTCTAAAGATCCTTTGTCTAATACGCTACATTTTTAGGCAATTTTTGACTCCCCTTTGAAAAAAAGTTGTAAGTGGGGCCGCCGTCCCCGGTGGGGGTGCGCTAGTAAGAATTTGTCATTCTCTAGCGCGTGTGAAAATTTGGAAGCGCAGCACCCCCTAGGGGCCGAAATACCGTCTTTCAAAAAATGCGCTTTAGGAGGGCACGATTTCGCTTCTAAATCTCCAAGGTCACTGGACCAAACTTTACCGGACTTGTTTCGCCTAACGCAGGAAAAATCGCGATAGACGAAATGATTATCCGATTTTGAATATCTTTATCCGTTTCGGAGATATTCGCCGCCGAACTTCGAAATCGTTCAAAATCAGGCTAAATTTTGCATGTTTTTGGCCCCTGAAATTTTTTCGGAGTGTGCTTCCCAAAATTTTGGACCAACATTATAAAATAGAGCCTAGTACTGACCATCGTGCAAAATTTCACGCCGGTCGGCCCACGCATCGCGGAGATCTGGCGTTGAACCAAAAATTTGTAGCAAAACATAAACAACCTAGAACTTTAAAACAAAGCCCAACGTGAGTCCGCCCGGCGCCTTAAGTCCAATTGGGGAAAAATTTTGAGGGGTGAAATTTTCCCGGTAGCAAAGTCACGTGGCCCGCACACAAATGCATTAGCATACGCAAAACGCGCACTATTGACTATTGGTATTGCACTATTGGTGGGTAAACATTAGCCGCGTAATCTCTGGTGTTACTGGACCAAAGTTTACCAATTTTTATTTTATTTAACGCAGTGTTAACTGTGCTTGATAAAGCTTTTTACTGCTTGTCGATAGCTCTATTCATTTTAAAGATATTTGCAGTCAAACTCGAAAGTGGTCGTAAAACGTACTAAATTTTAAACGTTTTTTGTCCTCCCAAATGGGGCGGTGACCCCTAAAAGTTGCACCCGCGTTATCACCCCCATCTAGCAGCAAGTTACGTGGCAAAATTTAATAAAGCTACTCCCCTGGCTCCAAAGTTTTCGCGGCTAATACGCTACATTTTAAACCAATTTTACATCAGCCTTTGAAAAAAATTGTAAAAGGGGCCCCCGTCCCCGATGAAAAGTACGCTAGTAAAACTTGGTCATTTTCCCACGCTTGTAAAAAATTTGGGGATGCAGCACACCCTAAGGGCCAAAATATGGCCTTTCGAAAAATTTGATTTGGGTGGGCAAACATTAGCCGCGTAATCTCTGGTGTTAATAAGCTAAAGTTAACACATTTTTTTTATTTAACGCGGAATTAAACGTAATTGATAACGCCGTTTACCGCTTGTCGATATCTTTATCCAGATTAAAAATATTTGCGGTCAAACTTAAAAGTTGTCGTAAAACGTACTAAATTTTGGACGTTTTTTGCTCTCCCAAATTTTAAGGGGGCGGTGCTCCCTAAAAGTTGTACATGCGTTATCACCCCCATCTAGCAGCACGTCATGTGGCAAAGTTTCATGAAGCTACTCTCTTTGGCTCCAAAGTTCTCGCGGCTAATACGCTACATTTTAAGCCATTTTTGACCCTTTTTTGAAAAAAGTTGTAAGGGGGGCCCCGTTCCCGGTGTGGATGCGCTAGTAAGACTTGGTCATTTTATAGCACGTGTAAAAATTTGGGGGCGCAGCACCTTCTAGGGGCCGAAATATGGTTTTCCGTAAAATGCGCTTTCAGTGGGTTTAATTCAACATTTAGATCTCCAAGGTCACTGGACCGAACTTTACCGGACTTGTTTCGCCTAACGCAGGAGGAATTGCTGTCAAACGAATAACTTACCAATTTTGAATATCTTCATCCTTTTCAAAGATATTGGCCGCCAAATTTTGAAGTCGACCGAAATCGGGCCAAATTTTGCATGTTTGTAACCCCCCAAAATTTTTTGGGGACGCTCCCCCAAAATTTTATCTTGGGATTATAAAACGGAACATACTCAAGAGCATCGTGCAAAATTTCGCGGCGATCGGCCCACTGAGCTCGGAGATTACGCTGCGAGAAAAAAAAAATAAATGCCAGCAAAACTTAAGTCCGCTCCGCAAGCTATCGTTTCCGGGCGGACTAACAATATATGACGAACGTAACAATCACATATAATTGTTACAACCACTATAATGTAACTAGCTGAATATACGTCCATGACATTCACTAGTTATACACAGATAATCAAAAAAGCACTATTAATGTGCAATGCACATATGGTGCAACAGAATAAATATAGTCCACACTACAATCCACACATAGATTTCATTTCATTGACGTGACAACAAATCTGATTAACGTAATAGCAGATTACATTATATGTCCCTTGCCGATATTGCGCAGCAATTCGTCGATGGTTGGCATTAGAAAAGCGTCTTCGAGAGTAACTGAGTTCAGAAAGCCGCAATCGCACGCGATGCGAAAACCACCGTCTTTCTTGGCAACACACACGATCGGACTCGCCATCGGACTGTTCGACGGTCGTATCGGCCTCGATACAGGGCATACGTCTGGTGCACGGCAGGGTCGCATCTGCCGTCGCACGACACCGTCGGTAGTCTGTATGCGATGGATCTTCGCGTCCCACCTCCCGGTTCGGTCGTCAAACTAATCGGCAAACTCGTCAAGCAGCTGGCGTCGCTCTTGTCGTGACTCGGTCTGAAGGTGTGCGATCTTGTAGTCCTGTGGGCTTAAAGACGACCGCTGACTAAGCGACAAACAACTCAACATAACAGGTGCAGGGGTTAGTACCCTCGCAAACATAACATCATGATTATAAATCACAGACATTAGTGCAACGCAAACCATCAGTGCAACACATAAAATACAGATCATCGCCATAGCGTATGCCCCATAGATTATACCACAACATAAGTTAAGCTTAGGTTTACTATCCGCATGACTTGACCTTGGCCTCGACCCATCGGACGTTTCCATTTTGGTCCCACTAGTCAGTTGGTCTGCAGTGCTCAAATTAACACATGGTTGTCCTTTACAACCCGCACGATCTGTGGGCCCATTACATAGCCCCTTGCTTACTACGGTTTTAGCCTGCAGATTACATAGTACGGCTGCTGGCAAAATGACATCGTAATCCTGTGAACAGAAATTAGTCACAGCACACATAATGGGTAATTCACGCACATTCTCACAATCGACATCACTCAAGCACACAGTTACGTTTGCCAACAGAGCATAAAGCGTTTGGCCCTTCCCAAAACCATAGAGAGTGACATTACCCACTGTCTCGTTACACAACTGTGAGAACAATCGGTTACTAACTAGGGGTATCTGACACCCACTATTCTCTAGTGCAAAACAATCACACCCTGATACAGTAACATTGACATACTTGAGAGGAAATGTACGCAAATTAACATCAGTATCATTTGTACATACAGTACCAACGATCGGGTAAGCACCAAATTCCCAGCTATTAAGGTTACTGGGGTTAGCTTGCTTGCCGTCGTCTCCATACAGCACGCCTATCTCGCGAATCTTTACCTGCGTCGTTCAGTCCGTCGACACCAAGTTGACGCGGACTTCTCGGTTTTGTCCATCACCTCGGGGGCTGCCTCGATACCGGCTTCGCCAGCTTCCCCTGGGACCATCACGTCTACCACTCGGCTCTGACGCACAATCTCTGGCCATATGTCCCTATTCTGCGCAGTTGTGGCACTTGATCCGACTCAGCCTTGAAGACGATGGTGGACCATTATAAGCGTCGGCGCGTTCCTTGGGACATTCCCTAGAAATGTGGCTAAACTCCTTGCAGTTATAACACTGCCACTGACGGGCTTGCGTGGGCGACTGCTGGCCACCCTAACCGTCGCTACTTCTTACCTGGGACTGACCTCCACGGACACCAAGATGATTCTAGCCCCCTGATGTCTCAGATGACGTTACGGTCGCGACCTTGACGGGCTTGCATTCGGACGCCTTCTGACCAATCACTGTGGCCCGGTTGTTGACATATACGTCGGCGAGCAAAGCTACCTTTCTGGCAACATACCAGCCCTCCCCTTCTTGGGTCAGAATATAATTTAACAGCCTTTGAGGGAGTGATCCCTTTAGCTGATCGCTGATCAACAACTCAATAAGAGTTTCATAATCCTTAACAAAACGGTTTTTAAGGTAATAAGACAGCAAATTACGTAGTCTAGCAGCAAACAAAGTGTACGTCTCACGGACATTTTCAACAGCCGTTTCAAATTTAATCTTATACTTTCTAGGAGTGAGTTTATACTTGGTAAGTAGGAAATCCTTAAGCTCGTCGTACTTACTCATGTCGTCAATTGACATTTGGTTTATGAGTGATTTGGCCTGAGCAGTGAGGAAAAGTATTAGTATTTTAGTTTGTACCTCCGCAGAAACCTCATACATCCCGTAAAGTTTTTCTACGGTCTCAAAGTATTGGGGCAGCTCAGCACTTTCAAGAGGCATCTTTGGCAAAACGTGCTTCATTATCTCCCCAAATCTCTTCGTCTGAAGAGCCAAATTACCCGCCCCGCTAGGATTAGACGGGGTTTGACCGTCTACTTTCTCGCCGTCACATGGCTTGGCTTGTAGGGCTTTCAGCTCCACCAGACTGATCTTGTGCTTTAACTTGAGCTGCTCGGCCTTTAGACGAGCGTCCCGCTCGGCCTGCTCCCGGGCAATCGTTACCTCCAGTTCCCGCCGTCTCTCCTCTATCGCCCGCTGCTACTTCTTTTGTTCGACCCCCAGAGCAAGTCTTTGGGCCTCAGCCTCACGAGCAGCTTTCCATTCTTCAGCCTCAAGCTGCCTTTGTTCGGCCTCTCGCACAGCCTTCCCTTCTTCTGCCTCTCGAGCAGTTCGTCTTTTTTCGAGCTCGAGTTCCCGAAGACGGAATGCCGCGCTCTCACCATTCGAAGCGGCGCTGCTCGAGTCACCCGCGTAAAAAAGAATCTGTGACGCCTCCCGCGCTTCCCGGATAAGGTCGGTTTCGGACTCTAATGCGGGTTCCACCAGCATGGTCTCAACCTGGGCTTCCAGCAGGTCCGCCCGTTCTAACTGCTCCAGACAGTTTGGGTCAAACCCCGCTTTACCTAGCTTTACTGCTAAACGGGTGGAACTCATTTTCTTGAGCTGTTCCTGCGTTTCCGCTGGTAATCGATTTATTATAACACAAAGATTTAATATCAAAGTCAAGTTGGTCAGATTGTACAATAATACAAAAGTTATACCAAATGGCGATGACCAACAAGACTGGGATCGTCCCCACCGGTCTTACACTATGTGTTTCTGACACGTGTGATTCTCGACTGCTTACCTCGACTTAACCGGCGGAATTCCTACGGCTCAATAATCACAATAAACACAATTAATCTGCTATCAAATAAAAATCACACAAAATAAGCACAATGACGAAAATAAGTATTCTACACAAATTTGCACGCCAAATTATACTATTACCCACAAAACAAACCTATTTAAAGACCATCCCACTTCTGACACCAAATATAAAATTGCCTTTGTAAGTTAGAGCTTAAGTTTACCATAAACTTAATTTTAAGCTAATTTAGGTTTAATGCTACCACAAAACTAGAGTGAATATTCAAATCAAACGATAAAGCGATTTATTACAGCAAACTATTTTCAGCGATGCGAAGCAACAAATAATAGCGAAAACAAAAATACAAATATCAATCAATCAATCAATCAACCAATTAATCCTGCAATCGCAATTGCTATTCAACTAGCGCCATCGCTTTAACAAAATGTTCAATTTCAAAGTTCAAACAGATGCTAACGATATTATCACATTGACATGTCTAAGGTCAAATATAATCAGTGCCAAATAGTTCAATATACAACTATCATACGAAAAACAATTACAAGTAAAGTACACCAAACTAAGCCACACAAAAAAGTTTAAGTTCAACTATTCAGAGTCTATGACTCGCACAGGGGTCTCTTCCCCTCGACGCACCACTATAGGGTCTATACGAGTACCCTGTTACTATCGCTACTCTAGAGATCCACACGGGCCTCCCAATCCACTCAACTCTACATCTACGGTCTGCACAAACACCCTATCGCTATCACAAAAGCCAATAAACAGCTATGCAACCTCGGCATTTTACGCATGCCACACACACATGACCGTTTAGGTCCATGTAAGAATAACAACTGTAATCAAACAGCTCGTTTTCGCCCCCCCCTTTGGACGACGACCTAATTAGTGCTTGGTCTAACCAGTAACAAACACGGAATTCGATTCACGTCCTAATTGCAGTGGCGCTAAGTCTATAACGCAATCTCTGATTGGTCAGCATCTAGTGAATGGTACGTACAGGTACAGCAAATGCCGTCACATAACGTAAGCCGCATTAATATAACTGTTACTTACCAGCCACTCCAAGTTACACAAAGACAGGTACAGCTAACAATACGACGACGGTGATACACAGACACACTAATAGACGAAGCCTGGCCACACTAAACAGAGTTACTATACACAAGGACCGACTACTACGTCGACAAATAAATACAGCACAGTGACGAACTAACAGCGAAAAATACAGATAGCGAGCTTATTCTGACGCGAAAATTATTCGACGACGACTTTCTCACAACTGTATTACATATACTGGCCACTAAACTGACTAAGAACCAACCAAAATAATTTTATTTAAAATTAAGTAGTTAAGTTCAAACAAATAGTAAAAAAATAGATTTTGGCCGTTGGAAGAGGCGGTTTTGCTAGTAGTGAAACTGATGAATTGACAGTGACAAAACGACGAGTTTAATCGTAGGTCTGTCACAATCTGGTAACCGGCAAAGGACTAAATATCTTTTACGAGACCATTACCGCACACCAAAAAGATCCGGTCGCTATTGTTTGGAGATTACTGCTTGTTTTACGGGCGGACGCCGCGTCAATGCGTTCGCTGATAAGGCGCTATAGGTCGCTGGTTACGTAGTTAATGACGTAAAAAAACAGTTCGTGTCGGGACGCCTTGCATTAGTGATTCGATCTTAGTCGTTATAGGGTATTTATTGGCGTCAGATACAAAGGGCAGTCTACCATTATCGTCCATCACTGCTTGCCATCTAATGCTTTTGCACTGCAAATTAGAGGTGGCTTACCATAAAGTGTTCGTAATAAGATTACGCAACCCCAGAATATATGAACGTCGGTCTTAGCGTCTTTGCGAAAAAAAGACATTTATTTGTCTGGAAAGAAATAGCAATTTATACTTAAATATAACACTTTATTTAATAAGCTCTGAGTGCTGTGGTTTATTGTGTATTGCTCCCCACGTTTTAAAAGATGAAAATGTTATTATATATATATAAAAAAAGGAAATTCAATAATGCGTTGTATTTTAATGCCTTTTTAGTAGTATGGCGGAAACTGCAGAACACCGACTACGTATTCAAGTTGCCGTATTTGTACACTATGTACGAACACTGAAAATTTAGATACTGAGGACAAAAACGCACAAACGGTACAAAACGAAGATGAATTGGAATATATATATATATAACCGCTGACCCGATTAAGATAAAATTTGGCACGGTTAATTACGTCGGCAAGATGACCGCTCATGCAAAATTTCATGTGAATCCTTTTAAGAGGGGCTTCCCGGCAAATGGGTGAAATATACGCAAAAATTTTTGTAGCCATATACCTTTTTTTAGAAACTCATTTACAGGTCAGACCCTTCCGCGGATTTTTGTGTGCAATGGCTCAAACGACGCGGTCTCGCGCAAGGATGTGCCTTTTGGGGGTTGAAAAATTTGAAATTAATATTTAACGTATTTATTCGCAAAAATCGAAAAAAATACAATGGCGCCTATGTGGAAAATTAAGTCATTCTTTAAACGGTCATAACTTTGGCTGTGTATAAGATAGAGTCGTAATTTTTGGTTTTAGGTATGGTTTTTGGGGATGGCAAATCTAACGGTGTCATTTAATTTTACCCCGGACCCTTCCTGGTTGCCATGGCAACGAAATTTGGGACAAAATGAGCTATAACTCGGCTTGTATAAGAGATTTTTTGCGAGATTTTTGCGCCTATAGGGGGGTTTTCGGAGAAAGCCATCAAATGCTGCCAATTGCATTTTTCTCCGTTTGACCCCAGTTACCATGGCAACGAATTTTGGGACATAATGGGCTATAACTCGGCTTGCGTAGGAGATTTTTGCGAGATTTTTGCACCAATAGGGGGGTTTTCGGGGATGGGCCATCGAATGTTGCCAATTGCATTTTTTCCGACTGATCCCCGTTGCCATGGGAACGAAATTTGGGACAAAATTAGCTTTAATTCGGCTTGCGTAAGAGATTTTTTTCGAGATTTTTGCGCATAGGCCTATGGGGGGG
>Ga0209367_1004322_pt1 | contig 19568 bp, 17 predicted proteins | sample WorMetLIZISLAND2_FD_187412 | JGI IMG/M metagenome (GOLD analysis project Ga0209367, IMG submission 187412) | Marine gutless worms symbiont microbial communities from Max Planck institute for Marine Microbiology, Germany - Olavius geniculatus... ...
CATTCAAAGTCATCAATGTTGATACCATTAAAAAGCACGTCATTGGTGCTTGTTATGATAAGCAACATGTCTGTGCCTATCTGCAACCGTTTTCACGATAGACAAGCCAATAGCAGAAAAATAACCACTTTTTAGAGGGGGCACACCTATTTGACACCCGCTTGTGCAGACATCCTTGAACGTAGGGGGTCGGGACGTGGACTGCTGTAATATACATTCAATGGCAAAAATTTTATATGCAGCTTGTGTTGGTTTATCTCCAACCATTACGACGCAATTCACTCTTGAAATGTGCATCGCAGCTTGAAATCGCGAAAAATTCACTAAAACCTTTTATTTTGGGGATTCAGGGTGATTTAAGGTCATCGATGTTGACATTCGTAAGAAGCCCGTCGCCAGTGCTTGTTATGATAGGCAGCATATCTGTGCCTATCTGCAACCACTTTTACGTTAGACGAGCCAATACTGGTAAAATAACGTCTTTTAGATGGGGTGCCCCTCGTTCGTGGGGACCCCCTTGACCTAGGGGCATGAAATTTTGTCCCAAAATACTAGAGACTCTAGGCTATCATATGGTGAAAACCCGAAGTCTCTGTCTCACCTGGGCTTGGAACGATACCGGGACGTGACACCAAGACGGACGGACAGACAGAATTACCGTAGCTAATACGCGCCAGCGGCGCGTAAAAATCATCGACCTTGGGTGACCTTCAAGGTCAGTGACAACCAGTACGGTCGACCCCATTCAAGCGTCAGCTGGGCTTTTTGTTAGATTAATGTTGCGACTAAGTATTAGTGGGAATTGGCCTTTATCTGTTGTTCAAAGGGGAAAACGTAAAAGGAAAAAAAATTTACCAGTTTCAGCGACGACTATGAGCCTCTTGGAAGACAAAGTGTGATCTGAAAAGATGAGACAACGGACTAACTTCAAACTTGGAAGTAATGGACCTCATCATCAAGGAGAAAAGACTGAGATGGCTGGGTCATGTACTACGCATGGACAACGATAGAATAAGTTACCGAAGCAAGCTTTGTATTGGCAAATGGATCACCATGTCAAGCGCAAACCAGGAAGACCGAGGAAGAACTGGATTGACACCATAGGCCAGGACTTGAAGACCATTGGTATGACCTGGGAAGAGGCTGAAGAATGTGCAGCCGACATAGAAGATTGGCGTCAAAGTGTTGCCCAGTGTGTTTTCGACACGGGATGACCTACATGTAAGTCTAAGTAAATGGGAAGAAGATTGTTTTTACGGCTGTTCCACTTAGCAGTGGTTTTTGATCAATGTGTTTAGTACGACAGTATTCTGACCCTGACGCAGCCTGACAGTCAGCATTTTGTCAGCCGACCTAAGTTAGTCGGTCTGCATTTCAGTTCACTTAATTCTCAGTTTCTGTAGCACAGTTTGGAAAAGCAGCGTTCGTTGAGCGCTGTTGGCATTGTAGCCTATATTGATCGTTTTGCTGCATGCATGACGATCTCCCATAGCTCTATGTATGAAGCGGACGCCGCTATTCAAGTGTGACGGTCGCCCACCTGCGCGTGGTATGCTTCTGTGTTTAATGATTTTCCCTCGCCGCGGCAGCGCAGGCGTCCACCTTCACTTCTCGATTGACTTGGAGTCCTCTGTAAGGCTTCCTGCAGGTATCGCGTTGCCAAACGCTGACGTGACGACGTCACTAGCTCTGCCTGCCCTGCTAGCTATGACATTAATCATTCATTGACCTCGACTCGAGCCAGCCAAGTCAAATAGACTCTACACAGCCTGGGCCTACATCAATTCGAATGATTGGATTCAGTACACGACATATTCACTGCATGCATAACTCACCAGATCGTCTCATTCGTCCGTTCTGTTTATAACTGCATCGGCCTAATTCAGTTTTGCTGGTATTGTGTGTAGGTCGATTATACTTGTAGTTGCACTCCCAACTGCATTCTTATTATGCTTCAGCCAGTTAGGCCTACGTGCCCGTTAAAGTCAATCTGTGATGTATGTTTTTATGCAGAAAAAAACGTATAAACTGATTATAATATGGGACTGTGATGGAAGATAACAGCTGCTGATCCTGATTGTCACCTAATTATGAGTTACCGGTTTAACGACGCAACTTAGGTTGTTAATATTGTGCATTTGCAGAAACAAAAACAAAGCAACTAGGGTCTACTGATTAGCTATCCAGACTATCCAGTTACACTGAATCAATTAAGAAATAATATTTTGGTTATGCATTTTTTATTAATGTTTGTATCGTACGCATCGGACTTGTTTCGACGAAAAAGTCGCTGAATTATAACGCTTACAGTAAGTGTTATAATTCACCGCCTTACATACATTGGCTTAGCAAGTGTCGATCGTGTGCAAGTTAGGCTTCTTGTTTTCTCTTTTTTTGTTTCTTTACGCGCACTACGGTCATATAGTGCCCATAATTTGGTTTTAGATAAACTGTTATAATTGCTGCTAGTGTCGGGCACGTTCGACGAATATCTTGGTCAGCAGTAAATTATATCACTTCGTAGCCCCGTACTGTTGGTACAGCTTTGCATTACAAAACGGATTATATACGGTGCAACGATTAATCATGCAGATCGAGAGTTAACTATATAGCAGGACTGCTATAGGCGAAGAATCTCTTGTTAGATAAGCCTAGAATGCCATAGCAACATTGATTGGTTGACAGTGGAGTTGTAGGCTGTAGCCTACATGGTGAAAAGCAACACGCCCGGACTTGTGCCAGCAATAACTGCCAGTCTCAGCAACCGTGAGTGAGCCACCCGCCGACTCACGCCGCTTGCAGAGCCATTTCTCTCTGCAGCGGCGCAGTTGAATTCTTGCGATCTCACGCTCGATTTGCAGGTTAGTTCATGAAATATATCCGCTTTTTCGACCTGGTTTCACACGGCGCGCCTTACATTTCGGCCTATACAACGCGTAGCATCACGTGGGTCTGGCTTAGCAATGTACGACAGATTTTGAAACGCAAAAGTTATAAATTTATTGCATATTCTCACGATTTTCACAATGCGCTAAAACAAACAGAATTTACGCCGTATAGTCGCAATCTAATGTTGTTTAATACGACAAAGTGCAAAATCGACATTGTTCGTGTATAAAGACGTAAAGTGTTATGGAATTTCATCAGATATCTTAACACTGCAAAAAAGCTTACTAGTCTACCTGATTGACGAAGACTTGATTGAAACGCCAGTTCAAGCGCTTGGAATCTCAAATTCAATACAGTGGAATCGAATTAGAAATTAATTGTTTAACCAGCAGGCGTCATAAAGCTGTCATTTAATTTGGAACAAATAGGCCTCGAGACGAAAGGCAATGACAATAAGTTGCAGTTCAACGGATAGCATGTGTTCTGTAATCATGCAGCAGCACTTGACGTATGCTGAAGATGTTCCCAATTAAGTACCAAGCGTCGATGCCGTCGTTGCTGCTGCTGCTGCTGGTCACCCAGTCACTGGCCGCATCCCAGACCATCCTCAGCAACCCCGAACAGCTGAGAGTCACCACTGAACCGAGTCGCTCTGCGCTGATCGTCAGCAGAGCAGTGATGCCGGAGACCGAGGCGCCCAGGACGACGCCGAACCCAGCCGCGGACAACTCGACCGCCTCGACCACGACGCCGTCGCAGCGCACCACGCCTCAGTCGCCCAAGACCACCGGACATATCGAGATCGCGTTCGCCGGCATTCGAGAGCTCGACGCCAATGCTTCCGAGGTAAAAAAAAACGTTACAGCAAATTTGTAGGCCTACGTACAGCGTCGTCGTTAGTGTCGAAATGTAATTAATGAACCAGCGGCGCTAGATCACCGGGACACAGTTCGATCACAACATTCTGCCCCCCCCGGCGCTGCTTAAACTCCTGGATTCCTCGATAAATCACGTCTCAAAAGTGGAATAGAGTTGTAGCGCTATCTATCGGTGAAAGTCGCTTCGTTATGGCAAAATATCAGAGTGTTGACGGATCGACAGACGAACCATATAGCTATAATGCACTGGAAAAATGGCGCTCGTTGTTTGTAATTTCATAAAGTATTTCGTCTTGTTGTAATTTTTTTTTGCTGCACGAGTCTTACGTTGCGTTGTGGCTGATTGCTGAAGGTCGGCGGCGGGTCGCACGCGTTCTATCGCTTCGCCGACGTCAAGCCTCCGTTCCTGTCCTCCTCCTCCCTGACGCACGCCAGAAGGGAGAACAACATACCGTACACCAACAACGCGCAAGGAGTCTGCCAGGAGTCGCAGGCTGAGCTGCCCACGGCCAGCACGGCGGGGTCCGAGGCTCCCAACGGTACGGTCACCGCCAGGATGTGCTCGGTCGAGTCGCGTGGTTGGGCGAACCGTGGCGGCGAGCAGATGGAGCTGAGAGAAGGTCAGTTTCTGATGAACGTGATGGTGCAGGGTTGGACGTGGTGCAGCGCCTGTCCACCTCAGCATCAGGACGGACACTTCCTGGAGTTCACTTTCACCGTCACCGTGCCTGCCGGATACAAGATCTCAGAGAACAACAAGACCCAACGCGCCGCTAACGTCCCCGTCAGAATATCACTCGGAACTAACGACTCGTTCATCCTCATCTCGTCTAAGGTCAGCAAATAAAATACATTAAATGCACTGTACTTACACTAGTCGTAACACGTGTGCTACGGTTGTATCTGTAATGCCACTTATACTAAATTCGAGCTTGTGTTTATGTAGTCTACACTGATTCTCGATGGTTAAAGTTGAGTTTTTGCATGCTTTGATGTTACATTGTTAACTTAATTTGTTTAGACTACAAGACTGTAAAATCTCTAAAATATTTAGTTTCTGGTTGCATGTAAAACACAAGTGACTTGCAGAAACGTTCTGCAAATGTTGAGGTTTTTGTTTTACACACAAAAAGAACCACGTCGAAAACGTTTATAAAATGTTTTACGTTCTGAAAACATTTTTGGCGCATTCTAGGTGTGACTACATGCAAAATAAAGTACAAACATTTTTGCTAAGGCTTTATTTTTTACATCTACGTACAGCCTAAGTTTTCTGTGGGACCGCCAAGGACTTTAGCTGCGTTTTGGATAACCTACCAAACACGAACATGTTCAGCGTCAAATTAGAATTGCTGGAACATGAAAAACTTTTATAGTTTTAATAGTTTTAGCTAATCGTTTTAATTTCTGTTGACTGTTTCGAATTTTTCGTCTACCGTGCCGTCAGCATAAATTAAAATTATTAGCTAAAACTATTAAAACTATAAAAGTATTGGGTCGACATGCATAAATTTGCGTATGAACAAACACGAACATGTTAAGCATCCGAAACGCAGCTTTTGACTTCAAGTTTCAAAACACTGTATAGGCCTATAATATGGTAAAAAGAAGTGCAACAATAAATTTGTATAGGAAATAAGTAGCAAAAACAGTGTCCCAACCTCATTGTCTCGCATCGACGGTTGTTCGCGGAGACATGCAGCGACATCTGGTGAAATATTAACGGCATGCACATGTGAAAACTTTGTTTTAGGCGCGCTTTATTAATCAACAGATTGATTGATTGATTGATTGACTGCAGTCAGTCATTAGCTGGTGCATGGCTGTTGTGCAGTACGAGTCTACGGCTAATGAGGATCGCACTGCCAGTTGGAAGCCGATGCCGACCCAGTTGGAAGCCGATGCCGACTGGCTACCCGATGCTGGCCCACCTCGACGACGACGTCGTGCGTGCTAACCTGACCGTGCGAGTGCCGCGAGATCGCGTCGGCGACCAAATCACTGTCGCGGCGCTGGTAGTTGAGCCCGGATACATATCATCGGAACACGTGAAGCCAGGCGTCACCAGCGCTGCACCGCCCGGAGGCTATCTGGGACACGCGGCACACGCGCCGCTACTCGTCGCCAACGTCATCTCCCTCGCCACGGCTGCCGTGTTCAGTCGACGCTGAACGACGACCTGGGCTAAAAAACATGGCTTCGAAAACCTTGGTTTTCAGTTTCAACAAAAAATCTTCTTTAAATTTAAAAAAGTCCATTTTTTGTTTTAAAGTTTTTGTGCATTTTATAATAGAAATAAAGTTTAGTTTCGTACTTTAATCGTGATTTAGTTTTAGTTTTGACATCACGCCATTCACTCAACAACAACGATGTGACATAGATTGATGTTGGAGATATTTTTTCTGCGTCTTAAAATAGGTGTACTTTTGTCTTTGCTGTGCACTAAAATCTTTAAAAAGACTTTTCAAAATCTGTAAAAATACTCAAAAACTTATATAACAACCTAAAATTAAGAGAAGTTTGTTTTACAAAAAAAACCTGTTTTTTCCAGCCCGGCAGTACACAGAGCGCGACCGTTTGCGCACGTTAACTGTACCAGGGACGGACGTCGCTGCGAACTCTTTCTCCCATTGATCGCATCTGCAGGGACGTATTTAGACACGTGGAAAAGGGCTTTAGGAGTACATTTGTGATATATCTTGTACAAAGTAATTCGTTGTTTGCACTTAAAATTGATTAATTTGATCTAAACCGCAAATTGGGGACCGCTAGAAAAAAATGTTTCACCTGCAAAACCAGGCGACTAAGGCTCTCTAAATACGCCCCGCGCACTTGCATGACTACTGCAGTACTGCTGTTTCTCATTGTTAATTTAATCGTTGTCAAATAGCTAATAGTAATAACATAAGGCATAATTTTTTTTAACTCAAATGTAAGCAAAATGCATAGGTAAGAATGAGTAATAGAGATGATGTGAATTAGTGAAATATTGACGCCAGTAATTTACAATCAAAATACAGTGACTATGCGAATGTTTATGTTTAAGCTAAGTGGTTAATTTAGGTATAACTCTATTATCTTATGTTCGCGCAAATAGCCGATGCTGTTTCTATGTGAAACAATAGCAAACTAAATTATATTGTTAGACTCAGCAAGCAATTTAAGCAGAATCGAATGTCTGGAATTTCACACAATGCTATAGATTGTTTAAGCATTTGCTCGCTGACGGACTTCGCTTCTCGGATGGCAAAATTTAGCGCACCAGGCCTTGGAGTTGCTGATGCTTGCAGCGATGATGACACTGTTAGTACAGGCCCCTATCAGTGTTTGAATTGTCAGGGAGTTAGGGGTTAAACCTCCAACAATTTTCACCCCGACCCCTCACACACACTGTCAAATTATGTACTGGGGGTCAGCGTAATATAATGTATACACAATTTACATCACAATTTTGTTCGGACTCCGACAGTTCAAAAATTCAACCCCCAGCAAATTTTTCACAATTCAGACACTGGCTACTAAGCCTAGATCTACTGTTATCACGAACGGCCGAATTATTACATAGTCTACTACCAGCTTTATAGTGAAAACAGGTGTGTGTTGAGTTGACTGTTAACAGTGGCGTATTGGCAGTCTTGTTGGTGTACTTTTTTTGAAAGTTAAAAAATAATGAAAATAGAAAACTGTCCATGAGCGAAAGCGTCCACCAGTCCCTTTTCACACTTATTAGTACGCCGCTGACTGGCTGTCATCGGGTGCGTTGTGTTGTGTTGTATAATAATCTGGCGCATATACGGATTTAGTGCAAGCACATAAATGAACCGAGGTAGCTTGTCGTAGCATTTTCATCGCTTTTCGTAGAATTTTCGTTTCCGGTGACAAGGACACATTAGTATTTAAATGTTTTGGTAGAATATAGCATTAGAATAGAAACTGCAAGCACTTGGAAAACGGAAACCTCCGCCGAGACTGTGCTTCAAGATTGTGCGTGATCCAGAGCGATACGAAAGTCTAAACCGTTCAAAACATTTAACCAAATCTGTTTGTGCGTTTTAAACGAAGTTGCTCTAGCGCAAGCGATATTACATATAGCTATCCTTTTCTCCGTAGCGTGGTCCGTCGTCTGTCACACTCGTGCGCTTGGTTGAACCGACGGATTAACATGGCGTTTGGCGGGTACATTTCGGGGTCCAGTTGTCTTTGACTCAAAGGAAAGAGGAGATTTGTGGGTTGAACCCCAACAAAAACTTGCCATTGTTTACTTATGGTTCACCAGGGGACAGCACCGATCATCGATTTCGCGTCATACCATATTACTTCGGTGACTTGTTTGAACAGTCTTGCGGATAAACAGATACACGTATGGGTAAAAACATTACCTCCTTTTTTCGGCGGAGGTAAGCTATTACGTAATTACGTAATTGCACCCTGCAGTCAGAAGCACGTCGTGGTAATTCAATGCACCGAACATTGCGTTTTTGTGTCTACACGACATATATTTTACTGACATTGTGATCATAGTTGTGTAATCTGACATTTTAATAACTTTTGCAGTGATAGGCCTAACAACTCGACAGTTATTGTGACACGTGATTGTCGTTATTGCTGGCTCCTCGATTGGCTGTATGGCTTAGACCCTGTGGATTGATTAAAAACTTATACCGTTTCAAAAATACGGTTTTGCGTGGTTCAAAAACAGAACAGAGTGAATGGGTTCATCTACCCTTCTATAGCGGTATCCTGCGAACTGTAAACGCTTATAGCGAAGTGTTAAACTGATTGGTGGCAAAGATCTGTGTAACTTTGGGAACACGGTCGTTGTATGAAATGTTGAGAGCATTGCGGAGCAGGCGGGTGTAAGTCCCCATCGAGTGCTCGTTCTTGTGCAGCTGTTAGGGTCCAGCACCGCAGACTAGTATGGCTTCAAGTTACCTATTAGTGACCGGCATTGTCACAGCCATAAACTTGTCGCTGTTACATTAGGTGGCCTTAAGAACTCTGCGGAAAAGTCAACGCTCGGTAAAGTTAAAAATAGATCAGTCAAACAACAATCTGGCTTGACATATAAAACGAAAATTAGTGCTTGTCGCTCTGCACGTTTTTTTAGAATTCACGAAAAGCTGCAGGCCTATATCAAAACATCAAAATTGCCTACTGTAATGCATTACTACTTGCCCATTGATCAGTTCGTCAAAAACTAAAGCATGCCAGTTCAGTTCAGTTACGTCGCTCTGGACGCGCCTTTAAGAGATGCGGCGCGTCATTAGGTCTATATGTAGTCCGAACAACCAGCGCACCAGCCTCACAGGCGTTAATCTTGATCTTTGAAGGAAACTCTACTGATATACAACGAAATAACCAATATCGCAGGTAGGCCTTAATACCTCTCGATAGATTCTTATATTTTGCAACGATGTTGGACCGACCGACGCCGCTAATGGCTCAAAACAAAGCGTTCTGATGGCTATTACATTCCTTATATGTTTTCTATTAAAAATTTTAATGTTCATTTCTTTTAACGCCCCAATTTTTAATTAATGCATAACGGCTTAGGGAGATTTCAAACCGGCATAACTCGGTCCCCGTAAAAAATACATGCACGCTGTTTTACTGAACCCTCCATTTTCGAGATCAAAGAATTTATTTGTGTCATTCGAATTTACCCCCGACCGTCCCTTGTTGCTATGGCAACCAAGAATTAAAAAGTTGAAAATTTTGCACTACGGCGAATAGAGATTTCAAAACGGTCTTTGTAAAAGATACCTGCACACTGTTTTGACCGAATCCTGTATTTTGGGGTCGGGCAATCTTGACTAATGGTGTCATTTAAATTTACCTCCTAATGACCCCTGTTGCAATGACAGCCAACCGTTGTATTGAAACACAAAATTGGCTATAACTCAGCCTGTATAACAGCTACAGTATCTTCGAGATCTTTGCAACAAGGAGAGGATTTTCGGAAACGCCCAATTAAATGGTGGCATTCAATTCAAATTTCACGACGTGAAACGTAATTAGTGACTTGAGTATATGCCAGATGACACAGGGCACCAGCGCCAAAACTGAGGACATGTAGACCTAGGTGGCAATTGAAAAGCGCAAACAGGTTTATAAAGGAAAGCACTAAATTAATGATCGTTCATTAATGGCATTAAAGCCGGACAAATACCGACAGTAGGTCTACAGAAAGCGACGTTCGTGCCGTGTAATATTTATTTATTTGCCTTAATAAAAAAATATGTGTATTTGTGTTGTGACGAATGTGTTTGCATTATAGCACGCGTTTGAAACATATTAGCGTGCCGGGTATGCTGCAAGGAAAGATGACAGAAGAAACTGTTCTTACCACATCGCACCTGTCGGTTGCTATGACAACAGAACCGGATGATGTGACTCTGACAGAAAGCGGAAATACTATGACGTCATCGTCGTGGCGTGGAGCCGACTTCATTTTCCAATGCGCAGTCGTGAGCATTGGAATTATAGGAGCAGCAGCCAATGGGCTTGTTCTTTACGCCATGGTTGCTTCAAAACATCACAAGAAACAGTTGCTGATATTCAACCAAAACGTATTCGATCTTTGCAGCTGTCTGTTCCTTGTTATAACTTACACACTGAAGCTTTGCGACATTTACCTAACTGGAACACCAGGCTACTGGCTATGTATGATGCTACTCAGTGAAAACTTTCTTTGGGTGGCGCTCAGTGGTTCTGCTATCAACCTTCTAAGCGTTGCCGTCGAACGCTACCTGAAGGTGGTCCACCCAGCCCTCGGTAAGAAATTGTTGCGGAAATGGGTTCTTTATGCCGTAATAGCCCTCACTTGGATCGGTTCGGCTATACATAACACGGCTGTGGTGTTTACCACTAGCAGGGTGATCGACGGAGTCTGCTACGTGAATATGTTTTGGGAAAGTCAAACAGCAGTTACTATCTACGGTGTCTGGCACTTTGTGTCCTTTTTTGTCATCGTGCTTATTGGATCTATATTCTGCTACGGGCGCATTCTGGTTGTTATTCGTCGTAAAGCCAGAGTGATGGCTGCCCACAGCAATCGTGGTAATGGTTCGAGTAGCGCCGAGGCACAGTCACACCGTGTTCAAGCAAACGTTGTCAAGACGACGATCCTTGTCTGCTCTCTGTATGTTGTCACCTGTTTGCCGGAGCTTCTGTTCTATCTTCTAGTGAACCTCGGTGTAAACCTACCACTCTCTGGCAGCGCCTACTACACACTGGTATACGTAGTGACTTTCTTTATCTTTGTCTACGTCTGCGCCAACCCTTTGATCTACGCCATCAAGTTTGATCCGGTAAAACGCGTCCTGCTGAGTCTGATTCCGTGCAAGAAAACGTCCGTGCAATCTGCTGAAAATATCGAGATGAATTTAGCCCGTATTGCATCAAGCCGCACTAGCCAGACAAAAAATGATGTCTGCTAAAACTTAGAGAAACAGTAACAGATGTAACCGTAACCTGTTTCAAGTAGGACGCTTATCCGGCTAAAGTTGTAATGAGTGATGTAATGTGGCATAGCCTCGCTTATATGTACGCACATTAACGTTTCGACTTTTCCGTGACTCAGTGCATGTCGCAAATAGCACGACAGTAGGCCTATACTGTTTTTTTGCATTAACTCGCATTGCACTTATTTTTCTTCGTTGCTGGTGCCCTTTATGATAAAATGTCCACAGACGTTTAACAATTAGAACTGAATACCTACAAGAGTTCAGTGGAACCTGCGGAGAATGACGAAACCAACAACACTTGCTGTCATTGCCGAAATAAACATGTACCGGTATCCATTTAATGTTGACTAAGCTGATGGCTTGGGAAGTTAAGCCCCAAGTCTATAGCCCATACTACATCTCCTAGAAATGCTGTGACAGCCCGAACCGTAACATGTCGGATGAAGAAAGACTCACTTGTCCAACTTCAATATTATCAAGCAGGCAAGCACAGCGAGCCCATTGGTCATTAGTTGACACGTACATGAGCACAGTCACGTACGTGAGCGTAGTCACGTAGATCACCGACGCCGTTAGATGGCCCCTACTGTGAGGCATTATTGCTTGTCCATTCGTCAGTTCGTCAAAAACTAAACCATGCCAGTTCAATTCAGTCACGTCGCTCTGTACGCGCCTTAACAGTGAAATTGGGTTGTGAGAGAGTTTGGGCAAAAAGCTGAAGATTGTGTAGGCCTATCTGAATAATGCTACAAAGTTTTTCACGCACAATATGTTTAGTATGCAGTTTCAGAAGCGACAGAGTCCAACTTCAATATTATCATTTGTAGAGATAAAGCCAAAGTTAAGTAGGCCTAATATCACAAACATCAAATGAAGAAGGCTTTAGACGATGTTAGTGATTACCAACTAAAGTCAGCTTGTAAGGACGCCATATGCATAGCCCCATCTAAGGTTACCCAAAATAATGATTTTTGCTGTTTTAGAGGACTGATCATCACATCGTCCTTACACACAGTTATAAACTGGTAAGTATTTTACATAAATATATTTGATGTTTTATTGCCAAAAGTCGGGAAATGAGCCTAACGCATGTAAAAAGCGCTATAGCAGGATCCGTATCTTCACTTTTTACCTTTTTAAAGCAGAGCAGTATACCTCCGGTCGGGTACAGAACGTTGGATGTGTCTACTGCTGCTGCTGCTCCTACTACGCTGCTGCTCATTAAGCTTATACCTGGAAATCAAGGTTGACTGTGGTAAACTTCGACTGACGTCATCTAATTGCCAAACTCTTAATCTGCATCTCCGTTAGATGCAAGGATCTTGGTGATATTTGTTGTACAGACCGAGATACAGCCCATTTTTGTCTTAAATTTTGTTGCCATGGCAACAAAGGTCGGTCGGGGTAAAATTCAGTTAGCAGCATTTGATGGCCCATTTCCGGAAACTCCCCCACAGATGCAAAAATTCTCGCAGATATCTCTTACACAAGCCGAGTTATAGCCAATTTTGTCCAAAATTTCGTTACCATGGCAACGGGGGTCGGTCGGGAAAAATGCGATTGGCGGCATTTGATGGCCCATCCCTGAAAATTCTCCTATAGGCGCAAAAATCTCTCATAAATCTCTTACGCAAGCCGAGTTATAGCCAATTTTGTCCCAAATTTTGTTGCCATGACAACAGGGCTCAATGGGGGGTCAACAGGGGGTAAATATAAACGTTACTGTTAATTAGGCCGACCCGGAAAACCCTATCATAGAACTAAAAATTACGACTCTATCTTGCACACAACGGAAGTTATGACAGTTATAAAAAATTTTAAATTTTTCCCATAGGCGTTATTGTGATTTTTTTGAATTTTTCGAATAAATGAGTCAAAATTAAGTTTTTATTCTGTAACATTAAAAAGGCACTTCTTTGCGCAGAACCGCGTCATTTGACGTATTAAGCGTAAAAATCGGTCTAACGGACTCGCCTGTAGGCGAGTTGAAAAACCAAAAAGTGTAGTAAATTTCAAACAGAAGGGGTGTATATTTCACCTATATAGAGAGCAAAAACCCCTGGGCGGATTAAGCCCAAATTTTTTTGGTGGTAGGCGTCCACGACATAATCACGCCATTCAAATTTGGTGATGATCGGTTTAGGGGTTTTTGGTTGGCTGAGGGTCAAAGTTTGCCTTTTTTCATAGACTTTGAAAGTCGTCCTTACAACACTCGCACTATCGTGTGAGGTGTGATATAGATCGTTGAATCGACAGACAAAGGCCACAATATCACATTGTGCTACATTCAATCGCATTCTGTCTGTAAGCGTCAGGCACTTTTTCTGCGGCACGTGCGTTACGCGGTGTTTCGGTATTTTTTGTCCGTCAGTCCTTCAGATAAGCTAATTAAAATCACCAAATTATTCGCAACACGGCCCGCTATACGTGCACTAACTGCACTTGTATTAGTAACAACCGTAACATTTTGCTCCACAACACAGATTTTCAAAATATGCAGTCTCACTGTCAAGATACCGTAATGCGGAAACAAAACAATAATACAGAAAAATAATGTGTCTTGTCCAACGAATAGTTTTGTTCGTAGTGAGCCGCATATCGTTTCGTTTGTGGGGCCGACAGCTATCTTCGTTATTCCACCAGAGCTTGGGTATACGCGATGAGTGCAGGAGATGACAGCGATGCGGAGATTCAATACGCCATGACGAGTTCGCTGCGTTGACACAATTTGCAGGCTTACAAGACAGGAGGACACAGCGGCGCCGTAGTGCTTGCGATAAGACGCACGCGAATCCTTGTCGTTTACTTCGTTACCGCAGTCTGCCCACTCACTCTACAGATCGTTGGATCGTCGACAGCCAGCCTCGGACGACGCTGTTCTGTCGTGTGTTGGCGATGGCAGTGTGGACGCGAACATGAAGCTGATGACAGGCGAGCATAGGAAGCCGTCGCTGCAGGCCCCGCCGACGTGTCGTTGTGACAGCGAGTCGACAGCAGCGAACATTTAGCAGGATACCGTATACTCGACAGGCTGGACAGCATGTATTGTCGTAACTTCACCAAAATTAATGATCAATCCTGAGAATTCTTTCACTGGTACATTCTTTTTTCAGAAAATTATCAACAACAAAAACGCATCAAAGATCCGCACACGTAAAACGCGAAGTAGGCCTACAAATGTCATGGAATTATCCTGTGCTGTATCGGTTTGTGCTGACGAAAGGTGACTGCGCAGGCGGCGTAGAGTTTACACTACTGAACTGCTGCCGTGATCAGACACACTGCAGGTAGGGTGTTCGACGTGTTCCGTAACTGTCCTATGCCGTAGTGTGTGTGGCGATCGAACGATGGAACGATGTCGGCGATTGCATCAGCTGTCATCGTCTGTGCTCTGTTGGTGATGTCCTTCCCCTGGCTGCTGACCGACGCTGACAGCCACGTTTACGGTCCTCCTGGCGACCACGCTGACGTGAGGCAAACCTCACCAGCCACCGACGACTCAAGGCGACATGAGTTGCTTCAGCATGTCGACAACCTGGCGTCACCGTCACCACCCTGGGTCGCTCTGCCGGTCTGGCAGCGTCAGCTTCGTCCAACTGTCGCCTGGTCACGACGAGACGTCTCTTCCGCTAAAGACAGACATCACCGCAAGGTTCTTCAATGTTCATTGATTTTTTACTTTTTTATTGGCGATTTTTTCTGCTTATCTACACTCTACATACAAGCAACACTCCATTCTGTTCTAAAATTATAGTAGGCGAGAAATAGAAACACACAATTAGCCTAGATACGGGCCTAGCGCTCGGTATTCAATTGGTTTGTTGTTGGTGTTTATATAAGGGCATGCTGCAATCCGCACAAAATTTTGGGATGTTTTTCAAGATTAAGTCGACGTGTTAGAGCGTCAAAAAGAAAGACCGTCATGTAGACCTACTTGTTTGTTAATTAGTTTTTAAGTAATACATCAACGCTACAGGAAACAGATCGACGACAGTCGGGCAATATAACACACGCGCGGACGCCGGACGGACACGCGAACAAGTAACTTTGCAGTGCGTTCAATGTGCGGCATGCAAAAAGTGTCTGCATTTGCTGAAGTTTGCTGTGTTGTATGATGAGAAAGACGTATGGTGCTCCAGGGAAAAACCAGAAAGCTGAAGGGGCAAAGACGACCAACATACAGACCGTGCAAAAGCAGAAAGCAAAAAGCTTCTCGACTCAAATCAACGACAGTGACCACAGGCCCAGGGATTTAAATCCTCTGCAGCTATTCAACAAACCTTTGTAAAAAAAGTGTATAACTAATAACTTACCTAGCGATAGCCGCTGGCGCTGGCACCTTGGAGTCAGTTTATCATCATACTGCGCGACTCGCAAATAAAAATTATCATTAAAGATTATTTTCAATATTATTAGTTTTATTACGAATACCGTACTAAAGATCACTGTTGCAAATAGAGCTACAATTAGAGCTGCAAACGGTTGTCTCGATTTAATATCAGAATACAGCAGCGGCGTTAGTCAGATCGGTCGTGATGATGATGCACTATTGCGACAGTGAAAGGCGGGCTGCGTGGCGTGATTGGAAGTCGGCGACAGTGTCAAGCACGAGGTCGTCAGCGTACGGTGAAGTCGTCACTGCGAGGAGGACTCTTAGTCTACGCTACTGAACCGTCGCCGTCACCGTCGCATCTGGCTCATGGCAGGAAACCAGCTCCAGCGACGAGCAATAGTGTCGCAGCGCTGTTGAACACCATCACTGACGACAACATGTCGAAGATTGACACCAGCCAGAGAACTGACCATGATGATGATGATGATGGTGATGTCAATGATGACGATGTTAATGATGTAAGTAAAGAAGCCTAGAAGCAGCATCCAGCGACAGTCAAAACACAAAGCGAATAAAAATCGCTATTGTAACAACTCGTTCGTCGAGAGATTTCGCCCTTGCTTGTGTACATTCTGACAATGACCTTAGTAGTTTACTTTAGTTAAGTTTTATTTCATGTTTCGTTTGTCTATCATGCGTGGTGAATAAAGATGCATATATAAAACTTCCGGCTACCTGCAAGTGCTTTCGTTTATCTATCACTTCTTCACCATTTCACTGTCTATTTTGTAAATGCTGACGTTCGGATTTTCCTAGTTCCACCATTGAAATCCGACTTCATAAGTTCTAAAATCGCTCATAAAATGCAGCATTTTGTTATACACATATATTTTCGATCACAGAGTGCACGCAAATAATAAATTCACTACCGTACGCAAGTCGCCGCAGTCTATAGACAGCCTACCGTACAAACAAATTTGAAACATCTTGCCTAGCTATTGTCCTACTGGTTTACAGACAGGAAGGCGATGTTGTTTGGTAGTGTTATACTAGACACCACACTGCTGCAGTGGGTAAGCGAATACGCAGATACGAGCCTATATTACTTCAGACAGTGCGGCATCGTATTTAAACAACGCTTATATCGCATAGACTACGCGGTCGCTTGCTCTGTGACACACGCCTGCAGCTGAAAGTTCTGAAAACAGAAAATGTACCAGCGCAAACTGAAAGTGGTTCAACTGTGGATTTGCGGCTTAGATGTCCAGCGTGAAACTGGTGGTCAACGCGAACGGTCGAGTGACAGGCGAAGACGTGTTTCCCGCCAAGCCGCTGACGAGCGTCCTGGACGTGCTCTATGCGGCTGCACTGCACCACAGCTGGGCTGCATTCGCCGTGGCGCCGAGCATGCGCACTGGCACGCGCACAGACTGTCACGTGATCGTCGCCATTTCCGGTTTCAGAACCGACAGAAAGCAGCGCTGGATGATCACGGTGCGCAACCGCCGGAACAAGGTTAGTGAAGGAAGATCAGAAAACTCGGCCACTAATAATGTGTCGACATATTTAATCTAAATTCACGCGAGTCGGTCTTCGCGGCAAGCTAAAATCACAGCATACGGCGGGGTTTATGATTTAGTACTATCAAATCAAATCAAATATTCGTTTAATATGTCTAACGGTGCTGCAAACGGTGCAAGAAGTTACGATAGAATAAGTCAAATTTTTTTGGCATTATCATAATCATCATCACGGATGACAGTTTGCGGGTGTACCGTGCTGATATGAGCCTACAACAAGCCGAATCAGCCTAGCCATCCTTTCTGGACAGGAACGTTTTTTCTGCTAGCAAATTAATTTGTTAGTCGTGACTTTTGTTATATACACAGTCTTAATCTGTGTTAAAACTTGCGACGTGGTCGCTGCGATCTGCAGGTTCAGTTCCATGGAGCGTGTTTGCCGTCGGCGAGGAAAGTGACGTTGCTGCCTGGCACGAGCGTTTACGTCACGTACACTGACCGCTGAGTCACCACTGAGCGATCACTAATGGGGTGTTTACACGATCCAGCAAACGTCCAGCAAACTTCCAGCAAATGCATTCAAAATACATGTGCTAATGCTGGACGTTTGCTGGATCGTGTAAACACCCTATAAAAGACCGCTGACCGCTGATCATCTATGTAATCATTGTGAAGAGCCTATGATACGCCAGCTGATTTGTCGGTACCCGTAAAGTGAACAAAAAGTATCGCGGAGGGGTCTGCCTAAATAGCGCAGATCACCACAAATCACCACATATAATAATAATAATAATAAAGCGGATTTATATACGGCGCCATGCATGAGCTCCACACGTGCCACGTGCCCTATACGCCACTCGCTGGCAGGCTACGATATGTCGACTCACTCACCACTATAATGTTTTAGTTATCACCTGAAGACAAGATTATGACTTTGGTTTAACAATCTCCGAATTCTGCAAACAGTTACGATACTTTCGGTCAATCGGACGACAATACTGCTATACATATCAGACCACCAGAGACACTTCAAGCATTAGTAACAACGTTTATCTTATCAAAAATACGAATATTCAAAAATCGACGAAGCTTAATAATACGGCGATGAGCTTTCGTTCAGCATGCACGCAGCAAGTTCCGAAACCAACAACAATATCAAATAGTATAGCGTTGCAGTCACACTGTTGATTATCGCAATACACTGTAGTTCAACAATCAAAGTCGTGGTTGCGTGTACAATAAAATATCAGCAAAATGTTTTTATTTGCGAATGTAACCACAAACTTATCCCATCAGTTATTTCCAGCAGTATCAAACAGCATCGACAGAATGAACCCAATGGAAAAAACACAACAATATTAAAGTTATTTGGTCAAGCATATTTTTACAAATACGCGCTGCCTATAACCGCTTTTACAGATATAATTAGCCTAATTACATCTACCTCTAGCCTACTGCGTAGCCAAAAAACGCATCAGATACATGGACTGTAGCACTGTGAGTATTTTTTCTCTTGCATATTGGTAAATCAGTCGTATTATTGACCTACTGACAAAATTTGCACGAGATTGAAACGCGACAAAAACGTTAAAAGTCGTAAAAACTACGTGACGCATCTCCACATTTTAACGCATCACTGCAGCACTGCATTCCAAACTTAATCTAATATTAGTTTTTTTTGTTCCACTAATAATGAAATGTTTTATTATGGTGAAGTTTTTTAAAACTTTAGACCTATGAATCTGCAAATTTTCGGATGTGGACATTATCTAGCAGTGCTCATTCTAATAAGTTAAAACTCACAAAAACTCCGAAAACCCGTTAAGATGCGCCTTTTTGAAAAACCGGGTTTAACTCAAAAAATCACAAAACCAATTGGCAATAAAACCCACTAGGTTAAATTTTTTAAAACCAGGGTCTTTTCAACCCTGTGTGTCGCTGAGCTTAGAGACGACGACGTGAAGACATGTACCGAAGAAGCACCAAACACAGAAGCAACGAACTGTCCGACAAAACACCGGTACGCTAAAAATTTATCCTCACAGAAAATAACAGCAGCTCCTCCTTGCTTCATTAGCAAGTCTGCAGTCTGTTTTGCAGTCAGTTCCATGGACGTCACACAACATGCCGCGAGTGAACGAGAAAATACCGGAAAGGAAAGTGTGGAAAATAATTAAGAAGTGCCTGGAAATTTAAAAAACGTCTGATAAGCGGTAAAAATGCGTTTCTGCTCAGACTGTCGGTCGTTTGACTTTCCCGCGGTATTTCTTTCCCATTCCCTACAGAGGTAATATTACACTGTGTTTCAAAAAACGGGCACCCTTTTTATTTCTTTCATAATTCACTCAAATGATCATCAACTTACACGAAATTTTTACCAGATGTAGCTGAAGAAATGCTAATTCAAAATATATGGACAAAATATGGCTGTTAGTTAAATATTCTTTGCTAGTTGTGATGTAATGCTGACGTCATAATGCAT
>Ga0209367_1004323_pt1 | contig 19568 bp, 13 predicted proteins | sample WorMetLIZISLAND2_FD_187412 | JGI IMG/M metagenome (GOLD analysis project Ga0209367, IMG submission 187412) | Marine gutless worms symbiont microbial communities from Max Planck institute for Marine Microbiology, Germany - Olavius geniculatus... ...
AACTGTACTTGATAACGCCATTTACCGCTTGTCGATATCTCTATCCAGTCGAGAGATATTTGCGGTCAAACTCGAATGTTGTCGTAAAACGTACTAAATTTTGGACGTTTTTTGCCCTACCAGATTTTAAAAGAACGGTGCCCCCTAAAAGTTGTACTCGCGTTATCACCCCCATCTAGCAGCACGTCACATGGCAAAGTTTCATAAAGCTACTCCCTTTGGCTCCAAAGTTCTCGGGGCTAATATGCTACATTTTAAGCCAATTTTCGACCCCCTTTGAAAAAAGGTGTAAGATGGCCCCGTCCCCGGTGGGGGTGCGCTAGTAAGACTTGGTCATTCTCTAGCGGGTGTAAAAATTTGGGGGCGCAGCACCCCCTAGGGGCCGAAATATGCTCTTCCGAAAAATGCGCTTTAGGTGGGTACGATTTCACATCGAAATCTCCAAGGTTACTGGACCAAATTTCACCGGACTTGTTTCGCCTAACGCAGGAGGAATCGCGGTAGACAAACTATTTATCCGATTTTGAATATCTTCATCCGTTTTGGAGATATTCGCCGCCGAACTTCAAAATCCGAAATCCGAAATCGAGTCCGAAATCGAGCCAAATTTTGCATGTCTTTGACCCCTGAAATTTTTTGGGGGTGTGCCCCCCCCAAAAAAATTTTGGATCGGCGTTATAAAATTGGGCCTAATACTGACCACCGTGCAAAATTTTGCGCCAGTCAGCCCACGCATCTCGGAGATCTCGCGTTGAAAAAAAAACACGGGTAAAACTTAAGTCCGCTCCGCAAGCTATCGCTTCCGAGTGAACTAATAAGCAATAGTTTGCACCAATACCGCACAACGGTTTTTCCTGAAGTTAGAACTTTCTTTATCATCCATACAACACTTATCCTGACAAATACAGCTAAACAGCAACTCACACTTCTCCCTCCGGAGCATACGTAGAGCCAGTGATTTCAAATTGGTGTGTTGATATGCGGTGTCCAGATATTTCGTTGAATATAAACATCTGCAACAAACATGCATGAAACACAGATGCACAAACTGATCTCAGCTATGCAATTCACGCAGAAACATGCACTGCGCCAACAGCTATTTTCCATGTAAATCCCGCTTAAGTGTTTCGCCCAGTTATCATTCAAACCAAAAGGTTGTGAACCAGAAATTTATAAGTTGATTGACGCTCCTGACGATCTTCCAACAGCATGGGGCACTATAGTTCAATTTCATAATGGTAACCCATCTCAGAGCTGCGGAGCGTCACCTGCCATATGTGATTATACAGTGTTACCTGTCACCCAATACAGCTCAATACATGTCTCATCTTACCCCTAGTGAGACAAGCCGGTACTCAATTCACCTCCCCATACTCCAGAGGAATGGAAAGCTAAGTTGACCATGGTGTTCAAGTGGTGGTCATATATAATAAATGCACAAAACATCAGTTTATACACTTGTTGATGGCAATATTAAAGAACTCGCACATCGAAAACAGTAAAAATCACAAAAGGTGATATTGCCCGCAGCACACTGACTGTGTGTCAATGTGCTGCTGAATAATATCATCTTTTGTGATTTTTGCTGTACAGTAGAAAAGCCGCTTATAACTGTTACTTACTACCTAATGGCGTAACTGAACAAACCAGACGACGACGTTACCGCTGGCCTGCACTGCTGACAATATTGAACAAAATTCCTTTTATATCCACAAATGGCCATACAAATAAATGAACTAATATTGAATGCATCACCCGCTTAATATGGGCCCAGAAAACACTTCAATAATGCTAATTTAACTAATCGTATTATTGCAGTTATTGGACCATTGCGTAAAATGGCCGACCACAAACGTCTGTAGCCTAAAGTCAAGTCAAACAAAAGTCTGAGCCCATCTCGGAGACTTTAGTTAACCGAGTTCTAGCCAATTTTTGGCAAAAATTCTACAAATTTTGTTGCCATGGCAACCAGAGTCAACCATGGTAGACTTACTAAAATTATTTATTTGCTCCACCCTCAAAACCCGTTGTTAGATGCAAGAATATTGGAGATATCTCGTACATGTGTCGAGTTATAGCCAATTTTGTCCCAAATTTCGTTCCCATTGCAACGAGAGTAAGTCGGGGTAAAATTCGATTGGCTGCATTCAATGGCCCATCCCCGAAAATCCCGCTATAGATGCAAAAATCTCGCAGATATCTCTTACACAAGCCGAGTTATAGCCCATTTTGTCCAAAATTTCGTTGCCATGGCAACCAGAGAGGGTCCAGGGTAAAATTTAATGACACCATTAGATTGGCCATCCCCGAAAACCATACCATAGAACCAAAAATTACGACTCTATCTTATACACAGACAAAGATAAACCGTTTAAAGAATTGCTTAATTTTTCCCATAGGCGCCATTGTAATTTTTTTGATTTTGCGAATAAATACGTTAAATATTAAATTTCAATTTTCTAACCCCAAAAAGGCACTTCCTTGTGCAGAACCGTGTCGTTTGACGTATTAAGCGTAAAAATCCTTTAAGAGATCTGACCTGTGGGTGAGTTGAAGAAAAAAGGCATATATAAATAAAATTTTTTGGGTATATTTCACCCATTTGCCGAGAAGCCCCCCTTGGAGGAATTTGCATAAAATTTTGGCTGATGGGTGACCTCGCCCGTCAACCAGATCAACCGTGCCAAATTTTATCTCAATCGGGTCAGAGGTTTTGATTCTGTGGGGGTCGAATTTTTGGCTTCCCCATAGTAAAGTGAAGTTGCCGTTAACACAGGGCTTGAACTACCGTTCAGCCTGTGACAAGAAAAGCCCAGCTAACACAAAGGGGAACGTGCAACAGCAGAGCATGTTTGAAAGCCCAATGTATACAGAATCTATCCTCACCCATCGTGGCAATGATGTTTCTTTTACATTCGCCAGAGGGCGCCAGATGGCACGACTGGTTTCGCTCAGCCGTATTGGCTTAAAATCGCAAATTTTCCTCACCCTCTCTCATTTAGTACCCTCACTCGGGATGACCCCTTTCAAACTTATGAAAAGAGCTTTACAGATCCTGAAACTAGATTCTTTCAGGCAGCTGACGGTGAAAAATTGGTAATCCTAGCTTGCACTGTTTTTGACTGATCCATCTATGTGACGGACAGACAGAACTGCGATTGCTAAGACGCGCTACAGCAGCAGCTGCTGTTGCACGCAAAAATGGCTTCCTGTTTTTATTTCAAAAGCTATTCACCAATTTTTTGTACCCCGTTTCATTCAGCACCCTCGGTCAGAGTGACAACTTTCAGATTTCTGGAAAAAATTTACGAATTTAAAAACTAGTGTCTTGTGGCAGCTGACAGTAAAAATTTCGTCATCTACACAATCGCACAGTGTGACGGACACACACATAAATGGATGGATGGACAAATGCCTCTGTGACAGCTAAGACGTGCTTGGCATAAATGTCAGGTGTAAAAGGTGAAAGCAGACTGGCAGTTACCCGGCAGACTGACATCTGGTTGGTGGTCAGAGTGCCAGTCTTGTCAGAGCAGATGACTGACGTGCAGCCGAGGGTCTCGACTGAAGGCAGACTGCGCACGATTGCGTTCTTCTTTGCCATGCGCCGAGTGCCCAAAGCCAGACAAGTTGTGATGACTGCCGGAAGACCTTCAGGGATAGCAGCCACTGCCAGCGCCACTGCGATCTTGAAGTAGTACACTGCTCCCTGTCCACAACAACAGCTTTACACCTAAATATTTATGCTGAATGAGATAAGACGTGAAAATTAGCTTAAATCATTGCTGCACATAAACTCTTAATATGCATGACACTCAACAAAGATGGTTAAAATAAAAAAAATGTCTTTTATACCCACTTCACATCTGCCATGTCAACGCAACTCAACTGTCGAGTTGAGTTGCATTAGCGTCCCAGCTGTGAATTAAATTGATGACAAGTGCCGACAGATTACAGTCAAAAATTTGGAAACTGAAGTTCAGAATTATTCAGCTCAGCCGCATCAACAGTGTGAATGCTCAGCTGTACAAGACAGAATGTATGCTCAGATTTTTAGATTTTGTGACATGTTCTTACTGTTTTATGCATCATTTTTTTATTATAATTTGCATATGTGTTGTCTTTCTGCATAATAATTGATAATTATTAACAGATGCTTCATACCTTGATCCAGGAGCCTCCATGAATGGGGTCATTGAAGTGACCAATGTTGATGGCCCACACAGCAATGCAAACCACCGATATAACCTGTCACAGTCAACTTTTATGCATAATATAAAACAACTAGCCCAACTCATTTATTTTACTGAATTAATCCAGATTATTCCAAGTCCCAAGAAAAACTTTTTGGAATTGATGCATTTTATGGTGTCCATCCTGGAGACGAAACCTCATCATTAACATCAATTTCAAAAAGGCATTTGACAGTGAACACATGCCATTCTTGTGGAAAAATCTGACATACTACGGCATTCCTGAACGGTTCATTAACATCTTCAAGGCACCGTATGACAGACAACTCAGCTGCTGTGTCAAGACTGCAAGTGGGTACACAGAGTTCTTTGAGATTGTCTCAGGGGTTCGACAAGGCTGCATCTCCTCACCATTCTTCTTCATCATTTCATCATAGTCATCGACTTCATCATGCGCAGAACTATGGACAAGTCAGAATACGGCATTGTCTGGCAGAAGCGAAACCACTTAACAGATCTGGACTTCACTGATGACACAGCAATAGTGGTGGAAGAAGAGAATGTATGCCAAGAGATACCAAGCTCAAGGAACAAAGTGCACAAGTTGGACAGAATATAAGCCGAGAAAAAACGAAGCCCATGGGAATCACGGAGCGCTCATCACCACAGCCAATAGCCGTTGCACAAGGGAACATAGAATATGCAGAGAGATTCACTTACCTGGGAAGCGTAATATCTAGCAGTGGAGATGTTGAAGCAGATATCAACACTCGACTGGCAAAAGCAGCAGCAGTCTTCCGTCGACTTGACAACGTGTGGCAATCCAGCACACTTAGCCTCAAGATTAAACTGGACCTCTACACCTCCCTCAATGTCTTTACAGCCATATATGCCAGCGAGACTTGGAAGAGTACAGCTAGAATATGTCAGCAGCTAGACGTCTTTCACCAGCGCAACTTACAGAAGATTCTGGGCATTACATGGAAGGACCACGTGACTAACATGGAGGTGCTAAGCCGGACTGGGCAGTGAAGATTACAGGACACTGTAGCAGAGAGACGACTTCAGATGGCAGGCCATATCATCAGGATGCCACCTGGACGACCAGCCAATCATGCCATGTCATGGACCCCTCGTGGTAGTGGCAGACGACGAGGTTGTCCAACGAAGACTTGGCAGTCTACATTTTAAAAAGACCTGGTGGACCGAGGAGTTGATTGGAACAGCGTCCGGGCTGTGGCTACAAACAGAATCAAATAGTGAACTCATGCTGCCCATTGTCCTGTCAAGAACCAGAGGATCTAAGTGCTAAGTAAGTAAGTAATCCTGGACAGCATCCAGTATGTGAATATAGTACCACAAACAGCTGTCTAGTATTCACAAGGGCCAAATAAAATAAAACTAATAACATGTAGCTAATAATAATAATAATAAATATCTGCCTGTGACAAACTTTTTCCATTACAATGCTGAAACTAATGAATTCTGTGATTTTTTCCTCATGGCCATCAAATTCTCTCACATTTCTGGGTTTCCCACATTATTTCATATAAGTGGTGAATCTTATAATAAGAGGAGTAATTGAGAAAAGTGGTAAGCTCCAACCTTTGACAGCTGCTGTCCAAACTCATCTAACTTCTGTTGCAGTGGCGTCTTTTCAATCACCGTCGATGACATCTGCTTACGGATTTTTCCTGCATCACACAAGAACCATCTGTTCTCAATCCAAACTACAACCAAGTTTCATAATGTAGGTTACATAATGTTGACAAGAGCTTGAAGTATTCCAACAAATTACCAAACAACGCATAAAACACCTCCCGCAAATGATAAGCGACAACTTAATGATGACTAACGTAGAATACACAGGATAGTCTCATATCAGTAATTATGATTTGTGCTCAACTTGCCAATTTAACTGTACACTTAGTTGAGGGTGATAGCTTAGGCTAGTGGCAACATCATTCGTCACATAGACGAAGTTATCTGACACTGAGACGAATCAGTACTAAAACGGCTGACCATTTGCAAGTATACCATTTTGGTATTTAGCCCAGTCAGTCACCCAGGCCAACTCAGCCTGGACATCCATTTTTGAATAGGCAAAATGAGCACTGGATAAAATTGCGGCCATGACTTAGGAAAAAACAGCGCAACAGTAGGCCTTGTTACCAAGACTGTTGGTATAATGGCCCAGTCGGTTGAAGGTGTTGGCTGTTAATACCTGAAACGTCAGCAGCTCAAAGCGCCGGAAAGAGGGATAAGCTTCACAAAAAATGCAAAATCTTCTTCAACTTCTTTAGTTATTCCAGGTTAGACTCACTTCTCCTAACTTTGTACAAGCTAGATGCTTTGCCTGTTAATTGATAATTGTAACAAACAGCATCAGAAGCTGCAAGGTAAGAACAGACAAAACAGTTGTGCAGAATGAAGTGCCAAATACACCATATCTCAGAAAAAAACAGTTGACTACTTACTAACTTTAATAATTTTCGGCAAGTTGATGGCTAAGGTGACGAAATTATGTAAGATGCACTCATTTATGTCAATGCACTATCATGTGAAACTTAGATCCTCGAAATTGTTGCATAATACTGAGCTTTTGTCTCAAGTAAACATTGTAACGAGTTAATTAGGCACAAAATACACTAAAATGTGAATTATTAAACAGAATTATAAGTTTGTATAACAACTTGCTTGCAAATTAGAATTTATGCCAAAGTGTGCTCCACATACAAAGACGCAATGGCTTAGATGCAACGCCAATGGCTGATAGCAGAATCAATGATCGACTGATCAAATGCATTCACTCATCGATTAGACACGTTTTAAGCTCATCAGCCAGCTATTTTGTTGTCAGCTGTTTTCAGCATAAAATATTTGATAGCTCAAAATTATTAAACCATGTCACACCCTCTGTCGAATTGATGGTGCAAAGGTGAGCCGTCTGATACAAATAATCGCCACATAATTTGGAGCATCTGTGTTTCACACGGTAGTGCATTGACATTAATTAGGTGAGGTGGTAAGTACACCATACATAATAATATTATCTTGGCCATCTTGGTGCCAAAAATTATCAAAGTTGGTGGAAATTTGACAAAGTCATGCCAAAAAAATTTTTGACTGTTTTTTTTGAGACACGGTGTATAAACCGCATATGAAATGGCAACACACCAATCTCAGTCTGCAGTCCAGTTCCAACCACAATTCCACGACATTTTCCAGCAGCAATATTCGTTCCCTGCAAGACATCAGTACAGCAATGACACTAAAATATACACTCACATATACGCCTATGCCATTACGTTACATAAGTCACTCCTACTTTCTTTCGTGCTGTATCAAGAAGCCTGGCATAGCGGTAAAGAGTTTCAATTGCTCAACGAAGTTACTGTACAACGGGCGGCACGGGCCAGGTTAGTACTGCGATGGGTGACTGCCTGGGGGCAGGTAAACCATCTTGGCATGTAACTAGCCATCTAGGTCAACTCAGCCTTCCATCCTTCCGGGGTAGGTAAATCGAATACCGGTCTATCTGGCTGTGGTTAAGGCGGGGCACATTCACCTGTGTTGAGTGGCAGGAAACAATGTGTGATCCCATATGGCAGGTGACGCTCCGTAGCTCTGTGAAAGGTTCAATCTACTAAAGAGCTATATTCTGACCTTCACCTTTTACCTTTATAAATTGGCAAAACTCTTCAGAAATGCAGGCTGTGTTAATGAGTAAAGTTCAAAAACAAATTATTCGGCCATAACAGCACAATCATATTTTAGGTGCCTGGTTACCTTTTAAGTGCAACTTGTACATCCAACACAGATAGCAGCATTTTACCAGAACCAAACTCTATATGCATACTATACAGTTTAGAACTCAGCTCGGCGTTGAGCTGCGTATGCCACTGTCCGGTTTTTAGCGCACTGAACCTTGACCTTCAACCCTATGACCCCCAAACATAATCAGTTCATCTTCACCCAAAGACACATTGATGACAAAAGTTGAATGAAGATCCATCAATCGATGCCACAGATATAATGCCATGGACATCACACAAACACATCACAGATAGGCAGATGCACACTCACATGAAGACAAACAAATGACACAAATAATTCAGAAATAAACATTACTGAGAAGAGCATGTTAGTCTTGTCCTGGTTGACGGCCCGTGGATCAGGAATCTCATCCGTCTGTTTCAACACTGACACACTTTCCCCTGCACAGTACACACAGCAAATCATTGCATAATAGAAAAAATCTGAGCAAAGCTCACGTGATGCACGACCACATCAGTCCTGCTACCTAGGCAATCAGTGTACAGCGTGAAATAAAATAATAATGCCTCTTGAAGAATTATGAAAGACTCATTAAATGTAGGAGGTCGAAACTTAATTAAAAATGTATGTTCTATGGTAAATATTTCACACATAGGTTGCCCGGGTCTATCGCTTATAATTTCACACAATTCACTCTTGAAATGTGCGCCGCAGCCGAAAGTGGCAAAAAAATACCAAACTGCCCTATTTTGGAGGTTCAAAATAATTCAAGGTCATCGATGGTGAACGACGATGACACCACTAAAAGTTTGTCACCAGTGCTTGTTACGATAAGCAGCATGTCTATGACTATCTCCAACTGTTTTCACGCTAGACGAGCCAATAGTGGTAAAATAAGAACTTTTAGGAGATACCCCTCTTTCACGCCCTCATTCGAGGGAAACCCCCTCCCGCTCAGCCAGGTGCTCAAAATTTCGTCACAAAAAACTAGAGTCCTCGGGACAGCCCACAATAAACATTTCGTGATCTTATACCCCGTTTACACGATCAAGCTGGCTGGACGAGCTGGCTATATTTTAGCTGGACGAGCCAGCTCGAAGTTTACTTGATTGTGTAAACGGGGTATTAGCTTGCATCGTGTTAACAGGGTTGCAGAGTGTGACGGACAGACAGACGGAAAGACGCCTAGGCAATATCAAAGAGGCGCCGAAGCATTCTGCTGTCGCGAACAACCGTGTGCCTGGCCCGAACACAACAGAGGCGCCTAATACTGCACCACTGTGACAACGAATGAAAAATATTTGCGCAGTAATACGAAGTAGAACCTTATCTTATGCATTATCTCAAAAGAAGTAAAATATATCCAAAACAAACGTGAACGTACTCACTTTACATTGTGACTCACTTTTCAGTTAACACTGTGAACACATAATTTTGATGTAAATAAATGCATCGAGATAAACTGCATCTTTGGCTATGGCGGGCTGAAACCTAACCAAATTCAAACTGGTGTCACTCGCCGCTTTGGACTAGCGACCAATCACCCAAAAAGGTTGCGATTTGACAAATTTACGCCGCCTACTACTGTACTTACAGTGTATGGTAGTGTTAGCATCAGCCACTCACCAGTGAGAATAGCTTGGTCAACACGCAGCGTCGTTGAATAGATTCGAAGAATGCGAATGTCAGCTGGCACCTTGTCTCCAACTAGAACATGAACAACCAACAAATATAATAAACATATCGGCAACATTTTCTTGAAATTCAATGACTGACACTTGAGTTTTGATCTTCTGAAAATTTAAACTGGTAAACCTGTACTGGAAAATGATCACACTAGTGTAGGTTTTCTACGTATCTGTCTTCGAGTTGGACGCTCGTACGGCACGAACACAAACGTACAGGACAGACAGATAATGCGGCCTACGGAATGGCCACACAGCTGTAAGGCAAACGCAATCGACAACTGACGAATTTGGCAATGAACGCTAAACGCCAGTTCAATGGCTGGCAAACAGTTTTACATAATTTTACAAGCTGCAGAATGGTTTAGGCAATAAACTCGCACGGCACCTAAGTAGGCCTATATTATAGGCATTCAGACAGCCGCGACAAGACACAATAATCTACACTGTAGCTGTACCAAAGGCGCACTGTACTCAAAAACTGAGCAGGTTACGGATCGTTACTCTGGCGCAACGTAATCCACAGCAAGTTGAGTATTTATCTCAGACTCAGAGGCCCTGTCTGTTTACATTTGCACAAACGTTTTGTAAAGATTTTGTGTAAGCACACCTCTACTAATACGTTACTCTTATGAAGAGCAAACCTCACCTCACAAAGCCTTAAAAATGTGCAGCATAGCACAAGTGCCAGAGCCAGAGAAACTTCCGAGAGGTGAGTCTAGACGAAAAAAAGTTTTAAAATTTATGCACAAAAGACGTGCATGATTTCGGATAATCGGAGCAACTTAAGCATCGGGAAATTGCGTCACTTTACGCAGCAGCCCCCACTCACCAGGATCCCGGTCTCGATGAACATGTTCATTCTGACCATTCAGACCACGATCTCGGCCAGGTTTTTTGGTTTCAGCCAATCAGACAACAGACAGCCACACCTTTAGAGGAGCTGCATTGAAAATACAATGGTCAAAAAATAAGTTTAAAAAATGGTACTTTTACTCATCCTTACTAGGCATGCACTTAATATCTGAACTTTGCCTCTGGAGCTGCAGCCGTCCGTCCTATGGTTAGCACGTTTCTGCCATGTAGGCCCTACGGCTTAAGATTTCAAGTCTTTTTCTTACAGCTTCGTCTTTGACTTATATTCATGTCTGTTTTTGTTAGTGAAAGTAACCGCCCTCAAATTTCCCCTGCCGGTGTGGATCCCGGCGGAGATATGAAAATCATCCCCACCGGGATCACGGCGAGTGGGGCCGCTGCATTAGTCGACTTAATTCACTGCACGAATATGACACAAATATAGCCCTACACAAACACATCGATTTATCAGCTAGGATCATGACCTCTGACCTTTTGATGCCAAAACCTAATGGGTTTATCTTTTTCTGGAGTTTTTTTGATACATCGCCTACAGGGGATTGACTAAGCTACGAAAAAAGTCCATCAAATCAGTCACAGTCGGGTGAATGACGGCGGATCAAACTTTCAATCTCCACACACCTCCCGAGTGATTACCGTACATCGATCGAAACTGAGCGTTTTATCCACTCAAAACTCAGCATGCCATAATTGAATATAGGCCTAAACAAGAACTGCAAAGAGTGGTGAAATGAGTAAACAGGGTCCAACATGCAATGGTGGGATATGCCACAGCTGTAACGGGGGAGGGGAAGAAGAGGAGGGCAAGTCTAGCTTTCACCCACAAGTAGCACCCCCATCTCCCACTGAACCTTAAATCGTTCTCTCTGTCTCATACACCCCTAACCATCAAAACACCAGTACGCCAGCTATAAGCCCACTGGTTTGAAATACCGTGTGTTAATGCTTGCAAGCCTGCGGAGATGGCAAACATAGCATGCAAGCCAGACAGATTTGGACCAATACCAGATAGCAACATAGCATGACAGCAGGCTCTAGCAAACCGCCCGACCAGCCATCTTAACACCTAGGATAGCTTTTGAGTTCGACCAATTTCAAAAGTTAGCCTACCGGTACTCTACGTTGATACGGTAGAGTAAATTACTGTGAATAATACTGAACAAAACCAAAAAGCAAGCAGCCTTCGTGGCTCAGCGAAAAAGCAAACTCTTAAGATCACAAAACGTAGTAAGAAAATTAAAGCAGTCTACATAGGATCATCATAGGATGACCAACTGTGAACTTCAGAGCTACGAAGCATCACTGCCATGTGGGATCACAGCTGCCACCCGACACAAGTAAACGTTCTCAGCCAGCTAGGCTGGTACTCGATTCACCTGCCTCGAAAAAATGGGAGAACCGGGAGTCGAACCCACGACCTCTTGATCGCCAGTCCGACAATTAACCGTTACGCTACGGTCGCCACCAAAGCCATCAAATCAACTAACTAACCACCTTAATTGTGACCTTAGAAACGTTTGTGAACCACTTCTATTCAACGGGTAACAGCATCATTCTCGACGGAGGTTTGAGATCTTTGATCGTTTCTATTTTACATGCAACCACGAGTCCACGACTGCGCACTGCCAACGGTAGGCAGTAAGCAGCACAACAACTGATTGATTATATAAGCTACGCTAGGGACTAGACCAAGCGAAAAAACATCGTCGTTGGCATCGCTCTGCGACCTCCCCCTCCCCACATCCTCTCGCACCTCAGTCTCCTCGTCGTTCAATGCCTCCTACTCGTAGCTTGAGGCTAACGACACAGCCAAGCAGCGACAATGCCATGTAGCCAGCATGTGTACAATACAATCACAGTCACAGTCAGGCGGCATACAGCAGAGATAGCACGCCCGCCGGCGAGCAAGAGGTCGGTAGACGGCTGCCAACTCAGTCTAGTCGATGCTTGCCCGAAACGACGCACGGCAAGCTATGCCGCTAGCCCATCTAGCTGCATGTTATTACGACGTCTCCTGACTAAAAAAATGTCGGCGTCGACTGCCGACATCCTACACGGCCGTTCACTCGAATTATACGTTATATAAATTCATATTCATCAAAATACAACCTTTACATCTCAGTTATTGCTAGCGTTTCGGTAACCGCTGCAGCGCTGCTGCTTCTTCGGAACGACTATCCGCCACCACAACAAGTGTCGCTGCGGTGGACACTAGCGTCTATAGTAACTTAGGTATAAAGGTCGTATTCTGTTAAATTTATATTAATAACTCATAAGTTACTGGTTCAGCCTATGACTATAAATGAGTCTATTCAAAGACGGCCGACCGTTAGGTCGAACTGGGGGTGTAGGGCATTCCCCGGTCCCGGACACTTCCCCCCGGACGTTTCCCCCTGCTTTTTTGCATACCCGGACATCACCCCCCTCTTATGTATGACGGGCGCGTGCGTGGCCTTCCTCCCCGAGTCTGACGTCGTCGACGGCATGCAGCTAAGTGCTGCACGGCTGCGTTACCGACGTGGAGGAGACCGACAAGCTACAGAAGCTGCTAGCGACCTGCTGCAGCGGCTGACGACGACGACGACGACGACGGCGGCGGCACCTCTGTTCCGCGCATCACGCTGCGTCCGCTGCAGCCGCTGTTCCCGGTGTCCATCTGGAACATGCACGTCACCACGCTGAACAGCGACGACCGGACGATACATGGAATAGGGGCTTCGCTGCGTTGATCGGTCGTAACCACCCGTCGGTGTGGTGCGCCATCGAGTCACTGTAGCAGGATGCGGCCGCGGCGTCCACGACACTGCTGCAGAATGCACGTGGCCAGCCGCCGGCAAAGCATCTCAAGATGTCCACCCAGATTCTGCAGCGTCAACTGCACACCATCTGTGCAGCACGACGTGATGGCTAGAAGACGGTGGAAGAGACCTTGCGTGCGGTCGCGCGCACAGTCCGCTTCGAGTGAAAGTGACAGTGACACTTTGATGACTATTACACTATTTCTTCTTTTTGAACATAGCTGTATATAATATCGCCTTATTTCAGTGACATTTAAATTAATATATCAAAAGACTTGCTGTATATAACTGTATATATTTATTCATAACTATTACACTTTCTAATATGCCGTATATACATAATACATTTAGATATTTGCTATTTGCTATTTGACCATACATGTCAGCGATTGATACCTACACGAAATACAATTTACACTCGGCAGCGCTATACATGCAAAAAAGCAGAGGGAGAAACGTCCGGGGGGGGAATGTCCGTCACCCAAACTGTGCCGTGATTACACGAGAAGTGTCATTTTCTTCAGGTTTCTGACGTTCGGTGACCTTGGCCTTTGACCTTTTGAACTGCAAACTATCATACCAGTTGTTGCTGACGTCAGGAACGTTCATATTGATTTCAGCTTTTCTACACCTTTTGTTTCCGAGAAGTCCGTGCGGGACAGATAAGCAAGACGTAATGCAGGCTTGCAGGACGGCGGTGGGCATAATTCATGACTTCATGGCTTGTTAGTGTAACGGTCCGGTGTTGGACTTATGATTAAAAGGTCGTTGGTTCAACTCTTGGTCGAGTGATCAAGTGGTTACTACTTGGATGGGTGCGGACAGATAAACCATCTTTTGCTATAGCACTTAACGATGATAACCGACCTGAGACGTCGACGATGTCGCCCGGTACGAGATCTCTAGCCTTGATCTGCTGGACGCCGCGATGACTCTGACGAATCACCTTCGCCATCTCCGGCTCGTACTCTTTCAGCGCCTCTATAGCACTTTCAGCATTCCGCTCCTGTACACGCAGGCACGCAGCGGCGGATCGAGCTTTACACGTTTCGCAAACCCACCCACGCACTCACTCCGCCGGCCAGTCACTGCGCACAGTCACAGTGCACTTTGCAAACTATACCACAGTCTGCATGCATAATGCCGTCAATCTGGATAAATGCAGTGTTTATATTACGCCACGTGATAATAAACTCTTATCAGTCACCTAACCACGGCTGTCCGCAAAGGCCCTATTGTTCGCCGGTGGAAAAGCAACATACGTGCTCTTGATGGTGCCAAATTCTTCGAATCTTATCTGTTCCATTGCACTGCTATAGATTATAAATTCAATTAGGCCTACGTACGTTTGTCTGCTTGTCTGTGAACTGTGGTCGCTCATACACAGTGGCTTCTATCCCTACACTTGGTGGGCGCAGCTTGTGCAAAGTAAAAAATAGAAGAAAAGTTTTGATAAGATTGTAGATCAAAACTTCCCCCTATTTCTCAATATACACTCTTAACAAAACTTTCTCCTTAGAGAAAAAAGCCCAAAATAGAGGGGAAAACTTGAGTCAGAAATTGGGGGGAAGTTGCGCCCGATTTCGATTCCAGATTTGGGGGACAAAAGCTACTGCTCATATAGTTGGAATTTTTCTTCATCAAAATCGAAAACTGAAGACATTTTGTCCAAAAAGGAATGAGTTCGTTTGAGGTCCAAATCCGCCAAACCATTCCCCTACGTGCCTCAGTTTATATAACCCCGTATTATGCACTTTTAATGGGGGAAATGTCCAAATGCGGCAGTGGTGATCAATGAGAAGCAGCTATCTATACCTGCCAGACTCCGACCAGCGCGTTTGCCATCAGGATGAGAAGAATCACAAACGGCTCAACGAACGCCGTCACCTGCTCTTCAGACTCCTCAAACCACGCCAACACCTATACATACAAACAAGCAATAACATATAACGTCAGTGCTCAGTACTAGAATGATATGTTAGCCCAGCGCCGACACACGCGGCCGTCCGCGGCACAAAATGCGCCACCCTAACTCTCTAACTTTTAGACTTCTGACCTCTTGAACTGCGCTGGAACACTAGTTATACTCGTGCACATGAGAAACGGTTACATCAATTTCCGTCGGCACCATTTAGTTTCCAACATAGGACAGACGGACAGATAAGAGACGGACGGACGGACGAACGGGTAAAAGCGGTAGTGCAGCCAATTAGAATAGCAGCACAAAAAAAGCAGACCAAGAGTAGACCGAACATTGACGGTCTTTAAAATTCTTTTACAGGCACTGACACACTCTTCAGAAAATTGGCAGAAAAATCCGAGCAAATACTACTGGTGCACGTGATGTACGATTGTTGTTTTCAGTCTTTGTTCGACCAACTTAATGTACTTTAATAAAACACCTCATGCAGTGTCTCAGAAAACAAATTTTGAGTCAGTAGATGAGTCACCGTCTGTGACAAAATACAAGCAGTAAACGGAAGCCGATGCATTTTATACTCACAAAAGAAATGACGGCAGCAAGCAGCAGAATTTTCACGAGCAGGTCATCGAACTGTTCCAGAAACAGCTCAAACAGCGACTTACCTGCCACACACGTAACAACAACCCCCTGTGCTAATTGTCTAGAGCATTGGTAGAGCCGACAAAAGTAGACCGCCAGCTAGTTCTGAAAAAAATAAGCTCTTTAACAGTCATGGAAATACTAAGAGGCAACTAGACCTAGATGCCATCAAACACAGGACGTGGCACTGGCACATATCACACATGACTATGTTATCACAGTACAGAATTACAGATACACTATTTTCTAAACAAAAAGGAAATCTGATGATTTGATGGAGCATTAGGATTCTGTGAATTATTAGTCAAAAACTCGAGCAGCAACATCAGCATTAAGCATGGTAACAAACACGAGGCAAACAAAAAAACAACAAGTCAAAACATAATAAGCACATTGCCATAATTGTCAATTAAATACTAGTTGTAATTAATTTAAACAATGAATAAAGAAGTTCACACTTACTTTCTTCAACAGGCAGTTCTACAAATAAAATGCAAATACAATGCAAATTAAACTGAATCAAAGTAATAATATTTTTACATAAGACAGTGACTTTCAGATTGTTTGGTGCTGTCAGCTGCAAAAAGCTTGAACAAGATCTTAACTTTAACTCTTGAGATGAGTGAGTCACTGTAGGCTGATTAAAAACTGGCAGTAGTAATCAATATTTAATAGGACATACATGTAATTTGCTACCTGTACAATGACTGAACCTGTACAGTAATCATACTTTACCTTTATTAATGTAAATGCACACCTGAGTAATTATCAGATATCATCATCCTTTACTCCCAAGCTTGGAATGGGCCTGTTCCAAAAATCCTTGCCACCTAAGTTATGATTACGTGGAACAAGTCTTAACCGAACCTATCTTAACTGTATTCATAAACTCATCCATATGTTTTATCAGAATTCTATGTATTATAAATTATAATAATATGCATTGAAACTGGTTGTAGATCTGTAATTTCCTCAGCTAAAATGCTGCAATGCAAAACAATATACAAGCAAACCAAAACTGTGTCTGGAAAAAAGTAACCCCCTCTTCTTATCCGATAATGCATGCCATAAATCCTCAGAATATTGAGGAATGTCGTACAATAAAAATGTAGATGGGCGTCGTTTCCCACGACTCCGCTCCATTACATCCCTGATTAGAACCTACAACGGCACTGAGGGAGGCTCACCGTTGAATCCGTGTTTTTCTCGTGATTTTTTCACCTGCTCGTCGGTCTGACCGACCCTCTCATCAGCGCCAAAGTACGCCAAGACATCGCGCGTCGATTTCACGAACGCCGTATCCATGATGGAAGCAATCCAACCACAACAACCACCCTACGTCCTTCTCTGTACGACCAATTCACAGCTTCCGACACTCGACAGCATGCAACGTTCTAACGCAAAAATCCAGTCAAAATCGCCGAAAAACGCAAAACGCAGACCACACAGACTGTCAACATAACCCGCAAGCGGCGCAAGCACAGGCTGCGGCGCAGGGCGAAAACAGTCGTGACCTAGTTGTGCATCAATAAATTCCCCCGTGAATAACTATCCCCGCTTTCTCGTGTAAATTTTTTATGCTACTATGGCATGATGTAAGATAGTAATAAATTGTATTTTAAATCTATTACATAAATATTATGCTGTTTATAACAATCTGCGATTATTCGTATACACTTTGCGTAACTGTCCTGTGTCCAGTGTCCTTTGCAGTTTTTAATCTCATTTATTTCTCAATACTAGTCCCCGCCAAAAATTGCGGAATGCACAAACGTCTTAAACCAGTGGCGTAACAAGGCTCTGAATCTAAGAAGCCTTGGTTCAACAGAAAATTTTTAATGTATTTGTATGTTTTCATATCACTTTATCCGCAGCGTAAAGTCATGCAAGAGTAACGTCTACACACTTTGTAGTTTTTCATTATTGAATAAACCTATTTCTACGCCTTATAATAATAGGCCACCTATTTTTGTGTAGACTAAAAACGTTACAACTAATTAGTTGTAACGTCTTTGGTGTAGACTGATTCGGAGCTTTCGCTTGAGGGCACTCGTACTTCCTACTCCAGGCACTGATTTTAATATTTAGCTTTTATTTAAGCTTAGCTGTTTGAAACTTCGGCAACGGCATCAATAAGTCTACTCCAAAGTTTATTAGCAAAGTACTAACTAAAGTTAAGTAACTAAAAAGTTAGAAACTAACAGAAAAGTTGAGAAAAACTAGTTTTGTAACTTGGGCCTATTGCAACTGAAATGTAGCTAAATGTTACCAATAATATTTTTGTAATTAGAACGAACGAAGTTAAACTGGCCATGTACTACCATAGCCGATTATTTAAAATATACGGCTATGTGTACGACGATTAAAGTTAGAGGCATAAAGTAACACGGGTGATATTTTATTTCGTAACCTTGTCGCACTAAGCCGATGGCGACGCAGCCGAAATAGCGCAGCGTTCTATTTTTAGACGAGTAGGCCTATAGCTGCGAGCCGGGGGGGACTTGAACTGATGACGTCATTCACCCTTTCTGTCACTCACAACTTCACAAGTTTCACAGAGAAGAATGATAATAATAGCTGGGACTTTAACTGCTGCCTTTTCATTGCCTTCGGGCTTCGGCCCGGACAGTGATTGATTGATCTATACTATAGCTCGTGTCGAGTAAAATACGCGCGACTTTAGGCCTTACGTAGGCCATGCACTGCAGGCCTATATAGGCCTTCCTACAATAAGACCACAGTAATCAAGGCTGAGGCTCGCCTCTTCCCCAGGACCTCAGCCACCACCCACCTCTGGCGTTGAGGAGAGGGAGAGACTGAGCCTGTGGCGTCAAAGCGAAAGACCACTGCATCGCACCTAGCATATTGTATGACGTCATTCGTCGCACTCTGCAGATGCCTGCTTGGGAGGTCATGTGGTTTCACCGATAGCCTATAGATCCTATCCCGTTACAAATCAAACCAGATGTGTTTAATTCGGACAAAAATTGATCTATAATCCATATGATCATAGTAATAATGACGACTTGGCTCGGTTTACAGTTGTGTTTTAACTTGGTTTTATTGTGTTGTCTTATTTGTATGTTTTTTTTCTTTTTTTTTCTTTTAGGGTTCATGTAAGAGGCTCTTGCAGTCCTTTGTGCCCTTGTTCAAGCTCTTTCATTATTCATTTGTATTTGTATTCATTGTATTTGCTTGACTAAATAAATGATTTGATTTGATTTGATGATGATGACATGATGATAAAACTATACAGCCTAATAGGCTAAGTAAAAAAGTAATACAAAAATATAGGCCAGGCTTCGCGTAGGTTTATACAAGTAATTTGAGAAAAGCTCACGAGACGCGCGAAAGCCTATAGCAGTTCCTGTTCGCAGGTAGGCCTAATCTTAGTTTATCTCCATCCATTTTGTCGTAATTCACTCTTTTGCAGCCAAAAATCGCCAAAAAATCACGTTAAATCAATATTTTTAGGGTTCAAGGTCATTCAAGGTTATCGATGTTGACATGCGTAAGAAGCTCCTCATCAGTGCTTGTTATGATAAGCAGCATGGCTGTGCCTATCTGCAACCATTTACACGCTAGACAAGCCAACAGAGTATAAATAACCACTTTTTACAGAGGTACCTCTCGTTGACACCCACGTGCGCAGGCCTGCTTGAATCTAGAGGGTCCG
>Ga0209367_1004324_pt1 | contig 19567 bp, 11 predicted proteins | sample WorMetLIZISLAND2_FD_187412 | JGI IMG/M metagenome (GOLD analysis project Ga0209367, IMG submission 187412) | Marine gutless worms symbiont microbial communities from Max Planck institute for Marine Microbiology, Germany - Olavius geniculatus... ...
TTTTTACTACTTGTAACTATGGAAGATTGGCTCGAGTCGGCAGCAAATATGGCATAAATCAGTGTCGTTTCATTCGTAACGTAATCGTTATTTAATTAAATTAAAATTGATTTAAATGAAGTGCGACTTAATGTTGACAATAAAATGATTTTGGTCTGTGCCAAATTTGGTGCCGAACTCATTAAGTATTTCTAACGCTACAACTTGTTACAACAATTTACAAACCGCAAAACGAAGTGGCCTTGCTTTTTGGCCGGTATCCGGACATCTTGGTTAGTTCTATTGTCTCTTGTGTCCAGACACCTTGGTTAGTATTGCGACGGTCGACGGCGTGAGACGTAGCGTAGTCAACCAATCACAAGACAGCTGCAGCTCGAGGTAATTAGTGAGGCTACGAATGAACACTGATGAATACTGAGTACTGACGACGAAACTCTACCCAGAATGTACACTTGTTTTAGCCGTTTGTAAGCTAAACTAATTTAGTCAAATGTACGCCTAAAACATACGCCTATATTTTACGTTCGCGCAAGAACGACTTATAGTCAGTCGCTAATGGTGACGGACGGTGCATTGAAATTCGATCACACTAGTATGGTGGGCATACTCGTCTATTCTGGAGTTTAAATCAGTGAACTGATTTATACTTGTTCCTCCCGTTCCATGCGGAACATTAGTCGATGATTCGTCTTCAGTTGGCACGATCACTGGCAGCAGTCATCTTGTTGTTCTAGTCTATACCCATCATTTCCAGATTTTTTTTTAGCATGTTTTGCCATGTTTTCTAATCTTTGGGCTGCCAGTTTTCTTCTGAACATCTTTGGTTTCCATCTTATAACCAGGCTAACTATGAAACGTGTTCTGACCGATTATTTTTGGTTTTGCGAGTTAATTACTGAAGAAATATGTTCAAATCTGTAAAAACAGTAACGGTGTAAGTGCAACGTTTTAGCAATTTTTTCTGCGTTTTGGAGACTGATAGCAGTATTCGTGCGGACTCGATAGAGCGTATGCTTATATTTTACTCACTCGGTTTCGATTAATGTCTTCTGTGGTTCTTCACTGGTGAATAGGCGGAGCTACGCCGTCACGGCTGATTGCGTAACATCAGTGTACTAACCAAAGTGTCCATTCCATTGTGGCGCAATACTAACCAAGATGTCATACAATCTTTTGGCATATACCCGGTAACTTAGTGGCCGTTCACGCATTACACAGTTGGAAGTTATCTGTTACTCCATAAACGCTATTTTATTACAAGATGATGTTCATACGAACACGGAGTCTGTCCATTGCATTTCGATAGTTTACAGTATATGTCCGTATATATAATCAGTGAGCCGTTTAGACCGGTAGAAAAAATCGAACAGTTTAATTTCAAATTGTACAGCAGCAAAGATCCTTCCGTTCTTCTGTATTATTTTAACTAAACATGACATTGTCAGCTACGAGACCATTCGATTCATCACTAGCGCTTTACTATAATAAATGTGCAAAACATCAGTTTATACACTTGTTAACGGCAACATTAAGGCCTTGCACATCGAAAACAGCAAAAATTACAAAAGTTCATATTGCCCCCATCACACTGACTGTGTGTCAATTTACTCCATAATAGGTTACAAATTTTGTTTGTTTGTTTATTACGTGCAATAAACCAATAATTAGTTCAATTGCAAACAATAAATTTTAAAACGAAACGTTATCGCAAAATTCACACATTGTTTTTGAAAGTTTTTTTGTTCACAAAAACTACATTGCAAACTGAGGCTGAATAATTGATGTGTGGCATTGTTTGTGCTCAAAAAGTTTTTGCCAGTAATCATGAAATCCACGCACGTAGCGAGACTACATGAAAGTATGCGAGGGCCGCAAATAAACGAAGCAAGCTGATGCGTGTAAAATTTGTCGTTCGCTGAGGCAATATGGCAAAACCAAAACAGTGGAGAAACACCGGACTGCTCATCAGTTTTGGCAGAATGACGAATTGTTGTCCTCAGGGGAAATAAAGTCGCCCTGTCCGCACGTCTCAGCCAGTCGTTACGCTAACGAACGGTCTACGACGACATTCAGAAAACCGCAACGACATGCCGGCTAAAAATACGAGACTAGTACAGGGTAGACCAAAAAGCTGAATTTTATTCTTACGAAACGTGTGCTATCGGCTGTTGTTATTTCATTGTGTCACATGATTAATAGAAATCGAATTAAAGCCACCCGTTACTGTCTAATGCGACATAATTTTAGGGGTGGTGACGATTTATGCAATGAAGCATATAATATTTAAGTGCACTCATTCAGACGTAAGTTTTTTTGCATTATTCTATTCAAAATTCTGAAACTTTTGATATATTATACACCTTTCTACAACTGAACTAACCGTTGCTAAGTTATCAATGCCCCAAAACAGTTTGGTATTTTTGCCAAGCCTGTAGCACACGCTACCTTAGACAGCTAGCCCACCCCGCTGTTGTGTAACGCAATTGTCGGACGCGGGCCGCTCTAGCGCAGAACAAGATTTACGGTTAGCGTGGATGCACAGATCTAGATTAGAGTCCTTCCGTGGCCTGTCGTCGCATCGCTTCGTGTTATTACGTGACCTGCCCTCAGCAGGTTAGAAATTCTTTAATACCAGGTGAACGAATTATGCAAGCATATTGGGAAACGATGATATGCCATAATATATTAGTAACAGTAGCATAGCTTCAATTTGAATGATGAAGCAACATCGTCAAAAGCTAGCCTACATAATGCTACATTAAATAAAATCTGCATAAACTTAAATGAATTCGTCTGCTCAAAAATGTACAAACCACAGTCTGCAACAGAAAACAAGTACAACAACAGCACAGCCACAGCAAAAAAGAGTCTATACTACTGCTACTAATGATACCAAGTAATAATATCAGACCAACTATAATGTTATAGTGTCAGTAATTTGTGTTTGGCAATTTTTAGGCCCACAGTTTAAAATTTTATCGATACAGTTTCGAGGATATCGAAGTTTTTTGTAGCTGGTCTTTTTATTGCTGGCACGGTATAATAATAGCCACTGGTGACTAGCGTCATTGACTGACAGACAGCTGCAGTGTCATGTGATCACTGATCAATAAATCCGGACGGTGGCGGTCCAATGGCCATGGACTGGTGATAAGTGAACAGAAAACAGTGATAAGGACAGTCCTGTGGGTGTGGCTGTGAGTACTGCATCAGCCTTTCCTCGGATTGCAAAGAGAACCCGGAGTGAGCACTGGTGGTGTGTGTAAGACGGTCATTACATCGCGTTATTGGGTTAGAGATTGTACGACACCTTAAGTGGCAGTGGGACTTTCGTAGTAGCCTATAGATTGACATTAATCAAAACCGAATATTATCTGACAAAATACTCAGTAGTTTAAATTGCTGCAGCTATAACTGTTTTTGGAGGCATCAAATATTTATGCTCATAACTACCTCATAACTGCAAAATGGGCATAAAACGTCCACGCTACTCTCCGCTTACTGACGCCGTCGGTACCCCTCCACAACTGTTTTGCGACCTAAAGTTTTTGCACCTAAGGAACAATAGAAACCACCCAAGCTGTCCAATTACCTGTGCTAGAGTAACAGATATCGATTTGATTTACAATATGGTAGACTCATGAGCCGCCGAATTCAGCTACAGTCGCCGAATTTCCAGCATGAGCCGAGCCAAAAAATAGCCGTAAAAAATTTAGCTGCGCTGTAACTTTTCCTTATCCAAAACCATAATGCCGCTGCTGTAAAAATCGATCACCCGCTTTTTTCTGCAATATTTTTTATTTATTTGAAACCTCTTGTTGGCGAAAAATTGATGCTATGCAATATTTCGCAGTCATACGCATGTAGCATATTGGCGTGCATGCTTTGAATTAATTTCGCAGACACGATGGTTTGACAGTGTTCTCTGTAATCTGTGACTTAAGCGTCTTTGAATCTACCGCATTATGGCGCTTCATAAATGCGTTTATTTATTTATTTAGTTGGCGATTTGTCCTTGCCGTAATTAACGTCAATATTGCGGGATAGATAGCGTCAGTAGCCTATAGAATCGAACCATTGGATGGGCGCAACACATCCGAAATTCTGAATATGTCCACAGACGAGAGTTAATGTTGCAAATTCATTAAAATACTGCATAACTCAGTTGCTTTCCCTTCAGTTTATTTCATTAAAATGTTTAGCGAACGTCAGTCTACAATTGTGGCCACAATTTTGTCCATAGAAGAGCAGACGAATGGCCTGCGGTCGCAAACGTTGTTATACTTTGTCTAATGCTATGCATTGCAGTGTCGGACAGAAGATCCAATTAGGCAACAACATCCTGGAAGTAGACGGAAACAGACAGCATGAATGGGGCCGTTTCGTCGACGTTTTTCGTCATATAGGTCGCGTTAGCCGTCTGTCTGTCTGTCTGTCTGTCTGTCTGTCTGACCTCTCGAGAAAGCGTGTAATTACGTTTTGTGCAACAGCAGAAGAAGGTAAATTACTACCGACGTTGCCGCATATATGCAGCAAACGTTTTCTTCCAATTACAGATCAAGTGTCAACTGCAAACTGGGCCCAACCATTGTTATACTTAATTTAAGCCTATCGCTTGAGCTGCAGCTCGACAGCTGGGGACAGACAGCCGCATTATGTCGGCACTCGGAACTGGTATATTTTCTTACGAAAAGCAGCAACATAAGCAACAATTTGGATGACATTTCTTCATCATCTAGATTGGCTGCTGCGTCTGAATACAGTTCAACTGAGCCTCTGCATGGTAGACATATAGTGTCGTGGTCTGATATAATGTGATATAATGTGATGAATGATTTGCAGTGAAAACCCTACATGCAGGCTACCAAAAAACCAAAAGAGCTAAAACTATTTTAACGGAACTGAAATGCACAGAACTTGATGGCTTACGTAAAATACAAAAAAAATATCTAGAAACGGACGGTTATGGGAAAGACGGAGGCCTAATTTCAAAACAGCTAAAATGTAGGAAAGAGAAAACCGAAAGCAAGTAAAAAAATTGCAAGCAAATCAAGATATCGGTGAAATCAGTCCGAAAAATTGCGTTACATGTAGTGCCTGTTTGCGATTATCATTCGACCCACGACTGCGTATGTTTGTGGCAGTGCAGCCATGGCGAGCAACCACGTTCTCAAGTCGCCGACCGACCCAGTACTAGGCCGATCATTCTGTCGTTTGTTATCCCACGGTGCCCGTTGGAAGCCCGTGCGTTGTCGATCATCGATACCGCGCATAGCGTTGTCAATGACATGACGGCCTGGTGCGGTCGTTGTCTTCCAGTGCCTTCCCGTGATAGCAAGCCACCGAACGAGCAGAACGTTACGCCTCGTCGACTTATGTGCATATGTCACAGCAGCCCCATGTTTCAGACTGTTTGCAAGGTATTTGAGCGAATTTTTGACTTGTTTATGACCGATCCTTTTCAGAGCCATTGGATTTCGACTCGTGGTTACTTTGGACGTTTTTCAAAAAACTCTGAGGGACAATTCATCGTGATCGATGAAGTGACAGAAGGTCTCGAGCGATGCATGGAAGGCGCTCCAACCAGTTGAATTATTAAAGTCGTGAAATCCGCAACGTTTAGTAAATGGTGTATTCTGTGCACTTTTCTTTTTGTTAATATTTGACGCGCTACAGCTATGCTGTACGACTTTCTTGACATCGTTGTCGTCTGTCTGCATGTCTGTCTGTCGTCTGCCTGTAACGGATGTGTTATGCGTTAGGTTATACGAATAATTAACCATGTGTCTTAAATTTAAGCATGCAATATTTTAGCGATTTAGTACAAGGGAAATATTTCCAAATTTGTGCTTGAGTGGAGGGAATAGAAAAATGCTCGTTTTTCAACAAAAAACTGGTCATATCTCGGAAACAGCGAGAGATAGGGCCAAGATTACTATTAATCACTATTAGAAAGTAACATACACTCTGTCAGATGGAATAAAAATTATTGATCTTGGATGACCTTAAAGGTCAGTACTGCTACAGAAATTGTATAGGCTCTACCGCGTCTTTCCTAGCGACAGCTGGGTTTTTGTAAGTTTTATTAACTCCCGTTTTCAAGTTGCTGAGATACGCTGCTAAATGGTAAAAAATCTTGGAAAGTGAGTCAAGGTTTATGGAATAATCTGCCTCTGTCTTTTACAAAAGCTAATCGATTTTTTCTTACATCACGTGGCTATTAGAAAATGTCGTTGGCAGCAAACACGTTGATAAGTTTCTGATGTATTCTGCACAAAGACTCACAGATCGCTACGAAAACGTAATCTCGTTTCGGCGAAGTTGAATGCGTCAACGCGCAGCTTGCGTGCGACCTTTTCTTTTCAGTCACTGTCATCTGGCGTTTGACGTCGTAGTGCTATATTACAGCACGTCCGTCCGACTGTCTGTCTGTTCGTCAGTCAGTCATTCCAATTCAAGCCGCTTGTTCTCTTGAGTTATGATTCCGACGTTCAAACTCATTTTATTTCCTCGGACTTCGGGCGCCCACAAACCAATGTTCCACAAAACTCTCCACGACTAAACCCCCACGACTATAAAAACCCTTACGACGAAACCCCATGCGACGAAGATCCCCAGAAAAAAAACCCGCTCGCTGCGACAAACGTTCTTCACGGGTGAAACGAACGTTTTGAAAAACATCAGATCTGTATTGGCAGCTTTAGATAACCAGTCGTAATTATGGTTTGTGCTACATAAAATTGGTTTCTTTACATTTTTGCTGCAACGATCAAACGACGAATAGTGTTTGGCTGAGTTACTGATATTATTGTGTAGACTCGTAGCGAAAAATGCGAATAGCATACAGCAAGGTGCGATGATATGGCGTATATAGAGGAGAGTTTCGTCGTAAGGGGAGGGGGATTGTACTCGTGGGATATGTCTGACAGAGAAAAGGCACTATGTGGCTGGTTACAGGTCTCGCTGCATGCCAGTGTGTTGCTTCCAGTTCTCGGCGTGACGTCACCACTCCTTCGTTCGTCGCATTTCTATTACCAACAAATTGGACTGCGGCGGACGGACAGACAGACAGCTTGTCAACGCTGTCCACCGCTGCTGCTGCAGCTGGCAATTCAACGGTTCAGTTGCTGTCAGCTGCACTGTCGCCAGATGCTAACATCGCTCCGTCGCATTCCAACTTCTTCTTTCTCTGTTTATGTTTCTCATTTACACGGCATTCAAGCCGTAGCCTACACGAAAAGTTGACCCTTGCATAGCTTACTGTGCTGGCGAATTGTTAAAACAACGTCGAAAAACAGAAAAATTTACAATATTTATATTCAACGTATACTGGCAGTAAACCCAGCAAAGAAGCATAATAATATAGCAGCTAAATTTGGCTAAATGTTTACTAATTGCTGAACATTTTTCTCACTTCAGTTTCGTTAAAAAGTGTGAATGGTTTAGTACTACGCCATACTGGAACGGAAATATTTTGTTATCGATAATCAACAATTAATAACTTCACTACTAAATAATATTATTCAACGAAATTTAATGTTCGCTTTAGCAATTTATTGAGGATAAAGTGTACGAAATTTTATTTAGGTTTATTCAGTTTTGACATTTCTTTTGCAAAACGTCTAGTGGGTTATTTTTTTCTAGACTCAGTGTAGAACTGTAGATTAAACTGGCAAAGAATTTGCTCACAGGTTTTCAAGCGCAAATACCTGACATTTTATACTAACTAAATACTACCATTTTATATTATAATATCTCAACATTTTAAAGTTTGTAATGCGCAGCATAACATTAAAACCTACTGCTCTCACTGTCTTTGGCATTGACTTTAAAGTAATTGTTACTACTGTTGCGTGGTGAAAGTTCTGATGTATACAACTTTGGCTTGCGTCTGCAAATAGCTCATTGGCACCGCGCTTAATCTATAAGCTTATGCAACGTGGTGTCGTTTTTTTCTAATAATTAGGAGCCAGGCGACAGCTGCGTGAGAGGCGTGTGGTGTCAATACCAGTCGACATCATACAGAGATAGACGGACCGACCAGCAGTGGTACCATTTATACGACATAGGCTCTACTATACGTCTATGCCGGTGAGCGATACTGATCAATACCCACGCATCAGCAGTAACCTGATGTGTTGCTACAGAGTCAGCTCCACAAGTTAAATCTTTAGCTTTGTAGCGTTATCTTCGACCCAATCACAACGTATACCACAAATCGATCGGTATGCCGGTGTGGCCGGCTTTGGCCGAGATTGTTTTTTGCTACTTCTCCCAGCTGACATCCGACGTTCAAACAGGAGTCGGTCTGCGCGCACAGCTTTCCGCCTTATCTGCAAGTTATACCTGCATGCACAATTGCAAATTTCTGTCACCATCAAAAAGACCTTTGCTTTTTTGATGTGGCGCTAGCGTTTTTAATATTATCACGATTGTCGTTGCGTATTTCAACATAACGTAGGCCCACTGTCTGGGGCCCGCATGCTTAAACGTCAAGCCGACGGCAAAGGCTGGATTATATAGGCGTAAACTTAGGCCTATATAAGACTGTTAAAAAGTTAAAGGTGGTGATATAGCGCTTTATGGGAAGCCTATCTCAGAGCTACGAAGCGTCACCTGCCATATGGGATCACGCAGTGTTACCTGCCAGTTGCCACCCGACACAGAAACGCGCCCCGCCTTAACCCCAGCCAGGTAGACTGGTACCTGATTTACCAACCCCGGAGAGATGGAAGGCTGAGTTGACCTATACGGCTGGTTTCACGCCAAGATGGTTTACCTGCCTGCAGGCATGCCACCTGTCAAAGTACTAACCCGGCCAGGTGTAGAGTAACTTCGTTGATCGGATGAAACGCGTTACCGCTACGCTAAGCCACTAACCGAGGCTCTAGCACCCTAGTTTAAAACTCCAGGCATGAGTCCTGAGTCGAAACAAGTAAAAGTTTGTTTGCTATATTTAGGATACTGAGGGGATCATCAGTGCATTGCTGTAAATTGCAAAGTAGAATCAACGCAGCACATTTAACTGCACCGTGTCGTATAATGGTTTGAGTGATCTAATGAGAAAAATATTGCACTCAACGCAACAATTAACGGTGTCATATCACTGCCTAATTTACCCGAATATGGACGCGCAACGTAGACAACAATGTTCGATGTCATTACGGTAAATACATGAACGATTCGTGTGGGTTTAAATAATTATCCGTCTGAAGCTTTCTGGCGTTCAATTAAAACTGTACCTATAAAGAGAACGCTTAGCTTTACGTTTCTCAGATGCGGATTCCAGTGAACAGTAATTATTTGGACTGCACGAAGGCCGCTGACGTCTTGGATGACAGAGATACAAGATATCTGATGAAGGGGTTGTGTAATAAAATACGAGATTAAACCATTATCAGTGCTAGGCCCCTACTATTATCATCGCTTACATCCAGCCACGAATTACAACTGTGAAGTTTGCACTGAGCGATGGCTTCACATACATCGTAATTGGTGGTCTATTTTCATGATATTTTATTTCCTAAAATGCCAATTTTCTACACTAGCTCGCAACCCAGGATGCGGCCGCAAAATTGCAATTTTTGGCTATGAAGTTGTAGACACATAAATTTTGCGTTGGACATTAATATAGGCCAAAAGTTTGCTTCCGGGTGTTTGCTGCTGATGATGATGACGACGACGAAAACGTGTCAAGATAACTTTATGAACACAGTCTGAGACTAAATGTTTGAAATGCAGTGGGAATGGGGCTTAAAGCGCTCAGCTGTTTTTCTGGCCTACCAACACAGTCACGTTATGTGCTGGGGTGAGTTATATTATTCAGCACACATACGAAAGATTTACATTACAATTTTCAACGGGCTCAAACAGCATTAATAATAATAATAATAATACTGGAAATTTTGTAACATGGCGAATCATTACAAAAGCGCGAAAAGCAGTCAAGTTTAGTTGCCAGGTATTTTCTCCTATTCACACCCCGCAGATATTTAGTGTTTTTGTCTTTTCATCAACAAAACTTATTTGCATTTTTTGCGACTTTAGCCTAAGTGAAGTGCCTAGACTGTCCGTGGCTGAAGTGTTAATTTTTGTTTAGGCCTACATAAGATCTTGCGTTAATCGAAATAGGCTTTCGTGTGCCTTATTTTTCGACCTAATCAAAAGGACGGCAAGTCCAGCATAATATGTAAAAGCCATTATAGTAGTTAAATTATGCGTTATTGTGACGAAATAAGTGAATAATGCTGTCAAGGTGTTTCGCAGTTGGTAGTGACGGCGATCGATAGAATCTAGTAAGCTCTCATATCAATACTGTCTATTTCATGTGCACAATACTACATGCAGCTAGTTAATTGTCGTGTCAAGTTAGGCTTAGTTTTTACCCGCGACAGCACATCGTGCGAAGCGCGTCTTAGCTGTCGCTGCTCCGTCCGTGCGTACAACTGTCCGTTTGTCCGTCTGTCACACCGGTCCAAATAAGATCATGAAATTTTTAACGCGAATGACTTTAGTTTCAGGATCCGCAGAGCTTTTCCAGAAATTTGAAAATGGTTATCCCGACAGAGAGCACGAAATGAGAAAGGACAAAAGAAATTTGCGACTTTTTACCAACAACTTGCTGTATCTAGAAATAGTATGAGATAAAGCTAAGATTACTCTTGATCACAAATAAGAAGTCGCACCAAAATCAATTATTGTGTGCGGCTTGGAGATAAACGGCGGATGCATGTAAAATAAAACACAAAATGTTTCAAAAGCCGGCGACCGCTTATGGCCTTTACGGCTTGTTGAGCAAAGTTTTGCGTTGCATACCACCACGTTTAAAACGTTTTTTCGGGAAACATTTTATCATGCAACCGTCTTACGAGTTTTGTCCGTCCTCATGTCTGTCCGTCTGTCAAGGTGTATCTCTGTTCGTCTATCCGCCCATTTCGTACTTAAAAACAAATTGACTAAAAACATACAAAAACGACAATTACTGCAAGCGTTTTCTAGGGTAGGAAAAACCAGTGTGCCAGGTTTTAGGGTAAGAGTTAGAGTTTTACATTACTAAGCGGAAGGCCGCACAATGCGTGGGCATTGGGCCAGCATATTTTTCTAATTCTGCACGTAGCCACGCCCTGTGGAGTGTGGGTAAAAAGACGTGATGACGCGTGTGCTTGACTACGATGTCGTTTGGACGCTGAAGTTGCTCATCCGCGCTCGTCAGTATAAAATAGCCACCGTCCTGCAGTTTGCGTGTCAAACGTTCTCTTACCTTGTCGCTCTTTATTCCTCACCGCTTAAACAAGTCCTCTTTCTCTTTCCGCCTGCTTCGTTTTCACACGGGACCTGGCGAAACGGTCAGTAATCTGTTTTTACCGTGCGAATTTTTCAATCGGCAACCGTGCAGAGGTCTCAAGAGGCGTTAAACCTCGTTTCTACGCGACGCAACGGACGCGAGTTCACGTAAAGCAACGCGTACGCAACGGACGCAGCGAAGAACGTACGCAACGCAACGATATAACACACTGCTTGCGTTTTAGATCTTACGTCTTTTGCGTTTCTCGCGTTTGTTGCTTATCCGTTTGCGTACTTTTCCGGCATCGCTTTGCGCAAAAATGCTACGTCAGGGCCTTGCGCTGAGTGCGTTGAGTTGGACGCGAACAGCTATCATGCGTTCGACTTCAGCGCGCGAGTCGACCACTTGTATTGGCGGATGTCCGTCGAGAACGCAGTTACTGGAGAGCAGTCCATTTTACTACTTTCACTAGTTTTCGACTTGTTGCCAGCGACTTCATACGACAAAGCTGTAAGCTTATACAACCTCTTACAACATCAATATGTGTTGGATTCGTTTTATGTTTTCGGTTTCTTCTAGATTTACTATGCGACTTGTTGCAGATGGATTTGTACAGTTTGTTGCACAATTAATCTACAGCAAAAATCGAATAAAGTAGAGTTTGGTCTTCAACGTTCATAGAAACAGACGCCGTCTCTCGGCGGACGCGTTCATTATCGTCATACGCAGAGCAAGGGAGCATCATTCAGTAGCCCTAGAACATCCTTCTGTCAGCTGCTGCAGCGGCGCTAGGATACGTCACGCTGACGTCACGCTACATTCGTTCCGTACCGATATAGAAGCAGCAGACGGACGAACGGACGGACGGACGCACAGACTCGGCGCAGTCGCACTGTGCGCTCCGTTGATAACGTACGGCCGTTTTTCGTCCGTCCGTCCGGCCGACTAATTTAATGACAATATTTCTCGCTAAGTCGGCCGGCCACTGTCGTCCGTCCGCTGATAAACAAAGAATGAAGACAACTGCAGACTACCGTAAAATTAACGAAAAGCGACGACTTTGGATTTATTTTGTTATTATACCGTTATTACGGTTTTAGTATACGTCGTTTTCTACATTTTTTCTTCTTCTTTGCTCTTTTTTATTGTTATTAGGCGGTATTACTTTTGCAGTGCAAGCGATTCCACCTATTGCGACACATTTCTCCGTAGATTGGTCCGTTTGTTTGTCTGTCACAATCGTGCACCTTGCCTGAACGGTTCGACGGATGGGATTTGAATACCACTTGGCAGGTGTACTTTTGGAGTTCTACTGCCTGTTTCCATTCGGACGTCTTTAGCAACTTTTTCCAAGAACGATATGCAACACTGTGTTTATTCGACAGTCACACTCGGGCAGCCCGTCTCTAGCCTTATGTCTGCAGTGATCAAACGTGTGGATAACTCCACGGTTGTAGAAGAGTCATGCGTGGTCAACCGAATGACAATGCTACCGGCTGACACTCACACACAGACCGTCGACGATCGACGACCGAGAAATGAGAAATGGTTAAATCACTGCAATGCTCTGCAATGCAATGTACGTTGTTACCAGTCCCACTGTAGCCAGTGAATGGTTCTGGTTTGACGCAGCTGTGTGATTGGCGGACTCTGTACATGGTAGATACATTGACGACTGATGCGGCGAGTGAACCCAGTCGTCGCAAATCACTCGGCAACGCGTCGTGTCGCGTTGCTTTACGTTCGTTCACACATCGGTCGTCGTCGTCGTCGTCGCCGGCGTGTGTCGACCTGTTTGCCTGCTATCTTAATCCAACCGACGCCTCTGTCACACACACACACACACGCACAGCGACCGGCTCGCCTGCGTGACCGACAGTCAACAGCTAGTCATCAGCTACACCAGCCGACCACCGACCGACGTGTAATATTCGTTTGTCAGAAAGTGTCCACAGAACGTCTGCCGCAGAAGCTCAAACACAGAAAAAAATTTATCAAGTCATGCGCCAACATTACCGAACATGTTCTGTGTCGTCCCTTTTTCAGTAACATCATGGGCATTTACGCTGGTGATGCATAGGCCTGTGTCTTGAGTACTTGCTGCCTTTGGTGCGTGCACCATCTTTGCGAGGTCGGGTCGTGACAGGAGACTGAGCACTGAGAAGCAACGGCATAAAAATCACAAGCTACTGAACGCTACTGATGCTGCTGCTGCAGGCGGCTGCAGCCTGTCATCGACCGTAGGCTGCAGTCGGCGTTGACAAATATCACAAATTACCGGTCAGCGGCAGCTGCTGATGAACTCGCCCCGTCACGCTATGCCGTCAGTCGCGTCCGTCCCGGTGCAGTGTCACGGAATGTGTGTTTCGTGCGTTTTGTTGTGTGTACCCTGACAACAGACGACGCGCCTCGCCATCGCGACACAGAAAAACTGCCACCTTTTGCTGGTCCGACCAGCAGAACTTATCTGTGGTCTACTTATGGTTTTAGTGATGTAGTAGAATCTTTTTAGTCTAAGTCTAAGTCTTAAAAAACAAATACCCGAGTCCGAATAAAGTCGACTGCCAGACTCGAGACTGGTTCGCTGGTTTTTTTTTATTGGAAATTTCGTCTGCATCCCAGCTAAGACGTGCGCAGACCCATGGAAAGCGAAACTTTTGTGTGAAACTCGGCCAACAGCAGGTCGTCTCTCAGCGTGAGTCAGTGAGTCAGTGAGCTCTCCTGGTATGAAGCACAGTGGTCACCTTATCACAGAACCGCGGACACGCACTCGACGGACCGACGAATTGTAAGATTGTGTGACGTCGTCGGTAGTAGAGTCGTTGCCTGCAGCTCAAATTTACGGTCCGGCCGACATCTGTCGAATCGCGACGATTGTCGAACGGAACCCGCACTAGAGAGCGAAAGTACGTCGTGTGGGCCGCCGACGACATCTGTTTTATTGTCTGATCGATTAGTGGTATCAAGAGCAGACGGTCGAACGGACGGACGGTCGGACCTGGTATTTAGCCGGGATCAGGAAGCCAGTACGGCAGTGGCGCACTGAATGCAGGCATGGATCACGGCATTCGTTCAATCGCTGTCGCACGCGCTCGTTGACAAAAGACCGGTGCCATACATCAGCCTTAGGCCTAGCCGGTGTCCGTCCGGCACTGTTGTTCGCCGTCGCAAGCTTTGCATCTCCAACAACCTGCTCTCTCTCTCTCTCTTTCTTTCTGCAGCACTATGTTTATTTCAGACCAAAACACAGTAACATTGGCAGAAGAAGATGAGACGCTGAAGTTGTTTGTTTATAGGCCTAATATTTCTTTTTACGTTTCGAACACAATAAACCAAATTACTGAAATTATATTACATTAGGCCTATAGCATCAAATTTGGCTGCGCAGCCGCCGAAAACTTTTAACTGCGATTTCTTTTGCTGCTTTTTCGTAGTTAATCTGTTTTTTCCTTTCACCGTTATTTTTATTATTATTATTATGGCTGTCGTTGTTGTTATTAGCAGTGCATGCGGATTCATCTTGAAACAAGTGAAAATTTTGCACCAAAATGCATGTTTTAGCATAAAATTTTAGGAAAATTTTCTGGGATACCCCCAGATCCCACCACCTGCCCTTTCGCCCCTCTATTCCAAACTTTTGGATCCGCCACTGGTTGTTAGAGTCGTTGTCATTAATAGTTTATGCTGACATTAATACGATGGGTCAATGTACACGGCTTTCATCATCGGGTGCTTATCGTTATTAATTTTCACCGTCATCGTAATGACTGCAGAGTATAAAGCTGCTGGTCGGCGTTGTGCATGCGTACAGGGCAGTATTTCTCGATGATGTCGGAGTCGCAGTTTTACGTTGTCGACGTCGGTGACGACGTCTCGATGGAATGTAGTTTCCACGCCGAGCGCTACAGTCTGTTCGACAACCCGGTGTTATGGCGCAAACAGCAAATGGACGAGTACACACAGATCAACATTCTCGGCAGCATCAACGAGCCGTTTATTCAGACCAATCGCTACGTGGTCACGATCGACGCCGCCGAGCCGAGATATCAGCTTCAACTACACATATCAGGTAACGACTCATGGCCAGTTCTGTTCACACCTACGACATCGATTCAACTCAGTTCAACTCAACTCAACAGTCGAGTTGAGTTGAAATGAGTTGCGTTGCGTCGTAGGTGTGAAATGGCCATTACGCTTACCTCTTTTATACACAGAAGCGGATTTAGGCATGTGCAGCATGTTCAACAGGTAGTGTTGTTAAATTACCGGTAACAAACGTTGCTGGCAACTTACGGGTAGTTTAAAGTCTTATCGGTAACTTACCGGTATGTTACCCACGACTCACAACAAGGGCCCAACACAAAGCGGCCCACAGGTCAAAGAACGTCGGACAGCAACGCGGCATTTTCTGGCCTGTGAGGACCTCTGTATGGCTTGTTGCGACATTCAAAAGTTCATTTGCTGCAGCACGACATTCTCGGACTCGTATAAAGGCGCGACCGCCTTTTAAGCCACTCGGACAGAAAAAAGATTGGGTTTATTCTACAGAATATTCACAGACTCGTTAAATTTTATTATATCTTTTGCTGATGGCGAAGTATAACCAGTATATTGTCTAAAATAAGCAACTGAAAGTAACGTTGGACAGAATTTGAGAATTTTTAAGTGTCTGTATATTGTATCTTTTTGTTTTTTTCGGGTAAGTTGCCACCAGCGCAGCTGATCTTTCTGTTGCTACACGGATTCCAGATCGGTTTATGATTTTGTGGCGTGTTGCGTGTCTGAATGATGCCAGTATGTTATTTTTCTTCTCGGCCGTTTGTTCGTTGTTTGCAGACGTTAAGAACGAAGACAGCGGTAACTATACGTGCGAGGTTCATGGTGGTGGATATAAATCAACGATCCTTGCCAGCGTCGTACACTATCTGTTCGTCAGAGGTCAGCAAGCCCATATAGCCCAGTAGGCTTACTTGCTGTCCGTCTTATCCAACGCACTGCACGCAACGTACACAACGCAAGAATAGACACCTATTCTATCCTTGCGTTTTGGCCGATGTGTCGCTTGCGTCAACCATGCGTCCGTTGCGTTCGTTTCGTGTGTTGCGTTGAGTTGGATAAAAACCAGGCATAATGCAATAAATAAGCTAACCTAAATAAAATTGAATAAAAATGCATACTTGTGAAGCGCCGTAATGCCGTAGCTTCAGAGGCGCTAATGGTCGCACATCTAAGAGGTCACAGTCGAATCCTTTTGTCTGTGCGAGAACAGAAGCTAAAAGCATACACGATAATGAGAAAACTTATTTAGCTTATCCGGGAACTGACTGTTTATGCTTAGTCCTAGTCAGGATGAATTTCTGAAAACTGACTTCTAAAGGCATTTTGGGGTAGAGGCTGGCAAGCTGACTTTTTAACACAAATGTAGCGTGCTGAACTCGATTATCAAGGTTACCAAGTCTATTTTTTAGTTTTGGACCTTATAAGCTGCATAAACAAAGTGGCAACAAATTTTCACCTTAGGATTTTTGTCGTGTTGTATCGTAAAGTGGCAGACGAATATTTGGCTTTAGTTTTTCTAGATAAGCTAGTGTAGTTTTAACGCATAAATGTTGAATGTTCGATGGACAACGTTAAAATGAAGTTTTGTCGAGTTATTAATGCTATTTACTCCAAGCGTAAGGTATCAATTCTGAAATGGTCACTGTTGAGCTAATGAAGTCATACTGTTTGCTTTTTATTATGTATGCGACTAAAGCTGTGCCGCTAATAGAGACTTCAATCAATTTGTTAAACAACTGTATAAATGCTGCATTGTATAAAATTTTTAAAGTTAACCGTGCCAGTATGATTTGTCTTACAGGGTATTAAAAATTCCAAGTGTGTAGTTGCCTCTATAGAGAGGCGTAGGCTTCTTTTTTACGCGCGTCGGCAGCTACTGCTTTCAGCGCGTCTTAGCCATCGCAATTCTGTCCGTCTGTCCGTCCGTCACACGGGTGGATCAGTCAAAAACGGTGCAAGATAGGATCACCAATTCCTCACCGTCGGCTGTCTGGAAGACTCTGGTGTCAGGAACCGTAACGCTTTTTCATAAATTCGAAAGGGGTCACCCCGAACTAAGGAGCTAAATGATACGAGGGTAAAAAAATTTGCGATTTTTAGCCAATAAGTCGCTCTATCTCAATAAGGGTGCGAGATAAGGCCTAGGTTACTATTAATCACTAACAGGAAGTCGTACACTGGCTTTTGATTGCCACCGAATTCAATGACCTTGGATGACCTTGAACGCTAAAATAGGGGTTTTTATAGATTTTTTTACGATTTCGGGCTGCGAAACATATTTCAGGAGCGAATTGCACCGAAACCAACTGAGATAGACATGGACAAGCTGCGTATGAAATTTCCAGCATTGAACTTAGATTTCGATGGTCCAAGTCTCGATTTTCTAGGTTCAAGAGAACCTGCACACAAGGGCATCAAAGAGCTGTACCCCCATAAAAGTCGCGACGAAATGGCTGGAGATAGACAGTTTGCGAACAGGAACTGCTATAGGCTTTCGCGCGTCTCATAAGCATTACCTCATATTTCTTGTATAAACAATTTTATAAGTTTTGTAGATCTTAGGCAGGTAGCACTAGCGTATGCTTTTAACTGTGTGTATAATAGTGATTGATATGTGTGTTTGTGTGTGTTTTGTTGTATAGTGCTGCTTTATGCGAAATGAAGTATATATAAACTCACTGTAGCGTTGGCGGGTGTGTTTCATCGTGTAGCTGCGGTCGAAATGGTTCGTATCAGCACGCAAGCTCCGAGTGGTCTGAACACGTCGTCAGAAGACTTGACGCCCACTCCACCAGTCATCTATCTGGTAGACGGCAGACCGGCAACGCTTGCGTGCACGGTGCTCGGCGGCTACCCGCAACCGAGCCTTCGACTGGTTGTCGACGACCGCGTGCTACCGACGTCACCCGCCACCACCGCGACGTCATCTGTATGTGACGTCATCACCGTGACGTCACCAGCCACCACCGTGTCGACGGCGTCAGCGGCGATCCTACGGCCTGGTAGCAGGCGCGGACTGCGCGTTGTGACGGTGACAAGTTGGCGCTGGACATTGGACTATCGGCCGAGACCGAGCGATGACGGCGCGCTCATCAAGTGTCTAGCCGCCGTGCCCGGTCGTACCGCCGTCGCCAGCACCGCACAGCTTCACGTCGACTGTCAGTACTTGTCGATCCTTATTTGCATCCTTATTTGCATTTACTTAATATATAACCACTTAATATATAACCATAGCCTAATGTCAAAAACCAAAATAATTTGCTTAAGTTGGAATCGCTTGTCGTTTGTATTCGCCAGGTGTCGGCATAGGACTGACCGTTTGGCTGCAGTGCGCGTTTTGGCTGCGGGTTCGACCCAAAATATTCCGCCTGTAAACCCTAGTTTCTGCTCAACGCACGCAACGGACGGAACGAACGCAACGCATACATTGACGACGCCTCTAGTCTTGCGTTTCGTCCCTTGTATCGCTTGCGCCAGCTGCGTGCATGCGCTGGACGAAAACTAAGGTTAATGGTATCGTTGTACAGACTCGCCGCAGATTGTGTGCCACGCGACAGACGCACAGGTCGGCGACAGAAACGTCTGCGTCCGATGTGACGTCAAAGCAAAGCCACCAGCAACAACAATCTTCTGGATAGTCGCTGACAACGGGTCATCAGTGCTGGCCGGACAGGTCACTGACCACTACTGGGTCGTCATCAAGGTAACACCGCTAATTATACAGGTGCAATAGACAAAAGCTCGGTGGAGCTCGGTGGCCGAGTGGTTAGAGTGTTGGACTCAGGTCAACTTCACCAGAGCGAGAGGTCCTGGATTCGATTCCTGGACGGACCCCTCAAAAATTGCCAGGCCTCAGGACAGTCACGTGGTCACGTGGCCAGCGGGTGACCAGGAAAAACACGATTGACTAGGCCTTCTACTCCGAGCTCCCCGAGCGAGCGGAGCTCGCTCGGGGAAGTGTAGCGGAGCTTAACCCCGGGAACATAGAAATTCTGGCTTGAAAACCGGCGGGGCGCTAGTCCTTCACCAGTCCTCATCCAGGCATAAAGGTAGCGGTCAACGGCTTCTTCTTCGAAGAAGGCGGATGAACTGCGCCTTGTTGGTGCGATGGTCGAACACCAGCGGGAAGCCTCTGTCAGTCCCTAAAGGAGGGTCGGTCAGATGAGTGTCGATGCGCTGACCATAAAGTAACAACACGAATGAAATCTGATGCCAATACAACCG
>Ga0209367_1004325_pt1 | contig 19565 bp, 16 predicted proteins | sample WorMetLIZISLAND2_FD_187412 | JGI IMG/M metagenome (GOLD analysis project Ga0209367, IMG submission 187412) | Marine gutless worms symbiont microbial communities from Max Planck institute for Marine Microbiology, Germany - Olavius geniculatus... ...
CATTATTATTCTTCATTTCTTACCTTTTCAGTTTTTTTTCTTATTTTAGTTGTCTTTACTTCATTCATTTTTCGAATTTTGTCAGTTTTACATTTAAGACTATTTCTATTCTCACTATCTCTCATTTCATTTTTCTTTTAAACATTTCAGTTCTTCTTAGTTTATGTGCTAGATTAATCTGACAGTGTGTTTGTCAGTTTTCGAGTGCAAATTTTCCATTGTATTGTATTGTATTGTCTTAAAGGTTGCCCGTCGATGCCAAGAGTGGTCATTATTTCCCATTTTGAAATACAGAATTCTAAAAAAGATTATCTATGTTTGTAGTATGCACAGCATCATCATAAATTATGTATCATTAGAAGCTTCGTTGAGAGAATTACCGCCGAAAAATCTGCAGGTTGAGCGTACGTTGAACTGCTAGCCTATTGTTCACCATCAACAATATCATTGTCATCAACCTTTTCGTAGTAAAGTCGTTGACTATAGTACACTACCTATACGCCCGTCATAATTTGTCTATCCTTTGTTTTGTTTTTGTCCCATATGCAGTTAAAAGACATGATCTCGAGATCGTAAACCGATTTTGCTTTTAATCTCATTTTGCAGTTTTATCATCGCCAGGCAACTCGTATACAAAAGATCACAATCTGCTCAAAACTTGCTGGGCCACATGACGTGATGTTTTTTACTAACAAATGCGTTCATTAATAATGTCAAACAGTTGGTTTACTGACAGTAAGTATTTTGAGGTCAAATCAAATTTCAAGGGTGTCTATACTTTGGCCTTGGTTTTGGGATTTTGGTCTTGTTTACGTCATTGTTCAAATAGAAATCAATTATTCTTGTTCACCATCAACGTCACGGTCACCAACGACATTTATGTCTGTTCTCGTCCACGACTGCGCTATAGTCAAACGTGCAATATGACGTTTCATTGGCTAACATAGGCTAGCTTAAATGACGAGTTCGTTTTATGGCTGTTTATATTTACGTGATGACGATGACAAAAAGGTCGATGCAGCGACCAAAGTGCTGCTGCTTTAATAAACTTTGCGAGCCGCACAACACATTGCAATCGAAACCTCGTTAATTTTTTTAATGATTATTTGCGAGATTAATTGGTAACTTTCACAGTTCTAGACCTACTATTTTTTGCTGCGATGAAATCGTCATGACTTACACCCCGTTTAAACGAGGAAGCATACACGAAGCATACACGATCTAGCATACTTCCAGCAAACGTCCAGCTCCATTATAACATATGGCAGCAAACGTCCAGCAAACTTCCAGCAAACTTTTAGCAAACGTCCAGCAAACGTCCAGCATTATTTGCTGGAAGTTTGCGGGACGTTTGCTGGATTGTGTAAACACCCCAAAATTCAATTAAGGTGAAGTGCCCTAGGCACCAATTACCACGGGGTGTAGGGGAGCGTCATGAGAGCTACCCAGCGGGGTCCGGGGCAGAACCCTGGAAAAAACAAACTTGGCGTATTTTGCGCGTCACGGAACATTTCTGGTTGTAAGATAGGCCTATCGTAAATCATAAGAACAGCGTCTTGCAACTTGAGGTGTAGCATGCCATGAATATCAACTTTTCTCCCGTAATTTTCCAACAAGCCTCCCCTATTTTTTCTTAGATCATTTGCTCCAAGGTTTATATGGTGCAGACGCCCTTGTCCTCACGGAAGGGTCGCGTTTCCCTTTCACCGGAATTGGTGGAGTATCTCACTTTTAAAAGTGTGGCACTGTTAATAATACGATTTATGCAACACTGGAGGTAATAATTCCACATATCGTATATTAGACTACAAGCCGAGCTATGGCTAAGACGGCTGACCGTACTATCTGGCAATTTATGAGGCACTATCGCTGTTTGGTAGAGAAGAAAAAGATCGGCAATGAATGAATTAGATAGGACATCGGTAGATGTCTAAAGCCTGTTAATAGTAGGCCTAACCATTCTGCTGATAGGGTTTGGTCGTAATGGGCCATGCAAATTTTTTTTCGGTTGGGGTATAAGCACCCCTATTTTGGAAGAACAGGTGGTGATTGTATAGTTGACAGAGCGTTGGACAGTTCTTAGGCTATGGCTGCTGTCAATAGTAACCACGCCGCTAATTGAAACGGTTTGGTGGCAATTCGCAATCCAAGTATTTGGGGGTATACAGTCTGTACCCCCGTTTGGGGGAAATGGGGGGTCTCGAAACGTCTCGGAACAGTTTTCGGTACGATGTACCGTTTCGCCACAATACATGCGTTACAGACAGATAACAGTCAAAACGACAAACATTAGCCTGCTATACTCGTATACTCGTATAGGCTTGGCCGTTAGTACGGTCAGCCTAAAATTTAATTGGCACTGGTTAATGCCTATCGTGTATCTTTCTTCTTTTAGTTCTGTATGATACATGGACATAAGAAGATGAGCCTGTTGAATTGTTGACTGTTTAGCGACTAACAACGTAACCTCCATCAGTGTATGGACATTGAACAAAGACAGTAGCGTAGCCAAGGGGGGAAGGGTAGGCAAGGGAGAAAGGGTGCCCTCCAAAAAGTCTGGTTCGTAGATTTTGCTGTCTGAAATGATTCAATGCTCACCTAGACGAGCACCTTTATTTCCAAATTTTTCCGCCAGTGACATCCCGGGCCCCTCGTTAAACGAGCGTGGGAAAAAGGAAAAGAGGAGAAGATCGAAGAAAAGAGGAAGGGAGTCAAGGTTCCTTCCAATTCAGATTTCTGGCCACGTTACTGTACGAGGACAGTTATTATCAGCTTTATTCATCGAAAAAAATTCCGATAACGTCATAAACACTAAGTCAAGTACTTTTAACAAAGGTCCAGCTGTCGCTAGGATTGCTCTGACAGTACTCTTGGCACACACTCACAGCATGCGTCTAAAACTGTCTGATTACGGTGTTTCGAACATTTTGTTGCCGGCGACAAAAATGTATACGTAATTACTTACTTATTTGCAGTCTAGCTGTCGCTAAGATAGCCGACCGTACTGGTTGCCAGTGACTTTCAAGGTCATCCAAGGTCAATGATTTTTATGTTATTTGAAATCCAATACATGTATGCCATTTCCTATTAGTGATTAACAGACATCTCGACACTATATCTCACCGTTTCCAAAACATAGCCAGTTTTCTGCTGAAAACGCACATTTATGTCTATCCCCTCCATTTTACGCCAAATTTGATTAAACGTTTCCCTTATAATTACACTATCGCTGAAATTTTGCATGTGTAAGTTTAAGACACAGGACTAATTTCTCGTGGAATTTTTTACGACGTACCGTTTAGCCACAATACATATGTTACAGACGACGACAGATGACGGACAGAAAGACAGATGACAACTGGTACTGTAAGCTACACTGTGTCTAAGTACGGTCGGCTAAAAACTCTGTTACAAATGTCCTATCCAACGATACCATCGCAGACTCTTTACGACCTAATGTTTAACCACAGTACATTTCGTTACAGACGGACGACAGACGACAGACGGACGGACGGACGGACGAAATTAACAATAGGCGAAGTAGGCCTATGGTCGGCTAAAATATTTGTGAGTAATTTACAATACGATTTAGAATTTGGAACATGCTAAATATGAATAGGCCTACAAATAGGCCTACGCAATAAAAGCTGAACAATGCAAGTAAATTTTTATTTATTTATTTAATAAACCAAACATATAACAAACGTATATGCAGAAGTAATTGAACTAAATACCAGTACAATGACAATGAAATAAAATCCAAAGAAAAAGATTTAAAAATAAAGTAAATAAAGAAAAAGTTTACTAAACATACCGTAGTAAAAAACCAATACTGAAAATAAACAGGATAACAGTAATAAGAGAAAACAATTTTACTTATAGTTGTACACACATCGCATGACAATTCGAAAGAAACTAAAGTGCCCACGTGGTAGGATTCGAAGTGACGTTCTCTGTCCCTATGGCCTATTACATTTGTTTCGTTAGTCGTTACAAGGTAACAGTGAGTTAATGCAATGTGTGTCACTGCGCATCTTGCATCTTGAAATCCACAGTGAATAGAGTAGGCCTAAAAACAAAGTGTGTTCACTCTCTATCATCTTCTGCAATTACTCTATTCACTGTGCTTGAAATCCATAGGCCTATTTGACAAAATAGCCTCAATGTCATTATCTCGCTAGTAAAACGATATCTGCGCATTCGACGTAAAAAGCATTAAGTTTGTTTTTTTGAGTAACTGTAAAATGACCACGGTAAACACACATTGCATATCTCACTTTTGACAATATTAAAGCATGGAAAACAACATCCATATTATGCACAGCAAGTCCTGCATAGCAGCATTTCTTCGCTGTGGCAGTTTGCTTATTTAATGAAAATGTCAGACTGGCTGGCGTGGTATGATTAATTCGTATATCCGTTTCTAATGTAAATTAAAGTGTTGTTATAGGTATTTTTTCTGAATGTATCGAACGTGAGTTTTGACTAAGTCTGTTTAGTAAATATTTGCAAGCTGTGCGGTAATAATCCAGTACTAGAAACCGTGTTTTTGCTTCTGCCGGGACTAGGATATGCTGCAGCATCAACACTCGTAATGGGCCGCTATAGCGAAGGGCGGCCATAGCGAGGGGCCGACGAAAATTCACGGGACCGTAATATAGCTAGTAAGTTCGACGGCGGTGCATGTAACTGCAAAAATTGCCAACGGCTGCCTATGACAGTCTACTTAATAGGCCTGAGGCGCTAGTTGGTCGACTGACGATCCGTGAAGCTAAGGCCGAGGTCGTCAGTCACTCGGCTGTCACCATTGCGACAGAATTAGAATTAGAATTACTATTGCTGAATTTTATAATAATTTTCCTTTGCTCCCTTGTCAGTTCATTGCCTGCCGTATCGATCGCACTGCAATCACTTCGTTTGTCAAAATTTTCGGTTAAAATGGTGTCACGAATGACGCAACACATTTTACATAGATAAAACTACATGACCATAGATTTAGATTAGCTAGAGATGCGCTCAAGTTTAACATTTTACTTATTTTACTTGCGGTGTGCTTCACGACTTTCTGGCATCGTCGTCACATTATGACACACTTTTGGCCACCCGCTGTAGTTGATAAATTAAATGTTAAAGACTGTTTTAATGTTTTAACTAGAAATTATGTATCTGTTGTCAGTGATGTTGTTGTGTCAGTCTAGTGCTGGAGATATGAAGTCATCGGTGGATCAGGTGGTTGAGCATGCTTGTGAAGAACATTCTCTATCACTAAATCTGAGTCATCTCAACATCACCGTCGTGCCCATGCAGCTATCCTGGGCGAAGGATCTGCTCCACTTGCAACTAAACAACAACCGACTGATAATGCCACCGGAGGAGATAGGAGAGCTGGACCAGTTGCAGGAGCTGTCCCTTGATCATAACCAACTCACCATTCTGCCATCTTCGCTGTTCCAACTAGTTCGTCTTACTTTCCTCAACATCAGCTATAATCCTCTCGGTACTTACGCTGCCACTGCTGCCACGTCTAGTACTACACGAGGACAGGCAGTTAATACCGAGAAAAAATATATTATACAAATATTTCATTATGTGCCTGAAGGTGTTTTAGATGTCAGTTTTTAGTGATTAAGTGGCTAACTTGTAACTAAGTTGTCACTTTTGGGCAGTGCACTGATTTGATGCAGTCTTTTGCCATTCAGATGACCTATTGAGTTTTCAGTGTGTTACTTGTGTAATTTGGAGTAACTTGAGAAAAGTGATCTAGCAGAAACCAAGCTTATATGTATGTGTGTGTGGGTAGCGGTGTTGCCACCAGCCATCGGTAACCTGACGTCACTGACCCAGCTGTGGTTGATTGACCTTCAACTCGATACACTTCCAAGTGACATCAGCAAACTCACCCGGCTTCAGAAACTTAGCGTTCGCTCTAACCGGTTGATGTTTCTGCCTGCAACATTTGCTGATCTCGTCTCCCTGCAGTGGCTCCACCTGGCAGAGAACTGCCTCACTGAACTGCCGGACAGGTTCGAAACACTGAAGCATCTCACGGTCGTGAACCTGGACTCAAACCGATTGACTGTGGTACCAGAGTGCTTGGCGAAGCTGGCTAGTCTTACTACGCTGAGTTTGCAGAAGAACCGTATCCGACAGTTGCCTGACAAGCTTGTTGAAGGTTTTAGTCGGCTAAGTAAGCTAGATCTTCGTGATACTCGGATTGACAGCTTGCCTGACTGCTGGAAGGTTGTATAATTTGTATTCTGTTATCTCATTAGGCAGCCATTGCTATTGCCTGCTGCTGAATATCTTACTTTGTAGAGGGCCTTTTCTAACTTGTAGTGCTACAACATAGGAAAACAAGGCTGTTAAAACGAAAAGAAATGAATTTAGTACTGTTAGCGGTAGTCATGATTTAGCATTATTATTAATAGTTTGCTTAGCAGTAGTACTGCTTTTTAGGGATTTGACAATGTTAGTTGTGGGCAAGCTAGCTCAACAGTGTTTTTGAATTACCATGACTGCATGCTGTCTCCCACCAGAAGCACTTGTTGTCTTTCTTGAATGCTCTGATGATGATGCTTTAGCAATAGGAAGGGCATCCGGCCTCTAAAAGTAGGCCCTACTGCCATGAGAATATTGAAAAATTTACTTTTCGCTATTGGCCTAACCTGCAGTAACTCCTGAAAATGTGCCGATTGAACAAAATCTGAGAGAGTGAAGTATGTGTGAGTAGGCCTACTGAGTAATAATAATAATTAAATTAATAATTAAAATAATAATTAATAATAATTAAAAGTTAATTAATCATTAACTTCACTCAAAAGCTAACAGTGATAACTGCTAAAGAAAGAACAAGTAATTTGAGCAAAGCTCACGAAATGCGCGAAAGCCTATAGCAGTTCCTGTTTGCAGGTAATCTTAGTCTATCTCCATCCATTTCGTCGTAATTTACTATTTTGCAGCCAAAAATCGCCAAAAAATCACGTTAAATCAATATTTTTAGGGTTCAAGGTCATTGAAGGTTATCGATGTTGATTAATCCAAAAACCCTGTCACCAGTACTTGTTATGATAAGCAGCATGTCTGTGCCTATCAGCAACCGTGTTCACGCTACACGAGATAATTGCGGTAAAATAACCACTTTTTAGGGGGTAGCTGTCTTTGACGCCCGCCTGCGCGGGCCTCCTTGAACGTAGGGGGTCGGGACTTGGACTGCTAAAATCTACGTTAAATGCTGAAAATTTCATATGCGGATTGTCTTGGTCTATCGCCAGCCATTTCGTCGCAATTCAATGTTGAAATGTGCGCTGCATCCAAACATTGCGAAAAATTCACTAAAAACCTCTTTTTGAGGGGTTCAAGGTCGTTCAAGGTCATCGATGTTAATAAATCCAAAAAGCCTGTCACCAGTGCTTGTTATGATACGCAGCATGTATGCACCTATCTGCAACCGTTTTCACAGTATTCGAGCCAATAACGGCAAAATGACGTCTTTTTTAGGGGGTACCCCTTTTCGACGCCTTCGTTCGAGGGGAACCCCTGCACCCAGTGGCATGAAATTTTGTCACGATAAACTAGAGACCTTGGAGCAACCCAAAGTGAAGATTTCGTGATCCTAACTTGCACCGTTTTGATACAATTCACGAGTGTGACAGACGGACAGACAGACGCCCAGACGATGGCAAAGACGCGCGAAGCATTCTGCTTTCGCGCGTAAAAATGCATTTTTGTGCTTATCACATTATTCAGTTATTGACCTATAAGATGTAACGGATGCATTGAGACACATCATTTTATTGAGCATTCAATTTTTAGACAGACTTGTGTAAAAGCAGATGATTGAGATGATTTCAGATGCTTGTCATGATGTCATTGTATTCATTTCATAATGTTTTATTGATGCGACATTTATCAAAATTTTTATGATCAAAAGTTTGTTATTTATTGTGTTCTTTTATAACAATTAATGGTGTGATTGATAATTAATTTCTGGAGCTCTGGTCGTGGTAGTGTAGTGTTTGCTGTGTTTGTGTCAGGGTCTGGACTTTGTAATGCTTGGAAAGTCAGATCAGCTGGGAGTGACAGATGAGGATATTCAGAATCAGTCTTCTCCGTCAAGCTTGGATGAATTGTCTAGTGGAGATCACAGACTTTTATCTCGCAAAATGCGACTAGTCTGACACAAAACTTGTTCATTTTTTGTTTGGTCTTCTTTCATATTTGTATTGTTGGTTTGATGCATTGGTTGAGAATTCAGTTATATGAATTTTCCAATTTCTAAATTCACGAATTGTTACAAATTTTAAAAGTTCCTTACTAAAAATGTGCAGAAAATGACTTTTAACAAATTTTGACCAATATTTTTTAAAAAATTGGTTGAATTAGTGAATTTTTATGAATTTTAAAATGGTAGGCTTAAGTCATGAATTCTCAGTGTGTGGTTTGGTGCTGTTAGTTGAGTTACCATGTGACCAGTAGCAAGCTCTAGTCATGTCGTTCCTGTAGTTACTTCTGCCATGTTTTTTCCTATTTTCTGCATGATTACGCAAAAAAGTTAACAACAGAGTGTCTTCAAATTTTTGCAGTGTGGACTGGTGCAAGGCTGAAATAGCAGGCGATCAAGTTGGTTGTGATATGGATTGCAATCTGCATCCCAGGTTCCTCGACCTTATCACATTTTTGAAATTTTATTTAAGAGTATTGAAGTTAAGTCGAAGCATTATTGTCTAATTTAGTATAGTTTGGTGGCGATGAAGATTTGTACAAATTAGAAAAAATAAAACTAATATTTAAATGTACTAATATGTAATATGTACATTTTTACACGCAGTTTCAAAACATTTGACATATCACACACCTATCACAATATTATCAGCATGCAAAAATAGACTGGTTTTGTTTGTCACATTCATTCATGCATTTTTATATAGGCAGCAACTGAGGGAATCCTGGGGGAATTCGGCCATGCCCTGGCCCCCTTCCGGTATGTGTGTAGTGTCCAAAAAGTCTGATAAAGGCCTTGCACGTTTTCCGCATGACATTCCGGTTAATTTTTTTTGTTTCAGCTCATCTTTACACTGCTACAAAGTACCAACGATTTTAGGTTGTGCATGCCGGTTTTCACATAAATTTTATACGGGCCTACCCTTTATATAATTTTGTATGCATGTTTCAGGGATTAAAACTCTGCCGCTTTTGTCACGCCAAAACGTGTATGCCTGTGTGGTGCCATAATAGTCTATCAAGAAAAATGCATATACAGTGGCGTATTTAAGGGGGGGCATGGTGTGATGCCCCCCCTTTAACCCGACCATAAATTTTTTTCTACATGCGATTTTGTATCAAAAGGTGCGTATATTGTCATTTTCCAGCAAGAACTGCATTTATAATTCAACATTGTTATATGATGATCTTTTATATCGATACAGTATGCAATTAAAGCCGCCATATGTGAGATTGCATATGATGTGATGCCGATTACGCCGAGCGCTTTTGATAATCATCAGAGTAGGCTATTTCGCGGAGGCCGGTGTCCATGGCTGAGTGACACCGTGACATGGCATTGACATGTATGGAACCAGGCATGAGGCCACGGATGGGTGGCGAGACCCTCAGTCGGGCGGGGCACGAGCGGCAAAAGACCAGCACAGAGCCAGGAACGGACGGCGAAACGCCTGCCGAAACCGAGAGAAGACGGCGGCACAATAACAGCACACTGGGCTCGGCCACTCGCTATTGTACAGCAGAGCAGCAGTTGCTGCATGCATCCCATGCATTGGCCATTCGACTGGGTCCGTTTTCGCTAACACTCTCCGAGAAAGACACTTTTTGGGATCTAGTGCGCAAACCGTACGTCCTAGCGAAAAAGTGCACCGGACAAACATCGATCATCGAAGTGTTCGCTATCATATGACACTGATATAGACACGTTCAGTCTCCAACTCAGTCCACTGGAGGGCGTCATAGCGTCAAAAATGGCCAAAAAATCGACTTTTCGGGGGCATATTTGAGGCTTGTAGCCCGGCTATCCCTAAAGATATCCAGACTATCCGTGCACCATTGGCTATGAGAGGGTTTGCTTTAACATGTTTGTGTAGAATAATACTTGTCAGCACACTATAAATAGGTTTGCAGCCACAGCAAATATTGTGCACAAAATCAGTGATATTGAGACAAAATTTGGGGGGGGGGGCTGTGACCCAATGCTCCTTGGACGTACCGGTCAATGAAGCAACGCGTTACATTAAGGGATAGACGGCCTACAAAATTCCGCACGAATTGCATTTTGGGAAGAAATAAATTTCGGGGGAGAATGTTTTAAAATGTTTGTTCAAAATGTCGAAAAATGGGGGAACTTTGGGAAACGATTTCTGGTAAAAAACGCGAAAATTTTGAAACGTATACCTCTGTATTCAGACTAATTTAATTGTTATTACTTTTCTGTATAAAGCAGGTTGAGATAGCCCATAGCTTTGGCTCACCGATGAGCTCCATTTGGTGACCCCAAAATAGGGAATTATTTTGGAGAAAAGAATTTTCCTTGTTTCCCATTAAATTTAGAAGCTTCAAACATTATACGTTTATGAACGCGTGTCAGTTTAGAGTCTTTATATTCTAGACGTACATGCTTGCATGCTTTGTATACCCCTTCGCTTTGGGTCGCAAGTGCGCGGTACAGACGTTGTCACGACGCAGTATTCAGCGAACTGCCGGTTTACGGCACTGGCAGGCTCTACAATTAATGCAATATCATGCAATTCTGACAATGGACGCGCGCTGAGATGGAACGCTAAATGATGCTGTGGCATTCCTCTAGCTGTAGGTTTTCTCACGCACGTGTAGGTGCAGTTCAACTGCCAGCAGGTTGGCTAGTCTATTGTTGTAGTTGCAATCATGCAGTCTGGAGGAACAACGACATTACCGCTGTATTGTTGCTAAGTATATACGTCGAGGACTTCGTCATTTACTTTTCGTCATGTTGGTGAGCAAACTCTAACAATTAACAATTTGATATAATTTTTCTTTTAGTTACTATTTATGTTTGTCTCGTTACAAAAAAGTTTACACTGTCTTAAAAAATCCCATTTTGTTGTTGCTCGTGTCTTCGCCAAATATTGACCGATTTTCATTTCTGCGGCCATGTTTTGTGAACAATTTGAAATAAAGTTTTTATTAAATATCCAGCCGCACTTTAACTGCGTTACTACACTGCCTTGTGTAGCAAGAATGCACAAAATTTTTAAAAAAACTAACATTGATGGACAACAACAATATCACATGTGTTGGTAAACGAAAAAGATACTTCTGACCAGTATCACAGTAAATGATCCCTATCGTGGTGTAATAGGCAAATTGCAGTTGAAAGTCGAAACTGAGTATGATTTTTACTGACTCAATTATCAATAAGACTCACACAGCATAGATGTAAAACGTTTTTTACATTTTTTATTCTTGGCACGTTTTTAACGTTTTTTACTTTTTCATTGTTTTTTATTTTTATTTTTAGTAAAAACGTTCACTTTAATTTGAAAATTTTACCAAGCACGTCGGGAAGCACTTTAAAAGCCACTGAAACGAATTAATAGGCTATAATGTTAGTTTACTTACTTGGTCCAGTGACGTTTGGTTTTATAATCACACAGTTGACTAAAAATTAAATAAAATTTGCTCTCTTTGTCTAGTTCTAGCTGTTAAGTTTTAGGCAAGAAGTTGAACATATCAGGGCTGCGTTTTTGTCTGTCCAGTGCAATGCACAACATTGGACAGAGTATAAAATCACCTCAGCGTTCGTGCGTCCACCAGTGTCTATACCTTTCAGGCGCCATATTACAGGCTGAGCGGTAGTTCAAACCAGCGACTTCTCTTTCCTACGTGAAAGCCAAAAATTCCACCCCCACAAAATTAAAGATTGAAATAAAATTTGGCACGGTTCATTACGTCGGCTAGGTGACCTCTCATGCAAAATTTCATGTAAATCTGCCCAAGGGGGGCCTTCTTGGCAAATAGGTGAAATAAACGCAAAAAATTTTCTAGCTATTATATACCTTTTTTTCAACTCACCTACAGGTCAGGCCCTTCGGCGGATTTTTGCGCGTGATGGCTCAAACGATGCGGTATCAGGCAAAGATGTGCTTTTTGAAGTTAGAAAATTAAAATTTAATATTTAACTTATTTATTTAAAAATTTTGAAAAAAGTACAATGGCGCCTATGGAAAAAATTAAACAATTCTTTAAACGGTCATAACTCCGGCTGTGTATAAAATAGAGTCGTAATTTTTGGTTCTATGTATGGCTTACGGAGATGGCCAGTCTAACAATGTCATTCAAATTTACCCCGGACATTCCCTGGTTGCCATGGCAACAAAATTTGGGACAAAATGTGCTATAACTCGGCATCTGCTAAAGATATCTGCGAGATCTTTGCGTTTATAAAGGGTTTTCGGGGTTTGGCCATCGAATACTGCCAACAAAATTTTTACCCCGACCGACCCTTTTGCAATGGCAACAAAATTTGAGACAAAATGGCTATAATTCGGATTTTGTAAGAGATATCTCCAAGATCTTTGCGTCTAATGGGAGGTTTTTTGGGGGGACGGAATTCCACCACAAACGATCCTTGTTGCCATTTGAATGTCACTTGGCCGCATATGGTAAAGATCGTGATTGTAAAATATTTATGGCCAGATATCTCCGTAAAAGATCAACTGTAGCAAAACGATATTATTCAGCAGCACATTAACACACAGTCAGTGTGATGCGGGTAATATCACCTTTTGTAATTTTTGCTGTTTTCTATGTGCAAGTCCTTAAATGTTGCCGATAACAAGTGTAAAAACTTATGTTTTGTACATGCCATAACGGTGCAAGATAGACACATATGGTCACAATGGACCACCCATTGGAAGTGGCCCACCGCGAATCGAATGGTCAAATGACTTACGATTTTAATTGTTTAGTTATAATAACTATCACAATAACACTGCTGCTGTACAATTTAAATTTTTTAAAAATTTTTACTACTTTAAACAGCTCAGTGATTATATTTATACGGACATACTGTAAGCTATCGAAATGCATTAGAGACACTCCATGTTCGCATAAACATTATTTTGTTTATCAACGTTTCTAACGTTTCTAAACGTTTGTTTTTATTTCTGCCACGTCTTTTGTCTTGCGTTTTTAACGTTTTAAAAAATATTTTTTCTGAAACATTTTTTACCTATACGTTACACATTAACAAAAAAACTAAAAAATGACACGTAGGTCTTTTTTGTGAACTTACGGTATAGAAAAACGTTTTAAAACCAAATTCCCCGTCCGTGTCTGGCAGTGGATGGACTGGCTGGCATCTTAATGGCTCGTGAGACGTAGTAACTATCGGCTGCTAAACTGCCACTTCACAGATTAAGTCCCCTAGTGAATCGCTCACGATCTATGATGGTTCATCGCTCATCAGTCTGTGGCGGCAAACATTTTAAGGCCTATAATTATCATTTTTCGGAGACACGCAACATTATGCGTTACGTAGAGGTGTCGTGCTTTGCAGAAAGTTACGTTGATTTGCTTACTTATTGCGTGCTACTATTGTCAACGAGTAACATTGCTCGACTCAGGATAAACGAAAACGCCCTGCCGTGGCAGCACGCAGTGCGCGATGCTATCCCACATTAATTTTGCTGATCCCAAACCCGTTTTGTGAAATATCGCTTTTTTATCGTTAAAATGTCAACTTTGTACGATTGCGCCTTACATTTAGACTAATTTAGGCCTAAGTGACAGGTTACGCTACAGTATAGTGTTTAGCTGTTTGTAAATGAGTGACTAAATAACGATTCATTGTTTTTATTCAAGCCTACCATGCCTGCAATTAAAATATTGCTTTTCAGCATTTTTGTTCAAGCCTGTAACGAAAAGCTTTAAATCTACATTTTTTCCATTGTCAGATGATTCACCGCACTGCAAGTACACGCAAGCTTTTGACGGTCATTGACGATACTTCAGCCGTCGACATCACGCCATTCAAAGCTGCATTATAGTTGTTTGCTTCTAATTATACTAACACCAAATCCGACAGAGGACAGCGACGTTAACCGTCATGTACGTATACCGTGTACATATTAGCAATTGATGAATTAAACTTTAACAAGATGCCCAGCTGTCCCTAAGATAAACCGACCGTAACGCTTATATCCGAAGGCCAGCGTCCGACTTCGGGTCGCAAAAAGAAAGCGGTTTCTCAAAGTATCACTACAGTCCCATACTCACTTTGGTGACGCATACATATCGACGCTACAATTAATAACAAGATACGATACGGTAATAATAAAATTAACGGACCACTAAAATGTCATTTACACTAACTGTAAAACTGGAGCTCAGCCGTCCACGCCATTGGACGTTAGGCTTATAGTTCAGAACTTGCTACTTGCAAACAGTTGGACTCGACGAACCACTAATGCCAATTATTGTACATCATACATTCGTACTGTAAGGTTATTTTTGTTGTTTGTTTGTTAGCATCTTATGCAAACTGTTGTCTGCAGATCCAGTGACGACATTAGGCCTACTTAGGTCTAAGTGGAACAACAAGAACGTCATGTCGACTACCGCGTCATCAGCTCTGCTACTGTTCGCATTGGTGCTGCAACAAATTAGCGCACAGACAGGTTGGTAAAAAGGCAAACCGATAAAACCGGATTGTTTCTGAAGAGCTTTAGTTTTATTTATTGTTGACGTTGCATTAAGACAAAATAAATACATTTCGTTATGCATAAAGAGTCAAAGTACCAGTATGAAATTTCAGCAAATTTATTTACAATACTATGTACAATGAAGATTGGCAGAAATAGCTTACAAACGGCATACAATCTAAAGTGACCAAATGTGACAACGAAAGAAAATTCAAGAATTCAGCCATAACCTGAAATATCATATCATGCATATATCATGAACTGCCGTAGGCTATCAAAAAAAACACTGCCTTTCGATTTTACTTCAACGAAGTCATTGTGTTTATCACAATAACAAGGAAGGTGATCGTCACGCTGATGACTATGATGATGAACGACTAAACGTGCTATAATTTAACGTTTAAAATAATTTTCGACCAGCAACCAAAAAGTGATTTCGCATGTTTCGGCACATTCTTCGTAGTGTAGTCCACCGTCTGTCGTCTGTCTAACACATTCGTGCTTTCTGTTTAAACCGACAGATGGAGACGCCGCTTGGTAGATACACTTGTGGGGTCCAGTGACATTAAATTGTGTTAGCCTAGATGCACAGAGTGGGCCAAAAATGGCACAAAATTTTTTACGCTAATAACTTTATCAAATATTAACCGATTTTAAACTGTTTTCACTGTCAAAATCAGGAGAAAATTTGTAGTAGCACTATTACTAAAGATCCCACCATACATTAAGTGTGTCGCTACACTACCTAGTGAAATATTAGTGTCTTAAAAGCAACAATTAAAAACAAGGCGATATCTGTAATAACATTTTAAAAAAATTAACAACGGAAAACAATCTGTTGACTGCCTCAGTTATTGTTCAAAGTAAATTTCACATCTCGCAGTTTTCACATCACATGTTCTATGTGTCCGCCTTGCTGCCGGACGACACACTCAAGCCGGCGACGCCACTGACCAATGGCGCGATCAACCAAACGCTGCGATAGTTTGCCCCACTCAGTGCTTCAGCTGATTAATTGTCGTGAATTGTCAACGTTTATAAACCATCTGCTAAAGGGCCTCCAAAACAGCGTAATCGACAAGATTTAAGTTCGGGCTGTTTGGAAGCCACATGTCAGGCTCAATCAGCATTGATCATGCAATTGGTCATTGTCGTCGCCGGTTTGAGTGCAATGTCTGACATTTCACAAGGTAGTGTAACGACACCTATGAGGTGTGGTGAAATCTTTAGTGTTAATGTTATTAAATTTTTTTTGCTGATTTCAACAGTGGAAAAATTATTTTTGAAAATCGGTTAGTATTTTATGAAGTATTTCATGACGTTTGGAACTCACTACCCTTTAGCATCATCCGTAGTTCTACCTCTGCAGACACTTTCCGTCGCCTCCTTAAAACTCACTGCTTCCAGCGGGCCTACTGCTCCCCCTAGCGGCTCAGCCAAGTGCCTCAGATTCGGGCACTGGCTGACATTGTGCACTTTAAATATGCACATACTTACTTACTTACTTACTTACTTACTTGTATAACATATAAAAATATAAAAAGTTTGTGCCATTTTGTGGCCCACCCTGTAAGTACCTCATTTACAAAAAAAGCATTTAGGGCCAAGCTCACAGCAAAACATGCAATTGCAAATTTCAGCCAAACCGCTAGTTTTGTGCTTTCAACTGGCGAATACGAACGAAAAGATTGATTTCGTCTATTACTGAATAGTGACGTTTTTTGAGGAGTGGCCTTGTGCAAAGCATCATTGGTGGGTCCCGCAACTGAAACAAAAATACTAGAAATTTGGGGCATAGCCAAATGTAAGTCTGCCCGGCGCCGTAAAAGGATTGAGAGGAAAATTTAGGGACTTGACATTCCCCACGTAGCAAATTCATGTGGCCCGAACTCAAGTGCATTAGCATACGCCGAACGGGCGGTGTTGACATTGTGTGGGTCAACATCCACGCCCTCACCGTCATTCTTAGTGGACCAAAGATCACCGGTTTTTTTGACTGACGCAGGACGGATCGTAGTTGATAATGTCGTTTACCGGTTGTCAGAATTATCTCCATTAATTTCAGAGATATTCCCGACGGTAGTCAAAAGTTGTCCAAAATCGCGCCAAATTTGAACGTTTTGTCCTTTCCAATCTTTGGGGGTGTTTGTCCCTCCCCCTAAAAACTGTACCCGCGTTGTCAGTCCCGCCCGGCGGCAAGTCACGTGGCAAAGTTTTGTAAGGTTGCGCCTTTTACTGCCAAAGTTGTAGAGGCGAATACGCTAATTATTGAGCCAATTTTGACCCTCATTCGTAAAAAAATTGTTGGGGGACTCCTATCCCCGGTGGGGTGCGCGTTAGCAAAACTTTGTCATTCAGTCTAGAGCGCGCATAAAAATTTCACAGCGCAGCAGGAGCCGTATTATGGTTTTCCGGAAATATCGAATTGGTGCGTGTCCCCACTCACATCCCATACTTTGTAGTTAGTGTGCGAAAGTTCACCGGCCTTTTTTTGCTAAACGCGAGAGGAATCGCTGTGGAAAACTTAGGTTTTTTTATTTTTGATGTTTTTATTTATTCCGAGGATATTTGCGGTTAAGGTTTGAAAATGTCCGAAATCGCGCCAAATTTTGCATGTTTTGGCCGCTTTTGGGGGCGTCTAAATTTTTGGACCTACATTATAAACCCCAATCAAATTACGATCATGTAGCAAAATTTTACGGCGATCGGCCGATAGAGCTCCGAGGTATCGCTTTGAACAAAAAACATTTGCGGTAAACATAAGCCCGCCGGGTTCTAGGTGGACTAATTAGGCGTATGACAAAATGAGTATACGCCGCGCTACAGAGTACAAAAAAACGTCATATTTGATGTATTTTATTATTTTATGATTTTTAGCAGTTTCATGTATCTACAGAGGCGTACAAAAATGCAGCCCAGGCGGTCGCGTCCCCTGAATGCCAGGGGTGCCCTTGTGCACTGCACAACCTGCACAACCTCTTGCTACACCACTGTTATCCAATCACCTTGGTTGCTATTGGTGTGTTATTATACAGGGGCGCGTGGTCCGCCGGGCCCTCCAGGTGACACAGGTGCAACTGGTGCTACTGGAGCCAGCGGTCATAGAGGTTCCTCGGGCATTCCTGGACCGCAAGGCCCAGCCGGTCCACCCGGCTCACCCGGGCCACCAGGTCCGGCGTCTACAGGAAACTCATCAGGACTCCCGGGACTACCTGGGCCACCTGGGCCGCCCGGACTCTACGGCTACCGAGGTTCTACCGGCAACAGAGGTACGCCCTAGTCCGATTTTTTGGGCCGATTGCTAAGCTGTAAGCTTATGGTCAACTCTTTGTCGTGGTTGTCGTCAGTCTGTCCGTCCGTTTGTCGTCCGCGGCGAATGTCTTGTGGCTAAACAGTGGAAGATAGGACCTATAGGTTGCTATTAATCACTAATAAAAAAGTTGCACATTGGCTTTCAAATGACATATAAATCAAAGACTTTGAATGACCATGAAAGGTCACAACGCACTATGGAATAGAATGTTGCAAGCTATAATTGGTCATGTATCGTAAACGGTGCGAGGTAGGGCCACGGTTACTATTAATCACTAATAGGAAGTGGCATACGCCTTTCAGATGACATAAAAGTCATCGACCTTGGATAACCTTCAAGGTCAGTGACAACCATTACGGTTGGCTTCACCCTAGTGACAGCTGGGCGTTTTGTTTATAGTCCTGGCCCATGCTCTTTTATGAAAAAATAGCATTTTCCGTAAGAGAACAGTGAAGCACTGAAGCAAATTATTACGCTCTACAGCAGAATGCTTTGCGCGTCTTAGCCATGGCTTGGGCGTCTGTCCCTCTGTTCGTCCGTCTGTCCGTCTGTCACACTCTGCAGTTCTTTCAAAACGGTGCACTCTAAGATATTAATATCTTTATTGTGGGCTGCCCTAAGAACACTAGTTTTTTGGACGAAATTTCGAGTTTCTGGGTGAGGGGCTTCCCAGCAAACGAGGACGTGAAAAGAGGTACCCCCTAAAAAGTTTTCGTCTTACCGCTATCGGCTCATCTAGGGTAAAACGGTTGCAGATAGGCACAAACATTCTGTTTATCATAACAAGCACTGGTAACGAGCTTTTAGAACTGTTAACACTGATGACTTTAAACGACCATGAACCACCAAAATTAAGGGTTTTCATGATTTTTGTGATTTTGGATTGCGACACACATTTTAAGAGTTAATTGCGTCCAAATGGCTGCAGATAGACCCAGACAACCTGCGTATAAAATTTTTAGCATTAAACATAGCTTTAAGCAGTCTAAGACCCAACCCCTTAGGTTTAAAAAAGTCAGTGCATGCGGGCGTCAAAGAGGGGTAGCCTCTATAAAGCGGTTATTTTACTGCTATTGGCTCGTGTAGCATGAAAACAGTTGCAAATAGGTACATACATGCTGTTTATCATAACAAGCACTAGTGACAACTTATAGTGGTGTCACCATTAATGACCCTGAATGACATTGAACCTCCAAAATAAAAGGATTAGTGTTTTTTTTTGTAATTTTTGGTTGCAGTGCACATTTCATAACTAAATTAAGCTGAAATTATTGCAGATAGATCCGGACGACCTGTGTACACAACTTTTTTTAAACATAGAACGTACATTTTAACCATCTGAGTTTTGACCTCCTAGATTCAAAGAGTATTCTGTACCAATGCCTCAAATGTGGGCAGTAGGGATTTAGAAATTTGGAATAAGGGGGACGGATTGGTAGGGAAAGGGGTCTGGAGAGAAAGCTATGCCCCACTTCCCCCAATTTTAAAAAAAAAATTTTATGCAAAAATAGTGCATTTTCGTGCAAAATTGTCACCTGTTTTAAGATGCATCCAGTCAATAGAGA
>Ga0209367_1004328_pt1 | contig 19557 bp, 12 predicted proteins | sample WorMetLIZISLAND2_FD_187412 | JGI IMG/M metagenome (GOLD analysis project Ga0209367, IMG submission 187412) | Marine gutless worms symbiont microbial communities from Max Planck institute for Marine Microbiology, Germany - Olavius geniculatus... ...
GTCATTGAGTGAGAGCGGGCTCGAAGCTGATATGGTATGTCAGTCTTGTGAGGCAAGTATGGCTGGAGGACGTGGTTAGAGTTAGTTTTCACACGGTGAAAAAATCATCGTCGGCGGAGTTGAACAGGTCGGTGATGGCCGGGACGTCGTCGCTACAGTATCCGAACCGTTTGGCGCGTAGCAACAGAGAATTAAGACGCGCTGGGTCGGCAGCCGAACACATCCCCGACCATGCATTTCTAAAGAACGTCATTCGTTTTTCTTCCATCGAACTCGGATAAGTTTGTACTTTGCAGACTGCAGTAAAACGTTTGTTTTAGGCAAATAAAACGGTCGCGCGCTCGACGGTCAAATCGCATTAACTGATCTTTGTTAACGCAGTTAAACACCAGTAACATTTTGCGATTGCTGTCCGATACAAATTGTCGTGGTTCCGCCCATTAGCGGCGCAAGAGTGATTCTGGCTGCCGGATCGGCAAAGATTGTTGCATAAGTGAGTTTGGCGTATGGCGTTTAGACAGGCAGAAAGCTACGGTCGTTCGACAGCGCCGTGATGTGATTTCGCGTGCATAATTTACACGATTTATCGCCCGTGACCGCCGCGAAGAACATCCATTATTTTACGCGACGGTCGTCCGTCCTATGTGGCTATCAAGCAGGCAACAAGCAAGCTTTGACGTAAGGACGTCTTCCTGGCTTTAGATTGCTTAATGGTCCGTACCGAGCAGCGTAAAACTGTCAGTCGACGGCTTGCATCTAACGGTCTAAGAGCTGGAGAACGGTTTTACAGCGGTCCGTTGTCTGAGCATCGTTTTGTCCACTCACACGGTCAGCCAAACATCTGCGCCGTATTTCTCACGACGCTAAACCGCAATTCGATCACATCGACTTGTTGCCAACTTGTTTCAAAATTTGTTGTACAACATTCTGTACAACATATCGAAATAGGTGGAGTTGAGCTTAAAACCATCGGCGCCGAATTTTGCTATTTTTCTATGATAGGGTCTATGCCCTGCAAAAATTTCTTTGGGTGGGACACACTATATCGAAACAGGATTATATACATCTTTATTTATCGAAACAAGGTTAATAGATTAACACATACGCACATGCATGCAATTGTTTCACACAAATTGAATGTCGATTATATCACCCAGAAATTCTAGCGCGGCAGCCGCTGTGAGCGTGTGTATTGTATGTGTGTGGGTTGTACAACGAACGATGCATTTTAATTAACCGTTGATTTCAAGACACGATTCTGCGCACTGGAATCCCCAGTAATGAACACTAATGCCTGGCTTACGCGATTCTATAGGCTATACAGCCATATAGAGGATTTAATACTTATGGACATATTGGTTTAAAGCCCGGTATCACGTGTTCAGGTTTTGAATCTGCCAATGAAGGTCGCCATTGTGTGTAGTCCAAGATGTGTACACTGATATAATTTTAACGAACACATAGGTTTCTGTGTCGTATGTTCACTAATCACTACGTGATTAATGATGTAAGCTTAGTCTTAGAAGTCAAGGTTTTGGTTCGAGGCGTCTCGTTACAATGTGAAATAAAACACTAAATGCAAACATCGTGTTTTATTTTAATTAACCATGGCTTAAAGCTGTTCGCACATTGTGAAAGAGAAGAAAAACAAAAAGAAAAAATCGTTTTTGGTTTTGATTGTGTTTTATTTTCGTTTCACATGTGCGGACAGTTTAAGACACATTTGTCGCTGCTTCGCAGAGAAAAAACATTTCACGTTAACCCTCACTACTTGACAGTTCCAGGCATCGCTCTACGTAGCACAGTCAACACGTATAAGCGAGCCGCCAGCCGGGCACGCAGTTAGGGTGAGGTCTGATGCAAAGGTGCTGAGGTGTCTGTCCGTCTTTCGTCTGGTGATCGATTGTTGCTACTCGGTCGCCATGTCTCCGTGCACAAAGACGATGTCACCGCAGACGCAATCGTCGCAGTAATTAAATTCTACGCCTCACAATGCCGCAGAGGCGCCTCCGTGAAGTATATAGACCCATGCGTCCAGAGCCTGTCTTCATGACTGCCAACTGAGAAATGGACGAACGTCGTACAAAAGGAAGAGCAGCGTCACTCGCTATCGCGTCGCAGAAATATTCTCCACCAGCAGTGACATATGCGTCAACAGAACTGCCGTTTGTTGCAAAATTGACCAATGTGCCATCTTCGCCGATATTTACTGCCGCGGAAAAGACGGTAGTATTGTTTTCAGCATAGTCTCTAAGTTTTTTTCTCTCTTAACACGATGAGCCGTTGCATTGAACTTAAAATTATTGCAATTTTTTTTATTATATTCGGTCTAAATTTATTTAATTATCAACAGCAAGTTTTATAACAATTACCCTGTGTTAGTACAGTACAACACACGGTACCGATAGAAAAAAGGAGTATAGCAAACATATGCAGAATCTCGGTGATAGTAAGCTAAAATGCAATACGAACGAGAAAGTAGGGAGCAGAACTGGAATAAAAAATAGAAACTAAAACACAACAGCTTCGATCTTGGCGTGTTTTGTGACGGAAGAATCGATCGTGTCTCTAGGAGAGAGAGAGAGAGATCGGTTTGCCTTGCTGCCGTGACGCCGCTCAGTGGTACGTGGTCCACTGGCTCGACAGACGACCTGACTGATTTCAAACGACGAAGCGACGCATGTCGAAATTAGATTGTCAACCTGCATCGAATAAACTCAACAACTCGTAGGAGGTTGAAACAGTCAATAACTAATAATTTATAATATCAGTCAATAGCTTATTATTTCGTCTGTTATTAATGTAGATTATTAGATTGTCAACTGGCGGTGGGGCGTGCGACTGGAAACGAGAGGATGAACAGAAGCGCACCACGCACTCGCGGCGTCACCAATGTAGCAGATGAGACCGTACGTAGTAGCCTAGTGTGTGCAGACGCACGGGCCGGAAAGCTGTATTTTATCTTGACCTGTCTTTGGCCGGAATTTTATGTCTTATCATATCACATTGTACGACATCACAACATTTATAGTGTCTCCGTTAGAGAGGAAAACCATTGCGATATCAGTATGAATCCCAGACAAACGGTCACCGCGCATCTAAAGTGTCTTTTCCTTAGTACATCAGCAGTTGGTGATAAAAATGACGACAGATTACAATCAATGTTAAAAGCCTTGGAAAATAAAATCCATCGTTTTAAGTTGTCTTTTGAAGACTGTTTTTCTGAGACGATGTTCATGCAGATGGATGCAAAGAAGCAAAAGCTGGCCAGCTAAGCTAAGACAGATGCAGCTAAGAGCGCGATATATAAAGAGACATGTCAGAGTCTGATGGCATGTAGAGAAGACCGACCGACCTACGGAGCGACGACATTCTTTCCTTTCGCTCTGAAAGACTCTGTAAGCTTCAGTGACTGACTGTCACGCGTGTGGTCCACATCGTCCGTTTAGATCTAGCATGTTACTTGCTCGTAGAGTAGCCGTCTGTCTGTCTGTCTGTCGTTTAGTGAGAGATGTCGCTGTTGGTCGTGACTCGTGACAGCCGAGTGCATCGTTCGTCTACTATTCGTGACTTCGTCCCTCCTTCTTCTCTTTTCCCACTCCCTTTCCACGGATGCAGTGGTGGATCTACTGGATCTATAGACCTTGTCTCTGACAAAAAACAAAACAAAACCAGATCATAGTTTGTTGTAGTATTTTTGCAACTAGACAGTCTTGGAAACGTTTCCGTTGGGTTCAACAGCAGCCCAACGACTAAATAGTTTACTGTGCATTTTGAGCAAAATGGCATTTTGTGCGGCGGTCATGTTGAAGAGTTTTCCTCGTAATAATGTAATTGAGAATTGAGAACTAATAGTTTCTGGTTTTACTTCGCCCTTTAGACGGTAGTTTAAACATTATTTTTTGTTTTACTACATGGCCGAGCGGTTTAGAGATTATTTACAGTTGACGAGCTATAAAAACTGCCATGAAAACCGATTGACTAAAAATGCCCGATATGAAAATGCACGATAAGAAAGGTATTTTGTCTTGGGCAACAACGAAAGACGCGGCGATCGTCGCTACAGAGTCGAATCGTTGGAATAACAAGCTCTATAGGAGCAGTGCTAAATCTAAATCTACTTAATCTATTCAGCCGCCTAAAACATTACTTTTATGTCTTGCAATTTTATGCTTTGCAATTTTGATGGTCCGTCATTTTCATGTTCGTGATTTTTAGCGCCCTTATCAAATAAACAGGAAATACCGGTAGACCTATTAAGTCACAATTGTTCGTGCTGGGATGTGTTTATTTGAACCATGGGCCCAGTTGTTATAAACGTTTATAATACACTTTTACATTTTTTACAAAAACGCGTTTTGACGTTTTACGCGCGACAGCAGCTACGGCTGTAGCGCGTCTTAGCCAATGCAATTCTGTCCGCCTGTCCGTCCGTCCGTCCGTCCGTCCGTTCGTCACACGGGTAGATCAGTCAAAGACGGTACAAGCTAGGATCACCAAATTTTTACCGTCGGCTGTTTGGAAGATACTAGTTTCAAGATTCGTAAAGCTTTTCCATAAATTCGAAAAAGGTCACCTCCAGCAAGGGCGCTGAACAAAAAGGGGTAAGAAAAATTTCCGATTTTTAGCCAATACGGCTGCGCGAGACCGGTCGCGCTCTCTGGGTGAGTGTAAATGAAACAACGTTGCTGGGATCGGTGAGCTTAAATTTTGTTCGCACCGGGTATTCAAACATGCACCGCTGTCGCGCGTTCCCCTTTGCGTTAGCTGGGCTTTTCTTGTTTTAGCTTAGTGCCGCCACTAGCGGATGTCTTGAAGACAAAAACACAGCACTCGTGTTTCTATGCTAGTAATGGCAGAATACGTTTGATGTGACTGGCGCTGAGTGACCCTGCGGGCAACATTGCAGACTTCAGTCCATGGCTGTGAGTGTCCTCTGGGAACTAACTACCGTCTCTGCTGTTGTGCTTAGTTCGTCGTTTGTGCTATCATCAGTTTTGCTCACTGAATGGTAGACTGGTGCTATATAAAGCAACAGCGCTCGCAGAAAGATATCATAACGTTAAGATGTAGGCTACGTAAGCTCCTTGATCTGAAAGCCACTTACCGCGCCACTTATTCGTACCGACTGCCGACTGCGTCAGCGGACGATGAACTGACAAGCTTTCTATAGCAGCAAAATCAGAACGGAAAGAGAACGAAGTATGAAGTGTGTTAGTTAATTGTTGCAGAAAGACTCGGCTGTGGGTCAGCAGTCAGATCAATTTTCTCCATTAAAAGTCTGGCTATTGTCTAAGTTGTTTTGTGCAACGTAAAGCTCAAAGTTTATCACTTACACGAAAACTGATAAATAATCAGCGAGTGTTGTAGTCGGTATAGTGTGTGTAATTTTTACGCGCGAAAGCAGCTACTGCTTTCAGCGCGTCTTAGCCATCGCAATTCCGTCTGTCCGTCTGTCTGTCTGTCACACGGGTGGATCAGGCAAAAACGGTCCAGGCTAGGATCTCCAAATCTTCGTTATCGGCTGCCTGAAAGACTCTAGTTTCAGGAACCGTAAAGCTTTTTTCATAAATTCAAAGGGGGTCACCCCGAACGAGGTCGCTAAATAAGAGGGGGGGTGAGCAAAATTTGCGATTTTTGGCCAATAAGTCGCTGTATCTCAATAACGGTGCGAGATAAGGCCTATAGGTTACTATTAATCACTAATAGGAAATCGTATACTGGCTATCGATTGGTGCCGATTTCAATGACTGTGAATGACATTAAACGCCAAAATAGGGGTTTTTTATGGATTTTTGGGGCCATTTTGGCCTGTGAGAGTCTATATCATTCACAAGGTGGCGCCACACCGGTGACGCCACACGCGCCTATAGCCGATGTGTATTATGGTCCCGATGGGCCGAGTCCAAATGATATGCAATTTTCGAAACTATAACTACTGAACTAGAAATGCTATAGGCTTTCGCACGTCTCGTGAGCTTTGCTCAAATTTCTTGTTTGCTTACCCATTGCGCATCTTATTGACTGACAAGCTTTTGGCAAACTTGGGAAATCGGCGTGGATTGAAAAGTATAAGTCAAGCATTTTAGACGTTTTCCCCACTTTCTAGAAAAGTGAAAACCAATATGGTCATGACACGTCAATGTTACGGTCGGACGGACGGACAGACAACTTACCGTATAGCAATACCGCGCTGTGTACATCGCTCGGTAAAAATGTTGCGAATTTTGAAACAGAAAAGATTTGCATAGACATTAATTTTGTGCAAACTTCTCCTTTGTTTGACATGTAACCATTACTGACGGCGTAAGGCTGCAGTGAAGAATGTTGGACTAGACAGTCGGCATGGCAGAGACGAGTTGAGACGTCAGTCAGCACGGATAACACGGAGACAGGCCGTACGTCACGCGACGCTGGACCAAGGACGACGTCGCCTAGACTGACCAGACCACCCACAGACAGTAGCGACCACACACAGAGAGACTAGGCTCCACTGCCGCTCAGTCCGGATCAGCAGCGACCAGCGCGCAGACAGATTTGTTTTCTGAAGGAGATTGGCAGCTTTGATGTGGCGTGCGGGAGAACGTGCAGGACGCATGGAATGACCCGAGGAGGCATGTCAGCAGTGCGCCGGACAATGACTCTGCGATCCGCAGCTACCGGTCCGCATTTCCGCTCTCGGTTTATTCTGCTGTTAATTTGTAAATGCAGTAAAATGCAATACGATAGGCCTACAGTGTGGAATTTATAAAGCAACATTTCCGTAAGCGCCCACGAGTGCTGATGGAGCTTAGCGTTAAAGTTGACGGCAATGCTCTGTGAAATGTTTAATGGTCACTTCACACCTACGACGAAACTCAACTCAACTCAATTGTTGAGTTCAGTTGTTCGGCGTCGTAGCTGTGAATGTCCATAAGCCTCCTTTCGTCAGACTTGTGACGAACACTTTGCGGGTTCGAATCCCGGTCACGTCGCAGCTAAAAAGGACGCTAAACAAGTTGTTCACGTGCGCGCATACACAAATGAATCTATGTCATCAAGCTGTATAATTTCGTGGCCATACTGGCGTAAAAAATCATGCAAGGTAATGGCAGATCTATAGTTCATTATACCGGGCATACGCTCACTGATGACTCTATATCTATGAAACAGAGATAAAGGTCACACATGTAACACAATTTTTGTTCAAATGACGTAAACTCTCCTCTCCCAAGAAAATGGCTGACCTAATGTACGGTCAACGTCTGGTACGCTCAGCAACTCCACGGAGGTCTTTTCTTATTGCAAATATTGAGCATATCAGCAGTGGATCACCAAAAACAGTTCTACATGCACCTCAGTTTTCTCAGTGTTACTATATACTGAAGATTTTAGGAAACACAGATTTTCCAACGAAAAACTCCCGAAAAACCAGATAGGCTTAGATTTAAACCTATCATATTAACGAAACGCGTTCTAGCGTCACTCATCATTTGAGAAAGTGGACAATTTCAACTTTCTCAACATTGAAGACAATTTCAGGGAACTGTTGTGTATTAAGCCTACGCGCGCGTTATGTGCTATTCTGTTATAGGCCTATTGTACTCCTGTGTCTACGTAAATGTCGAGCGAATTATGGTCTATTATAACAGCATAAACTGTTTCCCGTACTTATCTTTGTTTCTGCACTGATTATGTTTTGATGATCGTTATTCGTTAAGAAGTCACGTGTCGCATAGTTAAGTCGCCTGTCTGCGTGCTAGATCAGGCACAGACCATTTGCTATAATTCACCTGCGAATATGACGCAAATGTTGCCAGCATCAAGTCTACACTCACCTACTTCGACTTGTTGTAGACTTGTTGTATACAACTTGAATTTGTTGTACAACTTGTTCTGAAACACATCCACAACAAATGAAAGTGGAGTTTAAGTTTTGACTGTCTCGACAGTAAACAAAGCTCACAGAGAGACAGACAGACATAAAAGACATATATATTAGGCCTCCTATGGAGTAAACAATCGAAGCTGATGGACGGTCGTCAAGCAAAGGCTTCATTAGCAATGGCAGCAGCAACAGCAGCAGCATGCGGCTACGCATCAGTGGCATTTGCTGCTTGTTAACTAATGAGTCTGACGTTTAGGCTACTAGCCCCTAGGCTTATCTGTCTGCTTTCGAATACTTAGTCTGTATTTTTATTGACACGAAAAAGTATACGTGACCAAATTTCGTGACTTTTTGTAACTCCGTCAACAGTCAGTAAGCCGATGGTAGTATTTGGACTGTGTTTCACAAAGCAGCCTAGCAAAGCTTTTTCGATGACGATTGGTCATTGAAAAAGCTTTGCTAGACTGCTTTGTGAAATACAGTACAAATATTACTATCGGTTTGACGATGACAGTAGTGAATCTTATGTGATTTCTATGCTGTTAAGTCACTGTTTATTGATCCAGAAAAACTACTTTGTAAAGTGGTGAGTATATGACATGGAGGCTCATTTTTTTCCTCCATAGCATTTTTCGAGCGGAGAAGGTAGCCTAGTACCGAGTCGACATTTTGGTCTGTGTTAGCGGACGTGTTTCGTTGCCATAGTTACACCAGTAAATGGAACGAATATCCCATTACGCAACTAGCCGATCGCGCGGCGGCATCGTAAAGTGCTGTTACATATCGAAGGTAAGAAATGAAACGGGGGCGTTAGGAGAGGAGCGGAGGCAAGAGGAGGGAAAGGGAGGGATGGTCACGGAGTCACTGCGGCAAGTGATTTACGTTACAATTAGGTTGAAAGTTGGAGGACTCGAACAACTCGCCTGCTGCCGGTTGGCTGAACGCGGATGATTGAACGGCTACAGTGCCCGCTGTCGTATCACTGTGTACGATTTGTTGGCCTTCCCGTCGAGATTTCAATTTTAGACCACACACAGCGCGATTGTAGCGACCTCACGCAGTCAGTGATGTCACTGTGACGTCAAGCCTTATAGGACGACGATGAATTCACAGTGCCTTGAGGAGCGCTGGGTGTGGGACATGTTCCCTCGATAATTTGTCACTGGAGTCATGCAGTCAGAGAAAGTGCCATCCTCAATTTCATAGTTTGCCATTTTAAATGCAAGTTTCATGAGATAATACACCGTGTTTCAAAAAAACAGTTAAAATTGTTTTTGTCATAACTTCGTCAAATTTCCACCAACTTTAATAATTTTTGGCAGAAAAATGGCCAAGACGATAGAATTATGTAAGATGCACTCACTTACCACCGTACCTAATTTATGTCGATGCACTACCGTGTGAAACAGAGATGCTTCAAATTGTTACATTACGCGGTGATTATTTGTATCGGATTGCTTACCTTTGCATCATCAATTCGATAAAGGGGCCATGTGGTTTAATAATTTTGTGGTATTAAATATTTTATGGTAAAAACAGCAGAGAACAAAATAGCTGAATGATGAGCTTAAAACATGTCTAATCGATAAGTGAATGCCGTTTGATCAGTCGTTTGTTGATTCCGCTATCAGCCAGTGTCGTTGCAGCTAAGCCATTGTCTTTGTATGTGGGGCCCACTTTGGACATAAATTTTTATCATTTGCAAGCGAGTTGTTATACACCTATAACTCTGTCTCATAATTTACATTAAAATTTATTTTGTGCTTAATTAAGTCGTTAAAGCGTATACTTGGACAATAACTTAGCGTTATGTAACAATTTGGAACACCTATGTTTCACATGGTAGTGCGTTGACATAAATTACATGAGATAGAAAGTGAGTGCACTTTGCATAATTTTATTGTCTTGGCCATGTTCGTGCCAAAAATTATCAAATTTAATAAAAATTTTACAAAGTTATGACAAAAACAATTTTAATTTCTTTCTGAGACACCGTGTATACTGACACGAATAAACACTATCTGTTATCACGACATAGCACCAAGCCGTTCATTACTGTTCATACTTTGCTGTTATTAAGCTAGCAGACTTTTAATCCGGTGTCTCTACATCGCAACTGTTAATTACGCTCATTAGGTTTTATTTATTTTATTTATTTATTTCAGCACTGACATTGACAACACCAGCAACACAAATAAAAAACAACAAAATGCCAGCCAAGGATAGAAAGGCTCCAGAAGGAACACTAACATCTACCCTAATCAACACAATATAACAGAAAATTTCAACCGCGATGGTATTATTGTCTGTCCAATGCAATGCAATAGCATTGGACAGAGTATAAAATCACCGTAACGGTGCCAGATAGACGCACGGTCACAACGGACCACCCATAGGAAATCGAATACCGCGAGTCGAATGGTCACGTAACCAATGACGTCACGTGACCCCAAGATGTCAAGGTCGTGACCCCGTCATTTTTGAGGCGGCAATTAAACTTTTTATTTTTTTTTACCACTGGCCAACACACCTCACTCATTTAATTTATACGGACTTTAAAATTTATTTTGTGCTTAATTAATGTTAGCTATCGAGATGCATTGGACAGACTCCGTGTTTGTTTGAACAGTACCTTGTTTCAATAAATATTTTATCTCTGAAGCTCGTTCCAGTGCGAATGCGATGGTGTGTCTATTCTTAGTAGCTGTAGCGAACTGGATGCGGCGTGACGTCATAATCATGTATGATGACGTTACTGGCAGCTGGGGCGGGCAAGCGTAATGCTGCCAGAGGGAGCGGATAACTGAGTTTTCTATGTTCTAGACTGCATAGTGCGTGCGTGGTGGGTGGTCTGCGACTACGCAAGACCGCACACGATGACGCCACGCCGGACGGGCTATGTCGGCTCGATCTGATTTGTACACTGTACAGGCCTCTGCATCGCAGCACTGATGTCAATACACACGATAATTTACCATCAGTCCATTACGTCATCGATACAGCGTCGTAGCAGTGTGTGTGTTCCTGCGACTAACGACCTATACAGAAACAGTGTAAGCCTACACATACAGTGTGCGGCAAAAAGTATCCCAGTAAAATTTCTGCCATTTTCTTATCAAGCGTTCGGACTTTTGAAATAAAATTTTGCACATTTGTTATTTGTACGAAAGGGCATTTCGCTATCTGTAACTACACGTTACTACACGTTGCTCATTACAGTGCACGTGGTATATTAGTCCAGCATAGAGCACTCGAACAGACGTCTGCGACTATTACACGTTTTTACGCCGAACAGTTGTTGGAGCAAACCTCATCTGTCATTTAGCGCTGCAGCACTGCCGGTCTGCGGAGTCGTAGATTTTGATGTACCAGCTAACTGCTGTTCTGAGATGGTTTAAAACGCGTTCAATATTCATTAGACGGGCGCCCGCCGCTGGTCTCGCCGGCGCATTTCAGTCACTTGAATATGCATGAGGCTGTCAGGCAAATGCAGCGCAGATGGCAGCACAATTCCGCTGTAACTTCATCTGTATTGATTACACAGGAAAAGTGGCATCATATACCGCGCGAGTCAAAAACTGCTTTTACTCCTTTTTATGGGCCCTAATGGTTTACTGCGTGCGCCGCGCATTATACAACTGTCTAAGAGTTCGCACTGTTTTAGCGCATTAACGGCTTTATAGGCTGTTTAAATTTATTTAGAGTTGTGTAAGTTCACGTTTTACGTACTTTCTTACTTATTTACTTAGTCACTTACTTGCTTACTAGATCGATTTGTTGTGGATTTTTTAACAATGTACAACATTAGAATGTTGTGGCTTTTATTGCATTCTATTATTTTAGATGTATTGCGGAGTTGTTTTACAACACTGAACAGTAACCTACTTGCAGTTTATCTATCTTCTGCACTAAAATTGCGTTTGCAATCCACAGTGGCAATTTACGAAAAAAATCTAAAATAACTGATTAATTGAATGTAAGCTAGTCTTATCAATCGTTGTAAAATAACACTCCTTTGGTGAGGTTTTGAGCGTCACCTCGTTCATTACGTTATTATCTTTATTCGATCACTTTTACTGCCCTCTTTGCACTAAAACAGCTTTATGAGCACAGCCCCGTGGTGGCAGAGTTGTTTATTAACATCATTAGAACGGTACGAATTGATTCAACGAAACCGCGTGAATCAGTGAAGCGACGCTGCTGCTGATGATGATGATGATGACGATGTTGTGACGTCACACAGTCGCGCACACTGTTGAATACGTACAATGATCAATCATTTTCAGTCGGTAAGTAGCGGACGGACGAGCGACGGGGCGAAATAATGACACAATTTGTACACATCAAGTCGTCCTCCGTTCTCTTATAGCAACATTCCCGACGACGCCGCATTCAGCAGCGCGGCGCCTGAATTCATGCATCGTTTAGAGGCGCATTAGTTTTGCACTGTGACACGAGCCCGGGCGCGGCCTGCGCGGCTCAATTTGTCATTCATTGGCACACGAGTGGACTGTCACAGCGGCAGTGAGCTCTGAGCGTATCTGATCAGAGAGATAGATGGATGGACCGGGCGTGCGTGCAGCCGACCAACCAGCAACACGTTGCTTTCCTCGCAGTCTGACAACCAGCGTAAAATTAGACGACGACGACGACATCGCTGTGCTGCGGCGGCGCGGCGACGACGAAACTAGACGGGAAGATGAAAGAACCAGATTAAGTTGCAAGCGATTTCTTCCCTCCCCTGCTTCAAGCCCCCCGTTCCTCTTTGTCAATCCTTCCCTTTATCCCCTCACTGGCAGCAAACCAACTGGACGGAATTCGTCAGATTTTGTTGCGACGCACTCGTTAGCGGAGTGCCGTCGACGCCGCCGCGAGCGAGCCAGAGGACGAACTAAATAAGAGAAATACAGAGACGCACGGACGGACCGACAGAGAAACAAACAGACAGACAGAGGCTTCTACTGCCTACAAATCAAGGACATAATCCCTGGGTACAGTCATCACCGAGCAGAGTAGGCCCTGAGGGTACCTTTTAGAATTAGTTGACCTGAACAGAAACCAGGAAGAAGACGGACGCACGGACGGACGGAGGCGAGTGGGCAAAACAAATCGTCAATCACTGTAGACTGTGGTGTTCGAGGCAGGTCCAGCTAGCTCGTATAACGCAGCGTGGTGTGGTGCGTAGTCGTCGCAGTTATTGGTCCTCGAGCGGGCGACGCCCGTGCGTACGTATAGGGGCCTACCCGGTACGTCGTATATGTGTCCACGTCCGACACGAACGCAATCCAATTCCACGCTCAGTCGATGTCCACCCAGCCAGCCAGCTCTGAAGTAGTTTGTGCAACGGACTAGCTACCAATACACGACTTAGTTTCCCCGGGTATAATCACTTTCTCCCTGGGACAACGTATACACCCCTCGGACATTATGTCTCCGAACACAAGATCGCTATTTCCTTTTTTCCTTCATCATGGACCTAATATTATGACAGTAAGTAACGAGTATTTAAGAAGAAGTACTGGCGACTACGCACTGACGTCGCTGTAACAGTCAACAGTGGGCATTACTGACTGACAACTTGTATAGCCTATTACATGAAATGTTAACTTCAAGAATCGCCTCGGACAAAAAAAAACCTGAACAGAATATTGTGACTAAACAAGTAGGCCTATGTGAGATAACTTGGAGGTCGCAACTTGAGCCGAATAGTTTGTTAAATACAATGCGCCGAGTTCAATACAAGAACATAAATGTCTTTAGCAGCGTTTAAACTGTTCAAAGTTAATGTCGATTTATCTCAGGTGAACTGCAAGACTGTTCTATAGTTTCAAGTTCGCAGCACCAAAACACCCGTCCTCGTAGTTGCTGTATAGGTCTATCTGACGAATGACCCCAGATCTCTCCGATTTTTTTTGTGGAAAAAGTCTCCCGGAGGAAATTAAGTACAGGGGGATTTTGTACGTTACACCCGCAGACGACAGGGACGCCGGCGGCAGGCGCGCGTGCATGCGAGCATTAATATGTGACTGAGTGAATATGATTTGATGTAAAGCGATTGTTGCTATCGATTCTCTTCATATTGTGTCTACTGAGCACACTCTAAATCCCAGTCGGATTTTCACAATACAGCAGTTCAAACCTATCATTGTGTGCCTTTTCTGTTTCAATTTTACAAATTTGTGTGTTCTTGTGACAAATTGACAAATGGCGGCTATCGACAAACATAAAATAAACGTGCGTAAAAATTAGCAAAAATAGTAACATGGTAATGCTGACAACAGGAGACACGAATGCAGATTAGTATAAACTTCAGCATTTCTTTCTCTGTCTCTTTTCTTTTATTTCACTTCCTTACGTTCCCTTTCCTTCCTTACAAAGCCAGAAGCCTGGCAGAATGGTTTCGAGCCATGATTTAGAGGTCAAGCGGAACTGTTCTTATTGCTAAACGATTGGCAGCAGTCACATTACAAATGAAGTTTTCAGCACAGCGCAAGTGACTGACAAGTTGAACTAGCGAATGATCCGTCTGTAATTGTATCTACATTTAGAGTGTCTTAATGCGCCGCAGCTCGATCGCTGTGACGCTGTGGCGGCACTCATTTGCATTATTGCTGTCACGACCGTCACGACGTCTGTCAGTCTGTTTGCCACTGAACCGTTAGAAAGATGCAAGCTAAGATATTGTAAGGGCGAAGGCCAAGTGTGGCTGATTGAAGCGGTGTTATGTCGCCATCCTGAACCGTGAATTCAGTTGTTTACATACACAGACAGCGGATGGCCGCATAGTTCGCAGCAGTACTATATACAGGGTGATCCAAAAAACGGATACCCAGTTTTATTTTTGGGATGACTTCGGTAATTCAGCACCGATTTTAACTATTCTTTCACTGTTACAAGCAGAAATTTATGGCGCGTAAACGTGAAGTTCTTCCACCCACCGCACCTTTATTGTGTGACCACATTACCTAGCAAAAAAAACACTACTGCTAATATCGGTGTTCAGTGTTTTGTAGTTTTGACAGTGTTTGTTTTGCTAGGTAATGTGGTCACACAATAAAGGTGCGGTGGGTAGAAGAACTTTACTTTTACGCGCCATAAATTTCTGCTTGAACAGTGAAAGAGTGGTTAAAATCGGCTCTGAATTACCGAAGTTATCCCAAAAATAAAACTAGGTATCCGTTTTTTGGACCACCCTGAATAATATTAGCTCATGTCAATTAGCAGCCACTTCATAGATTGTAAAGTGCTTCTGGACACCAGTCGGAGTCGTGTAGGCATATCAAACATCCAGACAATTACTTTTTAAATTTCCATTTTGGCCTTCGTCAACCTCTGGTCTGGCTCTCCGTAGCTGTCTGTGATATAGAATGCATTTTTCTAGTTCAGCATAAAGTTGGTCTCATTTTAATTTAGCACAAATTCAATATTTGCGAAGTTTGAAATTAAAATAAAACAAAAATTTGGCACACTTTTAAAATACCATTCACTTTTTTTGTTAGTAACGGTGACCCAAATATATGGACAAGTTTTAGAAAGCAAATGTGCTATTTTTGAGCAGCCTGACACGCTTGCTTGCTACATCTTACATGTCTTGCATGACTCGTGTCCAAGCAATGACGTCAATATCTGTGCCGTCACTGATGACGTCACTTGTTCATTAGCCGTTTATCCGCTAATGCTGCTGCTGCTGACGACGATGATGATGATGATAAGCGTGGCGATGTGTTTCTAATGACTTTATCGGAGCTATTATTAGTATCTCCGTATTCTTGCGCTGTAATTGGATTGCACGGCTCACAATGGTGATCGAAAAAATGGACACCGGTGTACTTTATACAGTGTTTACTTTTTTCCACTAACCAGTGAAATGTTAAAGCCAAAATTTATTTTATACCAGTTCTGTTAATATTTATGCACTTACATATGTTTTTCATGACTCAATTTGTTTCTTTGTTTTTATTATTTAAACAAAAAAATTAAAATAAAATTTTAAACAATGCGTTAGCAATGGGAGACTGCTAGAAAACGATGAACTAAACTTGCTGCATAAAACGTAACCAAAATTTTAGGCGTTGGAGCAAAACTGTAAGCGATAAAGGTACAACAATTACTGTAGTCTCAGGCAAACACATACTACTTTGTGCCCGATTCAGTTAGATTGAGATTGACTTCGCATAAAGCAGATCAGCTTCAACTCGAGCTGTTTTTGACAGTTTAAAGAATGGATGTGGACATATGAAAATGAAAAGTCGTCTTGGACAAGACTGATATAGTTGGAGCTGTCATGTCTAAACGGCTCTGAAGTAAACACTTCCGACGACGTCACGTGATCGCTGAAACTTGAAGCAGTGACGTCACGCCATATCCGCTCGCGCATGCTCAATCATTTATCTGTGCCTGGGACAGAATTAAAGCTTATAAAGTATACATCTAAAGCAACTCATGTAGCACAGAAAAATATGCACTGCTTCTATCATACGTTTTGCGTCGTTATGCGTCTTTTGCATTGGTTGCGTATTTTTCTCTCGTCGCTTGCGTAAAAACTGCTCAAGCTCCTTGCGTTGCTTGAGTTAGTTGGAAGCCGGGCTTTGGCTGACGTCACAGGCGAAGTCGTTGATTGGAACAGCTACAGCAGCAGCGACAGCCGTTAATACCCACCTCCACTTTCATGATTTGTCGTCGAGCTGTTGTACAACGAATCGACAACAGATCGAGACAAGTGGAGCGTGTGCAGCGCGCTGCGCGGCGACTGTCTTATCAGGCGTGCCACGGCAACGTTCGACCGACTGCTATGACCTAACCCGTAGTGATGCTTTAATTGCGTCCGGCGCAGCCAGCAGCACAGATAACCGGCAAAGTTCGACATTGATGTTTGACCCATGCACTGTTCCATACTAGTGGCCCGGTGTAGGACTTCCATGCTTGACCACTCTTGGAGTGATAGTCGCCCCGACCGGTCACTACTGGTCAGCGAGTGGACAGCGAGTACGTGCATGCGTCCCTTCAGTCAGTGCTCCGTTCACTCCTTACACAAAAGCACATTCCACTGATGTAGTTCTTGGGACCAACGTCAAGAACATCCAGCACAAAACATAAAGTTTCGGACGCCTTAGTCTGGAGAAAAGTCTTGGCAGTTTAATCTGTAAACGATCCCGTTGCTGTCGTTTGTCTTTTCGACGGTTATGCATACCGAGTTTGAACTGACTTGAGCACAGTAGATTTCGCAGCACATTTATTGTATCGACGCTCCCATGGCAAGTAAAAACCCCATTTGACAAATAAACAGACAGCCACAAAACAGCCATCAGTTTACTTCCTTGGTCGCTTCGCTTAAGCGGGGTATCATAATATTACGTGTATCGTCGTCCCCGAGCTGCCGGTAAAAAAGGGTTAAACGAATGTATCTATATCAGACTTGTTCTCGGAGAAGGCGACACGATCGAGGCATCGTGCGGGTGCTGTGAGGGCACACACTGTAGACGACTGAAACGAGGTAGCGAACCGTGCGTGGAGAGGACAAGACACGGCACGTTGTAGTGTTAGTTGTGCTGTCATGAGACTTGACACGTTGACAGCTCGCACACATAAATCTCCGTACACAATCGCTTAATCCGTCATTCTCTTACACCAAAAGGGGGATGGTTGTGATGAAGCATAAAACAATACAAGGTACTACAGAAACCGAATCTTTAAAAAAAACTATTGAAATGAGCAACAACGTTATTTAAATCGATTGCACAATTGCGTCGATTCACAGTGGTCGTACCAACTAGGCCTACATGATCTCGCGACATGTTATTTTAGCTTAATCATCATTATTTCATTCATTTGTCGTCTTTTTCATTGTTGCTGTTTGTTGGTGCATCAGCTTTTTTACTTCCGTTTAATTTGTAATGTGGCTGTGCTGTAGGCCGCATTACATGTCATACCCGTCCGTCCGTTTGTCTGTCCGTTTGTCACGAAAAAAATAGTTTTGACGTCAGTCTGACGAATATGACTTTCAATGCGATTTTAAGGTTGAGGTCAACAAGAAATCTGAGCTAATGCTCATGAGACGCGCGAGAGCCCATAGCAGTTCCTGTTCGCAGGTAATCTTGGTCTATTTCCATCCATTTCGTCGCAATTCACTCTTTTGCAGCCAAAAATTGCCAAAAATCATTAAAAATCACCATTTTAAGGTTCAAGGTCAATCAAGGTTATCAATGTTGACAATCCTAAAAAGATCGTCGCCAGTGCTTGTCATGTTTAGCAGCATGGCTGTGCCTATCTGCAACCATTTTCACGCTAGACAAGCCAACAGCAGATAAATAATCGCTTTTTAGAGAGGTACCCCTCTTTGACACCCGCGTGCGCAGGCCTCCTTGAACCTAGAGGGTCCGGACTTGGACTGCTAAAATCTACGTTTAATGCTGAAAATATCTTACGCAGGTTGTCTTGGTCTAGCCCTATCTCCGGCCATTTTGGCGCAATTCACTCTTAAAATGCGGGTCGCATCCCAAAATAGCGAAAAATACACTAAACCCCCCATTTGGGAAAGGGGAGGGGAATTCAAGGTCATTTAAGGTGATCGATGTTGACATTCCTAAAAAGCTCGTCGCCAGTGCTTGCTACGACAAGCAGCATGTCTGTGCCTATTTGCAACCATTTTTACGTTAGACGAGCCAATAACGGTAGAATAACGCCTTTTGAGGGGGTGCCCCTATTTCTCCCCGTCGTTCGTGGGGATTCCCTTCACCCAGTGGCATGAAATTTTGTCACGAAATACTAGAGACTCTACGCTACCATATGGTGTAAACCCAAAGTCTCTATCTCACCTGGTCTTGGAATGGAGGTCGGGTCGCACAAATCCGAGGGTGCTTTTACTGCTCTCTTCGTGTGTTCAGATATGCCGCGGATAATGTCGGATGAAAAGCGACTGATCAAGTACCTGCTGCGGAACTACCAGAAAGTGGGCGTGGTCGGGCGACCTGTTTTCAACCAATCGGATACGATCAAAGTCAGCTACGGCCTGCAGCTGATCCAGATACTTGAGATGGACGAGAAAAATCAAGTTCTTACGACCAACGTCTGGAGCCGATACGTAAGCTGAATAGTTCTTATTTATTACACACGGTGCAGCATAGCCTAGGCCAACTCAATCTGGCCACCCCTCCGTGGGTAGGCGCAATGAGTACTACACGCACACTGCGCGATGCATTAACCGTGCACATCCGTGATATTGCAGTGTAAGCTGGTGGCTGGCTGAAAGCTAAGAAAACGCAGATCAGTGCCGCCTTATGAAATACGTGGCTCGAAAAAGACTTTGTTTTTTACGTTATAGCTTTGAGACCGTGCGCAAAATATATCACAGGCTGAACGGTAGTTCAAGCCCTGTGTTAACGGCGACTTCTCTTTCTTATGGGAAAGCCAAAAATTCGACCCTCCCACAGAATCAAAACCCCTGACCCGATTAAGATAAAATTTGGCAGGGTTGATTACGTCGGCGAGGGGACCTGTCATGCAAAATTTTATGCAAATCCCTTCAAGGGGGCTTCTCGGCAAATGGGTGAAATACACGCAAAAATTTTTGTTTCTATATGCCTTTTTTTTCTTCCGCTCACCCACAGGTCAGACCTTTTAAGGGATTTTTACGCTTAATACGTCAAACGACGCGGTTCTGCACAAGGAAGTGCCTTTTTGGGATTAGAAAA
>Ga0209367_1004329_pt1 | contig 19555 bp, 13 predicted proteins | sample WorMetLIZISLAND2_FD_187412 | JGI IMG/M metagenome (GOLD analysis project Ga0209367, IMG submission 187412) | Marine gutless worms symbiont microbial communities from Max Planck institute for Marine Microbiology, Germany - Olavius geniculatus... ...
GGGTCAGCTATATACTGTATAGGCCTACATACGATTTACATCACAATTTTGTTCGGTCTCCGACCGTCAAAAAGTTTAACCCCCAGCTAACTTTTCACAATTGAAAACTTCCATGCAAGAACAGCATAAGTTGACATATGCTGCTTATGCTCCCCTTAGCACCATTAGATTCGTCGCATCAAACTGCGTACTGTGTGTGAAAATGGTAAAGATCGGCTTGAAAATAAGCGGGTTATAATTAAGCAGTTACGACACTAGTAACCTTAGATGTTTTAACATTCTTGTGTTGTATACATTCATGTACAAAACAGTATAAAAACATATGCTGTTTTTGACTTGTATGTATGCACCGTATTCAGATAGCTTAATAGGTCGTTGGAACAGCATAAGTTGACATATGCATGTAACAACAGACCAGATTTTCCTGTTATAGGAACCACAAAAGGCGCAGGTGCTAGTGATGCATTTTAAAATGGCATGCAGGCCCTATTTGTAGATAATAATTTGGCATGATAAATATTCCAAAGTAGTAGCTTAGTCATAGCTATCAGCTATTAAATATATACACTGTAAGTGACAATATCAAAAGCCGTAAAACGTCAGTTAAATGTTTAAATTATTAATACTAAAACATATTCACCACAGTTCTTTGATATTATTTGCTATATTAACCACAATAAACAGTTTAGACAGTATTAAATAGCAGTCTCGTAGCCAAATAGTCCAGTTTATTCTTCGTCTGTGTTTAAATTGTTGACATAAACTTCTGCCGCTTCTTCTACATCTTCATCATTTTCTACTGGTTTGTCCAACTTTGCAGTTTGCACAGCAGGTGCATATAATTTGGTTCAGCATGGACACGCAGAACAGCTGCAGTTGCCACACGGCTTCCGGTGTTGGTGAGCAACGCAATCTATTCTGTGGACAGATTGCCATCGTTATCTGTACGTTATCCAGGAATTTGTTTGGAAAGCAATATAATTTTATGCATGCATTTTGTGACATTTTGGCGACACATCCGTGGCTGTTCATTTTTCACTTTCGTGGATAATATTTTTGTCGGCGCTAAGAGCGGCGGTAGCACCATGATTCAAATTGCGTACAATACATTATAATACGGATATGTCAGATTGTGAATTTGTAATTGATTCAGACGTGCGTAATAGCTTCAGTCAATGCATGTGTAGTATACTGTAAGCTTACACAGTCGGTCGGGGTTTAAACCCTCATAAAGGACGAACAAAAAGTTCAGAACAAAAATTATAAACCGATAACATAATGTTACTGCGGAATAATGGCACTCTAGTTTCATCTCTCTGCTGCTACTTTTTTCGGTAAATAAAGGTTTGTGACGTCGTATTTTATACTGCGAAGTATGCTATTTTTCACAGCATTTTAAAACAAACAAACAAAATGTTTTCGCCTGTAGAACTCTGTCCAGCTTTGGGAAGGGAATTGTGAATTGACTTCCCTCCCTATTGCGAAATAATGCATACGCCACTGCCAGGTTTTGAATATACACGGTGCACTCAAAGCTGCAACTCATCCCGGTCATGACTGCTGAGCGGCGACTAGTTTCAGCAACAGTTGCAGCAACTTGTGCCGTGTATTTATATGCTGTTGCGCTACTGATATATTATTACGTTTGTCGCCTGTATCTGTAGCAACCGTTGCCGTATTCGAGTGTCTAACCCAGTGATTTATCGCGTGTGCTGAAAAAAACTGCAAAACGTTAGTTTGTGTTTGTGTGTGCGTGCGAAAAGCAGTAGTTTATGTGATTATCTATTTACCGTTGCTGTGTTGAGTTAATGGACTTGTACTTCCTATGATTTGCAGAAAATGTTTATCTCTCAATACACTGTTTGATATGTTGTCACTTTTTTAGCGGATGGAGCAGTGTAAATTAATGTGCAACAGAGTGATCACTAAAGATCTTATCACGCCTCAGACAATCGCATCTCTGCACCATTTCGTTTATTCTTGATAAGTAGCCTAACCCAAATCTTTTAATCATTTACTTGCTTGAACTTTATGAACTTTATTTTATTTGCAGTACAGTCCGTGAAGTTTAGCGCCACTATTTTATTGTCTGTTTAATGCTATGCATAGCGTTGGACAGAGTATAAAATCACCTGAATGTCCGTGCGTGCGTCCAACTTTTCTTAAGCTATCTTCCTTCCACCTTCCCTTTCCATTCCTCTTTTCCTTAACTTTTTCCATCCCCTTTTTCTGTCCCTTCCGCTTTTCCTTGCCCTTTCCTCTTCCCCCTTTTCCTTTTTTTCTCTTTTCTTTTCCCTTTCTCTTCCCCTTTACCTTCCGCTTCCCTTTTCCTTTACTTCATTTTTCTTTCCCCTTTTCCTTCCCCTTTTTCTTTCCCTTGCCTTTTCCCTTCCCTTTCCCTTTGTTTCTTTTTCTTCCCTTCCTCTTTCCCTTTCCCTTCCCTCCCTTTTTCTTTTCCTTTTCCTTCCCCTTTTTCTTATTTTTCTCCCTTTTCTTTTTTTTCCTTTTCCCTTCCCCGTACTTTTCCTTTTCCCTTTCCCCTCTTTTTCTTTTCCTTTCCTTGTCCTTTCCCTTTTCTTTTCCTTTACATTCCATTCCTTTTCTCTTTCCCCTTTCTTTTCTTTTTCCCTTCCACTTTTCTTTTTCCTTTCCCTCCCCTTTCTTTTTCTCTTTCCCTTCTTCCATCGTTCTTTCCGTGTCCACGTCCGTTCTTCCAATATTTGAGGCGTCATATCTCCATAACGGTGCAAGATGGACGCATGGTGACGATGGACCATTTATAGTAAAGCGCTGGTGACAAATCAGATGGTCTCGTGACTGAAAATGTTTATTGTTTAGTCAAAATAATACAGAAGGATGAAAGGATCATTGCTGCTGTACAATGTGAAACTAAACTGTTCGATTTTTTCCTACCAGTCTAAACAGCTCGCTGATTATATTTATACGGACATATACTGTAAACTATCGAAATACACTGGACAGGCTCCGTATTCGTATGAAGATTATCTTGTTTACATTACGTTCGTAAAGTTGGAACGCCACAACTATGCTGCACACATAAAACAGACGTTAATGTAGGCCTACGATGCCTTAAGTCATTATCTTGATTGACTTATTGAAACAGACAGCCGTGACCATAGCATCTATAGACTACGCGGTGTCTTATTCATCGTTTGTGTCTGTGAATGCGAACATTTCACGCCCCAGCACTACAGCAACTGACTATCACTGCAGCGGCCCTATGTCACCAGCAATAATTGTCACCCCAGACAGGCTGCATTGGGTCCATTGTACTGTCATAAATAATTTATCTGACTCATTGCTACGGCATGGCGTTAGACATATTACAGAATCACTATCATCTGTCTCTATCTGTCTAACTGTTGTCGTTTCTATACGGTCGCAATTTTCGCTCGATTTTGACGAAATCTGCATATTTGTTTTGGACCAAAAACTACGATCGATTTTGCTAAGAATCAAAATCAGTTGATTTTTTTCTATATAGCTTTAATGTTTTTACTCTGGCCCATAATGCATTTTTGGTAAAAAATGCGAACATATCACTAATGTCGTCCGTCGATCGATTTCAGCCTTTTGTAGCTCGAACTTTGCTTCTTGACGGCCACTTGTTATAAGCCCAAAGTTGAAACTCGTATAAACGCATATGGCCACAACACTAACGTGCTTAGAGTCAGTACATTTCTGTGAAAATAAGCACAGGTAAAATATGTCATGAAATATTTTCACAATCGCGCGATGGATGCGATATTCAAATTAGAAAACGGAAATGAACGAAAAAGACAGTCAAATGGACGGACAAGCGAAACACGCAATGCGGCCTATCACACGGCTGTCGGGCTGCATAATAAATTATGTAACCGAGCGCGGGTGAAAATGCAGCCATAAAATAAAGGCAGTATCGCGTGACGAGAAAAGGGTGGATGGATGTGACCGACTAAAGCACGGTTCTCATCCAACGCAAAAGCACGCAACGTACGCAACGCAACACACGCAACGGCTGCTTCTATCCCTGCGTTTTGGCCGTTGCGTCAGCTGCGCTCGTTGAATTTGTTGCGTATTTTTTTGCGTACGCTGCGTGCGTTGCGTTAAATGGAAACCACACTTTATGGACGGTCATGTGACAACAATAATTCATTGCTCCTCGTGACAAACCGACATTAGTGATATGTTCGCATTTTTTACCAAAAATGCATTATGGGCCAGAGTAAAAACATTAAAGCTATATAGAAAAAAATCAACTGATTTTGATTCTTAGCAAAATCGATCGTAGTTTTTGCATGCAGACACGTGCGGCGTGGGTTCCTTCTGATCAGTGGCGTAGACAAGGGGAGGCGGCACGGGGCCCAGTCCTCTAATGGCTGAGCAAATTTCTTTTTAAAATATATTTTGGGGACTCAGGAAAATAATTAAAATTGTTGCCACCAGATCTCAGAATGTAAGACTATAATACCAAATTCGATTTCGGCTGGCGCTTCGTTTCAGACTCTGCTGCTGGAGCTCACATCGCTCCTCCAGACCTACTAGCTGGACTCTACTTCTAAGACGAAAAATGGGAGAAAAAAAGAAAAGAGAAGGGAGGAAAAGGGAAGATAGGTTAGAGGAAAAAAAAGTAGGAGAAAAAAGGGAAGAAAGAGGAAGAACGAAAAAGGGAAAGAGAAGGAAGGTTAGGCCCCCAATCGACATTTCTGGCTGCACATTGGTTCTGGTGAGAGCGCGTGTCGTGTGCTGCATGCAAATTTCCGCTGCAGACGCTCGCTCAGACAGCCGCCCGCCGACGTCTTGGCGGTCAGTCAAGTCAACGAAACACTGGCGTTGACAACTCGACCTCGGCCCTGGGTATTCAGACATCGATGACTTCACTCACGGCTGGCTGGCTTCTTCAACTATAAACGCGCCATCTAGCTAGCAAATTTTCCCGTCTGTCGATTTCCGCTCGATATTTCCCCGCTCGGTTTTGAGAACTCGATCGCTTCTTTCAGTAAAAGAAAGTTCGATGACATCGGTCGATATTTAACGAAGTTATAAAGTTGCAAAACCGTGTGCGTTTGCCCATTGTAGATATGCCAGACGGTTTTTCATGTGTGTGCTTAAGCTCCACTTACTTCTAAAAACACGAAAGCACAGCGATGAAAGCACATGCAACAAATCAGCATCTACGTGTAGTGGAGTTAAGGCCGTAGTTACTTGGCAACTTGCAGAAGACCGGCTCGTTGGCAGAATACGTCATCGTCTTGGTGGCCTGTATGTTGAAATGTTAAGACACCTGTGCTGTGTGTGACTGTGTGTGACTCAGCAGCGTGCATCCAGTGAGCTAGACAGAGATTCGTTGGCGGCGACGCCAGTAAATTCACATCTAGGCATAGAGATCGTTAGTTGTTCGCACGCTAGGTTGCTCGCATTGAATTTTGTTGAATTATGGTACTCAGTCACGCACGCCAATTCACACGTCGCCGTACAGCACATACTTCGCTTCTCGACAGGTCTGTAAACTCAAAGGCTCAGATTCCATCTGCTTCGATTTGTTGTTGGTGTACAACAAGCCGTGCAGGAAACCTAGGCTACAACAAGTTGTACAACACCTTGACCTTGATCTTAACCTTGATTTATCCCGCATCCAACTGGACACTTTGGGCCACACTCCGACGCCATCCGTGTCTTTCAAGAGCTGCCACCTTTACTTTCTCCCAGGTGAACCCCATCTTTTGTAAGTCTTTGTTGACTGTGCCCCTCCAGTTTGTTCGTGGTCGACTTAGTTCTCTCTTGTATTCTAATTGCTTGCTGTACGTAGTATGATATAAAAAAAAACATATGTCCACAAATATCAAAAGCCTGCAACAAATTGACAACATTTTGACATGTAAGCCTCTCACGACATGGCGAAGTCATGGAGTATGGTCAATAAACTATGCTACCGTCGAAAACGAAGTCACTAAGTTTTCGTCATAACCTCATCACACATTGACCGGACAGAGTTTCATGATTCATTTATTAGCACATTTGGCAGTACATTTACAATAAAGTGATTATGAAAGATCCGCTTCATTGTGACAGTGAAATTAATACGTAAAAACTCACAAAAGAGATTTGATAAGTGTAAAACTTTTGCGGTGTGGTTGGATTTTTCATAATCGATTTAGTGCAGAATCATTGTGGAGTATTTCGGTGGAATAAATTTTAAACTACGCCAACATTCGACGAAATTATAAAAAATACTTACTTCCCGGGCAAACCGGTTGGACCTCACCAATTTGTCGACAAAAGACACTTAATCGTACTGTATCAACCATACTCGCTATATATATGGTAGGCCTATCAAAAAGCAGTCGGGCCAGACAACTTCAGAGCTCTTACCTCCAAGTGGTGTCTAGGCCTACTAGAACTGCCACTTAGTTATGCAGCAAGTTGTTAGTACTGTTTTAGAATTTGATGTGCGACGTTCGAGCATAAATAAATCAGAGGCGTTGCTAGCCTAAACCACCTGTAAAGTCCTGTATCTGTTACTTTCCCACCAGCCGCCATTAGTCAATAGCAAATTATACTGCTTGGTGACAGGCACATGCGTGTGAACAAAGTTCCCAGAGTCGTTATGCAATGCCAGGACGACTGGGAATCGAACGGATAACACCTCGATTGCATGTTCGACGCCCAAGCCATGCATGCGTCACATCAGAAAACCACTACAGATAGACGTATAGTTATTTCATAATGAGGTAAGCACGGATAACAAACAACCTGGCTTGCGTAAAGCCTGCCGGAAAGCCAGGAATCTGATAAGAACACCATTACACCTTCAATGAAAGCACTTTTTGTGCACGGGTCTAATAGTTCACAAAAAATAACAGTAGGCCTATCATAGACGCTAATTAACTGTGTCCACTTGGTTAATAAACCTTATTGTCAATAAAACATATGTGGAATGTTCCTATTTGTACTTTTCGCACTTTAGCAATTACGCTGGTTATCGCAAATCGCAATAGCTTTTGGGTTAGTTCTGCAAAATTTGTTATATTGGCTACTTGTAGAACAATACAAATATCAAAATACTTAATTTTTTGCCGCCACGTACAGTTAATGCATGTGATATATGTTTCTTAAAATAAAGTTAAAACTGTTACGAATGGCACAGCAGGCGATTCGATTGTTTCAGACAGTGGCGGCGCCAAGATCTGAAAGTTGAGAGGTAGCTTAAAGTGCCGAAGGTCAGGAAGGGATACGGAGAGATCTTCTCTCGTCACAGGACGCGAGAAAGTCATACCGAATTTCACACTCGAGGACTGTTGACAGCAAATCTAATCCTGCGATCACATCCGTGTGGATAAGAAGCTATAGTCGGTTATGTAAATGAGAATAACCCTGCACATTAATGGGCACCTATAGTAAAGACCTTCGTATCATAGTGTAAGTGTTGCGTGACGCTCGGCCTTGGCTCGGCTTTCTTAACGTTACGCTCGTGAGAATTCATGTTTATGATGTAGGCGATCATAATAGCGACCGAACAGCGTGCGGATACCGTATAGTTGTCACTTCGATCGTCCAGTCACGGTAAGTTTTAACGAGCACTTTGTAACACAACGCTAACAGATGAACTAAAGGAACGAGAATCTCAGCTATATTTGTTGTCTGTTAATAGACCAGTAACGTATAGGCACCTCTGAGATGCTATACGGAGTGCGACAAAAAGTTACAGTAACGGTTTCTTGTTTTTTTCATATGCAAGCTTTTGTAACTTGACGTAAAATTACACAAATTTTATTTATTATTTGTAACAATACAAAATTGCCGAACGGCATTAGGCCTACGTTGCAGTTTTTACGCGCGAAAGCAGCTACTGCTTTCAGCGCGTCTTAGCCATCGCAATTCTGTCTGTCCGTCTGTCTGTCCGTCCGTCCGTTTGTCCGTCACACGGGTGGATCAGTCAAAAACGGTGCAAGCTAAAATCACTAAATTTTCACCGTCGGCTGCCTGAAAGACTCTAGTTTTAGGAACCGTAAAGCTTTTCCATAAATTCGAAAGGGGTCACCCCAAACGAGGGCGCTAAATGAGAGGGGGTGGAAAAAATTTCCGATTTTTAGCCAATAAGTCGCTGTATCTCAATAACGGTGCGAGATAGGGCCTAGGTTACTATTAATCACTAATAGTAAGTCGTACACTGGCTCTCGATTGCCACCAAATTTAATGACCTTGAACGTTAAAATAGGGATTTTATGGATTTTTAGCGATTTCAGGCTGCGCGACACATTTCAAGAGAGAATTGCGGCGAAACCAATTGAGATAGACATGGACAAGCTGCGTACGAAATTTTTAGTATTGAACGCAGATTTCAACGGTCCAAGTCTCGATTTTCTAGGTTCAAGGAAACCTGCGCACGAAAGCATCAAATTGCGGTACCCCGTAAAAGTCCCGACGAAATGGCTGGAAATAAACTGACAGTTTGCGAACATCAACTGCTATAGGCCTAGGCTTTCGCGCGTCTCGTGAGCATTAGCTCAAATTTCTTGTTAGCTATATGGCTACGCGTGGAGAATGAAAAACGCATCACATAGTACAAAATGTCGTTAGTGTATGAAGCTGCTTTTGCAGAATGACAAGAAACGTATCACACGTATGGACGGAATAATAGTCTGCCTCTAGTCGCAGTAGACTTATATATGAGACATCACTGAGAGCAGTTGCCTCAAAGCGCGTTTCTTTGCGCCGTTTGTCTTCCTTCTAATCGTGAATGTGTTCGTAAAATGACTTAAAATATTACGGCATAATGTCGATTTTTAACGTAGGCCTATATGCTCATCTGTTGGGGTATACGCGTGAGTGCAATAGAACTGCAATACAAGTTTCCTTATAACAGCAGTAACTATGAAACTTGCATAGAATTTTTACCTGCGAAAGCAGCTATTGCTTTCAGCGCGTTTTAACCATCGCAATTCTGTCCGTCTGTCCGTCTGTCCGTCCGTCACACGGGTGGATCAGTCAAAAACGGTGCAAGGTAGGATTACCAAATCTTCATCGTCGGCTGCCTGGAAGACTCTAGTTTCAGGAACCGTAAAGCTTTTCCATAACTTCGAACGAGGGCGCTAAATGAGAGGGGGGTGGGCAAAATTTGCGATTTTTGGCCAATACGTCGCTGTATCTCAGTAACGGTGCGAGATATGGCCTAGGTTAATATTAATCACTAATAGAAAGTCGTACACTGGCTTTCGATTGGCGCCGAATTCAATGACATTGAATGATCTTAAACGCCAAAATAGGAGGTTTTATGGATTTTTTGGCGATTTCGGGCTGCGACAAAAGTCTATATCATTCACAAGGTGGCGCCACGGAACTATCGTTAGGCCTATGCGATCCAGATAGAGAATTTGGTATTTGTATATTAACTTAGTGTAAACACGCCAATTTTTATCTAAACTACTAAACCGGAACTGCTATAGGCTTTCGCGCGTCTAGTGAGCATTAGCTCAAATTTCTTGTTTTACAGCGTTGTAGGAACTTGCAAGCCTACGCCAAGGTTACGAAATAATAAACAACACAACCTGCGTATAAATTTTAAGCAGTAAACGTAGATTTTAGCAGTCCAAGTTCCGACCCCCTGTGTTCAAGGAGGCCTGCGCAGGTGGGCGTTAAAGACAGCTATCTCCTTAAAAAGTGGTTATTTTACTACTATTGGGCTGGTGTAGCGTGAAAACGGTTGTAGATGAGCAAAGACATGCTGCTCATCATAACAAGCAATAGTGACAAGCTTTTTAGAGGTGTCAACATCAATGACCTTAAATGACCTTGAACCTCCAAATTAGGTAGTTTTAGTGTTTTTGCAATTTTTTTGCAATTTGTGGCTGCGGCGCAGATTTTAAGAGTGTGCTGCGACGAAATGGATGGAAATAGACCAAGACAACCTGCGATCAGGAACTACTAGGCTGTCGCGCGTCTCATGAGCTTTGCTGAAATTACATTGTAAATATTAGCTGGCTGATTTAAAGTCTGTCGTCGTGTTTCGCCTCGATCTGTTTGTGTCGAGTGGTTGAAGGTAAGTCGACGGACGACCTCTGCAGAGTCGCGCCGCTAGCGATTACACCGACGTCTTTACGACAACGCTGCATTGTGTGTACACATCATAAGAGACCGTAGCCGACCGGCTAGCGTTTATGTCCACCTTTGCGTCCCGTCACTGCTGACACGCGATCTGAGTTTTTTCGACATGATTGTCTGGGAAAATGTGTGTCGCTGACGTTAGCAGCCGTTTGGTGACTGATTTAATCTAGTGTTGTGTGTGAATAGCTGTGGCTTTCTTTTTTTATTTTATGCATTCTTTATAATGTATTTTACTTTGTAGGCCTATTACGTTTGTTTTTTTCCTGTGGCGAATATACATGATATAAATCAGTGTCGTGCTTATTTCACAGATTTTGTGACTTTTGTGTTTGGGATTTTAATTTGTTTCACACTGTATGCAGTTGAAATATGACATGCCTGCAGGTGGCGTTGCGTCTCCTATCCATTGTAACTGTGCCATGGATCATAAAGTCTGGCCTGATTGTTAGCTCGAGTCGTCCGCGGACATGGCACCAGTTGTGTCGAGATGTGTTGTGCAACTCCAGTCTATAATTATTATACAAGCTGCTTATATATAGCCTATTATATGCCTATTTACTGTGTGGTTGCATGTTGGCCTGCAACCAGTAACGTATAGTAAGATCCTTCAGGCGCCATGAATAGTGTGTTTAACAGTAAGTTAGGAATCCCCACCCTCAGTTACGAGACACAAAGTAGCGGATGTAAGGTAATGAACCCCCTCCCCACCAGCTAGGGGACCTGCCGCCAATAGTTTTTATGCTTTTTGTGTTTTTACAGAAAACTTTTTATGTGACGGAAAGACGTGTATAGTAAGTAACAATAGCCTAGGCCTATCTACGCAAGTTTTGTAACAGAAAGTTATGAATGACGGCTACGTGTTGCACTGTAGAATAATATCATTTCACTCATTATTTTCTTGCCGTATTTTACGCTGGAGTTCTCAGGAGCTGGGGTCCTCGGTTTGTTGAACCATTTTTACGTCGCAACCTGCAGCGGAGGTAACGACGACGACGACGATGACGACGTTGTTGCATTCGACAATGCGACAGAGACCACGTCATGCTCAGACAATGCCGTGTCTACAGTCATCATCTGCCTACGCAACATTTTCCTTGCGGCTCTCTCGCATTGCCATCTGAAGGTAAATGTAAATTGAGATCCAATACTTGATACGGCGCTGCTTAGCCTACACGAGACGAATCGCCTCGTGTCCAGAAGCGCTTTGCAATCTGAGAGTGGCAGCTGTGCGATTGTCGTGAGTAAACGATATCGCAGCGCTTTACTCGCCCGTACCAGCGAACACGCAGTGCAGCGTGGAGACACACCACCGCCCCAATCAGCCACGCTAGGCCTTCACCAGCCCGGCCCAAATAATCGTTTATAGTTTTCAAACATCATCAATCAACGAATCTTTTATCGGAATTACTTGTAGTACTAGGTTTATTTTAGTTTACTGCTTGCTATCTGCATATTGTGGACTGAGGCGTGACTAACGTTGCCGCATCTGGCAGGAAGGGAGGGCAGATCTGGGGGGTACTACAACAGACAAGCATTGAGGCTGTGCATCAGTCGCTGTCTGAGAGTGAATGATAGTGTTCGGTCAGTGACGGTCTGTGAATTATGGCGCGGGATGCTGTAACGTGTCATCATATAGCCGTATCCTGGCCGTAATGCGCACGACCTCCTGACGTCTTCTCAGCATGAAATAATCGACAATGCCGTGCTTAGCAAGTTTCCGGGTTACCGGCGGTACCACAACAAGACTGCGAAAAGAGTTTCGAAGGCTGACAAAGGAACAACACGTGAACTAGGGCAAGCAAAGCGAAGGTCGATCGCAAAAAATAACAGTCATACACAAAAAAGATAGGCCTTATTATTCACGCAGACGGTAGCGATCTTGCTTCTTGGTTTTTGCTGTAAATCAGTAAGCCTAACAAATCCAGTCAGGAACAAAACTCTATCTCTACTGAAGTAGGCCTACATAGACAATCTACTTAACCGTGCATAACACAGGGCAGATCGACTAACGATTGATTAGAATGAAAGAGACCGGCGAGAATGATTCCTATCGTTGAACGACGTGATGCGACATCACACGAGCAGTGATACAGCGTGCTGCCTACGGCCGAGTGCTGCTTGCTACGCCATGTGTATCGCTGCTGCTGCTGCTGTCACCTGTATTGGTGTGGCTCGTGCGTGTGCCTTCACCGGTAGGCCCATAGACCTGCATACATGCAGGCGATCTGTTGCATCGTTAGCATTAACGCATAGCGGTTTATATATCTCAGTGGCGTATTTATCGGCAGGAGGCAACCTGCCACGGGTCCCTCGGTCCTGACATCTTGTACGTTTCATTACTGAAACGCTACAATATGTGTATTTTTAACGAAATGCTTAAGTTTCTGGAAGACGAAGTCTCCAGTTCTTTGTTCCTATTTTTTAATTCTAAATGCGTCATCGATATGTCGCCATATATACCCTGCTATATCGCACTGCTGGCGGTGACGAACTGAAGCCTCGACTACACCTATAATATGTAGTGGAGTCGGCCAGTACAAATATGTTTGTAGGCAATGTGCTACAGAAACAAATTCACATTTAAATGAGGCTATAATAGCACTGACAGTTAGCTAGAATTTTCCCCAAATAATGCAATGGCGACTCGCTACGACGCTCCCGGACTTTTATAGTCGGACAGGATGGGAACACCATTTCCAATTTCCCCAACTGTCTTAGTGTTGTCGCGTCTTTCTCGGCGCCTAAGCCCGCTTTCCTGTTACTATAATTTATCAGATTCTTATGCTAAACTGAAATTCTGTGCATAGATATAAACGTAGGTAGGTGCCAGGTTATGACGATGCCTTGGAGCAGGTATTGACACACGATGCTGCTGCTGCTGCTGCTGCAGCTAGCGTATGTATACAGACGTCACGAGACGTGCTGACTGCGCAGGTGACTCGTGTGTGGTGTGCGGACTCTTGAGATAATCTGCTGACAGACTACTGCAGTTTAGTACGTCCCACAGTAAGCCTTCAAGTATCTGACGAATTATTTTGCTGAATATACCGGTATTTTTTAAACTGGTTAATATTTGATGTGCAAATTTCTAAAACTGTGTGGTTTAGTTTTCGGAACATGCAAGAAGTGCATCAAGAGGCGGTTCGACGTCTCGGTTCTACGTCGACTTAAGAAACAACAGTTTGCGCTGATTTCTGATCTAATCTCAACGCAAACTTCTTCTAAAGAGAGTTTATGTTAAACTGGCATGTCAACTTTGCCCGAATTTAAACCCACATCTCCATTACGCTGTTCAGCAAAAAAATAAATGAATGAATACATACATACGAGATAAATGTTGCAGTATTCGTCACAATTCGTCATTTTTCAGGCATGCGTTTGATTCTGCCAGTCACCCGTCCTGCATTTTCAGTTGCCCCTGCAGCTTTGAATTTAAAAGTTTCGCGGACGACAGTTTCAGAGCTTCGCGCACCTCTGACAAAGACTGATGCTTGCTACCTTGCTTACTCGTGAGCAGCCTAGGATACAACGAATAGACAGTATCTAGGATACCGTGAGACAACGCAATTGGTGTTTTTGTCTCCGTGGCGCTAACAAATCCTTTCACTAGATTATTGCAGCACCCTTCGTTCACGGTCAGTGCAGAAACTCACGTTATCGTTCGTATGATTGCTTGATATTCACATCTTGACTACTTTGAAATTTCTATTTTTTCTTTATACCGAAAATCAAAAAATTAAATGAAACCAAAAGCTTAATGAAGCTAAAACTGTGTAACACTACACTTAAGAAATTTTATTGCTGCTAAGCACATTTGTATGTTGCATCGTTTTCCTTACCGTGTATTAAGTAAGCCTAAAATAAATTTGTGTTGATTGAAATACAAGCTACTTGACAAAATAAGCGTTTTTGCTAGTATTGTTCCGAAAAAAATGTCAGATGCATGGCAATTTGGTTTTATAATGTAAATACGAGTCAATTTTTATTGTAACTGTAAGCTATACTATAACCACAAGTTCCGCGTTTTCATTTGTGCATAGCTATGTGACGAAAAACATTTTAAAATTATGTATATTTCTTCGCGTTTGTTATTTTTCGTAGTGTTTGTCGACGACATTTTGCGTACGCCGATACTCACGGTAGAAGCGTTGATGGCGGACGATGATACATGGTTCGTAAGATCTGTTGTCGAAGGGAAATCACGTGATACTTCGTAGTGTTTTACGTAGTTTATTTTTCCTTGAAGTAATGGTCATCCAAATCCACATTTCAAGGTGATCGTTAACCGATAAGCGCTCCGCTAAGAATTATTAGCTTATATTCTAAATAATAAACCAATAACTTTTTGGCTGAATGGATACTATAATTTAATAGCTATGGAATGCGTAGACCTTGCCCGTTTTTACGCGCGAAAGCAGCTACTGCTTTCAGTGCGTCTTGGCCATCGCAATTGTCTGTCCGTCTGTCCGTCCGTCCGTCCGTCACACGGGTGAACCAGTCAAAAACGGTGCAAGCTAGGATCTTCACCGTCGGCTGCGTGGAAGACTCTAGTTTCAGGAACCGTAAAGCTTTTCCATAAATTCGAAGGGGTCACCCCGAATGAGAGCGCTAAATGAGAGGGGGTGGAAAAATTTGCGATTTTTAGCCAATAAGTCGCTGTGTCTCAATAACGGTGCGAGATAGGGCCGAGGTTACTATTAATCACTAATATGAAGTGGCACACTGGCTGTCAATTGCCACCGAATTCAATGACCTTGGATGACCTTGAACGTTAAAATAGAAGGTTTTGAGATAAACAGGCACAAGCAGCGTTTGAAATTTTCAGCACTGAACGTAGATTTCGACGGTCCAAATTTCGATTTTCTAGGTTCAAGATAACCTGCGCAAGAGGGCATTAAAGAGCGGTACCTCCGTAAAAATCGTTATTTTATCGTTGTTGGCTAGTCTTTCGAGAAAACGGTTGCAGATAGGCATGGGCATGTTGCATATCACAACAAGCACTATAGTGACGAGCTTTACAGTCCTATCAACATCGATGACTTTGAAAGACCCTGAACGTCCCAAATATGGGGTTTTCATTGATTATATATACAAAAAAATTGCAAGCAATTCATTTAATGTTGTAAGCGCTGATGTAAAACGGCAAAAATCAAAAAGTATAAGCCCGAACTAATGTATTGACTTAGACATTTAATCTGTTCTCAGTAGCCAGATATAAATATCTAAGCTAATGCAAAATGTTCGTGCTTATATTTTTTTTATTTTTGCCGTTTTACATCAGCGCTTATACAACATTAAATGAATTGCTTACAGTTTTTTTTATATATAATATTTGCGGTTTCATTATAGTTTGAAAGGTCACTGAACAGTTACTATGTACACAACAACTACTACTACTACTACTTCCAGCGTCTTGGATTTTGTTATTTGTTTAATGTAATGGCAAGCCTGTATGTGGGACCGCAAATTTAGTCTACATACCAAATTTTATGCAGATGGGTGAAAAAGCAGTTATAAGTGATGAACGACATTCAAAATGGTGACCACCGCCATCTTGAATTTACTACTTTTTTCGATTCTGGTCACATGATTCATTTCCAGTAGCAACTAACCACATTCCTGCAAAATTTTATGAACCTTTTTCAGTCGGCAGCTGATTTGTTATGCTCTGTGTTAAAATACAAAATGGTGGCCGTCGCCATGTTAAAATTTCATTAATTTATGTCAATCGGCGGCTGAATTATTGCTGCTTGTGCAAAAACCTAAGATGGCGGCCGCCGCCATCTTAGATTTTATTTTTGTCCAATATTTTGGCATGCATGTATGTAGGACCTCAAACGTAATGCGACTGCCAAATTTCGTGCAAATATGTGCAACAGTGAATGAGTTATGAGCGATAAATGAGAGTCAAAATGGCGGCGCCGCCATCTTGAATGTATTATTTTTGTTCATTTTGGTCAAATGTCTCATTTCCAGTAGCAGCCCTCTATATTGCTGCAACATTTCATTCCCCTACGTCAATCGGCGTCTAAGTTATTGCTGTTTGTGCAAAAATCCAAGATGGCGGCCGCCGCCATCTTGGATTTTCTTTTTGTTTAATATTTTGGCATGCGTGTATGTAGGACCTCCATCGTAATACAGATGCTAAATTTCGTGCAAATATGTGCAAATATGTGCAAATATGTAAACGAGTTATAAGCAGTAGATGAAATTCAAAATGGCGGCCGCCGCCATCTTGAATTTATTATTTTTGTCTATTTTGGTCAAATGATCTATTTCCGGTGTCAACCGTCTACATTACTGCAAAATTTCATTCATCTACGTTAATGGGCGACTGAGTTATTGCTGTTTGTGCAAAAATCTAAGATGGCGGCCGCCGCCATCTTGAAGTATAGTTTTGTAATGCTGGACCACCCACAAAGTCCATTTGTGCACCTGAAATTTCCCTTTAAATTTCGTGTTGATCGAGTGCGTACTTTTTGAAATATCGCAATTCGAAAATTTCGCAAATTTAACTTAAAATGCCTACTCAGGCCCCCGAAAGTCATGTTTTTGGGGAGTTTTGATCCCCCCAAACATTATTCTTTATCATCGAGACCCCAAAAGGCCCTACCTTACGCGGAAACGCGCGTTTTGAGCCATAAACGGTCGTGATCGGTCTTCTGGTGTGACCTGTAGGCGTGAACAATAATACAAAAAAGGATAGAACACAAAAAGTAACGGAAAATGCTTTCCTTACGCAGACCCCCTTACCGTCTTCCACATCAACCAAATTTTGCGTATGGGGTCGTATTCCAAATATCTTTCTTGGTTTTGAGTTTCATTAAAATCGGTTGAAAAATGTGGGAGCTGTGGGGGTCGAAATTTTGGCCTTTCCATTGACTTGGCACATTGCTTATTCAACAGCTTGTTGCTATCGCACAAGCCGTGATTTTTGCGAGGTTAGGCTGCAGCGCAAACTCCAAGAATGAACTGTGACGAAATGGCTGGAGATAGACTGACAGTTTGCGAACTGAAAGTGCCATAGGCTCTCGCGCGTCTCGTGACCATTAGCTCAAATTTCATGTATACTTTGACCTCTTGCCTGCCCAATGTCCCCGCTCACTTTTTTTCTGGATTTTTTACTGACTTCGCTACTGCACAAAACGTTTAATAGTTACATCCGATTCGCGAAGGTAGCATGAAGTGAGCAAAAACAGAATTGTAGTTGGTTTGAAATACTGTTACCACAGTGTTAGAATATCAGCACTGCATCATGTGGAAAGCGAAATATAGCGCGACGTTTGTAGTGGAGTTATTTGTTTTTGTACACAATAGCAACGACAATGAAAATAATAAAACAACAGACTTAGGCCTTTAAAAATTTCCTGTGCTTTGGTTGCCGTCTGTCCTTAGAAAAAAAACCTACGTCTTGAATGATTTTTATTGCACCTTCGAAAATATCAGTACAGTTTTTAGTATGTTTTCGAAATTTTACTAAAAATATTGTTTGCCTCTAGCCTGAAATGTTGCAGTATCTTTGCTTAAGTTTTTAGAAGTATTTTAGTGTGACAGTTTGTTTTTGTGAATTGTTGGGTAATATTACATGACACTTTTGATATGAAAATAAATAATAAAAATTTCGTCCCCAGTCCATATTTTTGCCGGATGCATCCGGAAGAACAGGAACTTTTACGCCTTACTATACTTTGACGCGGTGTGTCTGACGTTACAGGGAGAAAATGTTTGAAGAATTCAATCCTTCCGCTTTGACTCCTTCAGTGCGTTTTAAGTGGACGACTGGTATCAAGTTTATTATTTTGTGAATTAAACGTATACAACTAGATTGAAACAGTGTGTTTGCGCAATAGTTTAAACTTTTAACGATGACTCCGCCCTTAAAGTTTGGTACACGAAGTGCAGTCACTCATCAAATTTAAATAATTTAATTTTAAGCACATTCGGCTATTCGACATGAGTATACTGGTCATTGAGAGCAACAGTAGAGCACTCGTAATAGTGATGTACGTAAGCCTACCGTGTCTTGGTAGTTCCAGTAAGCAAATAAATTATTTAAAATTTAAACACATGCAAAATCAACTACGACAGAATAACTTCGCACTGTATTTAAAACACAAAAACGATTTTGATAAATAAAACTACCAAATAACAAGTGTGTCATGCATTTGAGTCAACTGAAATAAAATCGTTAAAGCGACCTGCTTTGCAGAAATTTGCGAATTTTCTGCAATTTAATTGCGCGGACTATAAAAAACGTTCATCACAAAGTCTACTTATCTTGATTTGTTGTAGATTTGTTGTGCAAGTTTTAACTGATTAATACTAACGTTGACCCTGTCTCGCGCCGTTTATGAGATACTGCAACTTATTGGCTCAAAATCGTCAACTTTTCGTACCACTTCTCATTTAGCGCCTTAGATCGGGGTGACCTCATTGGAATTTCTTTAAAAAGGCATTACGGATCCTAAAGCTAGAGTCTTTCGCAGAGCTAACAGTAAAGATTTCGTGATCATAGCTTGCACTGTTTTGATACAATCGCAGAGTGTGACGGACGGACGGACAGACGGACAGACAGACGCTTCGACGATAGCTAAGACGCACGAAGCATTACATGCTATCGCGCGTAAAAAGAAATCCACAGCACGTTGACATGCTGCGACGACACCATGGATACTGTTAAAGCTAGAGGTAAATGTGAAGGTAAAGTCTGGTATTTGATATAACGCTTTAGACATGAGACGGGCTCATGGCCAGAAGCGCTTTTACAATCTCGAAAGTGGCAGCTGATTGGGATGAGCTACTGATACCGCAGCGCACTATGTGGCCATCCACTTTCTGTGTCAGCAAACAATTGGACCCGCGGTTTGCAGCAAGCGGACATACCACCGCCCCAATCAGCCACACTAAGGCTTCACTCTGTAGCCCGAAAGCTACTACGCATTTCTCATCCCACAGAGGATAGTAGGCTGAGTTGACCTGAGCAGTTGTTCGTATTATCATGCGTGTATACACACAGGTAGTGCATGTACGGCGTTACCTACGACGACAGACGCGAGTGGTGTCAACGGCAGCTATTACGACGGTCCGGCTATCTTCTACTGTCCGATGCCGTTCCAACCGGACTCGTTCTCCGTCTGCTGTCTAAATGCCGACCACCAGACGCGCTGTTGTCAGAGCCAGAAGAACTTCGTCCCACCAACTGACCAACTTTCGTATGTTTCCGTTTAGGTCCTGCTGTCTACACTACATGATTGTGCACACTGCGCTGCTGTGATTTTTACGCGCGAAAGCAGCTATGCTTTCAGCGCGTCTTAGCCATCGCAATTCTGTCTGTCCGTCCGTCTGTCCGTCCGTCTGTCTGTCTGTCACACGGGTGGATCAGGCAAAAACGGTCCAAGCTAGGATCTCCAAATCTTCACCATCAGCTGCCTGGAAGACTCTAGTTTCAGGA
>Ga0209367_1004330_pt1 | contig 19553 bp, 15 predicted proteins | sample WorMetLIZISLAND2_FD_187412 | JGI IMG/M metagenome (GOLD analysis project Ga0209367, IMG submission 187412) | Marine gutless worms symbiont microbial communities from Max Planck institute for Marine Microbiology, Germany - Olavius geniculatus... ...
GTCATATGCCTGATTTGTATGTACTGTGATGCCAATAAGTGCTCATGGCCTTGGCATTGTACTTGGTTTCCAAGTTTCAAATAAATAAATAATCAGAGAAACATTTTGGTTAATGGACCACACTGCATTTGCTGCCCAAGACGTTATTTTTATACATGTAAAAAAACTTACTAGTTTAAAACTGTGCGTAAGGACGATGTGATGATATCAGTCCTCTAAAACAGCAAAAATCATTTGGGTAACCTTAGATGGGGCTATGCATATGGCCTCCTTACAAGCTGACTTTAGTTAGTAATCAGCAGTAAAACTGTTTTAGAAGTACAATTTACAGGGAAATAACTAAAATCGTAAATTCTTAAGGGATCCGTAGACCCATCCAGCCCCCTCCTAAATGACGCCCCTGCATCACGTCTATATAAGCCACTGTGTACACTTTGGCATAAATTCTGATAATTTGGAAACAAGTTGTTACACAAACTTATAATTCTGCTGAATAAATCACATTTTGTTTTATTGTGTGCTTAATTAAGTTGTTAAAACTTTTGCGGAGACAACAACTCAGCATTTTGCAACAATTTGGAGTATCTGTGGTTTACACGGTAGTGGGTTGACATAAATTAGGTGAGGTGAACAATGAGTATACTTTACATATTTTTATTGTCTTGGCTATCAGTGTGCCGAAAATTATCAAATTTGGTGGAGATTTGACGAAGTTCTGACAAAAACAAGCTGGTCAATTTTTTGGCACACCCTATAAATTTGCTCCCAATATTTGTGCATTGTATGGCTCCATTGCGGCGAAGGACAGTGCTGCAAAAGTAGGTTTACTCTACATCCGTCTTGGCCGCAGTTGGCCAGCGCTGCTTTAATCTTATTTGTTCTTGTTTCTTGTGGACAGGTGCGATGGTCAATTACTACTAATATCAGTTCATCACTCCAATCTACGTTATCGACCACCACCACCACCGACAACACTGCTACTATACTACTACTATTACTACTACTACCACCTCTACTACTACTACTACTACCACTACTGTGTTTACGACTACAACAACTGCGGCTGCTGCTGCCAGCGCTGGTGATGATGATAATGATTTGGCGACGGTGCAATACTGAACTAATGCGATCGGCAAGATGAATTTATCCGCTCCTACGACTATCACCCTGCGTAGGCCCAGCGCTGACGCCGATCTAATTATCAGTCGCCATGACGACGATATCAACAGCAGCAGCAGCAACAACAACGTCACCCAGAGACAAATTAGCTACAGTGAGCCCGGGTCGGCAGAGGAGTCGTCTGCCGAAGGCTCTCACAGCAGTCTGCTCGACTGCGGAGGACTGGAGGTACGCAAGAGAAGAAAGAAGAAGAAGGCGAACAGAAGCGAGGAGGAAAGTTGGAAAAGTGGAATGCGGCGCGCTAGTGACTGCCTGCGTGACGTCATCAAACGATGCCAGCAACAACTACTATGCAACGACAACAAATCCAAGGTATGAGCTATGCACAAGCACGGAATTGCAACTTGGGGTTTAATTCCCCAACCAGGACGTTTTTTTCTAAACGAAGATTGTACCCAAAGTCCCCAACACTACACTAAACCATGGCGCGCAGTTACTTTTGAAGTCCTGTTACCTTTATCTTTGACGCTCTAAAATGAAAATCAGTGCAATGCCTTTTCCTGCAGTTCGGTAATTCTAGTGTTGGGAAAATTCATACAAAAAATGAATTAAATCAAACTATCAAATCATGCAGACCAAATGAGTTTAAACTCAAACTCAACTCATCTACTTTGCAACGAGTTAAGTCAAACTCAGCAGAAAAATGAATTAACTCATGAACTCGTTTGTTTTTTTCGGTTACCAATCAGTCAAATAGTCAATCAATCAAAAAGGTTATTAAGGCTTCCTAAAATTCTACAAACCGGTCAGTCAGCAGACAATCACTGTTCAGTGTTCCACAAAAATATTTCTTACTCAGTTAATCAACTGCTTAGTCATTCAACCAAGTTCACTCAAAAAATCTGAAACTTATTCTGTTTTCAATCAGTGTTTATTCCCCATGATTCTTTAGGCCTATGTTCGCTTTTAGCAACAGCAATTAGGCCAATCAAAACTTGCATATCTGATAGTTTGTTGCTTTTTAGCCGACCATGGTCAAGTTTATGATATGGTTTTCATCTGTGATCTGTTCGTCCGTTGTCGTCCGTCCGTCGTTTGTACCGGTACTCTGTAGAGGATGTAGGCTGTATTGTGGCGAAGCGTTAAATCGTAGAGAAACAATTCTATGCAGATAATTAGCCATGTGCCTTAAACCTAGACATGCAAAATTTCAGCGATGTAAAATATTGTAATGCAAAAGAAACATTTTCAAATTTGTGGTTGAATGAACGGGCAGTAGGAAAAATGTGCGTTTTTCAACGGAAAACTGTCCGTATCTCGGAAGCGGTGAGAGATACGGCAAAAGTTACTATTAATCACTAAAGGGAGTGGCATACGCCCTCTCAGATAAAATAAAAATTATTGATCTTGGATGACCTTGAAGGTTAGAGACAACCAGTGCGGTGGGATATACTAGCAACAGCTGGGCTTCTTGTAATATAGCTGCCTATAGGGGGCCTACTACACGGTCTTTCTACTGCAGCGGCTAATAGCACTGTTGTATAAAACTACAGCATATATAACTACTCGTTACATATGTGATAAAAATGCATGAAAACCGACTTCACTGCGGATATTCGTGCAGCATTGCTAGCGACCGATCTGGATCTGCCATTATAAAAACACTTCTATATTGGCAACAATAACCGGAAATAGCCGGTTCAGTCAGCTAGACTTACTCTTTGGTTTTGATTGGATAAATTGTTAAATTGTTGCGCATCTGTAATTTTAATTTTTTAACTATAAAGTGCCAATTTCTAGCGAGTTCATTTTAGAAGCCAAACAAACTCACAACTCACGCAAATAATGAATTAAATCAAACTCATAACTCACAGTTGTTGGCGTGGGTTAACTCAAACTCACAACTCATAATAACTGAGTTAACTCGTGAGTTGATACTCATTTGAGTTAACTCATGCCCAACACTGGGTAATTCTATGTTTTATACCGAATGCTGGTTTTTATACGCCGTTCTGTTTCTGGAGGCCATATGGAAGACAAACAGCCAAAACAGAGTGTCGGTTGTGCAAAACACGCATTTCTGTACCCATAATTGTGACACAAAAGCGAAACAAAAAGAAAGCACAGAATATTTGACCGGCAGCCGGTCACTATGTTCATTATTGTCACATAAATCTTTTAAAAACGCTAACCTTAACCCAAACCTAAACCCTAACCCCAACCCTAATCTTAACGTTTACCTTAACCTTAACCCTAACGCTAATCCTAAGCCCTAAACCCTACACCGCAATAATCACGCGAATTCTACTTAGTAGCATGTACACTTCGTTCAGTGTCATTCGCTACGTCGGGACTGCGATTCTTCATTTTGGCTGCCGGTCAAATAGTCACCACGAAAAAGAAAAAGCACAAAAAGTGAAACGAAATCGTGTTGTTATTGTTTTTATCTGTGCTGCACATGTGCGGATGGCGTAATGTGGTGCATATCACAATCTCGTAATAATACACAACAGTACTGCAAACGGATCACAGAAAAACCGTCACTAAAAAATCTCCGTTATCGACTGTTTCGAGGTTATCGTTGACTGATATTTCTTTCACATATCGTGCAGCTGCCATTCGTAGAAGGAACAATACTTTGCCAGCTGAGCTAACATTCCTAATATGCACCTGTGAATCTGGCTCTCGGACGCACTCGTCTGGAAATCATTTCTCTCTCTCATTCAGTACGACGTGTATTTTATCCCGCTCGATTGACTTTTATTACGCCACCTCTGTAGATTTATTTGCACATTTGCACATCTCCAATCCCTATTATTCATGCATGTAATACAAGTTTTCAAAAACACGTTAAAAACACGTTAAAAACACGTTTTTGCTTTAAAAAAATAAAATAACGTTTGTAAACAGTGAATAAAGAAGTGGCCGTTTTACATGAAGTACATGACTAGCTCCATTATTTCAGAATCGTTTCTTCGTATTCACTCAATGTTTGACATAGTAGACATAAATGCAGAATGCCAAAATTTCTCAATATTTTATCAGTGTCACTTTACGGTTTGTACATAAATATTCCAAATTATTCACTGAGTGATAAAATGTTGTTACTTTGTTTGTTACATCAGAGTGCAGTGACGTTGCTGACTCTCTGCGACTCAGCTCAAAAGGATCGATGTCAAGGTGAAGGTCAAGGTCACTTTCGCAAGGTCAACATTGAGATGTATTCACCCCTACCTAACGGCAACAAACGCCGCCGTAGCAAAACCAGGTCGTTCAATAATCTTGACCTGGTTTCAAGGTCAACCGGTGCGCTGCCGCGACGCAACCTGTCGACGTCGATGACTTTGCTTGACGTTCGCGAGGGAATGTTCTCGGCGGAAATACCGCTCAACACGCTCAGCGCCACTGCTGACGTCACGGTTAAGGTTATTGACTCGAGTCTGGAGCTTTACGTCAATGACGATACGGCGCCTGCGATGCTACGTGACGTCAGAGGTCAGAGGTCAAACGAGGGTGACTACCGCGGCACAATTGACCTGCCCAACTACGTGGACTCAGAGGCAGGATGTGGACTCCGTGGAACTACGTGGACTCGGGCCAGGTACAGTTCGACGTGGTCGGTCAGACGCTGTGCGTCAAGGCGACGATGAAAAACAATCCGCAGCACCTCATCTCACCGCCGCTGTCAGTAAGTAACGCCTGGAGATGTCACAGTGTCAGTAAGTAACGTGAGAAGCTCGTCGACGCTCGATCTGTCTTGCCTCCAACGTCGCTCTTCCAGGTCGGCAACGAGGCGCCGCAAGTCGGCGAATGACGTCAGCGTGACGTCATCGTCAGTGCGTGATAAAATATCACTGCATACGTCATAGTCACACATACAGACGGACAGACACACAGGGGTGGAGACAGAGAAAAGCGCAGAGAGACGTCATGTTTATTCTGAACACGACACGAAGTGTGATTGCGAGCTACTTGCAGTCGGTGGTTATTCGCTCGTGTGCTGGGTCTGTTGTTTTCAGACGTGGTCAATCTGCACGTTCCTGCTGGGTCGTGGTTGCGTGTAAAATGAAACATTCCAGAAACAGTTCCTTGCCATGCGCTGCCCGTTATTGCAACAAATTTTACCGTGGCGTAGTCTGTAACCACGACCTTAACAGCGTTCTGTTTTGAGGATTTCATACCATCTTTAACTCTTTTTTTCAATATAACAGCATGGTAGACGAGATTAGTTTTACTCTGGTATGTTCACTTTAAAACCAAAACGACCGCAGTCAAATCAAGTCGCGACAATTTACAAAATAATATAGCACAATCGTCTGAGACTGCAGCCAGAATGTCGTAGTCTCTTCATCTTCACGTGTTGACGGCAATACTCCTTGCTGTGTATTTGACGTCTCACAGTCACAGAAGCGATACTCTCAAACTGATTTAAACAAAACTTACCACAGTTGATTTTTTCGCGAGATGACTTTATTATGTATGTGCGTGTGTGCATATTCTTATTTGCCAATCAAGCAGAAAGGAGAAAAGCACACACACAAAAATAAAAGCAAATGCAATATGCCAAACTTTATGCAAATCTGCCCACAGAGGGCTTCTAGGTGAATTGGTGTAATGTCCATGTGTAGTGTATGCAGAATAAACTGAACCACGCTTTTGTTATTTTCTTTTCTATGTGTACTTGTGAATTGAGTTAAATAAATACGTCGTATGTTATGTATGTTATGTTATGTAATCTAATAACGACGTATGCTAAAATAATTTGTCTCACTACTGAGACTAGAAACGCAAACAAGTCTGTTCGCTAACGTTTCAGAACGCACCGACGCTGGACGTCGCTTTGCGATGACTGTGAATATATTATGTCAGCGGTCACCTTACCGGAAACGTGTCGCTACACTACATTGTAAAATATAAATGTCGAAAAATTACCGTGCACCGAAGGCTTGTGTGCTCGCAAAAGATAGGCATAAACTTCATGTGCAACGGTGCTAATTGTGATATAGACAGTAATGGTTTCGACTGTATAAAGTGTTCGTTTAATATTACATTTGTTCACATAGGCCTAAATAGCAAAACAAATTGCTGTCCGAATGACGGATTACTTGGCTAGTTTCAGCACAGCGACGCGTTTCGGGTGTCGGTAGGCCTATCGTTAACGGTTACTTTATTGCAGAATAATTTTTTTTGGAAATTGTGACGGCGAAAATTTTGTAAGTCCGTCTGCAGTATTTGAGAAAACTGTGAAAAAAACTCGTTATTTGACTTTTTTTACTTACGGTGTAACAGTCGTGAGTATGATTGTCTGTCTTGCACCCAGCGCATCGCAGACTGTCTGCCGCTACGCCCGTATCGTCTGATTTACTCAAAGCTATCGTCCGCACTGGCGACAATTATTATTTTACCGATATATAAGACACATCGTCGTGGCGGGCTGGGTAACAATAGTCGCAAATTACACATACATCAGCCGGTGCCCACCGGCAGTAATCTCTATGAACAGGGACAAACAGACAAACAGACAAACAGACACTGAGACATGCAGGCACAGAGCTAGAAAGAAAGAGAGTGAAGGCTGCGACGTGACAGCTAGGCAAACAATCATCGTGCTTTGTAGAGACATCGTTGGTCGTACGTGCTTGCGTGAGATTATTCTGTCTGCTACAGAGCGGCATCGTCATGATCTGCTTGATCTACTGTTACGTAAGACTCGCGCTTGTTGCTGTTGGTGCTGCCGTTGCCTAGCTACCAGGCAACGTTGCTATGGCGATCAGGCAAGGTGCCCACTGCGTTCATCACACGATCACAATGTCGTAACGTCTGCAGCTATAGAGTCGTCAATTTCACACAATGACAGCTTTTATCGCCAGTTTATAGTATACTAGTCACGCCAGGCGCCGTCGCATCGTCACGACGTTGGCCCAGAAACTTGTTTCCAAAACTCCAGATAATATTTTACTGTTGTTATTTAACATATTTGTTTTACTGTCATAGTTTATATAATCCAGTTCGTTTTTCTCTGGGCCCGTTTATTCAGGCTCGTTCGTTTTTTTCTTTAAAAGTCTATAAGTAATATTATGATTTATTTTTATTTCACAGTATGATTTACATGACATTACAATAGCCTTCTTTTTTGAGTTGATGTGCCGTTAGGCTTAAACTTTATTACTTTAATTTGTGGTGGACTAAGCCTACAGTAAGTTGATAAGTAAGTGCAGGGGCCTATGATTTGGATTTGTCGAGGGACAGTTCACTAGTCCGAAAGAACACTAGTCTGAACAGCGCGAGGGTTAGGAATAGGGATAGGGTTAGTGATATAGGCCTAGTTAGAAACAGGAACAAAATGCATCCGTGGCTTTAGCAGACCTTGCATACTGTTTCTTAAGGCGCGTACAGAGCGACGTAACTAAATTGAACTAAACCGAACTGTATTGGCCAATGGGCGAGCATTAGTCCTAGTTCACTTTCGTTCAGTTCAGTTACGTCACTCTGCACGCGCCTTTATAGGGTGTTTACACGATCCAGCAAACGTCCAGCAAACTTCCAGCAAATGTATTCAAAATACACGCGAATTGCTTGACGTTTGCTGGACGATTGCTGGATCGTGTAAACACCACATTAACTATAGCGGCCCCTGGCTATGGCGGACCGAGTTTTAGTTAATTTCGGACTAGTGCCTCTTCACCGATTTGTTGTGTTGTCGAGTTCGAGCTTTTTTAGACGTGTTGCGTACGTATTACGTCATGTAGGCCTGCGTGTGGATTTGCGGTAAGCACTCGAATGTTGCGGATCTGTTCCACAGCTTTTTGTACAACAAATGTACGACAAATGGAAGTAGTGGAGTGCAGGCCTTAGGAAGTTGCTCAGTCTGTCACGATGCTCCATTGAGTCTGGAATGCTAAAGTCAGACGGCAAAAAAACACTCAACGCGACGCCACTTTTTACTGGGACGCGCGCGCCGTGTAAAACCGGTTTCCTGGTCAATGCCTGCGTCTAATCTAGGTTCTAATTTAAGGCCACCAGATTTGCCGTGCCCGGAAATTATCTCTTCTGGTTTTCCATTCGATTTTCCAGTGCCGCTGTTACGCCGCCGACACAGCGTTGCTAGGGTAGGCCTCTATATACGGCGGGTAATTAGACGCAATCAAGTCAGGCTCGCCGACACGCAAAACACTCTACGCCAAATAATGAGGACGACGTTTAGAAAACCTACGCACACGCACGCGACGACTAGGAATGAGACTTTCGTTTAATTTACTAAACGCTTAAAAATGATCATTTTGCGAGAAAATGGTCAAATCACACAGCTGGATTTGAACCCGTTAAAATGGAGAACGATAATATGGAGGACCGATTTTCATGAGGTGGACTATACTTTCGATGTGCAGACAGTGAAGATTTCATGATATTAGCTTGCATCGTCTTGACAATATCGAAGCGCATAGGCGGATTCAGGAGTGTAAGTTGGGGAGGGGCCAAAGTCGAACGCCGAAGGCGCGAGCCGAGTCAAGGCGCCAAAGGCGCCAAGGGGGTAGAGTGTAGGGAGGGGGTGTCCCCCTCCCCACAAGGGAAGAGGTCTGGGAAGGAGGCAGTGCCTCCTCCCAGAAATTTTTTTAGATATTAAGGTTATAATGGCGTATTTTCGTGGACTCTGTGCTAAATTTCGTTTGGTCCTCCATTTTTCGGTTTCCCATTTCCAGTCAACCCGCTTGAGCAACGCTCGACAGTCTTGCTCCTTATTGGTCTGCTCGTTAAAAATATTGTCGCTTTCAAAGCAGTGGCTTAGGTGCACCCCTGCTGCCCCTTAAATTCTATAGGCTGTCAGAAAATTTTCTTTTAATTGTACAAAATTTAGGACTGTAAGTCCATTTCCACATCACCCCAGCCAACTTGTACACCTGCCAAAAATTATTAAAATGTGATGTACCTCATTATTCTGCATGAGAGATAAAATCGACAATGCCAAGATCCATATTGAGACACTTTTAGAGACACGGCGTAATTGGCCAACGTTAAAGTTCGATCATACAGATGTTCAGAATTCGTAGGCCTATTATCAGTGGCTTAATAACATGAATTTCATCAAGCGGATGTTTATTACAAATAGGTCAAACATCAACGCGTCGAAGTGGTGGAGATTCGTGTGGTAACTTTGGATGGCGTCTCGAGCGGCTAGGGACCCAGAGTAAATCTGAGCAGGCAATCAACGTTAATGGAATCGTTAATAGATCTGACTACTGGAGCTAATACAGGTAAGGAGACGTTGCCGTGTTACTCTGCAGTGATAGGCCTACCGTGTGCAATGAAGATGGTGTTGCGGTGTTACAACACGTAATTCAGCGTGGTCAATTAGGCCACCACAATAGACCGCGGAAGTGTAGGGCACACAATGGCAAGCGCGAGCCTATAAGTGGAGTCCAGTGTATGGGGTTCAGGGGCAGAGCCCCGGTCTGTTCAGGGAGTCAGCGCCCATTAAGCTGAAATACTTCGTTTTTGGACTTTCAATGGAAGTGGCAAATTTGCCAACTTTTCTGAAATTTGGAAACTCGCCAAAGGGCCCATCGCACCGTGCCCTCCTAATTTCACACGTCAATGAGCCATGCATATTATTTTTGGGTCTAGTCTAGTCTGAGGGAAGACCCGTGCTGGCCTACCAGTGTGTCCATGGACTTGCGCCAGTTTACCTGGCTGACGCTTTACAGCCGGTCGCTGGACTTCCTGACCAACAACACACATGCGCTCGTCATCGACCTCAGCATTGGGCCTCTCAATTGGATGCTAAATTGCATCTCAAGACAGTCATCACGCAGAAACACAGATGTACATTGACACGTCTGTCCACGATCGGCGACCGAGCGTTCCCTGTCGCTGCAGCAAGAACTTGGAACAGTCTGCCATCGAAAGTGACGTCATCAGTGTCTCCGATCATTTAAGACTAAACCTAATGGGACCAGTTTTCCGCTTCATTTCCATATTTTAAAGTGACTGAAAGTCTGAAATTATTCGCATTTTCACTGACAATTTTGCTGTAAGCTTAATATAATGCGAAGAATCCTGAGTAAAAATTTGTGTTTGCATATGAAAAGTGAGGGGCACACATTTTGTGCACTGTCACTCGAAAAAAGAGGGGGCACGTACTCCTTTCCCCGTGGTTCCGGCGTAAAATGTCTGAATTAATCATGTGCTAACAACAAGATCGAATTAGACGCTGTGACATTTTGATGCCGGTGCGCGGAATATCCGACATATTATGTTCTATGGTCCAATAAAAAGTAATTACGCTCGTATTTTTGCCATAACTGCATAATCTCCCCTGTCGTAAATTTTCAGCTGTCTGGCGGAAAACTGCAGCTTTCTGTCCCCACACTTTCTTCAACCCACGGCGCTGCAGCTGCTGAGCTTAATTACGTCGCATAACCCTTTGGGGCTTATAAGGGCCCAGCCTATTTACGATGACTATACGAAATTAAAAATAGTGTTTGTGCTTTGTAGGCCGGGTTAATTTTGGTTTGGTTTTACGCAGCGACTATTTGACCGGCAACCGGCCAAATAGCCTGTAGGTTATTTGACCGGTCAAAACGAAAAATCGCAGTCGCCACCTAGCGAATGACATTATAGATAGCGTACGCGCTAATGACTAGAATTTGGGTAAATATTATGGTGTAGTGTTTAGGGCTTAGGATTAGAGTTAGGGTTAGGGTTTAAGTTCGGGTTAGTGTTTTTCAAAGATGTATAGGAACAATAGTGAACACCATTAATAATCTAGAGTACGGGTAGTATATTAGAGGTTGCTGCAGGCTATGGCAAAAACTTGCCAAGCGGTAGGCCCTATCCTGTGATAGTGCTAGCTTGAGGAGCTGATTGGCGAACTGTCGACCCGTGAGGCTTCGGCCGAGGTCGGGCAGTTGCTCCGATACCTATGACCACCAATTTGGTGGTCGTACGTAGCGGCTAAGGTGTTCAAGGCGGTGACCGGTCAAATATCCGGCCCTCACAGGGCACCGGTCACGGTCAAATAGCTTATAAGCACGGTCAAATAGCTTATAGGCTATTTGACCGGTTGCCGGTCAAATATCCTGTGCCTTGGTTTTATTGTTTTATTAGCCTACAGAAAATCTCCAAAATGTGACAAATTTTCAAATTTCTTTCAGTGGCAGACTCACAAGAAAAAGTTGCGATAAAACTATCATTAAAATTCCTGCCACCGCCAAAACACGTCGCTACACTACCTTGCGAAAAATGTTCGAAAATTGCACCAATCGAAGCACATCAATGGCAAACTAAGCGTGCACGAACTTAAGACAATCACGACAAAGGGCCGACTTTTGAGCTTATAGCTTAGCGGTCAGCCCAAAAATGTGGCGATGGTAGACGAGCTGGTATAATGCAGTAATAGGCCCCTACCAGCTACGCATTCATTATTTAGTGCACCATGTAGCATAAGTTGGTGTCATGCGGATCATTTTTTTCTATGGCGATCTTAGTCTGACGAGTCTTAAGAGACGCCTGCTAAAGAAACTGTTTGAAGCAAACTGTTAACTGAAACATAGCTCTTTAGTGTTTAATGCTGAAACTCAACTTAGCTGTCTTACTGCAGTTGCTGTGTGCCAGTGCCATATGGTAGTCCATAACTGAGCAAGGTTCAGCGCACACAAAACATGCTAGTTTACAGCGATCGTGTTTCGCAAGGTACTGTAGCGACACGTTTTTGGTGTGGTTGTGGTGGAATCTTAAATAATAGTTTTATCGCTAATTTTCGCGAGGCTCTGATAGTGCAAAAATTTTGAAAATCCGTTGAGAATTGGCAAAAATTATCCATCAAGTTTGGCGAACCAGTTTTGTTGGGACACAGTGTGAGAATGTCTACTTGTCAAGTACAAATTATAGAGGCGTACTCGTAAAGTCATTAAAATAGTGCAGTAACGTGAAGCGGACATCTGTAACGTTTTTCTATTTAAACCGACAGCATCACTATAATAACGACAATCAGTCTGCCATCGGCGGCATTTAATGCGATATGCGTTTCTATAATCCGAAGAGAATGAATTATACAAATACGTCGTATAAAAAATCAGCTCTGTGAAAAAACTAGAACGACCTGCGAACAAAGTGATAAGACAACAACAGTCATAAGCACTCGGGGAACGCACAATCCCATTTTCATCAGTTTACGAAAATTGGGTAAACATTAATGGAGTCTACAGATTTTGACCCCCTAGTATGAGGACCCAAAACGACTGCGCAAAATTTCGCCAAACATCCGTTCATTTTTTTATTATCTTGCGGACAAATACGTACACAAAGACAATTAAGTTAGTGAAAACATAACATCCTTTGGTGAATGTAATAACAATAATAAAAATCCAAAGTAATTTGGTAATAGGCGAAATCAGCATCGCGGTTGGCAGTCCACGCAACTCCTCGTTTCTGTTCGCTAGGTGTCAGCAGCAATTTGCAATTGTATGTTTTGGCTGTGGAGCGGATTCGACCCCCCCAAATCTAGGCTACCCATGAAGTGTCATGGAACTTCCATCTTTTTGGTTTTCAGCAGCTTTTCGTTTTCAGGTTAGAAACCCACACAGAACAGACTGACAAGGCCAATAATGCGGCCTGTTAGTGCGATCGCATAAAAAACAGTAGCAGATAGCAGCTGTACAATAAATAAGTAATCCTCAACATACTGCAGCTACAGCATACACAGTTTCCTTTAATTGCCACAATTTCAGCACACCACGGATAAGACGGAGTTTGATAAATATTTTTTCCTGTTTACTGCACCTTCCCAGTTTCAATTCAGACTTTGCAGATCAGATCTTAATCGTTCAGTCAGTTTTCTCATATCACCTAAAGTTGGCATGTTTCAAATGTAACATTTCATTTAGTGCCAATCCCAATCTATGGATATTCCGGCAAAGTCTCGATATTTTCTTCCTATAACATGACATTACCACCGCTTTTCATGTCACCAACACTATAACTGGCTTGGCAACAGAAAGGACGTATGACGAAATACGATACGATGAATGATTCGCACAAGAAAAATGGCATTCAAGCTGCCAGCAAAATGTAGCACAAACACAAAAAAACTGAAATCGTTTTAAACGTAACTAAAATGAGAGAAATGTAAAAAGCACGGCTGTGTAAAAAATGAATCAAGAAACAGACAATTAAACTATAACAGGGACAGAAGCACAAAACACAAAAACTAGAAAAAGAAACAAATAATGAGAACTAAAACAAGAGAAAAATGAAACGGAAAAAACCTGTAGGAAAAAAATCCACTAACGGTAGACAGAGAAAGAGATGCAAAGTCAATCTGCAGAATATATAAAAAATCTTAACAAATTCCAAAAGTTAACCTTCAGGGATTTGGCTAAACATGGAATAACTGCATAAATTCGCCATTAAACGAAAACTAAAACTTTACTATTACTACTGTGTACTAATACCACCACTACTACTAAAGCCTAGTTTCCATCCAATGCAACGCACAAAATGCCCAGCTGATATTGATAATAGGATAACTGTCTGCAAGATAACAGGGAAGATTATTAGTACTGCCATTATCGTTAAATATGCACAATCATAATCGGCAGTTCTTACAATTTTAGGTTTAGGTAGTTATTTTGTGTCTTGCGATTCATAAAGGTTAAACTTTCTGTAAAGGTTAAAGTTTTTGTTTCGTTATTATGAGTATGTGCAATTTTGCCCCAAAAGGCCGGCTCGAAAATGACCTATACCGTGTCGGGCGGGACGTTAAACCCTACTCACTCACTCACTCACAACGCATAAAAAACATCGTGCTGCATAAAAACTGGGCTTTAGTTGAGAAAAATACATCAAATATATAACGATTACATCTGAAAATACTTTTGATGCCAATAATGAAAATGTCTCCAAGCATGAAAAAAGCTATCACATATAACAAAGATATAAAACAACTTGTAAATCTATGTACAAATTCCATTCAACGATTAAGCCTGTAAATTAATAATTAACTGATGCCACCACATCAGCTGCCATCATTAGCAACAAACTACATTGCGACCAATTACTACAAAGGCATCACACAGTTTGCCAATATTATAACTTTAGCAGCAGCAGAACATTTTGATGATTCTTGGCTCACAGACAACAAAGCTTTGAAAACATACATGCACGCAACCATTATGATGCAAACATTTTAATTAGATTGAAATAAATAAAAAGATTAGCAGACTCTTTTTATTATGACAGCCAATATTATTCAGTGACATGAAAAATAAAAACAATAGCTATTTGCCAGTTATCACCATCATCAGTGCAGTAGCCGATTATATATGATGTGATAAGATAGCAAACAGCGCTGAGCAGACAATATGCTATGACAAGTTACAAAAAGTGTTTCAAAAATTGTTACACAGCAGAAGTGCAAAAACATCGAACAGAGAACCCGGCCTTGTTGCAAGATAAAAATATAAGTATTACAGCTAGTAAGAATTATGTTTTTCAATAGTTAGCTTTACAAAAATTAACGACACTAATTAATAGTTAATTTTGATTAAAAGCCAACTGCAAGCACATTTTTAGCAAATTTTTTAGCTACTTTGACGGATGCACTTGAAGACAACTATTGAGAGCTTTTTTAACCCAGACTTGTAGACTGAGTAAAATATTGTCATTTTCTGGAAAAAAGTGGCAAATGAAATGATGTAAGGTCCTTCTCATAGTGACAATGAGTCTACTTTATAATATTTTACCGATATGACTTTAGTCAAAATTTTAACTATCAAAATTTAATTAACTGCTAACGTTTTTTATAACTAATCATATGACTAAGTGTTAGTTTCAGTTTCCGCAGCTTTACGTATTATATTTTTTAATGAAAAATAACGTAATTCAGGCAGAAATAGTGTTGCACACTGCAATGACTAAGGAGACAGTCGACATACAGTTTTCACATTAATTCCTCATTTCCCAATAAAACGAACGACGTTACACAGCCCATTAATTAAGTTGAATGTGAATCCAATATGTCAAATCCTTGTTTCATCGGCAGCCAATCACAGTCTTGCACCAGTCACTCGCAGCCAATCACAGCCATGTTAGCGTTCCATCAACAGTATGATCATCCAACTGATTCATCAGCTCGCTGGGAATTTCCTGAGAATTAATAACCATAATCATCATCATCATCATCAAACGAAATTCACCACCATGGGATGCGCACCTCAGTTTATCACAATTCTCATAAAACTTCATAAAAAACAGTACGTTTTTCTAAATATAGTAACAAAAATATGCATAAATTATATAATACAAAAGGCACTTACAATCTAACCTACTGATGAGTTAGCATAGATGCAAGACAACAATGCTTCATTTGTCTATGTCTAACGATATTTTTTGGCTTGATAGACTTTGAGACATTCTGTTTATGTTATATCGAATCTGATTGATATTCTGTCTTAAGATTACTTGTTTTTATTCATTTCCAGTGCACACTTTTTGCAAAAACAAACGAATTAACATGAACACCAACATCAGCACTTTCAGCATTTTATCCTTTTTGCAGTCTTTATCCGCATGAGGGTAGGAGGCTGAGTTAACCTGAGCACAGCAAAATGCTCAAGGTTGCTTGGAAATGACCTGCGGTAAGATTTGAACTGCAAGCCACACACAGAGACAAACAGACAAACAGACAGACAGACAGACACAGAGACAGACAGTGACATACACAGTCGGCTGGGTTCATCATCAGCGACTGTTGACCAGCCATGTTCATATCCACTGACATCATGTTGTAGCCAGCTCCCACTCCACCAATCAGCTTTGCCGTTGTCTGACCTACATACATATCATTGTCTACTACTCTGTGGGAGTCGGCGTCACGTATCATCTCTGACCTGACCCACATGCACTGGATGAGCAACATCTAGAAATACCTCCTGTTTGCTTTTGATTCTATTAGATGGGAGATTGGCAACTGTGTATCCAGACCGTACAAAGTACCACAATCAGTCTGCACTCCACAAATTTCCAAAACCTCACACTAAAAGTGCAGAATAGCAAAAACATCCTACCAACAGTCTTTTCTTATCTGGCAAAACGTCCTAATTACAAAATTTATTAACATGATACTAAATTATATACCACATTACGAAATAAAATATATCAAGCTAACGCATGTACTATTTGTCATCATCATTATCATTATATTCATCAAGAGGTACAGAAGAACAAAAGGAAAATAAATAGCAAGGAAAGTTTTTTTTTCATTTTTTCTCGAAATTTCATCAACAACGAATAGAATGATATGCCATTCGGCCATTGATTTCTGGACTAACTGTAAACTATACAGTCAGAAGTCGATGCAGTCTCAAGCAGTGCATGCCTCCATCATTTGGATCCTTGACCTTTGCCCTTTGACCCTACAGCCTAACCAATTTATCTGTCCAAGATGTATTAGTAACAAAAGATTATAGGAAATATATCAATGGATACTAGAGATATTGCTGAAATTGCATCTCAAGACAGTCATCACGCAGAAACACAGATGACTGACATAATAACACAATGCCTTTATGGTCCGCATTATCTGACAGTGGCACAAAACAACTCCTAGAAAAACAAAAAATGAACTGCAAGAATAATCTTGTGGCAGTCATAAAATCACAACAAGAAATATTATTAGACTGTGACCAATCTAATGTACTCCTCGTGTGCACTATTTTCTCCTGTACTCTTCCGAGTGCTTTTTCGTTCCTTTCAACTTGTATTAGAGACCCGGTGTCAATTTGAGACCGGACTGATATCATACTAATAGTGACTGGCATTGAAGTTGTTATTGGAAATTGTCTCCCCCCTGCTATAGGCTCGCGCTACTGCACTCGCCATCGAGCGGGGGCCCGTGCCCCCAAGATATTGCGGGCTAGTACCGCCACTGTCTATCTGGCGCAATTATGGAGATATGGCGCCTCAAAGATAATGGGGTCACGACCTTGACCTTTTGGGGTCTCGTGACGTCATCGGTCACGTGACCACTCGACTCCGGGAGGAAGACTTTCTATGGGTGGTCCATAGTGACCATGCGTCTATCTAGCACCGTTATGCAGATATGGCCATTTGAAGTTCTTCCAGGAAGGCTCTTCCAGGAACAGAGGTCGGTCGTCGGTCGGTCCTCAATATTACACTGATCTCATATACTCCTCTTCACCATGTTAAAAACGTAGCGCACGAGGAGTAAAAATAGATCCTTGATAAGACTGAAGAATTCTTTACTTCTGCCAGACAGGGCAAGCCTGTGTCGAATATTGTCCTGCCACCTGGCGAACACAACAGAGAACACTGACAGCACTGGCCGAGGTTTGTGCTTTCCAAGTGCCCTTCTAGTTATTATTGTTATTACTGTAATGCTGGACCTACCTGAGTCATTAACGATGTCCATCTTCTGCTCGTCCAAGAACTCCGAAGACCGTGGCAGACTGTACGTTATTCCACCCATTGCACCTAAATGACATGCCACATTAGTGCTTTTGTCATCCAGGAAATAGCAGAATGCATGACGCTCCCCCTCCCGACCCCGCATAATCCTTTAGTCAGAAACCTATAGCATGCAGCATTTACAGATCATGGATTGACAAACACAGTAAAATATAGAACAGTTTTATCTCTCTCTTGACACAGAGGAGATAATCCATCCTTTACCTGAGTCAGGTGCCAATTTAAGTCAGCATGTCCAGTGAGAAGGTCACCCACTAGAATCTGCAGATCCTATCTTTGAGGGCGTAAGGCGTTTTCTTCCAAGCATCTGCTTAGCCTGTTTGAATTCTGGCGTTCACAGTGGTTAACGTGCCCCAGAAATAAATCTGACAATGGGCAGACAAAATTATGTTTGGTTTGTATGCTACGTTAACTGGGTTCAACCGTTGCTGGGTCAAAGTGCCAAAAAAGGGAATAAACTCCCATGTAATGGACCTAGCTGTCTAGGCAAAATCTTTTCTTCTTCTTCTTCTTAGTAGCAGTAGTAGTAATAGTATACTAACTGAGTGCAGCACCGTCAGAGCTGTTCTGAGGTAGAACTGCTGCCACCGGTCGGGGTGTCACTAGCGTCGTCTGTCCCAGCGTGAGTGGCAGTGAATTGTTGTGGCTGTTATTACACTGAGTCATCATCACATCCACTGAACCACTGGTAGCCCCTCCTGCTGCTGCAGCTGCTGCTGATGACGATGATGATAATGATGAGGGTTGTGTTGACGTCCTCATCAGAGCAGCGCCGGTGTTGTCCACTGGCTGTGGACTTGAGATAACCGATCGGCTCATCATTTCTGTCAGCATTCTCTCCTACGACAACGTCACAAGCATCAGCAGTCAAAGAACGTGATCTACTACTCAGCAGAACACCACCGAGTTGAGCCGATTGTGCGTAATAAGTTGTAATGGTTATTAACACTTTGCAGTCAGTGCTTAGACTGCCCAGAGTTTATTCATGATGCTGCCTGCCAAAAATTGTCAAAATCGGCTGACGTTTCACAGAGTTATTCAAAAAATAAAAGTGGCACGTTTTTATTGAGACACAGTGTAGTTGGAGTAGCAGTACCTTCTGTGCAATGGCCTCCTGTTGTCGCTGTATTCTCAACTTCTCCTGTTGTATCTTTGCCAGTTCATTTTCAATAATCTGCTGATTGGTCAAGTTGCGTCGATGTGCCAGCTCCGCAGCCAATTGCTGCTGCTGCTGCTGCTGTTGATAAATATGCATATGACCTTGTTGCTGCAGCACGTGACCCGTTTTCACTGGCATAAACAAAATATGCAAATTAGTTAATGACCATCTAATTAGCTAATGACTCAATAATCTTCTTTAAGACGCCTGTTTTCTATAGTTATTCTAGAAAAGTTCAGTCGTCACTCGTCAGTAAACTTTTACAACTGCTGTGGCAGCTAGTTCTACCAGCTGCAAAATATTCAGTAAGCCATTATTTACCTATAATGTCACCATCATCTACCAAAGTACTACATATTTTAGCTAGTCATTAAACAACGTGCTCTATCTCTCTATTTAGCTGTATCATTTTTTAAATAAATATATAAAATGCACAACGTTGCCCAAAAAATCTGATGCACAAGGAGTGGTGCAAGGCATCATGAACGCCTAAAAGCTAGGTTACAAAGGGAACTTATAAGCCATAGAGAAAAAAGGAGCAAGAAGGAAGCAAACTTGTGAATGTCTAGAGAAAGTTTACATTCCAAACAGTTGGAGCGAAGTTTAATTTGCAATCTTGCACACAACTTGCTGTAAGTGTTTTTGGACAGATTCACTGAATGACTGATCACAGGCGTGCGGTAGCACAGCCCTGTGTTAATGGCGACCGGCTAAGTAAAGGGAGAATGGCAAAATTCGACCCCGCGCAGATCCGAAACCCCTCAACCGATCGACACAAAATTTGAAACAGGTG
>Ga0209367_1004331_pt1 | contig 19553 bp, 13 predicted proteins | sample WorMetLIZISLAND2_FD_187412 | JGI IMG/M metagenome (GOLD analysis project Ga0209367, IMG submission 187412) | Marine gutless worms symbiont microbial communities from Max Planck institute for Marine Microbiology, Germany - Olavius geniculatus... ...
GTTTTCGGTTTGCCGAATATGTCGACTCTTAGTGTAATTATGTTACGTGTCCTTGAAGTCTACTTAGACTAAGTGCCACAGTAATAATTTTCGTGCATAATAATAATCATAATAATAATAATAATATGTGAACGCAGCCTAAAACTTGGTGGCAGAATTCTGGGAATTCCGGATCATCCAGAATTCCTTTCTATTAGGAGACAAGATGTAAACAGAATGCCACCATCGTATAAAATCACACAATGTCCCCTGCTAACTGACACAAGTGAACACACACTGACTTTATCCCAGCCAGGCAGGCCAAACACTTGACTCACCTACCCCATAGGGATGAAAGACTGAGTTGCCCAGGATGGTTAAGCTACCCATCCAAGTAGTAACATGAAGTGACTTTGTTGATTGAGGACAATGCATTAACAACTTCACCGAGCTACACAGCAACTACCGTGTGTTTGTTGTTCTGTTGTTTGATCTGTCGTCTCTTCCTCTTGCCGTCCACGATCTTTGCTTGTCCGCCCGTAACTGTAGAACAAGATCAGCCCAAGCACGTTAATAACAAGACCGGCAACGCCCACGAATATCATGCTGTCCACTTTCTCAATGGTGTGTGAGTGGGTGAGACGTTGTATGGCCTCGACAAAGATTGTAAAGCAGAGAGCAATGAGGAAGACTGAATTGACCAGAGCACCGAGCACCTCGGCACGCGCCCAGCCGTACGTGTTCTTGCGCGAATGTTTCTTTGACATCTGCACATTAACCAACAAACTGCACAGGTCTATACTGTACCAAGGACTCCTCCACATATCTAATCTAAGCCAAAAGCAATCTGATATAATGCCATTGTCACAAAGTTAAGCGTGACAGTGAGTGAGTGAGTGAGTGAGTGAGTAGAGTTTAACATCCCGCCCGACACAGTATAGCTCATTTTGGAAATGGCCTTTCCAGGCAAAATGCACATAAACACATAATAATAAAACAGTAAGTTTAACCATTTCAGAAACATAAACACAAAAACGAGCTAAACCTAAAATTGCATGAACTCCATTGTATGCATGCATACGTAATTAACAACAATGGTAGTTCTAATAATCTTCCCTGTTATCCTCCAGACAGTCATTAATTTCAGAATGCTGTCTATTGGATGACAGGGAGCAAGTGTGTATCAGAAGAGCTGTATTGGCACTGACTTGTCCTAGGTATCGAGGTAAGTGGCAGTAAACAATTATAATAGCTCATAATAGCAAAATTTTCTACAGGGTGCAGCAAAAAAGTAGCCCCCTAAAGTTTTTCACTGTGTTCTCAGCAACTGCTTGAAATTTTAACTTGAAATTTTACAGGTTTATTTATGGAAACGTTCTACATCTAAATGCCAAGTGAAACATGATTCTGTTGAAAAACGACAAAATTATAGACTTCTGAACATGACCGCCTACTGATTTTTCAGCAACAAAATATGTTTTGGCTAAAAATGCCATTTAATTTTCAAAAACCGGTTACCACATTACTGCCGATGACGTCACAGTGACGTTTTCACAAACAGTAATTTATTTTGTTTATAAATTATCACTAAATTATCATTATTTTAAAGCAATCACCCACTGCCCACCAGTGCGCAGTGGGCCAACTGTCCAGATTTCATCAGAAAAGACCAATAGCCTCCAAATTCGCCAAATACAAACCCAGTGGACTATCGCATGTGGTGTGCAATGTTGGAGGCTTACTGCAAGCTTAAAACAAAGCCGAAAACAATCGCCAAACTCAAGGAATCGCTTTAGGTTATTTGAAGCAACCTACCACAAAGACTTCTCAAATTAAGCAACTGAAGACTTGTGTTGAAGCTTGGAGCTGTCGGTGGACACTTCGAACATTCACAGTGACAACAAAATTTTGGCATCTGATCATTAGTTAACTGTGTTGTTTGACTTGTTTCAACAATGTCATTGAACTGGTGTTGTAGCTTGAACATTTTTTCACGCTGAAAAATCAGTAGGTGGTCATGTTCAAAAATCTATAACTTTGTCGTTTTTCAATGAAATCAAATTTTGTTTGGCAATTAGCTGTAAAGCAATTCCAAAAATAAATCTGTAAAATTTCAGATTAAAAGGCTAAACAGTTGCTCAGAAAACAGCGAAAAACTTTAGGGGACTACTTTTTTGTCGCATCCTGTAGTTTACTGAAGATCTGATACAAAAGACTAAGCGATTCCAACAAGATAAATGTAACTAAATGAAAAGTTGCAAAAATTACAAGTATAAACACTGCCATCACTGGTCAATTATTAATGCTGTGTTACGTTGTGGTTTTAATTTGTCTGAACTTGTTAGACTTAAACAAAATTTTGGGTAGTTAAATGAAAAGACCAAAAAAACTAAGACGTAGTGCTGTGACTTTGATGATTTTCCACAAAAATAAAGGGTAAAAAATTAAGAGTATGTTAAGAGATTAACACACAACAGCTTATTCCTTATTTTAACCTATTTTTTCACCACTGTAATGAATAGTTAGTGATATGTCAATACTTCTGCATTATCTGGTAGATTGCAACACTGAAACAAAACAGACATCTTGGTCAATATTCTTGACACTGTAACATTATTATTACTACAATTACAGTATCAACGTATCATACCCGCAAAGAGGTAAGTCCAACAAGTAGCGCCATGACATCTGACAGCATGTGATACGAGTCTCCAATGAGAGCCAGTGAGTTAGTGATGTAACCAAAGACAATTTCACAGAGGAAAAATGAAAAAGTCAGACCCAACATCGACACCATTCGACATGTCTTCGTCTTGTACCAATTTATTTTCCTGCTGCTCATCTTTGACCTTTGGCCGTCAGTCTTGACTTCCAGTAAGGCTGTACAGCAATACAATACATGGCATAATGATAAACTCACAACGTAATACGTTACAGTAGTACACATTATACACATCCCATCAAAATAGAGGACAAATTGAGATCTAAATTAACTGCAGTAATATGGCAGTTAAGGTATGCAGCTAAAGGTGTCCATCATTGCCAACTAATATGAATTAACTTAAAATGCAGCGGGTGTCATGTTCGAATGGCCTCTGTGCCAGATCTTTCAGTATTCACCATGCTTACAAACTGTGACATGCTACAACCTACATTATTAGCAGCTAGCACATTACAACATACATTTGGTGTAAAGCTGACATGTTTATGCCACTGTCTTCCCATACATATTACTACAAATCCTAGTTTTTCTTTGAATGGTTGTTACTGGAATGCTGTTGCTAATTCAGTCTAATCAGCACTGTCTACACTGTATATTAAGTAATTTCAAGCAACACCAGTTTTCCACATGCAGTGCCAGCGCCGCACCCTAGACATCTGGGGCAGTATGCATAACAATGTTGTAGCTTAGTTTGGAAGTAAGGCCTACCTTGCGATTAACTACTTCCAAACTAGAAAGTTACGTTCGATGGCATGCAAAACGCTGTCATAGCGAGCGACTAACTACTACCAACGTAGCTAACATCGGGTAGTTTGAATCTGGAATTTCCTGGCTAAACGCACTCTGCCACGGCTGGCCTGCAGCTAAAAATAGACATGGCCTGACTTGTCGTCTGCTGCAGTCACGAGCGTGCTCGAGCCTAGTTGCAGCTCCATGGGCTAAGTAAAAATGCGCGATGCAAATAAATGAAATTTATTGAATGCTAAAAGTTTTATTCAGCAACTTTTATTACTGCAATAAGTTTCAATAGCGTAACTGACTTGCCAGAAGTCCTTTACGATGCATGACATGATTGCAGCTTCTCCTTAGCGATGTTAGTTTACATTGACAGCGAGCGACTAATATTCACGACAGGTCGCTGGAGCGACTAAAGTTAGTTCGGACTTAGGCGTCTGACTAGTGCTACGACATCGTTATGCATACCGACTTAGCATTACGTGCGACGTAAATCGATTTTAGTTTGAAAGTAAAGTTACGATGTTGTTATGCATATGGCCCCTGGTGGTCAGACTTCATAACCAACTGGGCAGTCACCGAAAAGACAGATCTACCAGACACACATGCAGTCATCAATGACAGAAAGCCGGCTCAGTTCAGTCATGTCAGACATCTGCCAAAAGGCAATCTATAGGTGAATCTGAGGTTCAGATTGATCAGCCTGATCCAAAGGTCGGCAGCTGCCTGGCGCTGGTGCTGTTCTCACCAAATGAACCGAGTGAAATCTTGCAGTTGCAGTTCACTGCTACGATGACAGCAACATAAACATTGTCGAGAGTATTTCTATTACTATTATATCTGGATGTGTGCACTCACTTCATTGATTACAACGTCTGTTGATGCTGGTAATGTCGTACCGCAACCCTCATCAAGTGCCGCACTCAGCTGTCATACTGGCAGCCATCATTGGGGTCACAGTAAAAATGCGTGGGCCTGGTAAATACATCAAAATATCGACAGTGACCTGATCCTTATATTGTTTCTTTGGCGCACTGGGTGGACAGTACGTTTTCCCCATGAAAGCTGCTTTGGCAGGTGGGAATCCCCCATTCTGCAAACATGTCTGAACCATCAAAGATGGTTCCACTGTACTCGTTTCCCAACAGTCGGCTGTTCCATGCATCGGTGGCATATTGCATTATTGCATAGCTGGTCACGTCAAGTTACCCGAAGGATTCGACGAAGACAGCCAATCTCGTAGGTAACTTAATGTGATCAAACATGTCAGGGTGACGCTCCATAACTTTGAGGTGCCACGCCCACTAAGTTACACCCGTGACCGAATAAATGCGTTTGCTGTGCTTACACGAATGTCACGTTTAACAAGTAACACACTGATTGTCACCTACCATCGTGCTGTGCTGAAAACTGCACTGATTTCGACATGTCATCTACTTGTCGTGTAATTTATGGCCGAAATACCTCAAATACCTCCACAATAGATCGTACATTTTGTTTACAGTACTAAACTACATGGCAACAGGTGGCGCTCACGTAGTCTGCTAAAAATAAGTAAGAAAGTGAACTTAACCAGAAGCACCGTACCGCCAACGAGGAAAGTAGGCCTAAGCCCCACTAATGTTGAAATGCTCAACTGCACTAACGCTGAATTCGGCAGTGCTCGTAACTACCGTAAGCACGAGTTTCAGAATCACATGTGCTGTCCAATACATCTTCCTACTTGTTCCAACTATAACTTGAGCCATATAACACGGTGGTCAGGTGAATACTAAGCTACGTCGTCCACTCGTTGATCACAGTGCAAACGCTGTGATTCACAATATGTTGGAGAAACACTGGGCTACTTGTGTTTGCTTGCGAGACTAGACACAATCGACTGTTTTCCTTTCCTCTATCATGATTTTTTGCAACTACAATAGCCTACACCACAGATGTAAAAAAACGATTTTTACGTTTTTATTCTTGTCACGTTTTTACGTTTTTTAACGTTTTTTATTTTGCTCAAAGTTTTTTATTTAAAAAAACGTGCATTGAAAATCCCATTAAAGGCTTTGTGAAGCACTTTTGGAACAACAGAAATAAATTAATAGATCATAGTGATGTAGTTTACTTAGTTAGTCGAAATATACTAAATAAAAAGTTTTGTTAACCATTATATTTAGTTAGTTTAATACTATGGTCTTATGACATCACAGCTACATTGAAATTAAATAAAGTTCTCTCTATCTGAACTATAATTTAACGTATACTGCACTTACAACATTAGGCATTAGGCAAGAAGCTGAACAAATTATGGCCAACGTTTTTTTATTCAACGTTTTTAAACGTTTTTAAAAATTTTTTTTAACGTTTTTAACGTTTTTCAAAATTTTTCTTGGAACGTGTTTTACATCTATGGCCTACACGGTGTCGTCTCATTTGTAAAAACGGCCGGTGAGAAAACAACCCAACGGCGGTCTTCAAGCGCATTAAATTTCTTCTGTACTTATGCTGAGCTTTCTCTGAATTCACTCACTTACTCACATGATACCGATGTGAGTTGAAATGTTTCCATGCGACGATCACATAATTCACGTCCGGTCGTTACAATCGACGTCGAGTCTTGCAGATCTGCGATGTCTTCTCTGATTGAGACACGATCGTACGTACATTTGGTCTCGGTCGAGACGTTTCGGTCTCGAGACGGTCTCGGTCTCCAGATGGTCTCGAGACGTACTAACGTCTCGTCTCGGTCTCATCTCGGTCTCGGAGCAATATGTCTCGGTCTCGACCCAGTAGGTCTCGTCTCCGGTCTCGGGCCATTGCGTCTCGTCGAGACGTTTTGTGCAGGCGCGCGCCGTGCATACTGTAGCAGCAGTTAGAGCGATACTAACCAGCATGACATTTGTGGCTTAGACATATTCGTTTACAGTGTTTTTACTCTTTCATTTACTTATTTATCATAAGGCAGAATTATTATGTCATGTCAGTCTTTTTTGGTCATAAAATGATCTAGTCGCAATGAAGATAAAGTGTGTGATGTCAGAATGAATACGTTACTAGGCCTATCAGCCAAATGTAGACGACGTAGGCATATAAGGCTATAATCAGCTGTAGTTTACTAATTTCAGTTGCTTGCAAATTGCGATAAACATAATGGCTCATGGCTACAGCACTGCAGTTGCAATTCTTTATAATGCAAGCCGTTAACTATTAAGTGATAATTGTCAAAAGAAAGTGCAAAAACCCACAATATCACAAATAGAAAGCGCTTACCACGGTGCGAGTTAATTAATCTGTATAACTTTTTTCAATGTTAATGTGTTTCACCACGATACGCCATGGTAAACGTCGCGGCGAGACATTAAAGCTCCCGAGACTCAAGGAGCTTCAAGGTTTCGGCCAGCGTATCGGAAGCTGCAACGTCTCGTCTCGGTCTCGTTTCGGACAAAATTTTGAACGCCTCGGTCTCATTTCAGTCTCGAAAACATGGGTCTCGGGTCTCGTCTCGGTTTCGGCTCAGAAGGTCTCGTGCACATCCCTGCGTGATTCACGTTTGATTCACGTTGCGTCGTGTTTTCGTCTTCTTACACGCTGAGAACTGAAATAAACTATACAGTGAAGAATAACTGACGAAAGTTACTGATGATAGGGGCCTTATTTTACGGATATTTTAACGATCATTCGATATTGTAACTGTTATCTGCTTTGAACACGATGTATTAATATAGGCCTATACATCTCGATCTCACTGACCTGTAGTTCTCTCGTTCAGTCGTTCTGCCGGAGAGTATAAGACGATTCTCTCTGCTTTATGCCAACAGATAGATAACTCGGTTTGTAGTAGACTGGTAGTTAGTCAGGAACTGTTGATTATATGAGACAGAAATATATATCACCTGTTTGAACCGAACACACCTGCAATATTAGTGCTTTCGTTGTCATGTGCTCTGCTTGCAGAGAGCTAGGTTTGCTGTATGTACGCCGTTGGGCCCATTGAGTCGCTCCGTAGCTCGGCTACACAGCCAATTGCAGGCAAACGCCGTTAACTCTTTTTAGCCGACTGCCGGCGCTCGTTTACGTTGCACCGATGTTTGTCTGCAGTGTCCTAGATATGTGCCACACTCGGCTCCAAACGCGGCTTCTCGGCGTTGCCGAGTAGGCCTACGTGGATTGCACGAGGCTGCAGTCTCGCAGAGAGATCACGGCTGTAGGCAGAGCAGGGCAGGGCACGCGAAATGTCTTCACGGCACCAGCATCGAAGATCCGGGGAAGGATCAAGCAGCAGACAATATTGTGAACATTCGGGACTGATTTATAGCATGCTTTTTGCTTATGTAGGATATTCACAGTAGGTTTTTTCCGTTTTACGTAGAAGTTCGTTGTCATCATCAATCATCGCGTCGTTTTTGTTGCCTTGCCTTGCCTTCAGCCGTCTTCCTTCCGAGACTTGGCCACACAATGAACAAGTTGTTTCTATTTGACTCTGTCTTCTGTATGCGCGAGAATTCTGTCCAATGTGCATCTGTTCCACTGGAGTAGCATATGTTGTTCATCCACGATGTTTTTGGTCTTCCTCTTTTTCGAAATCCAAGTGTTGCGCCTTGCATTCTCTAAAATTTTTAATTACTTCTCATAACATGTCCAAAATACGTTAACTTTCTTGCCTTCACAGATATAAAAAAATTCCTTGACGCTGCAGCTTTATTCAATACCCAGTCGTTCGGGCGCTATGGAGTCCATGACAAACGCAGTATCTGGCGAAGTCTTCGCATTTCGAATGCTTGCAGCCGTTTTCCGTCTCTTGCTCCAAGCGTCCAACTTTCACAACCGTAGACTGCTACCGGTCACACTAACGCTTTCAATAGCCCCACTTTTGTTGCAACAGCAATGTCGTGGCTTTACCAAATTCTCGTCAGACCTGCACTGGTGTACCGGTTTTTTTGTTACGCCAGTCTAAACCTAGCCACAAACACATTATCACAAAATATACGCAAAATAGGGCTTGAAAAGACAAATAACCTTCCTCCCGAACGTTTTTAAACAGAAAACCGAAAGTCCAAAATTGCAGAAAAAACATACTGTGGCAGTGCAAAAGCAGGGGGCCTCATGAACATAATTAAGCTATAGCATGTTGTGCAAAATAAGCCTGGCCTATTAAATGAGTTAAGCGTGGTACTACTGTAGCTCGTGTGATCTTTCAGCGTTCACTGCCATTTAATACAAAACCCAGCTGTCGCTAGGAAGGGCCGACCGTACGCAGGTATCGGAAGGCAAATATCGTGTCATGTGAAAGGGCTTATGCGACTTTTTGCTAGTGCTTAATAGGAACCTTGGCTCGTCTCGCACCGTTTAGCCACAATACACTCGTTACGAACAGACGGACAAACAGACAGACAGACAGGCCATACCATAGGGCCGACCGTCGGCGTTAAGTTTAGCTAAGTTTAATACGCCGTTTACACGATCAAGCAAACATCGAGCAAACGTCTAGCAAATGTCGAGCAAATATGATGCATGCATAAAACATAGCCTAAACGAAGCAAACATCGAGCAAGCATCGAGCAGACGTCGAGCAAACATCGTTCTGGCTCGTCCAGCTAACTAGAGCCAGCTCCTCGAGCCAGCTTCATCGTGTGAACAGAGTATAATGGTCGGGGCCCGGTTAGTACTTGGATGGATGATTGCTGGAGCTGATCGGTTTGGTCCAAAAGTCAGTGACCGCGTATGGGGCTCGTGCTGCAGCAGTGCATTTATTTTTACGCGCGGCAGCACGTTGTGCTAAGCGCGTATCGTAAGGGCGTCCGTCTGTCTCTGTGTGTGTCTCTCACGCTTTGCGATTGTATCAAAACCGAACAATCTCAGATCACAGAGTCTTTACCAATAGACTTAAATTTCAGGAACCGTAACGCTTTTCCAGAAATTCAAAAAACGTCACCCCGATTGAAGGTGTTAAATGAGAGGGTGTACGAAAAATTTGCGATTTTCAACCAATAACTCTCCGCATCTCAGAGGCGCTGCGAAATAAGGCTAAGATTGCTATTAGTCGCGAAAAAAGATGTCCCATACGCTTTTTATTGCTACCAAAATCAATGATATTGGATGATTCTGAACGGTTGTACCGCCTTTTACTGCACAAATGATACATATTTCAAAGCTCATAACAAAAATTTGGAAAAAAAGAAATGATAGGCCCACAAGCCTACTAACAGCGGCAGAAAGGTTGCACTGTGACTACTTTCAATTGGTGTATGCGTCATTTAAATATTCGTGCGTGTTCCGTGGTGACCGAAATTAGAAAAAGTAGCCGGTTGTTTTGACTGGCGTTTGAGCGCCCATCACTTAGCCTAGTTGAAGCCAGTGTTATAACACAGCGTCATGCAAGAAGTGCTTTATCGGCTTTCTAGTGACCTTAGAATGCTTGACATTGAATGACTCTGTAATGCCATTTTTAACTAAAATTTGTTTTTATCGTACGTTTGGTTAGCTTTTTTCCTGTCTCGCTTTTAAAGACAAATGTGCGAAAAAATGAAGATATTTCGATAATTTCAGCGACGCAAAGTATTTTCCAGGAAGTTTAGTTTTGCGGCAATGTATGGTTTCATGCGGTTATTTGGGTTCTCGTGCGAGAAGGCGTCAATTTCAACAGTCGGATGGTTGAAGGCGACTGATTTCAATGCTATTAGTTGCCTTGTTTTTCGAAACACGCAAAAAATTAGTCCCGAAAAATTAGTCCCGTCGTAAAAGCTTACGACAGAATTATTCAGCACGGACTGTAGTTTATGTCGTTGTCTCGCGTGTCATGAGCATAAGCTTAAATTTATAATGTCATGCAATTGCATCGCCCGGCAATAACTATAACTACATTGTGTTTCATAAAAAACCGGACTCCTAAGGCAGGTCGGCATAAATTTATCAAAATAAGTTCGCCTAAAATGATTTTTCACACAGTGCACTGCCATTCAGTTGCGGATTCATTGTGCTTGAAAAGTTTGGTATGGGCCAAGTACCAGCTGCACGGTTTCCGTGTGATCTGGCTGAACTGAAGCAGCGACTTGTTAAGGTCTGGGCTGACTTGGAACAGACGCTTGTAAACGAGGCCATTGACCAGTTGAGGAAACGACTCAAAGCCTGCATCAAAACCAAAGGATAACATTTTGAACATTTACTATAACTTTAGTCGTACATGTAGATTGCTTGTACCACGTTTTGTTCGATATTAAAGCCGTTATCTTGAAGTTATAACAAGAAGTTTCAGGGTCCGGTTTTTTATGAAACGCAGTGTATAATGATTACGTCAACTAAAGAGAGCCACAAACACAGCATTACAAAATGTAGCAACATAAAAGGCCCCCAGGGGCGTCTATCTCCTCTAAGTCCTTGGAGCAATACGCGGTAGGCGTCGAAAGGGTAGGGAATGGAGAGGAGCTAATACCCTTGTCCAGTCGACTAGTAGGTCTAGGGGAGCGTCGTGAGGGGAGCATCGTGAGCTCCCTCTGAGCCCCGGCGAAAAACGAATTTGGAGCATTTTAAACGTCACAAAACACATTTGCTTGCAAGATGTGATATAAACATATCAGAAATGCAGAATTATAATATTTAACTTTTCCTCTAATTTCCCAAAAAACGTTCCCCTATTTTGTTCTTGGAGCACTTGCTCTAAGGTTTGTAAGTTTATGGTGTAGACGCCCTTGTCTCCCTTCCCCCGAAATCGAAAAGTTTTGAAAGAGAAAACCGAACCCTCAAAAACTGCGGCGGTTCAAAACTGATGCACAAAAAATCTAACAGTTTGTGAAAGAGACTGTCCGTGGATTTAGTTTATTCTTGGATGATTGAAGAAATCGTAAATCGTAAACAAAGAATCCCTTTACAAATTCCTGCATGCGGATTTCTGGATACTAGATGATTCTGATGTCATGCTGTGAAGCTGTACAAAAGGTTAACATGTTGCAGTCTGGGGCGTTTGACCGTGACGGCGGCCTTACACAAGCGGCGACTGAACGTAAATCAAAATTAACGTCAATAGCTGTACGCTAGGGCATCGCCCGTTAACATCATTTTAACTGCACCTACATCGCATTTTTACCTGCCCACACTTTCTGACCCCAGTTACCTTTAAAGACGAAGCACAAATGCTGTGAAAATAAGTAAACAAGTGAAACTGACTTAAATGCCTGCAATCAACATTGTTTGGCATTGTAAAGAAGTACTCGAGTTTAAAACTGGATTTTTTTTCACGCGTATTGAAGCATTTAGTCTTTCCATCTTTGTTAGTTGTATATTCTTCGTTACTTGGCAAAAACGAACAACGTTGTCTTAGGCTAATCAAGTATAGCAGCCCAGATTTTACTCGCTTCACTGGTGTATGTGATGTTATTTCTAGATCGTGATTTTGTATATTGGTTTTTTCTGTACGCAAAAACTTCAAAATCTAAAAACTCTTAATAACGTAAAATATTTTTAGACTTGAAAAAACCTAAAAATCTGAAGAATTTTCCAAAACCTATATTTTTTCCAGCCCTGTGTCTATACTCCGTGATTACATCAAGAAGTAAGGTCGAATAATATTGCACAGATATATCAGAGGTGGTTACTGCTTACGTGTGCAATTTAAAAAACAACAACAAAAACTGCACACTGTTTGTGCACTTTGATCATTTCATACGTCACTCCATAGTGATCAAACAATTTTTGAAGCATTTCATTTACTGTGCAGGCCTTCTTGGTTTTATTTGCAGCAAGTTAAGTTATAGTTGGTGCTTATCGTTAACCATTGTTGTATATTGCCTTTGACGGTGAGACACTAGTAAACCCGATGTTTAACTTATTTACGCGCGACAGCGCGTATAGTTCTAAGCGCGTACTACTATAGCTATATTGTAGCTTAATTCTGTCTGTCCGTCTGTCCGTCTGTCTTGGTGTCTGTCACGGTACCGATTCAAGCCCAGGTGAAATAAAAACTCCGAATATTTACGCATATGAATAATGTAGAACCTCTTGTTTCTTTTGATCAAATTTCTTGCCGCTAGCTGGCCGAGAAAGTTTTCCTTGAACGAAAGCGTCAAAGAAAGGGCAGTTGCTTAAAAAATCGTTATTTTACGACCATTTATTCACGTAGTGAGAGCACGGTTGCAGATAAGCACAGTCTTGCTTGAATAAAAAGCAAAGCTGACGAGCTTCCTGGCGGTATCAACATCGATGACCTCAAACGATCTTAAGCTCCAAAAATAAAGGGGTTTGGCAAATTTTTCGCAATTTCGCGAGTTGCAACGCACATTTTAACACTTTAAGAGTAAATCTCGTTGACATGAATGGAGATAAGGCCAATTAAGACAACCTGCGTACGAACTTTTCAGCATTAAACGTAAATTTTTAAAACAGTCTCAAGTTCCGATCCCCTACTTTTAAAAAAGAGTCAAAATTAGGTACCTCCTCAAAACGCGTTAATATTAAGCCTACTATACAAATAGTGACTCGCGTCAAGGTCGTCATTGAATTTTTATTTGCCAGAAGTTTGTAAAATGTTGCCTCGAGGTCGAAGACCGAGGGCAACATTTTACAAACCGAGGGCAAAAAATTTTAATAATGATCGAAGATTCCAGTCACTGTTTGTATTCTTATATTACAAAACCAAAACAAACAAAAAGGATAGCCGACCTTACTGGTTGACAGTACCTTTCTATCGATGATCAATAGCAGCCTATAGGCCCTATCTCTCACCGTTTCGCCACAATAGCGCGAAAAGGTCTTCACAGTCATTCAAGGTCAATAATTTTTATCTAATCTGACAGGGCGTATGCCACTTCTTATTATAGTGATTAATAGAAACTAGACCGTATCTCTCACGTTGTCCGAGATATCGGCAGTTTTCCGTTGGAAAACGTAAATTTTTCTTACCCCCGTCAATTCAACGACCAATTTAAAAATGAATGAATTGTGAAAATTTTTCTTTGCAATAAATGGCTAAAATTTTGCTTGCCGAAGTTTAACACCCATGGCTATATATTCGTGTAAAATGTTTTCCCCTACGCCCTACCCGTTAACCACAGTACATTGGTTACAGCATAAATGTAAAAAACATTTTATGTATTATATAAAAATATTTTAAAAAACATGTTTTTATGTATTTTATTTTTTATGTGTTTTTTGTTATGTTATGTTTTATTTTTAAATGTTTTTTTTGTGTTTTTAATGTCATGCTTTTTTTGTTTTTCTTAAATAATTAGCTCAAATTTCTTGTACATTTAGCTACAATAAGCGCTGTACACCGTCATAAAACTTAACACTAAGAAAGATAAAAACAATCCACCTGAGCGGAGATTACAAAGTGATGCTGCACGAGATCAGTTGTTAGTAGTGAAAATAGGAAAACATAATTGAACACAAATATCCATGAATAATAAAATGCACAATAGTCAACTAAGTCAAATAGGCTATAAGCCTAATGCTCAAAATTAGTATAACAAGAAATCTGAGCTAACGCTCACGAGACGCGCGAAACCCTATAGCACTGTAACGTAAACCGGCTTTCTCGATCCGTACTGGGACTGCATTCTGATCCGTACTATCTTCGAATAGTGACTGAGACTGAGACTGACGTAGTGGGTAGTGAGTAGTTTCTTAACGGCACATCAGCACAAAATAGGCCATTCAGTGCCATACGTGACCGACGGGTGACTACGCCGGGGCATACCGCTGTCGTTGTCGGCGCTACCATGTGATCCGTAGCTTGACGGCTGCTATGTGCTACTACTGCTGGGTTCGAGGGTTCGTCGACGGTGTGTCGAGCTCCGAGCGAAACAAAGGGTTTCGAGGCTGATCCGTCATTCACTATTGCTGCAACTGATCCGTCATATATAACCGACGGTTCACTGCCTGCCTGATGACTTTCTGCGCTTCCCATACTGACGAGTATCCGTATCTGGCTACCAGTTACCAGCGATCCGTCGACCTTCCCGGTACGGTGCTACGGGTACCAATACCCTACTGATGAGTCTTATCAGTCCAAGGGAGATCCGTCGATCTGTCAGGACTTACGTGAGTGTTTATGGTGACTTGCGTTAAGTTCGAGGACTGGATAAACAAGTGACGGTGGACCTATACGAGACGGTTAGGGACCAACTTAATTCACGATTTCACGGCCGTGACATTTTCCGTGAAATTGACCTTCTTCCGTGAAAAACGCTCATTTCCGTAAAATCCGTGATTTTTCGTAAATTTTAGCGCTTTTAGTTTAATTTATGACAATTCCAGAGTTTTATCAGCAGCTCTTGTACGGATGTTGCTGTTTGCCACGCAGTGGCGTAACTAGCTATCGGCAGCCCCGGCAATGCCGGGGGGCCCAGGGGCCCATCACGGTAAAGGGGGCCCAAAGTGACCCGAATTATTGAAAAAATTAAGCCGGTATCACCATATCTGAGAATCAAATTTGGACGGGGCCCGTAGTGAATATTTGCCGGGGGGCCCAGAAATTATAGTTACGCCACTGTTGCCACGTGTCGCACTTCAGCACTAAGTAGTTGACATTGACTGTCTTGAGTCTTGACTTAGTGTAGTAAATATTCGTTGTTCTAAAATTTCTTCGTTTGCATTAGCGCAGCACCTCGAAATAACGTCTGCGTGGTCCGTAAATTTCCGAAACTCTTTCCGTGAATTTTCCGTGAAATTTGACACATTTTAAAAATTCTGCCGTGAAATCATTCATTTTTTCCCGTGAATTCGGTTGGTCCCTAGAGACGGTGCTTTTATAAATATGCGCCGACCGGGCCTAGCGCGCACGCACTGCGCCTGCCTGCCACGTAGCTCGCTGCCACGCACGATTACGTCATGCTATTGCACCGTAGCATGTAATGCACCGTCGCACATTATTGATCCGTTGACTTCATCCGTAGATGTCATCCGTACGGCTCTTTTTTGGCTACAGCACTCGAATCTTAGTTTTAGTTCAGTTCAAGTTTTTAAACTTTTTTTTAGTTCAAGCTGAAGTTCAACTGCAGTAAAATTAATAATTTTTTCTTAAATTCGACTTCAAGATTATGAAAATATCACTGTTGCCAGACAGTACTACGATAGGTTATCTTAGCGACATCTAGGCTTGTTGTTTGGGCATTTTGCGTTATACATTCTTAGCATCACAGTGACAGCTAACACTGGCGGGACGATGGCGTCGCAAAATGCATTTTTCGAGACCATCCATGGGCCAAATTGTGGTGCCTCGCATGGATATATCCATTGATATCCATATCCACGCAAACTTGCAAAAGTTTGGGCGATCGAGAGACTTTTTGGGACCACCGACCACGTCGTCATTCAAGACTTGAAGTAGGTATCTGATTGAAGTCTTGTCCAGTTTAAGCCTGGTTTCCATCAGTCAAAGGGTCTTCACGTACCGTAATTAAGCCGCTTGTAATTCTGCCACATAGTTTGGGGCTTCCATCCAACGGCATAACGCACGCAACCGCAAAGGACGCATAAAAAGTAGGTCTTGAATTAAAGCAACGGACGCATCTGGCCATTCTGGCGCAAGCGACGCAGCGGCCAAAACGTTAGAACAGAAGCGGTGTCTGTTTTTGTTATGCGTTCTTTTCGTTCGTTGAGTGCGTGTAGAGATTGCAATCCCGGGATCCCGAATCCCGGCCGTTTTCGCCAATCCAGATTCCAGAATTCCTGGATTGGCAGCGTCTCAATCCCGGGATTTCGAGATTACAAAAATTAGCTAAAATTGTGCTTTTTCGCGTATTAAATGACAGAAATAAGATTTTTTTGCCGTCTGCTGAATAACATATCTTATGAACGTTAGGGTACTACTTCGTGCTGTCGCCGGAAATCTGTATTTCGACAGTCACTGTCACTCTCTACAGTTCGGATATACCTTTCGTGGGGCCCTGTGCATAGAATATGTCAGTTGGCCGAGTTGGGGATACCAAAATAACGACCAATTTGTAAGCCTAATCCCGAAACGGAATCCCGGGATCTCGGGATTACAAATTTTTTATCCCGGATCCCGGGATTGAGAATCCAATCCCGGGATTGCAATCACTAGTTGCGAGACTCGAGTTTGCTGCTTGCTTTGCATTGATGGAAACTAGGCTTTACGCACATCACAAACTTGCATTTAGCTATTCTACGGTAAACATTGACATGACGTCATCGAAGTTGATGTTGTGTTTATAAAAGTTGTAATAGTTTTGTCTCAAACAAACTCGACTGAAAGCAAATATTTCGACTGTCCCAGTAGAGTAACATCTCGCTGAGTGTATGTGCATGTTTTGTTATTAGAGAAATATTTTCGTCATTAACTGTGATGATAAAATATTGACCGCAAGACATTAACATATCACAGGCTATGTAACGTTGAGAAAAACAGCTGTGAAACGGCAACTGATATGAGCTAGCCATGCAGAAATCACGCTGTTGTAGACTGCACTATTATACAGCACCGACTAGCAGTATGCTGATTAATTTGCAGCTAAGCTGTTCGGTTAACATTGTTAGGCGTATCGGCGTTAGCTCATCGATGTGCCAAAGCTAACCCTAACGTGGGCAATGCTACAGTTTAGGACCCTAAACTCATAAGCTATATATATATGGCGACGGACTAAAGTAGGATACCTTGATTTAAGTAAGTAAATGTACCTCAGCAGACTTGTGACTGTGTTTTTGTTCTTTTTGACGTTTTTTTTTTGCGTGAACGATTCAGTATTAACTGAAAAAATTTGATGTTTTTGCTATTTGTGATTGTAAATCAAACTTATATTACAGCGATCGAATGAATGAGAATGATCATTGTAAACTGATGATTATTTTAGGTACATGTGTGTTTAAAATAAACAAAGCTCTGTAACATCTTGCATACTTTACTAGTTAAATCACTAATTAACCAACAACAACACACATTTTAACGTCAGTTTGTGTCATTTTGCAATTTTATAAATGTCATTCAATATTGTAAACAAACACTAACAGTCGTGTGTGCTACTCAAGTGCTGAACGTTACGTAATGTCAGTCAGTTATTAATTTCAGTGGGAGTGTTTCGAGTTAAGGTTAGAGTTAGGGTTAGGGTCAGTGTCAGGGATAGGGTTAGTGTCATACTTGGGGTTAGGGCTAACTCTTGGGATAGTCAGTATGCAGACAATTTTTCCTAACAGCCATCAACCAAACATGTAGTCGGATTCGATCTCTGGTTGCTGATGTTAATTCCATTGACACACGACATCATCATGTCAATAACGGTGTGGAACATGCTTATTTGCAAAGGTGTTAAACTGATTTGTGTGATCATAACAAAAGTGAGTGGAGGCATCATTACTGTAATTGTGAACTTTTGTATGCTTTCGATGATAGAAATAAAACTGGCTGTATTTATGTAAAGGTGGCTGAAGAGATGGCAGATGACAAACCATTTGAATGCACACAGCCTGGATGTGGCATGGTTTGTAGACTCACTTTTGTTGTCAACACTTGGTAGTAAGTGTTGTTTATGTTGCTTGAAATAAGGTTTAGTAATCAATGTTGTGATGGAGATTGTCTGTATGCAGGTGTGCCCAGAGAATCTGCATTCTGTTAGTCTTTGTGTGTTTGCTTCACTGTACATTTTTTCCCATTTCATGCTAGCTTGTATCTTACATTATGTGTGATGTGTGCAGAGAGATATCTCCATGATTAGTGTGACACATAGACATGTACACAGTGTTAATGCTACTGCAACTGGTGCTTGTTGACAGATGTTGTGCTTTGTTTCACTTTATACTGTAGACAGATTTGCATTTCGGTAGACACTTGAGACTCAACTGTGCCACATTTGGTGTGGATGTCTCTCATGATGTCACCTGTACATTTTTTCGACTTATGTATTGATGTTATGTTTTCAGCTTTTCATTATATTTTGACATTAAAACATTTGGAAAATATCTTGTATGCGTGTACACATAAAATGAACTCAATATTTGCAAAACATATTTGAAAATGTTTATCATTTTTAATGTAACTAGGGCCTGTCATCACTGTATGAAAGTTCGTTAGCTGCTTGTGTTGTTTGGTTTTTGCAGTTGACAGTGGTTTGCTAAAGAATATATGCACCAGTTATGTTTGCTAGTGAGTAGTGACTGTTGTAAACTGTTATAATGTCTGATGTTATAGAGGTTTACAAATGAAGATCATTTGAGTGTGCATCAAGCCAAGCATGAGATGTCTTTGTCACTGACATCTGGCACAGCGCGCGGCACTGGCATCGTCACATTTGTCGGTTGGTAGATTGTCTCCCATTGCTGATGAGTTAGTTCGTGAACTGTGTTATATCGTCAGTAACTGAGCAAACAAATAGTGGATGCATAGGACTCAGTACACTCAAACTTAGAATTAATCCCAGAAACAACTTTGATTTATTTCGTCTTTATATATCAGTAGAAAGCCTGTAGAATTCGCAGTTGTTTTTGAGCCTGGTTTCTGTATGACAGCAGTTTAAGGCACAAGCCAGTTTTGCATGTTAACAGTCACAGAGTAGAAATTGTCAGACTTTGCCTTCCTGCCTTTCTGAGGGCAGGTTTCTGGATCTTAACTGGCCGGTCAAGTTAGCTTTAACTGGCAGATTTGCATAACTCATGTTTCCCGTTGGTCGACCCATTTCGACACATTGGTCGTTCGACCAGTGGTCGAAATGGCCAAAAATTTAACTGGCCGAAATTGGCCAGTTAGCTAACCATTGATTGTAGTTATTGTATTTAATGCAACTTTTGTACCATTTTCCAAGCAGTTAATTGATGAGTGTGATACTATACAGGGTGCGGCAAAAAAAAGTAGCCCCCTAAAGTTTTTTGCCGTTTTCTCAGCAACCGCTTGGAATTTTAACATGAAGTTTTACAGGTTCATTTACAGAAACGTTCTACATCTAACTGCTAAGTGAAATATGATTCTGTTGAAAAACGACGAAATTATAGACTTCTGAACATGACTGCCTACCGATTTTTCAGCATTAAAAAATGTTTAAGCTAAAAATGCTATTTAATTTTCAAAAACCGGTTACCACGTTACTGCTGATGACGTCGCAGTGACGCTTTGACAAACAGTAATTTATTTTGTTTATAAATTGTCACTAAATTGTTGTTCTTTTCAAGCAATAGCCGGCTGCTCACCGGA
>Ga0209367_1004332_pt1 | contig 19550 bp, 11 predicted proteins | sample WorMetLIZISLAND2_FD_187412 | JGI IMG/M metagenome (GOLD analysis project Ga0209367, IMG submission 187412) | Marine gutless worms symbiont microbial communities from Max Planck institute for Marine Microbiology, Germany - Olavius geniculatus... ...
CAATTTCCCCCAATCGGACTTAGGGCGCCGGGCGGACTCACGTTGGGCTTTGCCCCAAATCTCTAGTTAGTTAACTTTTGTTAGCTAACCACCAGTTTACATTTAATCTTGCACACTGCTGATTATGACTCAGTGCAGGCAGAGACATCACAGATATTAATGAGTTACATCGATCGACAACCAGCCTTAGGCCGTATTACAATGTGACAGTTGTTGTCAGCATTTATTTCAGTTTGGTGACATTTTTTGTTATTGCTTACAGAATACATATGTTACATGAACATATGTCATGCAGTTTTAAACGTTGTTGATGTCACAGTAGCGTCATTGAAAATGTGCATTTTTTGGTTTTCTCTGAAACTAGCCTAGAAGAAGAAATGTTGCCGATGTCTGATTGTGATCAGTCAGTCATGAAACAACCACAAGTTGGTTTACAAGCATTGTGGTAAAAAAACCTTTAAAAGTAAAAGTAGATGACTGTGTGAAATGAGAAATGAAATGGCACTAACAATCCATCTAGGAATGCTTGCTGGAACAGTAATATAATTTGATTTGTTTGAAGTCTGCAGTGTCAGACAGCAGACTATGTTGTGTGTTTCAGCCAAATGCGACTGGTGAGCTCAAGACCAAGCCGACCCAGAATGCTGTTCGTCGGCTACGAGAACTGGGATTGTCTGCAGATTTTGTAAGCTCATTTTCATCAATATTTATTTCATGTCCCAGTAATCACTTGGCCTATGGCTTTCACTGTCTGGACTGGAGCAAAAAATTAAAGACATATATTTTGTTATAGTCATCACAGACACATAGCTGTACTATGGTCGTTCAATAAATTCCAGGACTGTTCTACTCAGTGTGTGTGGCTCTGTGGTCTAACGGTAACGTGTCGGACTTGTAATCCTGAGGTAACTCAGAGGCGCAGGTTCGACTCTGCACCAGGACACTGCTGGATAACGACCTTAGGCAAGTTGTTCACACACATGTGCCTCTGTCACCAAGCAGTATGATTTGGTACCGGCTTCACCACTGGGACGTAAACAGGCACACCGAACGATACACTGGCCCCATTTTCGTGGTCTCGCAGTGTAAAAACTGGTGTCTGGCTGAGGGCCTTAGGAAACAGAGATCAGCGCCGCCCATGGGCCATAAGGCTCAGGAAAGGACTTTACTTTTACTTACTTCTTCTGAGTAAGCACACAGTGATCGTTAAAAACCAAAACTATTATGAAGTTGTACAGTCACTATTGTACATCACTTACCATGGTTTAATTTATGACCTCACGCTGTGACGTCATTATTATTAAGATATAAATGATAGGCATTGATTTTTGGCATAGTCACAGAATAATCATGAAATTTTCTAGTCGCAGAAGGCATAGAAAGTGCTGAAATTTATTGTAGATTATCTGTAGTATTTAGCATCGACACTTTATCACGTTTGAAAGTATTTGAATAGTTGCACGCTGTTAGCTGATGATGTCCGTGTTGAAGCACTGCATATGGCAAAAATGATCAGCTGCAGGCAAAGCATTTTTCGGACACCCCGAGACTGGTTCTTGCAGACTTTCTGCCTGAGTGACATACTGTGAATGCAGAATATTACTGTGCATTACTGTTTGATTGATTATGACCAGCAATTCGCAGCAATCAACCAGGTTTGCTGCAGAAAGGTGTCGTTCTTCAACATGACAATGCACCGCTATGCGATAGGCTTGTTAGGCAGTTGAGAAAATTAGACAGATGGGTTGGGAATTGCTACAACATTTGCTATACAGTCCAGATTTAGCTCCAAGTGATTTTTTATTTGTTCAGACCACACAACGAATCACTTGGAGACATGAAGTTTAAAAACGATGATGTTCAACAGCATGCATCCAGAAATTTCAACAGGGTGCCAACAAAAATTTAATGCTACGGGTTCAGGCCGACTTGTAGAACAATGGAAACATTGCAGTAAACTGCAGAGAGATTATGTTGGAAAATAACATAACTGTCAGAAATGTGCGATTTACTGTTGTATAAGGATGTCAGTCCTGGAATTTATTGAACGACCCTCATATGTTTATCTGAAAATGGTAGTGCAAGCAAGTTATATGTGTCGTGCGGAAAGGCTACAAAGTTTTTGTCTTTCTAGTTTTGGATCTTTAGTCCTCTCATATTAATTTGCTCTCATCAGGCAGTCGTGGTCTGATCGAGCAGAATGTAGGCTGATAAGGTGTGTGCATCTTAGCATCTTCAAACAAACTTAAGAGTTAATAAATGTTGTAATTTGATGAGTTATTGTAGTTAATGTTGTTCAGTGTGTACCATATGCGTGTATGTCAGATTGTGTGCCGAAGTTCAGCGCCTCTCAACCACGATGTGAAAGTCAAAATATCAAACTTCTGCCATGTCACCGAACAGAGAGTACCTATTCATGACTTATCATGTTTTGCAGTTTTCTGCTTGTGCTGATGAAATGTGATAAATTATTTTTATTCTGCTTTTACCATTTATCTTCGAGCTCGCTAATGTTAGTTAAGTTTACATTTTTGTGTTGGATGTCTCTCATCTTCTGTGTGGAGCAACATTAACTGGAACATATAGCCATTCTGAGCTATTTTTCTAGCTGCCTGAGGGCAATAACCATTGCCAGCTTAGAGCAGTGTTTTTCAACCTTTTTGCTGCAGCGGAACTCTACATAAGTGTGACAATCCTTCATGGAACCCCATGCAATGGCGCGAGTTCAACGGTGTATATAGGCAGAGTGGAATTTTCAGGATGTCTGGGGACTGATGTCCCCTCCGGAGTCAAGAAACAGAGAACCTGTGGGAGTCTAGACTATGAGGCATATCCCTTAAACGCTGACGATAAAGCAGCAGGCAAAAGACTTGTTTAATTTGTTCGTATTAGATAATATTATTGCCAGAGGCACGCAAATTATCATTGCATCTTTTTATTTTTTACGCTCACAGACAGCTCAAGGAGTCTGGACCCCCAAGCCAGTCGCGCTGATGGGCGAAGCTTTTTATATCTTTCAAGCAGAGTGTTTCATGAAATGAAAGTCTTTCAATAAATAAACACATGATTTCATAATACTGACACTAATAAGTTAGTGTTCGATGTTCAGTGCAAATATTCAAACATTGTTAACAACAAGAAAAATATTCAACACTCTATGCTAAAGTAGATGGTTAGAGGCGCTAATTTGGAACTAAGCATTCGGTGCGTAGTAGGGGTCCTATACTTCTATGGCTTGGTTTGACGTAATTTTGCACGCTAGATTATTTTTATTTTTTTACTGATCAGCCACAGAACCCCTGGCATATGCTCGCGGAACCCTTGGGTTCCGCAGAACCCCGGTTGAAAATTACTGGCTTAGAGTGTGGCAAGCCTGGTCAACCTGAGCTAATGTAGACATATTTCAGTCTTCAAATTGCCTTGCTTGGTAGGCACAGTTAACTAAAGAGCCAACTTTCTATGAGTGTTTTTACTAAGGCTTTAAAACAGCCATATTTCAGAGGATTACTCACAGAGTTAGGCCAGAGCTGTATTAGAGATTAAAACTGATAAGGAAAAGTTTGCAAAGTGTTTATTTAAACAAAACTACTTACGGATAGATTAAGAAACCATCAATTAATGCCAGTTTCGTTGTTAAGCTTGGCCTGTGGTAGTTTTAGTCAGCTCTAATTGTCATAAGTTGGATTCAGTAATGGACTGTACGTAATCATAAAATATATCATTGGTCGTTACTATTTTTGGCCAACAGAGAAATCGGGAATTTTTAGTGCAGTAAAGCGTTATCAGTCATGTTTTGATTTGCATTTAATTTGTCAGTTATAATAAACATGTCAGTTATTTCTGCTTGTGATTTACTTATAGGCTCACATGTGCACTGTTGAGCTTTGTTGTCAGGTGATTGATGTCCATGATGTGTCATCTATCTATCGGGTACCTATAATCCTTGATGATCAACAGTTGGACTTGATGCTGGCAAAACGACTTGCGTTGTCCCTGCCAGCTGTTAGACCACCAAGATTTCTTCTCAAGTGGAAAGATCTTGCTGACAGGTTTGCATTTATCTGTAATTTTTAGCTTTACATTGTGTTTTCTTTTTCTAATCTCTGTGTCACAAAAATGCACTAAAATGCTATGTCGTACAAAATCATTTTGATTACACAGTTGTCAACAGCATGTCTGATGAAGCTTATAAGATTATGTTGACTCAGCCTTTCATCCCTCTGGTTGGCTAGGGTTAAGGTGGGGCACGTTTACGTGTGTAATTTGGCATGTTCGTGTAAAACACTGTGTGATCCTGTAACAAATCAATTTGTAGCTTTGAGATGGGTTTCTGTGTTTAACTCAAAAGAGCCCATATGATGTTTTTATGGGTTTTTTTGTTTTTTTTATGGCGTACAACTGCTTGGTTGATGTCAACACACAGGTTTGACCGACTGCTGCGTGATGTGACAATCTGTTTGGTTGGCAAATACACACGTCTACAAGATTCTTACACATCCGTCATCAAGGCTCTGTCTCATGCTGCCATGGCCTGTAATCACAAGTTGGACTTGAAGGTTTCATTACTGTTGTTGTCTGTCTTTGGTTGTTATATCATTGATATATTACTATGACGAATATCATTTTACTTTGCAGGGAGACTGTAAAATACGATAAAAGCAGTAAAATAATTTTAATGCAATAAAAAGAAGAATCACTCGCATCATGCAAACGATTACCATAAACTAGCTTATTTGTTAATATTTAGACAAAAAGTGTTCTGTTTTATGTTAGCATTTGCACATGTATGAAATGCAGCAGAAGAATAAGAATGTTTGCGATTATGCTGTGACTTGCTGTTGACAGTGCATTGAAGCAGATGATTTGGAGCCAGAGATGAAGGACACCAACCCTGTGAGATATCATGAGGCTTGGCAGCAGCTGTGTAACTGCGATGGAGTTCTAGTTCCCGGTGGATTTGGCACTCGGGGAATTGAAGGAAAGATTCTGGCTGCTGAGTGGGCTCGTACTGCCAACAAGCCTTATTTAGGTATGCCCTGTTGTGGTGATGGAGTGGTGTAGTGGTTAACACTTTGAACTTCAACATCAACGTAGTTGCTTTGTGCCAGGCCTGGTTACTTCATAGATGGGTCACTATTTGTAGACACATAAAGCATCTCACTATATAAGCAATCGCTCAGGTCAACTTAACTTTCGAAGTAAGTAAGTAAGTAAGTACTTTCCTTTGGGGTGCCAGCTTTTCTGGCTGAAAGCTGGAGTTTACCTGTATTGGGTAGCAGGTGATTCCATATGTCAGATAATGCTCCTCGGACATAGACATCCTACAATTTTTTAAAGTTATGCTGCCTTGAAGGCAGGGTTTGACATGATGTGCTGGGTTCTAGTTTACCTACCTTGGATATGCAATTATGCATGGCATAAGTTTTCAACATCATTATGCTTTTAATCTTCTAATCGCTGAGCTGCTGATTCAAGTTTATGCCTGTTTAGAAACTGATATTACCTACTGCGAACACACATTCTAGTTTCTGTCCACCGTGTGCTGTTAATTTACTTGTGATGTCTAGTGCCTGTATGATGTCTTAACTGTTACTTGCATGATTAATTGACTCAGACTGACTGACTGAAGGTCATTCAAGGTCAAATGTGCCACATTGTTTATGTGAAAAATATGTCGTGAAATATTCTTACGTTTTTGTGCTTAGAATTGTGTCACTGAGCTTTGTCTAAATTTTCATTCATAACTTAGTTTAGTCTTAGCCATTGATGATTTACTGATGGTAACCAGTCAAGTATGTAATGTACTTTTTTGGTTTCCAGTCCAGACCTGATGTCTGAAATCACTGTCTGACTATCAGAGATCTGACTTTCTCTATTTCTATTTTTAAAATGCTATTTACAAAATTTCTTGTCTACTGTTTATTGATGTCTGTATTATCATCACAACTGAAATCAATTAAAAAGTCTTCAAAATTTTGGGGCCCATTTTTCTCGCTTGCTGCGCTCGCGGAATTGCCAAAAAACAGAAGATACAGGGCTTACCTTACAGGCTTAGGCCTGTCTTATGGGGTGTTTACACGATCCAGCAAACGTCCAGCAAAAAAGACAAATTTCTGGCTAAAGGTAAAGGTGGTCAATTTGTGTGGCGCATCGTTGTGTACGACGTACACCTCTAATGCGCTTTTCGTCACTAACCAGAGCCGTCGATCGCACAGCCGCCGCGTGCAGCCTGCAAACATAGGCTGGCGCACCGGCCAGCCAGGCAGCCCAGTCAGCTGTACAAAGGTCCTCGTCTTCTGTAACCCATATAATGGGTTACTACTCATTTAACCGACCCCGGAGGGATGGCAGGCTGAGTTGGCCTTGTTGGTTGACTGATAGCGGACGCTGTACCCACAAAGTGGTCAAGCAGCCATCCATCAGTCTAGCGCAGGATAAGGAAAGTCCACCGGCTAGGACCGACGTTCTAACCACTATGCTACGCCACCAGTACTGTGTAAATTTATAGTCTATTGTATTGTTTTTGGTGTTGATTAATGAGGCTTACGCATTGTATATTTCATGTTATGTATTGACTGTGGATCTTGCTTATTTGCTGTGCCTGCTACAGGAGTGTGCCTTGGTATGCAGTGTGCTGTGATCGAGTTTGCTCGCAATGTGCTTCATTGGCAAACTGCCAACTCAACAGAAGTTGATCCAGATACCAAACACCCAGTGGTGTGTGACTTGTAATGTGTAATGTGTTTATAAAGTGCAATGATGCAATTTGTTCTGTGAAGTGAAGCGTCATTATGATTCTGATAAGATTTTACGGGGTATCTGATGCAACACACTTCAGGATTATACTACAATTTATGATATTTTAAAATGTATTAATTAATAGAAACTAAGGATTAAAACCAGAAAATAGTAAAAGAAACAAAAACAGTTGTTTAGACAGTAATGTTTATTTTATGTTGTCACAAGCATATAATGTTCAGCATTCTTATTTGCATAGTCGTGTTTTTCTTTAAACCTTACTATCGCTTTGGTTCATCACAGTGTTAGTATTTAAAGCATGTACTGAGAATGTTTTTCAGTGTCCCTATCACTTATTTCATTTCGACTCGGCCTCCTGCCCTTTGTGGAATGGTAATGTATGTGTATCAACTCCCTTGGTGAATAACAGTACTTGATAAATGATGATGGCAAATGTAGTACTCTGGCGGCCATTTTAGGTGGATTTGTGGCTCAAGCTGATTGGCCTGGTCCAAATGTTGGCAGCCAACTGGTGCTTTTGTTGCTTCGTCTAATGAAACATATAGCCCTAGTCACACCTGGCGCACGCATGCAGGACGCTCGAGACGCACAATAAAATAAGTTATGCATCGTTGTGCGCCCAAGTTTGTCTATATTTTGCAGAAGCTATAGCGAGTCACAGCAAATGTACAGCATACTGCTAGCGCACTGGGCATATACAGGGTGCATACTTAGCGTGTGCATTGCGTGCAATGTGAATGCTAAAAATCGGAAGAATTGGGGCACATCCTGGTTGTTTTTGGGAAGTTTGGGAACAGGATTAGCATCAGGGAAGCCTAGATTACCACTTTAATGCATCTCTTAGCCCAGAAGCACTGTAAATCTGAGAGCATTTAACACAGATCCCATACCGTCGATATCTGCCCAGATAAACTTGCAGTCAGCATCTGTAAGTGCCTTGAAGACAACGGAGTAGAATTCTTTGTAATTGTGACTATTGTATTACCTAGTATATGGAACCATTGTTTAAAGGACAAATGAAGTTTACGTGCTTGTCATCAATTGCACCACAAGTATGGGGGAAGTTCTATGTCTCTATGGGTGTTGGCTACATCTCAGCCGACGAATGCACAACAAATACTGAGCAAGTGCTCCGCGTGTATCAAGCGTTGGTCCATTGCTCCCCACGCATGTCCCGTATTCTTCTGGCATGTACATTTATACGTCGAGTTCCGCGCACAATTTTGAACGTGCGCGGAGCTCGACGCACGAAGTGAATGGTCACAAATGAAAAACGTTGGTGCAGCAGGCTCGACGATGACGATGAACAACAGCGTACAAACCATTTTTCAGTGCGCTCCTTGTGCATTCTTCACGTGTTCAGCTGGTGTGACCAGGCCTTATATGAACTCTTGTAATGATGGTGCAATGATGACAGCACCATAGACACTGGCATCTGTGTTATTGGTTACAATTTGTCGCTGGACACAGGTGATTGAGATGCCGGAGCATCACCCGGGCCAGCTTGGTGGCACAATGCGTCTTGGCAAACGACGATCTTTGTTCTGCAGACAACAGTCCGTCGTTCGTATGTAATCAGTTTCCTATGCAGTCTAGCATTACGCACTACTCGGTATTGCTTCAACCGGTCTGCTTTCTGTACTCACTATGGATTGGATTAGATTGGGTCATGGTCCTTGTAGAAAGAAAACTCATGAGATTGTTGCTGTTGGACTTTTTTGCACACTTAAAGCTCCTGGTGATGCTTTAACATATGTCTGAATGCTGAGGTCAGAATTATAGCCGTCTGCTGGCTGCAAATTTTTGTGCTTTGAAACAGTTTAACTAGCACTGCTACTGTCTGGTTATTATGAACACGGCGTAGAGTACTTTGTGTTTTTTTCTAGTTTATGCATATAATAAACATAATGTTAATGCTCAGTGACTGGTGTGTGTGGCACTAGTGAATGTATTTTGGCAACCATACATAATGTTTGACAGGTTCATTGTATGGTGGTGTGGATTTTGTTGATGAAAGACATCGTCATAGATATGAGGTATGTTTATTTGTCAAGTGTGATACATTGTTGATCGTTGTATTGCATCGTTGCTGTCAGAATTATTGCTGTTGACAAAGCAGGCTACAAAATTTTGCTATTGTAGCTTCTCTGTTACTAGTATTAGCATCAGGAACAGTAGTAGTTCATATGTTTTTCATCGTTGTGTGATGTTTATCATTATAGTACTTTGATATTCTGTTATGCACATGTTACTGAATAATTAAACAACTGCAAACTGCAAAAGATTGCTATCAGCACTTAAGACTTGTCGGCTGGATGGACTGCTGCGTGTAGGTCAGCACAAGGTGCTTTGACATCTTTGCTTTTTTTATAATGTTATTATTTGTTGTAGGGCTGCAGAATGATTGAATGATTGGCTGACTGACTGTGTTGTACAGGTGAATCCTAGCATTGTGGAACAGTTGGAAAACAGTGGAATGCTATTTGTTGGCCATGATGACGACGGTAAACGCATGGAGATCATGGAACTGCAAGGTATTTATGTCTCACTGCTGATCTGCATTCCTGATATTGTGTTTCGTTCTGTTGCTGAGAGGGATTGCACACATTGCGCACACGTGGCAGGAAGCTTTTGTATGAATATTAACAGTTTTCTGACTACCATGCAGCAGTTCTATATGTTGCATTATTAGTTCTGCCTGTCTGTTTGTCTATCCATTTACCATGCTAGCTCCTCCTATGAAAACAAAAAGGCAGCCTCATTAGTAGATCAGTGCAGAATTAGTCACTGTGCCAATTTTCAGTTTAAAAGTCAAAGGCCAAGGACTAAAGGTCACCAGACACCAGAGACTGAAACATTATGAACGACATGATATCGGTTGTACATCATTTACATACGGTTGGCGGATCATGCACGTTGGGTGGTTTAATTGTGAACAGCAAACATTGAACCATTGTTGGGCCTAGCTTAGGTACTAAGATGTTCTCGGCTTCTGGCTGGATGGTCACAGATATGTGGATTTATCGAAAATATTGATATATCGTTTTCGATATTGACATATTGTATCGTATCGTATCGTCAGAAAAAAATATCGAATTTTTTGATATATCGCGATATTGTACACCAGAAGTTTATATTTTTATTACTATGTTACCAGTATAATGAGAATAAACAGAGAAAACGACAAACTAACCGAAGCAAACTAACTATAGTGTCAGAATTTAATGACACCTACGACAGTCTGTAGTTAATTTTAAAGTTCACTGACACATTTTAGTATCTACATAAAACAAACTGCATTGCTGAACGTTCGTGTCTTGTTCTTATGCTTGTATAAGATTTACATACTTATCATTTTTAAAATATCAATATTGATATCGCGATATTTTCAAAATATCGTATCGAAATTGAAATCCTGATATCGAATCATCACTAGTGGACACTGGGCATCGACATCTGCGCATTTTTATGCAGGTTGATGTTTGACCTTTTACATGTGTTTTAGATCACCCATACTATGTCGGAGTGCAGTTTCATCCGGAGTATCTGACTCGACCTCTAGTGCCGTCGCCGCCTTACCTCGGGTTGATCCTGGCTTCTTGCGGTCACCTCAAGTCCTACATGGCTCGAGGTTGTCGGCTGTCTCCTGACACTCAGTATACCGATGAGTCTGGACTTCTGTCGGCTGTTGCCAGTGCAGATATCAGTAGCACAGAAAGTCATTGAAATATATACTGGTAATGCATTATGTCAGCACCCTGATGTTTTTCTCATGGTTCACTGAACTGCTCGGCGATTTTGTAGGCTTGCAGTTTTCACGCCAGTGGTGCACACTGTCTGACCCATGGATTATGTCGAACCTGTGATGCGTTGTTATCCAGCACACATCAACTGACAGATATGTGGAATTGCAAGTTTTTACTGTCTTACATACGTTCAGTTTCAGGTGGGAACACACCACCACACCACTGAGCTTATATACTGGTAATGCATTGTCAGAACTCTGCTGTTTATTTTGTCGTTAATGCTAATAGCATTTTGCGTTGTTCTGACTTGCCGTACTTAAGATTATGTCATGTGACAGTTTGTGTGCCAATGACTTGGGTAACTTTTTATATCACTTTGATTTTGTGATTGCTTTAGTCAGTATGATCTCCAGCGGGTTTTTTGAAGAGATTGTAATCTGTTACAGGGCTCCCAGTTGTCCTAAAATTTCTGAAATTTAACAGATGTCCTGAAATTGTCCTGAAATAAGCAATTGTCCTGAAATTTTACTCATTTGGTCAGAATGTCCACCTTTGTTATGCTGTTATTACGGCATTGCATTCATTTTGTACTTTACTTAGTTAACAGGACTCTTATCAGTACTTTTGGCTTACTTACTTACTTACTAGAGTTTTGCCTTAGTATGTTGATAACAGTGCTTTAGTAACATTTTTAGGACTGCAATACTGATCTGCTTCAATGAATAACATTTATGAGGACAGAAAAATGTGCATTTTCTGTGTCTTGAGCCTCGTAAAACCAACAAAAATGTCCTGAAATTGTCCTGAAATTTTGTAAACATTGGGTCCTGAAATTTCGCTTCTTGCTCCTGGGAGCCTTGCTGTTTTTGAGATATGTTTTTGACTTCTTGCCATTTGTTACGTATGTACCATGATCAGTAGTTAACGGTGATTTGTATTGTGTTTTGCAATCCTATTTTACCATTATTGGTATTAGTGACGTTTTATACTATGCAAGAGTTGTTTGATGTAGCAAAGTTAAAATGTTTCTCTAACATTGTACATGTGTTTTATTGTTCAAATGACTCAGCATTTTTTTATGTTTTTGTTGTGTGTGTATTTGGGTACACTGCTTTAGTTTTTGTTTTAGTTCCCTTTTATTTTTTGGACAAACTGTGTTTTAGACTTGTAATCCTGAGGTAACTCAGAGGCGCAGGTTCGACTCCGCACTGGGACACCACCGGGTAACAACCTTAGGCAAGTTGTTCACACACATGTGCCTCTGTCACCAAGCTGTATAATTTGGTACCAGCTTCACCACTGGGACGTAAACAGGCACACCGCGCGATACACTGGCCCCGTATCCGTGGTCTCGCAGTGTAAAAACTGGTGTCTGGCTGAGGACCTTAGGAAACGGAGATCAGCGCCACCCTATGGGCCGTAAGGCTCGGGAAGGACTTTACGTTTTTTACATGTTTATACAAGTTATTAGTTAGAATTTTAAAAATTAAATCACATGATATGTTTTACCAAATAATGCAGCTGATTGGTGATTAGGTACAGCGACATTTCTGTGCGAGAAATTGACTAGTGGTTTGTTAGGCTTTGTATGAAACATTTGGTGAATGTCTTGTATGTGTTGGCAATTTGTGTAATTTTTTTTATCATATTATCAATGTGCAGATTGATATTCACAATCTGTGTGTATGCTATATTAATGTTGTATAAGAACGTAATTAGTTTTGTGTTCTTAGTCTGATAATAGATATTAGAACTGCTTTTACTGTTACATATGAACAAAAATAACATTTGGATAGTTCTTACAATTTTAGGTTTATGTCGTTTTTGTGTTTTGTGTTCCGTATTAGGTTTCTCTGTAAAGATTAACATTTTTGTTTCATTATTGTAAAGGTCAACCTTTTTGTTCCATTTATTATTATGTGTACGTGCATTGCCTGGAATAGTCATCCCTGAAATGACCTATATCGTATCAGGTGGGACGTTAAACCCTACTCACTCATCCACTCACTTACTCACTCTGGTGATATATTAGTGACTGATAGCCAAACCATCTTGTGCAATTAGTAGGCAGTTTACTCAATGGTACATTGGCATTCTTTATCGGATGATACCTTGTACAGTTGATGTGCCAACGATTCGAACTTCTGTTTTGACATATGGAGCACTACAAATGCTGACTACTTACTTACTTACTTACTTACTTACTTGATGGATCTGTCGTGGACATTTAATGAGTTAAAAATTGAAATAGATTGAACTTGCAGTCTGTTGCAACCTTTCTGCTGAGACTATTACCTGGTATTTATTTAGTCTGTCTGCTAACATTCTGTAGAACTAATAGCAAATGTGGCCGAGCCGAGCACAGTTTTTCTGTGAGTGACCAACATTTGTTGTGAGTAAGCGGAAGTAAGCTAAAGAATTTTTAAAATTTAATTTAAACATCACGTGAGTGCATTGTCTGTGCTTGTTGAAGGTTTGTTCTATGTTAGTTTAACCATTTATTTATGAAGAATGCATTCAGTTAATTGTTAAGACAGTCACAGAATAAGTATGTGGATTAGTGATTACATTACCGGGATTGAATTCTCAAATTTGTAATCCCTGGATCCCGTTTCGGGATTAGGCTTACAGAATGGTTGCTGTTTTCGTATCCATAGTAGACTAATATCATGCATGAGGATGTAGTAGACCGACCGTACGGAAGGTATTACGAGTGTAGGATCGAGTGACCATGACTGTAGGGCCTATAAACACAAATTACAGTGCACAGAAAAAGTAGGTCTCTGGCGCGCATCAAAAATATTTTATTTATTAAACGGCTAGAATTGTTATTTTTGTCATTTAAGACTCAAAGACAATGTTAACAAATTTTTGTAATCCCTGGATTGGGACGCCACCAATCCCGGGATTTGGGATTTGCGAAAACGGCCGGGATTCGGGATCCCGTGATTGCAAACACTATTGTGGATGATATAGTGGACTGGTGCAACAGGGACAAGAGAGGGAGAGAGAATTATTCATGTGGGCTTCATAATCTGTTTAAATTATTGGCTGTTCCACTTTGACAGCTTACACCACTGTGCTGAGTAGACCTACACATGATAGTAATTGCTTACACATCCTCTGATTTGTAGGGTTATTTGCCAGTTCTAACGCCACTGCACAGTCATCAATAAGTAATTGACTTAAAACGTCTCTATTTTTGGAATAAGGTATATGCAAAATTGTACAACATGATTACCATTTGATACATTCCGAGTGATGTAACTAATTGATATCGATTTACCTCAACAATTTGACGTACTGGTAATAGGCCCGGTTGATACGTGTGGCTGCAGCATGAAAATATGACATTGACTGTCAGTCAGTCGACTATCGAAGTGCAAAGGCAACTGTTGGCAATCATTTATAGTTACAAGTATCAATTGATGTAATATGTGGTACCATCGCAGAGTGAAGAAACGTATCGCTAGTGTCTGCTGTTGTGTCCTACGTGCCTGCGTTACTATTTACTTATTTTTATGCACGTTTTGTGGGCGTGGTACTTGAGCAACGACGCGCATAGTAAATAAAAATAATGGTATAAATAAACAGAATTTTTGTCACTTTTTGGTAAGTTTGTTGTTGTTATTTGTGAAATGGTACGTATGTCGTTGTTTAGATAATTGTTGCTGAGTACGTGCGTCAAGAATTGGCCAACAAATATCGAAATACCATTTTACTTGAAACCGCTTGCTAAGTGTATGGGTTATTTCCTTCCAATAATTGTAGCGGTAGATCGGCGATTTTGCTGTTAGCACTGGAAAATTGCTAGAGGTAGATCGGGTATACACATTATTAGGTAGATGGTAGAACTTTACTAATAGTGCATTGTACATCAAGAAGGGCATTTGGCTGATAGAAATTTTTTGCATGAATTGGATGGTGCTGTCTTTTGGGGTTACAGCTGAACCTGAGGCGCGTTTCTCTCTTTCTATTTCTCTGAGAATCTCTGAGAATATCTGAGATGCTGCGTAGAATTCGCGTTTCGTACCTGCCTTTTTCTGAGATGCTCAGAGAAACTCTGAGAATCTCAGAGAAATAAAAAGTGCAAAACGCGCCTCTGAATTAATGCCATAGTAGTATAAGTCAGAGATGTGCGGATTCTGAAATTTTTGAGTCCGCATCAGTCCGCAGATTTTGACCAATTATCCGCTGTCAGTCCACGTCCACAACAAGAGAGAAACATTGGATCCGCGTCCGTCCACGTCTGCACTGAATAGGCCTGCCTATAGTCATTAATATGTAAGGTAGACCTGGGCCTATAGCAGATTACAATTTACCTGTACCAGTGCTATCGTGCTACGCACACACCACTTCTATCTGTTTTTAACTTTTATTAGGAAAAAATACACTTGTCACAAAACAGGATCTGCATCAGTCCGCATCCGAAAATTTTGTCACAGGACAAGATCCGCATCTATCCGCATTCGCAAAAAAAATCCTGCCAATCTGGATTCGCGGACTGATGCATCCACAGTCCGCACATCTCCGGTAAAGTCTTAACTAAAAAACCAAATGCAGAAGTGGTTAATGTTGTTTGTATATGTTAGTTGTAGTAGTACTATATTCATCTATAATTCTATTACTAATCTTTACCTCTACTCAAAGCCAAACTGATTTTGGTTTCTCACACATCCATTGCTTTTATGTTGTTTTATAAACAGATTACGATGTTGGTGATATGATGTTGAACTTGAAGACATACCAAAACTAAAAAAAGTTTATGCATACTGTATTTTAAGGGTGGGTACTATTATTACTGTGTATTAGCTGAATGAAAGTCTGTTGTCAGTGTGGCACTGAAAATAGATTTTTGTTCAGTTCAGTACGCACTGAAGACTGCTCTGTGATTACTGTCAATGAATTCAACAAGTTTTTCGTCGGCAAGGTTGCCGCGATCAGATCAGGTACTGCTGATGCATCTGATCCTACATTCACTGCAGCCAGACCAGATGTAACCCTGACATCATTTTCCACCATACCAGTCAGTGACATGTTTGTCGGAATCATGAAGCTTTCTGACAAAACTTTTGCAGCCGACTCACTGTCAGTCCCACTGCTGAAGCAGGTCACCACTGACATTGTGCCGTTACTTACGGTACTGTTTAACCGGTCATTGACTGCTGGGTGCTTATTGTCAGCGTTCAAAGAGGCATTCATCACACCACTCAAAAGTCTCGATGCCAGTTCATACTGTCCAATCTTGAACTTGTCGGTTATATCAAAGCTATTGGAATGACTTGTCACCAAGCAACTTACCAACTACCTGCAGTCTGCCGACCTTTTACTGTCGCTCCAGTCTGGGTTCAGGCTTAGCCACTCCGTGGAAACTGCTGCCCTGCAAATGTTTTCTGACATTCTTTTGGCCGTCGACAGTGGTGACGTTGCGGCACTGGTTCTTCTGGACCTTTCAGCTGCATTTGATACTGTCGACCATGCCATATTATGTCGACATCTGCAGGTGCGTATGGACTGGGTGGCCCTGTGCTGGAGTGGCTCCAGTCTTACTTAAGCGAGCGGTCCCAGTACGTTCGACGTGGCATACACAGGTCCCCCTGAACGTGGCTGACATGTGATGTTTCACAGTGGTCGGTGTTGGGCCCGATCCTGTTCATTCTGTATACTGCTGATTTAGTTGGGCTGGTAGAATGCATACCACAGCAAGCACTGTACTGGCAGGTACCAGGATATAAGAGAAGACCAGGTCGACCAAGAGCGAACTGGAGGAGCACAATCAACAAAGATGGGGTTCACTTGGGAAGAAGCAGAAGTGGCAGCTCTTGTCAGACATCGATGGCGTTGGAGTGTGGGCCCAATGTGTCCAGTTGGATGCGGGATGAACCAAGGTACCAAGGTAGAATGGCATGGTTTTCGGCCACATCCGTACACCGACGACACCCAGGTATATGCTTTGTGCAGACCATCTGCTGTCAGAGATTTCCATGTGTGCCACTGTGCCTGTCAGCATGTGTCGACATTGTTGCTGCTTGGATGCTGGCCAACCGTCTGCAGTTGAACACCGGCAAGACCAACCTGCTCTAATGTGCGACATCTCGTTGTTTTCATCAGCTGCCCACATCAGCACTTCAAATCGGGTCCGACTTCGTCTACTCGTCAAGTCAGTCAGAGATCTCGAAATTTACTTCGACTCTGACCTCAGCATGCGATGCCATGTTTAGAAAACCAATGCCAGCTGCTTTGCCATTCTGCATTAGCTGCACGGCATTCGACGTTCAGTGTTGACATCTGTCTACCAGACACTTGTCGTTGTTCTCATTTTGTCTCGACTGGCCTACGGCAATGCTGTTTTGGTGGGCTTACCAAGCAACCTGTACAGCGGACTCCAGTTGATACTCAACGCTGCCGCATAATCGATCGCCGGCCTTTGGCTCTCAGACCATATCACTGACACTCTCACCAGTTTTTACTGGTTGAGAGCACCCGAGCGTGTACAGTTCAAGCTGGCGACGATCGTCTATCGCTCGCTAAACGGTATGGCTTCATCTTACCTGGCTGCAGACCTGCAACGTTTGTCCGAAATGCCGTCTAGACGACGTCTGTGGTCTTCTCTGACACACCAGCTGGATGTTTCCCAGTCACAGTGCGCCACTGTTGGTGATCGAGCCTTCGCTGTCGCTGGTGCTCGACTATGGAACAGTTTGCTACCAGACATCGTCGCATGCAACTCGCTGTCACAGTTCCGCCTTGAACTCAAAACATTTTTGTTTATACAGTCCTATCCGTCCGTACTTTTGTCGTGACTTGCGCTTTTATCTGTGGTCCTAGCAGTTTTTACTTAGGCCACTTTAAAAAACTGTAATGTAATGTAATGTAAATGTAAGGGACTGTCAGCAGTGGTATGAGCACCCATGTGCTCATACTGCCGCAGACACACGCCCTCACGGCTGCCAGCCAACTGATGACCTCAACCCTAACAGCTAGGGTATTAGGGGTGTGGCGTGCAGTCAGCCATGTATTACCTCCCGTCACCTTAGTCCAATTCGTGACCCATGTTAAGCCTTTGTTTGGGTAACCGTCTATGATCACATAATACTCTGAAGTACGCTATCGATAACCCTAGCTTTAAACCCTAAGCCGTAATTGTCATTCTAATTCTGTTTTACTCCTAATGTACACTGTGTCCCAAAAAAACATCCCTGACATTTTCGACTGTAACGTGAAGAAGGATTATCAGATTTTAATAATTTTTGGTACGAATATTCCTGAGACAACTTGTCGTCAAGTGACAATTTAATTTCCCATCTTTCTCAACATCTGTTTCTACACTACCTGGGGAAAATAGAACAAACAAAATATCACTTTTTTATTCAATGCAACATGATTGCTTAATTAACATAACGCGTAAAAACACATTTTGTTCACATTTCTGACACTGTGGCTGACATTTAATTCAGTTATCCATTTTTCAACTGCCTACAGTAAAACTGCTTGAAGTGTTGGCCCACTGTGACACTTGTACACTGGCCCACTTAACAGCTGCAGTATCGATAATGTTCTGCTCCTGACCAATACAGGCTCTACCAGTCACTTCTTGATGTTACAAACAATCTTAAACTTCTTCTGGTAGACACACTGCTGCAAGACAGTCAAACCTTGTAATAGACCTGCTGTTGGGGTCCACAAATTAAGACAGATAGAATTTATTGACGTTTTTCCATTCATTTTAACACGTATTATGCCTGGTTTGCTTTCCCCAGGTAGTGCAAATACAGACGTTGGGTGAGGTAAAAACTAAAACACTTATTTCATAGCCAGTTGTGTCATAAATATTTTTGCCAATTATATTAAAATCTGCTAATCTTTGTTTGAGGTACGATCGATAATGTTGGGGATGTTTTTTTCAGGTTTTCTGTTTATTTTAATGCATATTTCGGTTGATCTGCTTTCCCTAGGTAGTGCAGAAGCATACATTAGGTGAGGTGGAAAACTAAACGGTGATTTGAGGGCAAGTTGTGTCAGAAATATTTGTGCCAAAAATTATTAAAATTTGATAATTGGTTTTCAAGATACAGTTGAAAATGTCGGGGATGTTTTTTTGGGACACAGTGTAGTAACAAGCACTACTAACGAGCTTTCTGCGGGTACGAACACTGATGTCCTTGACCGATGCTGTTGCGCATCACGTGAGCTTTGCTCAGTATTCTTGTTTTGATGCTATTTGAGCAGCATTGTTCCAGCATTTGAAAATATGCTCATAATAATTCTAGCAGAGGGGCCAAAGTCAGAGCAAAAAAGGGTGAGCCCTCCTGCCTCCTCACCATGAGTCTATAGCTACTGTTTTTCACCTGTAAGCCTGATGGCTCTTCGGCTTTCGGTTCGGTCGAGTGACTTGCGCATTAATAAGCCTATAGGCCCAGGCTTATGACACGCCATATCTTGTGACGGTGACAGACTGAAAATTCATGTACGCCTACAGGTATAGATAGAGTGTACGCTTTGAAGAACACTTGGTTTGTACTTCCTACTAGCATCAAATTTGTTAGGAATCCAAAACGTTTGTAATTTTGTTACCGTTTGATAAAAAAAGAATAAAAATAATCTCACAAATTGATAGACCGTTTGTTGCCCAAACAACAGTATTAAAGCATCATAGATTAAGACCTGTTGCTGCTATAGTGCACATAAATTAATTTAGGCTAACTAAATAATGATGTGCTGATATCACTGATTATTCATTTGACTCAATAACACAAATAAACGAGAAAATGAAGAGTAAGAACGACAGACAGAAAAATATTATATAGAGATAAAAACACGTAGGCGGTAGGCGTGGTGTAGTGGTAACGTGTCTGATCCGATCAGCGAAGTTACTGTACGCCGGGCCCGGTTAATACTGCGATGGGTGACTGCCTGTAGGCAGGTAAACCATCTCGGGATGTAACCAACCGCCTAGGTCAACTCAGCCTTCCATCCCTCCGGGGTAGGTAAATCGAGTACCGGCCTATCTGGCTGGGGTTAAGGCGGGGCGCGTTCACCTCTGTC
>Ga0209367_1004333_pt1 | contig 19548 bp, 12 predicted proteins | sample WorMetLIZISLAND2_FD_187412 | JGI IMG/M metagenome (GOLD analysis project Ga0209367, IMG submission 187412) | Marine gutless worms symbiont microbial communities from Max Planck institute for Marine Microbiology, Germany - Olavius geniculatus... ...
GCTCACGAGACGCGCGAAAGCCTATAGCAGTTCCTGTTCGCAGGTAATCTTAGTCTATCTCCATCCATTTCGTCGTAATTCACTCTTTTGCAGCCAAAAATCGCCAAAAAATTACGATAAATCAATATTTTTAGGGTTCAAGGTCACTCAAGATCATCGATGTTGATAAATTTTAAAAGCCTGTCACCAGTGCTTGTTATGATAAGCAGCATGTCTGTGCCTATCTGCAACCAGGTTCACGTTACACGCGATAATAGCGGTAAAATAACCACTTTTTAGCGGGGTAGCTGTCTTTGACGCCCGCCTGCGCCGGCTTCCTTGAACCTAGGGGGTTGGGACTTGGACTGCTAAAATCCACACTGAATGCTGAAAATTTCATATGCAAGTTGTCTTGGTCTATCTCCAGCCATTTCGTCGCAATTCGGTGTTGAAATGTGCGCAGCATCCAAAAATTGCGAAAAATTCACTAAAAACCTCTTTTTGAGGGGTTCAAGGTCGTTCAAGGTAATCGATGTTGGTAAATCCAAAAAGCCTGTCACCGGTGCTTGTTATTATAAGCAGCATGTATGTACCTATCTGCAACCGTTTTCACATTATTCGAGCCAATAACGGCAAAATGACGTCTTTTTAGGGGGTAACCCTCTTCGACGCCCTCGTTGGAGGGGAACCCCTGCACCCAGTGGCACGAAATTTTGTAACGATAAACTAGAGACCTTGGTGCAGCCCACAGTGAAGATTTCGTGATTCTAGCTTGCACCGTTCTGATACAGCTCACGAGTGTGACAGACAGACAGACAGACGGACGCACAGACGGACAGACGCCCAGACGATGGCAAAGACGCTCGAAGCATTCTGCTTTCGCGCGTAAAAAGCTTCAATTAACGTTTCATGTTTTGGCTGAGCGTTAAGCCTTTGTTACAATGTGTCATCTGCCTCAGTCTGTCTGTATCGCATATATTGTGGCTAAACCGCACGTCGTATAGGTTGGGCAATGGTATCGTTGAAGGATATCTAGAGCGATGACGAGTTCCTGCATAGGCTGTCAATAGTAAGCCCTAACAATGTCTCTGTATGCAATAGTAATTTAGCCGCAATTTTGAATGCATCCTGTCATATCATATCATATCATATCATATCATACTGCATCATATCGCATCCTAACGTTCATTGTAGCGTTTGATATAGCAGCGTCACCATAGTGTATGGGACTATGGTCACTGTGGGAAATCGGTTTCTTTCCGCGACCGAAAGTTGAACGCCGGCCTTCGGATAGCCTATACATATAGGCGGTACGTTGGTCGGCGCACCTTAGCGACAGCTGGCTTTTTGTCTATAGGCCTAAGCATTTCATCGGTCAAATGTCAAATGCAAATTTATACTATATTTATACTGGGCTTATTGTGGACACAATACCTAGCATGTCACGTAACGCAGTCCACGGTCCTACAAAAATCTGAGTTAGCGCGGTGCGTCCACAGAACTGAAATAACTTGAACTAGACCTCAAACTTATACCAGCAGCGCAGGTATCCAGTGGCAGGGTAAATTGTCCTGTAGGAAAATGTTCTTCCATAAATACAAATTTTTTTTTTTGGGGGGGGGGCTAAATTCACCTATTTGAGCACCCATAATCTCCTCTGTCGGAAATTCGCAGATGTCCGTCGAAAAACTGCAACTGCTTGCACTCAACTTTTGTAGGCTGAACCACGACAGGCCACGATTCACGACGCCGTTGACTAAAACGAAACAGAAACTTGTATGCAATTTCGTTCTAGTCGTCTTGCCGCATATTTTAAAATTTACTTGGATCCTTAATTTGCGTGCCTAGCCATTTTGTAGTATTACAAATAAACACTTTGGTCGTTCTCATTCCATTGGACCCTAAATACGGCCTTCAATTAATGTCACTCTCTTAATACCCTTCTCCTCTTCTCATTTATTACTTTTCTCACATGTCTGGGAGAGTGCTGAACAAATTCTACCCATTTCCCTTCTCTTCCTTTCTTGTTTTAGCCGTACACTTGTGTTTCTATCCCCGTTAGGGCCTATCCTTGTTTCGATCCTCCACTACCTTCCATTCTAAGAAGTTAGGACCAGTCCCCCAACGAAATGATCCTGGTGTAGTACCCGTGGAAAATCTGTGAAACTTGGATTACAAGAGTTGGCGCATTTTTGCAACGACTGTGTCCAGATTCTATGGGGGGTCAGGTTGGCCTCCCCTTGTTGGTTCAACTTACAGAATTTTTGTGCGAGCCATGTCACGTGTCACGGCTATCACGCTGATCAGAAAACCCGACCAAAGCGCATTATGCAGAAAACGCTGCAAGTCAAATGGAGCGATTTTTACGCGCGAAAGCAACTACTGCTTTAGCGCCTCTTAACCATGGCAATTCTGGCCGTCTGTCTGTCTGTCTGTCTATCCGTCCGTCACACGGGTGCATCAGTCAAAAACGGTGCCAGCTAGGATCACCAAATCATGACCGTCGGCTGCCTGGAAGACTCTTTGTTTCAGGAACCGTAAAACTTTTCCATAAATTCGAAAGGGGTCATCCTGAACGAAGGCGCTAAATGAGAGGGGGTAGGAAAAATTTGCAATTTTCAGCCAATAAGTCGCTGTATCTCAGAAACGGTGCGAGATAGGGCCTAGGTTACTATTAATCACTAATAGGAAGTCGTACACTGGCTCTCGATTGCCACCGAATGTAATGACCTTGGATGACCTAGAACGCCAAAACAGGGGTTTTTATGAATTTTTGGCAATTTCAGGCTGCGAGACACATTTCAAAAGCGAATTGCGCCGAAATCAATTGAGATAGACATGGAGAAGCTGCACATGAAATTTTCAGCATTGAACGTAGATTTCGACGGTCCAAGTCTTGGTTATCTAAGTTCAAGGACACCTGCGCATGAGGGCATCAAAAAGCGGTACCCATGTAAAAGTCATTATTTTCCCGTTGTTGGCCAGTCTTTCATGAAAACAGTTGCAGATAGGCTACCTATCACAACAAGCACTATAGTGACGAGCTTTTCAGTTGTATCAACATCGATGACTTTGAAAGACCCTGAACTTCCAAAATAAGGGGTTTTATTGATTTTTGCAGTCTTCCACTGCACTGAACACTCCAAGAATGAACTGCGACAAAATGGCTGGAGATAGACTGACAGTTTGCAAACAGGAACTGACGGCTGATCACGCATCTCGTGAGCATCAGCTCAAATTTCTTGTTTTACATTGTTTTCTGAGTGACAGGCCTACACAAAGATTGAATCAAAATGTGCTGAAAACAGACAGATGCATAAAAACTTTCTGCTTTTTATCTGACTTGTTTCAATTTTTTTCGATGCTATTTCATTTAAATACCAGGTGTAAAGCACGGATGCGATACGATAACACACAACAATGAAGATACACTAACAGAATACTTATAATAACCTACAACTCATACGACAACACGTTGAATACAACAACAAAAATGAACAGCTATCTACTAATAGTAATGCTATAGAATAGGAGTGGCAATTGCCCTCCCCCAATTCCGACATTTCAGAATGTGGAAAAATTTCCTTTTTGTCCAAGAATTTTTATCGTTCAATACAAAACTGGGGCTGGAATTTCCCCATTCTGGGGGAACTTAGAGGCAAAAATTAAAATTTGGAGTACTCATAATCTCCTCTGTCGAAAATTTGTAGCTGTCTGCCAAAAAATTTACAGCCTCATACTCCCAACCTTTTTAATCCACAAGGCCGTCGCCCACTAATGCTACTTTCCATGGTCCAAGGAAAAAGGGAAACGAATGAAAGACTTTATAATTTCCGCAGACTGGAAGTCCTACCTGTCACCAAACCAACATTATGAGTATCAAAGCAGCAAGGTAAGCATGAGCAACTATACAAAAACTAACACGCAGCAGACCTTTTTTACTAATCCAGCAGACGAAGCAATTTTAGTGTTGAAAAAATGTCTAAAACACAGATGACAACTAATGGCGTAGACATTACAGAATTGCTACTGATAGTTTTGTGTAATATCGTACAACTTGAGCGTTAACGACATGACTAACAACAAGACTCATTTCTCAAAGCCTCGTGTTTCTGCTTATGAAAGAAATTCCCTTTTGTCAACCCCAGCTTCAAGATAAGTCACCCCAACCTCAAATGAAATGTCTGAAAGCAAAATTCAGAGCAGCACAATTGCTTTGCATGGCATTAACACACTCTACAGAAGTGTCGAACATATTCCAAGTATTCAAACATAATGGCTAAATAATTGTACAAAATGTGCAATCTGAGATCGATCAAGCATACAACGATTACACTCATTACAGTCAATTATTAATATTGCTTAAAATAACACAGTAGTAAATATTTTTTGGAATACAAACGGATATGATTCACAACAGTTGGAATACTGTTCTAACAGGCCCATAGCAAAGAGGCTTTCGATGGGTTCAACTGAACCAAGAAACATTCCATAAAATAACCAAAAATGTCACCACCAGGTGCGGTTTTTTCGAACTCGCATTTGTGTCCGGTGTTTGCCCCAGACCCAGCGGGGGAGCTAAGGCAATAACAAAAACTTCCCTCCATTTTTCACTGGACAGTCAACACCCTTAACAAAACTTCCCTCCTAGGGAAAAGAAGAAGGCAGAAAGAGGGAAAAGAAAACTGGAGCCCAATTTTGATTCCAGATTGGGGGGATAGAAACCACTCGCTTACAGACTTACCCAGATGCCCTAGTTGGATTTGCAGCCACAGGGTGGAGTCAACCCCCCTCTATAAAAAACCTCTGGCTACAGGCCCTGTTCTCATATCACAGTGAGGGTATGGGAATATTGCACAGTGCAAAGCTTCGTCTCCACAGTTTGTCCGCGATGTCATCATCAACAGCACTCGCTTCCAGCGCCATCTCTCGGCAGTCTCTGAAACCAACAAAATGGCTAAAATATGAGAGAATGCCGGGGCACCACTTTTAGTTTTTAGTCCAAAGCGTTCCCCCAACTTAAGTTCCCAAAAGATGCAGCAAGAGGCCCAAAACCACCAACAGGGGCCCAAAGCCAAACTAGTGTCCACCACTCTGAATTTACACGGTGTTTCATAAAAAAGGACAGCTTTTTGTTTTTTCATAATTCACTCAAATGACGACCAATTTACACAAAATTTGTACCAGATGTAGCTGAAGAAATACTAATTCAAAATATTGCAACATAATATCGCAGTTGATTAAACATTCTTTGCTAGTCTTGACGTAATGCTGACGTCATAATGTCTCACGGGTACAAACTGGATAGTCTCAACTGGTGCTGTCAGTTGCTACCCTGCTCCAATGGTGAAAAATCTGGTTCATTCATGACAAATTGTTGAAGTTTTACAGTTACAGTTGCAAAAACATGCAAAGCGATGGCATTTACGTGTCTGTGGGGATAGCTGGACTTTTACGCGTTCGAGCAAGACAGTGCACTAGCACACTGAGCTTGCAAAATGGTTGCATTTTTGGATCACAAAACGCCTGATTTCATGTCCCAGTGTTGCTTAGTGCTGACACAATAAACATTTTTCATTAGCAAACCAGATTAAGCTCACCATCGAAGCAGGGTAGCAACTGACAGCACCAGTTGAGACTATCCAGCTTGCACCCTTGACACTATGATGTCAGCATTACGTCAGAACTTGCAAAGAATATTTAATCAACTGTTATATTTTGTTGCAATATTTTGAATTAGTTTTTCTTCAGCTACAACTGGTACAAATTTTGTGTAAATTGATCATCATTTGAGTGAATTATGAAAAAAACAAAAAGGGTCCTTTTTATGAAACACCGTGTATATTACGATCACTGAATACACCACAATAAACACTAATAATTAAAGCCGTGCAAATTAATGATTAATCATGCCAATTCATGCACGTAATCGTTATAATATAATTTGTGAACCATAAAGACAATTTCAATCATTAAGTTTTTGATAAAAGTCACATCACTAAGAACACATTCTAAAGTAGATATACAACAGTAGATATACAACGACAAACATTTGACAAGCGATGGTGACTGAATAAAACGAACACTACTAATGACTGAAATGTTGATAGAAATTTGCACTAAGTTTGATTCGTTTTTTTGAAGGGGAATATGTAGGGTGTACATTAACTGCATGTTCGTTTAATCGAATAAACAAACTCTAGATTTGAAACTGCTGCATCTGCACATATTAGATCATGCAAGTTATTACAACAAAATTTGCCAGGTTGTTTGATGACTAATATAAAAAAAGCAAATGTCTGGCTCAATCTCATACTGACATTGGTGACATAGGCCTACACAAATTTTTTTCAGGAAACAGTTTTTTATTGGTTCAGCCTCTTGGTGGCATCAACACATCAACAACGTTGCTGTACATTGAGCCGGGTTAGTACTGAGATAGGTGACCATTCACAGGGCATATGGTCTTAGTATGTAACCAGTCACCCAAATCAACTCAGCCTAGACATCCCTCCCTGGATAGATGCAATGAGTACCAGAGAAAGCTAGGACGTAAACAAGCACAATGCACAATGCACTAGGCCCATCCATATCTATGGTCTTGTAGTGTGAACTGGTGTCTGGCTGAGGGCTAAGGAAACAAAGATTAACGCCACACTATGGCCCTGAGAAGACTCTACATTTCACAAACAATAACTGCTGACTTACAAATAGCATTTTCCTGTCACACTGGCGAGTTCAGTTGCCACAGCACAGTAGAGAACAGTTTGTGCACCATCGAAAGCAGTCTTCATAAGAAACCACATGAACGGTGCAAACGTCAGACTGACTAGAGCATTCTGACGAAATGGCATGTGACGATGGATGTCAGTACGCACTACACCGGGGTTAGCAGAGTTCACTGTTACACCTGTGTCTACAACAACAACAACAAGTACTACCACAACTACAACAACAACAACTACTACTAACTACTAATATAACTAGAATAACTAGAATGGCATGTAACAATAAATGTCTGTAGGCACTACAATGGGGTTAGCTGAATTCACCGTTACACCTGTGTCTACAACAACAACAACAACAACAAATACTACTAACTTCTACAACTACTGCTACTACAACTACAACCAGAATGGCATGTAACAATGAATGTCTGTATGCACTACATAAGGAGTGGCAGAGTTCAAAGTCATACCAGTATCTACAGCAACAATGAATACTGCAACAACAACAACAACAACTACTACTACTAAAGGGTTGGTAAACATCAAAACTACCAGTACTTCTGTGTTTAACGACACATGCCATATGTGATCACACAGTGTTACCTGCCACCCGATACAGATGAATGTGCCCTGCCTCAACTCTAGCCAGAGTTAGGCCGGTACTCAATTTACTTACCCCAGAGAGACGGCAGGCTGAGTTGACATTGGTGTTAGTTATATACAAGGGTTGTTCGATAAATAAGTTACAAAAACAGCGTCATTTTGTTAGTTTTCCAAATACTGAAAATTCAAAATATACATTTTGTAGAAAATTTAATTCTGAGTAGCAGCTGTGAGTTTCATGACGATGACGTCACTGTGACGTCATTTGTAAACATTAAATACGGTGACGTTGATTCTGAAATCTTCCCGTAACGAACAGCGTGCTGTTATTGTATTTTTGTGGGCAAAAAATATAAATGCAAATTAGATTCACTCCGAAATGCATCCATTATATGGTGACAAGTGCTTTGCGAAGCAAACAGTTCACATTTGGTATAAAAATGCTGGGTGGGCAGAAATTTGTATCATATACTAAGGTGCAATCAGTCGTTCTTCAGTGGCATGGACAGCAGTTCTTTGCATCGGGCATTCAGAAGTTTGCTGAGAGATAGGAAAAATCTTCAAGCGAACTCGGATGACATGTTAAAAATGAAACATTAGTCTTCAACATTCAAAGAGATGGCGTTAACTTGTTAATTTCGTCCACTTTTCGTTCTTATGCTGTTTTATCACTTGCAAGTTATGACAGATTACTCATGGGAAAAATAATACACGTATAGACTGCATTCTGTGAACAGATGACGTCACAATAATGACGTCATCATCCAAAAAATTTCTACACAGGTTTGTAATAAAATTCCCTATAAAATGCATATTTTGGATTTTTTAGATTTGAAAAAGAAACAGAATGACGCTGTCTCGTAACTTATTTATCGAACGACCCTCGTACATGGATGGTTTATCTGTCCGCAGACAGTAGTCACTTGATAGCGATCTGACTCGGAGTCAAACCAACAACCTCACTATTGCAAGTTCAGCATCCTATCATTATACTACCAAGCCAAGATTGTAGTAGTAGCAGTAGTAGCAGCAGCAGCAGCATCATACTTTCAAGGTGCCTCCCACAGCCCAGAAGTTGAGTCGGCTTGCTCTGAGCATAAGCCCCTCTTGGCTTGCAGCGTACTTAGTACGTAGTAGTAGTAGGAGCAGCAGGAGTAATAGTAACTGGTAGTAATACGAGGGTCGTTCAATAGACAAGTTTCCAAAACGATGCCATTCCATAAATTCTAAAAATAGAAAAATCCAAAATGTACATTTTGTAGGAAACTGAATTCTGAACATATATGAAAAATTTTTGATGATCACATTGTTATTGCAACATCATCTGTTGACAAAACCTTATTTATTCATGTATTATTTTCTCCACCAGTAATCTATCATACGTACTTTCAAGGTGTTTAGCAAGTCTCCTGGAGCCCATCAGTTGAGCCAGCTTGCTCTGTGCATAGGCCTCTCCTGGCTTGTATTCACGCTGATGATCAAAGTGTAAATCGTCCATCACTATCTCTCCTAGCCGGTAGACATTCGCCATCACGTTGACAATACGACCGCCACTTGGAGATGCTTTCAGCTGGTCCAACAAGAGGTGAGTTAGCAGAAAATGACCTGCAGCAAAAATCTGATGGTGCAGCAGCGTATGACTAAAGGGACAGAAAGTCAAAACCTAGGCCTTATGTACAAAAATTTGCTGTAAAAATTAGAAAAGTTTAAGTTTTGTACATCAGGCCATCACACGTTTTGACTCTGCATGTCACAGGTGCCCAACTTATCTAAGAAAGGGTCTGAGATATTCAACTGATATTCTACCCTCTCATAAACTTTCCTAATATCATCCTAAAGCAGCCACTTTGTTATGGAGAGGATTTGTGACATGAGTTATGCTGTGGCAAAAATGCCATATCAGTTCAGCGGCTAATAGCTGCAGTGAGTCAAGTTACACAATGTCAAAATACTGGAAAATCGACAGCCGGGAAACTTAAGATTATGCTACCACATGCTCAGAAACTTGTGAGTGAGTGACTGACTGATGAAGAATTACTAAAATAGACATTTTTTATGTCACTGTATTCTTGGAGTTTACAGTACCTTGTCTTGCCTCTAGCCCACTGGGACAAGTGCAGATAAGGGTACCGGTAAACAATTGAAGTAATGATAATCTGCAGATTAATAGACAAAATTCCAGCCTTGAAGTATTAGATACATGAATGAGATATGAATAAGTTTTTTTCTGAAATTCTGCACAGCATCTGTTGTTTATTCAACTATTTTTTCCGATCAAAAGAGCAATGACTCAAGTCCAGGGTTTCATGCTGTAGAGAGCAAACACCAGCGCATCATAGCCGCCGCGCTCCGTCCATCCGCTGACTAGAGGAGACTGGCCAGATGTCCAAGAACAACTTGGCTCAGAACAGTCGATGAAGACGTCCAGCCCCAGAGCTTCGGAGTTCACACTGCATGGAGGAAAGCCAAGAATAGGGAGACATCTGGCGAAAAATCATCAGTACGGCAACGCTCTGACAGGAGTTCGCCAAGAAGAAGAAGAAGAAGAAGCAAAAAGAAACTGAAATAAACCAACTAGTTAAAAACCTGTAAAAATCGCTTAAACCCATCACGTTGGGCCTTTTTCACCTAAAAACCCAAACCCCCAAAAAACCATGGGGTTTATCGTTTTCAAAACACAGGTTTTTGGGTCAAGCATAAAATGCATCAGATATACTTTTTGATCTTTAAAAACAATAAATATTGGAATAGCGGCCTGTCACCAAACAGTGTTGAATAAAGTTCGATTGATGGTTTTCGAACTAATTTCTTAGACACAAGTAATGATGATGATGACGATGATGATGAGTCGATAAAGTTAGTGTTCGCCCACTCTTACAGCAAAAACAGTCACGAGTCTGCTAATAAAAATATGCTCTCGCAAACAGTTCAGTTTTTAGTTCACGCCAGAAAGCGGATGGCAGATGACAGTTGCGAACAGATGCCGGCAGCGAGTTCCACGTGGACGGTCCTGCTACGGCGAAGCTGCAAGGACCGTAGCGGATTGTGCGTGTCGCTGGAATGGCAAGGTCTCCACGTGCAGCTGAGCGTAGGTGCCGACGGCTGGGGTTCTCGGCGACCAGTTGACACATGGCGGAAAGATAGTTCGGCGCTAGGTTGTGTAGATTGTTAAACACCGTCACGCACAGTTTAAAGTCTACATGCTGCCGAATTGGCAGCCAGTGTAGAACGTCACGTATGGTGGCAGATATGCTATCGTATTTCCGCTTGCAAATGATCAGTCGAGCTGCAGCGTTGAGAACTCGTTGCAGCTGCCGCATGACGACTTCGTGTACGCCAGTGAACACTGCGTTACAGTAGTCGATCCGACTGACGACCAGTGTGTTCACAAGCATAGTGACAGTGTCGAACGTCAACATTCGTCTGACTGAACATAGCTGCCTCAGACAGTGACTGCGAATGTGAGCTCCTGATCAATAGTGACGCCGAGGCAGGTTACTACAGGAAGAAGATCGACGACTGAACTGTTGGCAACAAGGACGAAACCGTCAACTTTGGTAAACTGATATTTCGTGCCGAGACACGTAAACTGCGTTTTCTCGGCATTCAGCTTAAGTCTGTTGGAAGACATCCAGAGCCCAATATCGTCGATACACGCTATCAGGCGTGCCAACGTTGCTTCACAGTTAATGGCCGGTGTATGTAGGTACAGCTGAGTGTCATCAACGTACGAGTGGACACTGACGCCGTGACGTGCAGCGATGACCAGCACATCAGCAGTGTACAACAGGAACAGGATTGGTCCAAGGACACTACCCTGTGGTACACCATACTGGACTGCAAAGCACTTCGAGCACTGGCCACTGGCTTCCTACATGGACCCTTTGTGTATGACCAGTGATGAAGCTGGTAATCTACGACAGAACATCATCACGAAAACCAAAAGCATGGTCTGTCGATAAGGATGTCATGATCAACAGTGTCAAAAGCAGCGGATAGATCTAGCGGACTGAGAAGTGTAACTTCGCCGCGATCTGCTGCTGTGACGAGGTCAGCGATGACCTTGAGAATGCCAGTCTCAGTAAACCAACAGCGCCTGTAGTACTGACTGACGCAACTGAAAAGTTTACGATTCATCAATTATCATACAACACATATATTGCGAATTCATTTACAAACCAAGATAGTTAGTCTGGAAATGCAACTCGTAGCCGTCAGCTGTTTTAGCTTGTGGATGACACATGACTCCGGCATTGTTGATCAACACATCCAAGTGACCGTACTCTGCATGCCACAAACACACCAACTACTAAAATTCAGATGTACTTACAACTTGTATTATAGCTGTTTATGCAGTAGTAGTACTACAGGGCCCTTGGGCCCTACACAGTTCTCAAATTCAGCTGAATACGTGTTTATATGGTAAAATAAAATAGCTCTACCTGGGAAACACACATCATAGCTATTAAACATCACCTGCCATATGGAATTACACACTATTACTTGTTACCTGGCACAAGTGAACGTGCCCCACCTCAACACCTGCCATCCCCGGAGGGATGGAAGGCTGAGTTGACCTTAATAGTGTTTGCTATACACTGAGATCGTATAGGTTGCCTCAAACAATGACCCATCCACGCAGTAAACCCCCGACAGTGACCCAACCGCAAACTAAACGACCTCTCAATCGCAGTCCAAACTGTTACACTACAGTTTAGTGGGTCAAAGTCCATGGTAGAGAAACCTGGGCACATATCGAAAAAAACCAATGGGTTTTTCAGTTTTTTTGCTGGGCAAACCAAAAAATCCACAAAAATCCCACTTAAATCCACCTCAAACGATACAGCATCCACCATATCTCTACAACTAGTAGCAGTTTCGCACTTGACGGAATCTATAGTTGCAGAAATATGCTTTACATTCTTAATGATCCAAGGGCAGCAGCAACAAAAATGTAAGAAATCGAGACTCACTTGCAGCAAAAGCAGCAGCAAAGTCCCGAACTGACTGAAGTGAGGTCAGATCCAGCTGCATGTACGATACTTTACACGCTGTAGACAGCGACTTTTTAATGTTGTCGACAGCCTGAACTGCTTTTGTCTCATCGCGGCATGCCATAATCACCTCAGCACCTTACAGAAATGAACACAGTGTCACAATGATGTTCTTCTGGGGCAAGAAATTACGAATATATCATACCGGCTAATCAAGAAAATATATGGAAAGCTGAAGGATTCAAAACTAGAAAGCATCCAAATAGCGCAAAGTGCACATGTAGTGATGTTCAGAAAATTCAAAACGATATTTACAAATGTGTTGTTCAATGAGGTCCAATAGGTGTAAAATACTAAACAGGGCAAAAAATAAGTCTATAATTACTAGACCTGCGAGTCGGGTGGATCGAGTCGATCAAGTCAGGTCAAGCCGGTCTGTAGCAGCGTCACCGTCGAAATTATCTGGCGCCGTCAGTCTCATTACAAGTCATTTCAAGTCGACTTGAAAAGTTGACCCAAGTCGACTTAACCAGTTATCTTGCACCTAGCAGTTTTCTCAAACACGGCTATCAATGAACTCAGGCAAATAAGGCCATTTGTAACGTATTTTAGTAACCGTATATAAAATAAAGGTGAGCTCATACCAATTGAGGTAAACGGTAATTGACAATTGTTAATTGGTAACAATTGAGGTAAATTGAGGAACTATGAATGACGTAATTTCCACGTAGTTGTTCCCTTTGCACTAGATCGCTGAAATTGTGCATGCCTAGGTTTAAATCACAGAGCTAATTATTAGTGCAAAAGTTTCTTTCCACAAGCCCTAACGGTTAGCCACAATAGGCCTACATCCGTTACAGACACACAGAACGGCCAGATGACAAACGAACAAACGACAACGATGCCAAAGGTGCCGTACAGTATAGCTGTAGCGCATCAAAAATAGTCACATTACACACAGTTTTAACTGTCTGTGCACATTTTTCTTAAGAAATGACAATAAGAGAGACGTCCACCAAAGCGATAAAACACTTTATGAATAGCCTACAGTATTAGTGATGACTCGATATATCAAAAATATTGATATATCGTTTTCGATATCAATATATTGTATCGTATCGTATCGTCAGAAAAATACCGAATTTTTCGATATATCGCGATATCTTTTATATATCACGATATTTTCGATATATCGCAATATTTTACGCCAGAAGTTTTTATTTTTATCACTATATTAGCAAAATAACAAGAATAAACGCAGAAAAAAACAAACTAACCAAAGCAAACTAACTATAGTGTCGTAATTTAATGACACTTATGACAGTCTGTAGTTAATTTTTAAGTTCACTGACACAATTTAGCATCTACGTAAAGCAAACTCCTTGCTGAACGTTCACGTCTTGTTCTTGTGCTTGTATAAAATTTATATACTTATTATTTTATGAATATCGATATCAATATCGCGATATTTTAAAAACATTGTATACGACATCAATACTTTGTATCAGTGTCGTATCGAAATTGAAATCCTGATATCAAATCATCACTATACAGGGTGGGCTAAAATGGCACTATCTATTGTACGCCTTATAACTTCACCAAATATTAACCGATTGTAAAAATTCTTTTACTGTCAGAGTCAGGAGACAATTTGTAATGACATGTTATATAGATCCCACCATAACTCAAGTGTGTTGCTGCACTACCTCGTGAAATGTCAGACGATGCACTCAAGCCGGTGACACCACTGACCAGTTATGTGATCAACGTTGATAAGCCTGGCATGTAGCCCACCAAACAAACCGGATTTAAATCCAGTCGATTATGCCATTCGAGATGCTCTTCGACAGATGGCCTATCAGTGTTGACGATTCACAACCATCAACCAGCTAAAGAAAGCCATTGTCGCTAAGTGGGGCAAAGTGCCGCAGCGTTTGGTTGATCGCACCATTGGTCAGTGGCATCACCAGTTGGATGCGTCGTCCAGCAGTAATGCGGAGACATTTTGATGTGAAAACTGTGAGATGTGATTTTTTGGACAATAACTGAGACAACAAACACGCTGTTTCTGTTATTAATTTCTTAAAATGCGTTGCAACAAAAGTCGTCTTGTTTTTAACTGTTATCCTTAAGACACTGACATTTCACAAGGTAGTGCAGTAACACACTTTGGTTGTGGTAGGATCTATAGTAATAGCCTTATTGAAAATTGTCTCTTGACAGTAAAAAAATTTTGAAAATCGATTAATATTTGGTGAAGTTATAAGATGTACAAAAATGGTGCCATTTTTTGCCTCACCCTGTATGTACAGCGTTCGCAAGTTCATTACAACTTCTGAACGTCTCAAGTCGTTTGAAGTCGACTCAAGTCGACTGTCAAGTCGAGTCGAGTCGGATTTGCTCAAGTTGCCCACTGTCAACTTGGGGTCATTTTAGCCTCAAGTCAGGTCAAGTTTCTGTACCTCAGTGACTCGCAGGTCTAATAGTTACAACATAAGTCAAATGCTGCAACAGTCTGCAAACGTTCTCAGGCAAAAAGAGGCCAAACCTGCAACAACTTCAAAAAAGTGGGCTGCTTTAACAGAAAATAAAAGCAGCAGACTGCACAATAATAATTTAACAAAAAAAGAAATATAAAGAGCAGAAAAAATACAAAAGGAAAAAAACCAGCATCTTTTTCGAACAGCACCTCCTGCTTACCTCTGAACAACAGATTTTTGGCCGTTTCAAATCCAATACCAGTGTTTGCACCAGTAACAATCACAATCTTGTTGTCCATTCTAGCCTGACTTGGACACTTTGGGCCCCGCATGTAGTTTCTAACAGAAAACAGGTAGTAAGGGATAATATCTGATACATAATAAACAATCATTCCACAAGCGACTGTGAAAAATGCGCTTGAAATGTACATCTGTTGTGCATTATATACAAAACGTTAAAGTTGACAAACTTCATTGTAACTATTTTCATATTCAAATGACAAAAGTAAAATAAAATTAAATTACATGTAAAGATGGCAAAAATGGTTGACTGGAGCTGCTTTCATAGGCACTTAGCAATGACAAACTTAACTAAAGCAATAGCAATGTAGGATAAAGTCTATAGGAATGTGTCGTTCCAGATTATAACTAACTATGGGATGTTGGGCTTGAAGAACAGATGGTCCAGTCAAATACATGACTCCTGACAATGCTAAACATGTTACTGATACTAGCATGTCAGTCTTGATAAGCCTGCTGTACATGTAAGTTGAAACTAAAAAAGTTATTATCAGTCCGGGCTGGACTGACACCAGATTTTATTATAGGCTAGTAGTCAGGCTAACTGCACAAAGTTTGAGTACGCCGGGCGGCCGGTGCAATGCTACAAACCAGCAATAGGCCTAGCTGTTTTTCGACTTAGCTGTGCCATCTAATTTTTATGCTACTGCAGACCTGCCTGAATGTAAGTTTAATATTGAGTTGCAAGCAAGAACTGAAAGTCAAGGTGACAATTAGCAACATAGCAATGAAAATGACAGCACTTTGATCAACCGAGACAACAGCACATCAGCTAGCTTTATCACCATACCTGCACTGCAGCATCACACCTTCTGACGCCAGTAGCCTGGGTATTGGAGGACCGAGCGGCGGCTACCGGGTACAGTCAGCTCCACTTATATGCACGTCGGTTATAAGCACACTCCGCCTATTTGCACGACATGCGTCTAGTCCCATTTGAGTTTATGCTATGTCAATGGCAGTGAACTTCGCTTATAAGCACCAGTCATATATGCATGATTCGGTTATAAGCACACAATCATTTGGTCCCAGTGCCATGACTTGCTTCAGTTATACGCAACTTGGCTGACACAGTGCACATAAAACAAGCTGTAGACAGCCACTTAACGATCACTGAGATGCCATTAACGACATTTAATAAAACCCATTATACAGGTAGGCAAAGTTAGTGACCACCATGCATCATAACAGTGCATTGCCCCACCCCAGCAGCATGCAAAATCGTAATGAAACTTCAAACAACAGTCTGCGGGTCAATAGTCCTAGGCCACCTGCTGATAAGAGTGATTGAGACGATGACGGCCAGGTGGGCGGCGTAGCTGGCGCGTAAACTCAGTAAACTGACGCTACTGGAGTGACCATTATCAGCTGCTACATGCTGCATGTGAAGTCCTGATGTCCGCGAGGGTAACGAGTGAGATGACTGTTTTCCGTGGCATGGATGATCGCCTGTTGTAACTGCATGATGTAAATTACTGCAGTGCATTAAGTGCCCTGCACAGTCCAACTACGGTTAAATGCATGCTCCGCTTACATGCAAGACAGCTTGCAGTCCCAAGGCCGTGCATATAAGCAGAGTCAACTGTATATGCAAATTATTCGTGAAACGCAACAGTCATTCAGGGAATTACCACAAGTGCCACTACTCCGAGTCCAGACTGAAAATAAAATCTGGTGCTAGTTTGGCCCGGACTGATAATAACGTTTACCAGTTGAAACTGTAACTTCCAGTATCAATGCACACTGCCATCAAGAATTACGGCTGGTGCTATTTAGAGAACTAATGTTTATTCCTAAAAAAAACCGGCGAAATCACATGGTTGCTTACTTGTAAATCTTGCAGTAATCATACCTTATTACACATTTCATGAATCTTTGTCGTCAAGAGTTCCGGACACACTAACTTTCTGGAACAGTAAGACAGACTTATAACAACTTCAACATTAACTTCGCACAAAATCAATGTATTGATGTAAACATTGCACTGGACTGTCATGGCAGTTATAAACATCCGTTAATATAATGCAGCGTAACATCAAACATTACGTACATCAGACACGCGGTTGTCTAAAAACTGAGAACGACCATGTTTAGATCTTCAGACTTAGATGTATAATTAGAGTTAGTTTTAAGGTTAGGGTTAGGAATAGGGTTAGGATTATGTTTAGGGTTTGTAGTCACATTCAACTGCAATTGAAATAACTATTTAAATCCAGTATGATCGGTGTCATAATTGTTCTCAGAGAATTAGGGTTAGGGTTAGAAATACTGTTAGCGTTAGGGTTAGGTTTAGGGTTTGCAGTCACATTCAGCTGCAATTAAAATAACTAAAATCAATGCAATCGGTGTCATAATCTTTCTCAGTCGATAGACGCTTGAAGTAAACAGCTGTGACGTAGAGATCGCATTGCGTGCACGTGTACGATTTGTTGCGAAATAGTTAGAAAAGCGTGAAACGATCGCAAATATTTCTTCATTTTCAGACTTTATACATCTTTGGCAGTTGATCAACATAAGTGAGATCAGAAATTTGCGAGTAAGTGACCATGTAATTTCGCCAAAAAAACCCTGTGGCTATAGGCTTACAGAGATTGATTTGCGACACACAAGTTTTATGGTAGTGGCTTAGTGTACGGCGCAGAGGACACACCCACAGGGCACACTTTCTACCGGTATTCCAAAGGTTCGTGCAGTGACCGCGAAAACTATCGATATTCTGAAATACAAACCTGAAACCAAGTACTAATCCCAGTACCAGTGCAAACAATATTGGATAAAAGGAGTTCACAAAATCCTCCCCGGGAAATTTGGGCATTCCTGCTATCATTTTGGCAACAATTCTTCGTAAAAACTTCCAAAACAAAAAGTGGGCGTGTACCACCATAGAATAGATAATAACATTTATAATTTTTGGTCAATGACAGCGGTAGATCGCCATTCATCTAATTACATTTATCTCGTTGTTAATGTAAGAATGCAGACATATTTCTTCACTGCATTGCTAAGACTGTGGTTGGAACTGAAATGTTATCAATTACCAAGCATCAAATAAAATTTATTCAAAAATACTATAGTTCTAATTCCGTGTTACAAAAAAACAGCTTTGGCTTGAAATGGACTGTGATATAAGACTGAATAAGCCTGATTTAAATACGTGACAGTGTCGTGGTATGGCTTATAGACGTTCTGTGTCTACCAGGAATATAAGTTATACACCATCTTCTTAATAATTGACAGGGTCTTCTGCTCTACCGGGGAATGACAGGAAATTATCGGCAAGATCAGATACATCAACAGCCTGCTCATTCGCAGCAACTACTTCAGTGGTAAGTACAGATGATGCAGGAACGTCGTTACCTGACACAGAGACCGATGAAGAGATAAACTGCTCCACCGTGTTGAGTCGATTCTCCTTTACTTCAAGTTTCTTTGACAATGCTAACACATTTATAGAGTCAGCGTTCACAAAAGGTATTTTGCTCAAATCTTCCACGATTCTGGGCAGAGCATCATACAACTTCTGTTCGTCAACAATTGCAAACAGTTTCAAGATATCATCAGCAATTAGTTTGGACTTGCCATCTCCATTCTAAACTGTTTTGATGTTCTTGGCTGAGTGCGAGATCCTCGACTTTGCTGATATCAGTTAAACGGCTTGATACTGCCCCTTGTGTCATTTTTAAAAATTTAAATGTTTCATTTTATCAATTCCATTGTCTGTCCATTGTCCATAAACATGGAAGTATGACGTTAGCGTGACGTCACCAGTAGCAGGGATTGTTTGAGTTTTACACTGTTAGAATGCTAGTTTCCTCCTAGACATTCTCTGAAAATTTTTGTGGAAATCAGAGCGTTTTTCGTGGAGATATATAAGGAAACGCGAGTGGGTGTTTTCTTCTTGTAGTTAATCTGAGATCAGAGGATTATCCTTAAAGTAAATCTGGGTGGTAGCTTTCTGCGTTTTTATAAATCTGGTCATCTCCGGGTTTACTAGAGTAACATCTGATCATTCAATAACGACCACAAAATGACTTGGTGGCCAGTGAAGTTGCTTTATCGTCTGGTCGTGTTTAGTGCAGCCATTTTGCCTGTTTTTACAGAGCGTCTTAGCCATCCGTCCGTCCGTCTGTCCGTCTGTCACAGCGGTGGATCAGTCAAAACGGTGCAAGATAGGATCATCAAACCTTCAACGTCGGCTGCACGGAAGACTCTAGTTTTAGGAACCGTAACGCTTTTCCATAAATTCGAAAGGGGTCACCCCGAACGAAAGTGCTAAATGAGGGGGGGGTGGGCAAAATTTGTAATTTTTAGCCAATAAGTCGCTCTATCTCAGTAACAGTGCGAGATAGGTCCTACCCAGACAGCACAAAAACTGGGGCCCATCTTGGCCCAGTTATTACCCATGCATGGAAAATAGGTGGGCAACTCAACTTGGGCCCATATGGGTTTGCTCATGGGGCCCAT
>Ga0209367_1004334_pt1 | contig 19547 bp, 11 predicted proteins | sample WorMetLIZISLAND2_FD_187412 | JGI IMG/M metagenome (GOLD analysis project Ga0209367, IMG submission 187412) | Marine gutless worms symbiont microbial communities from Max Planck institute for Marine Microbiology, Germany - Olavius geniculatus... ...
ATATAGACTTGCGCAGCCCGATATCGCGGAAAAAATCTGTAAAACCCCCTATTTCGGCGTTCAAGGTCATCCAAGGTCATTGAATTCAGCGCCAATCGAAAGCCAGTACACGATTTCCTATTAGTGATTAATAGTAACCTAGGCCTTATCTCGCACCGTTAACGAGATACAGCGAGTTATTGGCCCAAAATCGCAAATTTTGACCACCCCCCTCTCATTTAGCGCCCTCGTTCGGAATGACCCCCTTGGAATTTATGAAAAAGCTTTACGGTTCCTGAAACTAGAGTCTTCCAGGCAGCCGACGGTGAAGATTGGAGATCCTAGCTTGGACCGTTTTTGCCTGATCCACCCGTGTGACGGACAGACAGACAGACGGACGGACGGACGGACGGAATTGCGATGGCTAAGACGCGCTGAAAGCATAGCTGCTTTCGCGCGTAAAAAATCGCATAGGCCCCCTCGCCCTTTTAAATGAGATAACAATCGTCGACTTTGGACGACCTTGAAGGTTACTGACAACCAGTACTATCCTTTTTGCTATCCTTTTTGCTTGAAACGGCGCTCAATGTCGTCGGTGTTTGTGGCATGATTAGATTACTGCTTTGCTGTCATAATGCTGCAAACGTTCTGCACTGGAGACAGATTTGGTTAATTTGTAGTCGGGTACGTCGTTGGACGCTATGTTCTGTCCCATATTCTTATCCAATCAGTGGTCATATTGCCATGCCGTGCTCAGGCAATTAATTCATTTCACTTGTTTGCAAACAGCTCGGCCGCAGTCGAGTGAGTATAGTTTACATATGCGTGCGACTAATCTAAGCTAACGACATTTCGCCGACAGAGCTGGAATTTTTTCTCACACAACTAAACTGCTTCAGCCCTGAGCTTCACGGACTTTTTTTTACAAGCAAGCGTACTTAAGGACAGAATATTCTATGAGTACGGCCACAACTACGTACGGAAATGATTCTCACGCATAAAAGTACTAGGTTATTTACATCATTACCCATTTCTGCCAGATATAATAATGGTGATAATTATATGCAGGGTGACACAATACCGTAAATACGGCGCGAGTTGATTTAAGTAACCTGATATAATATAAACAAGTTACATGTCGATGGAATCACTATGCACATAATTAGCCTATACTAAGCTCACCTATGCTGTTATTCAAAATCGATAATTATGCGGAAAACATAAGCTGCGAATTTTAAATGGAAAAATTGTTTGTCACATCGTGTCACCATATGTCATTACGCGCGATAGCAGAATGCTTCTCGCGTCTTAACCATGGCCTGGGCGTCTGTACGTCTATCTGTCCGTCCGTCTGTCCGTCACACTGCTGTATTGTGTCAAAACGGTGCAAGCTAGAATCACGAAATTTTTACTGTGGACTGCCACAAGAACTCCAGTTTATTGTGACAAAATTTCGTGCTTTTGGGTGAAGGGATTTCCTCGAACAAGGGCATCAAAGAGGGGTACCCCCGCTAAAAGACGTTATTTCGCCGGTATTGACTCGCCTAGTGTGAAATAGGTTGCAGATAAGTACAGACATGCTGCATATCCTAACAAGCACTAATATCGAGCTTTAGAGTGGTGTCAGCATTGATGACCTTTACTGATCTTGAACCTTGAACGACAGAAGATTTTAGTGCGATTTTAGTGTTTTTTTGTAAGTTTCGGCTGCGGAGTACATCTCAAGAGTGAATTGTACCAAAATGACTGAAGATAAACATGGACAACCTGCATAAGCCTATGAAATTTTTTTAGCATAGTACGTCCATTTTTAGCAATTAAAATTTTGACCTTTTAAATTTAAAAAGCTTTCAGTACAAAGGCCTCAAATTTGGGTTCTCCTTCAAAACGCAATATTATTTTATTTCATGCTGCACACGATTGCCCAGGTGGCAGGACCGCTGCTATCGCGCGTCACGTGAGCTTTGCTCAAATTACTTGTTATTATCACTCACGCACAGCCTCACACCAGTAGGCTTATCAGCAGCAGCGTTAGCAGCAACAGTGTAGTATACTCACCGTGGATCGTTGAGGAACGTCGAGTAGATGCGGACTACGCCACCATAGATTCGCTTCTTCTGCAACAAAAAAAAACATTCCAAACATTTGCCCGTACATTACATTACATTACGATTTTGTTAACGTTGCCTAAGTAAAAAAACCTCAAGGTCCACAAATAAAACTGTAAGTTACGACAAACTGAGTACGAATGTCTGGAAACCATGACAGTGTGTCACGTGCGACAATGTCTGGTGGCCTGACGAACGTCCAAGACATACGGAAAACGCGGCTGCCAAAGTAGCGGCGCCACACACAATCCACATCTGAACGGCATCTCAGGCAAACGTCGCAGGTCATCCAGCAAACAGCGGCAAGACGATGTCAAGTTGTCGATCAGCTCATCGATGGGCAGCGGCTGCAAGTTGGTGTTGTCCTCCGCAACGCCCGCGGGGCCTGGACCTCTCACGCCCAAGCCTCGCAGACCACACCTGGCAGCAAGTGACGTCATCGAAGCTGTACTAGGCTTACAACCATAGCCCCAGCAGCTGACCACGACTGTAAACTTGGTCACACATGGATGAACATGTAGGACACACGGAACATGGCCGCGGCCAACAGTCTACCTAGACTTGAGCATGAAGCAGGGTTTCCAGGCGAAATATTCCACGAGGACTCAGCGAACTGGAAAACAACATGAACCTTCGTACTGCAGAAACCACAGACTAGAACGCAGTCATACTTTCAGCAAGCAGAAACGCGTACGGCCGCAGTATTCACCAGGGATGTTAAGTTCTCGAGACCAACGTGGTCTCGAGACCAAATTTAATGGTCTCGTTCTCGTTCTTGGTCTCGTTGTTGTTGTTCTCGTTCTCGTTCTCGTTCTCATCGCAATTGTTCTTGTTCTCATTCATCTTAGTCTCGTGGTCTCAAAATTCGACTATGCAAAATACTTATTATTGTTCGCAATGATGACTTATAACTCAAGTGTCGAAGTGACAGCACTAATCGTAAACTGAACAGTGGCTGTTAGACCTACAACAAAACACTGAATCGTATTTCCAGAAGCTGTTCATGCAGGTGGAGTCACGAGTGCAGACTACCGGCTGTGTCAGAGGTCTATTATCTGGACCTGCTGCGTATACAGATCAAAGACTGTGCAATAGAGTAGATTGTTGCAGAGACCGCATGCTGTTTTCTGACAGCGCGTGTTTTTGCTGCCGTCACGTTTAACCAAATCCAACCAAACCAATGATTGATTCAACTCATGTCCATGAGTGATTGTGCATAGAAGGCAAATCTGCAGTGAACAGACTATACCGGCAAGACACTGTTAGACTCACTCTCAGATTGGCTCTGGTAGGCCTAATCTCGGTGCTGGACATGACAGAGATATTGCATAATTGTGATCTCTGTGCATCTGATTCATGCCACATCAGTTGATAATCACATTGGGTTATAAAATCACTTTATGCCGACGGTTATGTCAAATATTATATGTTAAATTTTATTGTTTCACCGTTCTCGTTCTCGCCATATTTTGGTCTCGTTAACATCCCTGGTATTCATACAAATTCGTCGGACACGCGGAAAACGCAGCTGCCACGTAGCGGCGCCACACACACGTGTAAGCCTTTGCCGCTGTCGACCAGCTGTTGAAAAACACATTTCAGATGAACAGCGTAAAAAAATTATCAATGCTATTGAGTAGAATGACGCTACGTGGTTAGCAAACACACTAATAAGCACCAGCGTAATCTGGCAAAAAGCGTAATTGCTGCGGCAAATCCACGTAATTCTTCGTTTGGTGACAGCATAGAAGTGACGGCTTGGCTGCAATTTGTAATTGCACGTTTTACGTGTCAGTTGGACCTCGAAATTAGAGATGACCGGGAATGGCTTTTTGCATTCCCATTCCGTCTCATTCCCATCCAGTCAATTCCCATATCCAGTCAATTCCCATTTATTTCCATTTTTATTTTCAAATTTATAACCATTTCTCATTCCCATGGGATTTATACTGGGCTTTTCCCATTCCTTCCCATTCCCATTCCCGAACAATCGTTCAATTGTTGCGGCATAAACAATTTTGGTTTATCGAAGACGCAGACTGTGCACTGCTTGTCGTTTTAAAGCTGATCACGACAACCAGAATCACGTTTTGTTGCATTGCTTTTCAACGTTACTGAACATCACAAATTAAAGAAAATATGTTTAGTGGTACTCTACTTTGACCAACTGTTGTTTTCTATGCAGAACAAAATCGTCATCAAAACCGATCGCCGATGAAAATTTATTCCAATGGGAATAAGGGTCATTCCCATTCCCATGCACGTTGAGAGTACGTGCGCTGCCAAATGGCATCCAAATACGTCGAACGGTTTCAGCAGGGTACGCGAATGTGACAGACGTACGACAGGCAGACCACGATGCGGAAAAACGTCTCGGAATAGGCGGAATCGCTTGCGTTGCAAGAGCGATTTCGTATAACACATCTATTGCTAAAATTCGTTTGTCTGCTGTAAAAAAATTATGCGTATGTCCCACGTTTTCCATTTTTTTGTACCTGGCAACTATCACATTTCGTTATTTCTTACAGCGTTAATAACTAATAATCCACGACTGCCACATATCACACCAGGCCTGTAATATTACCGTAATTAAATTTGTCACCTAAGCTTATGTGCCGATTGATGAAGATTTTAAAAAATAAATCATATATTTTGCTAAAAACTAAATAGTTAGACTATCGGCGAAGAGTTTGAACGAGACAGACGAACATCGACTCAATTATTTTTGTCCATTATACCCAACCGATGGACTGTTATTAAGGGAGAATATTGAATATCACCGTGTGGTGACCTACACGAACAACTGATAGCCTAGCGGCCGATTTGCATGATCATAACAAGACTATAGTGGTGAGCTCTGCAGATTTCCGTCCGCACAGCGGGGCAGAGAAGATGAATCCTGTGGGGTGGTAGCGTAATAATTTCGCCCCCCTTTCTTCGCGCTGGATTTTCACTGTGCACGCTAGAAGACCGTACTGCAGCTGCTAATGTTACTGCGGAAGCGCTAAAATGACGGACATGAAAATGGAGGACACGTTTAGACAAATTGACAGGACATGAATTAGCCTGACATAAAATTGACGGACTGAAATTATGTATAACGAACATGAAAATGCAATACACGTTTCAAGTGGCTAAATAGGTCAAGGCCTATAGATTGGGTAGACTTCGATTTAGCATTGTTCCCCTGTGGCTAATTTCAAGTTGATGTTTTCGTAATATTTTATGGATTTCAACATATTATAGGCATACATGTGCGTATTTATCACAACTTACCTTGCTGCTGTGACCTGTGTTCTGCCGTTGTTTCGAAAAGAATTGCACGCTGCATTGTAATGTAATCTATTTTTACAATATATACAATACACGAATTTGTATTGGTGGGAGATGGATAATGCTTAAAGTTAAAAGTTGAAGTGACCTTTAAATGCAACACAGCGTCATGAGCAATAGTATTTACCTATTGGGTTTACGACATAATTTTAATTACAGTTCATTGCAAATTTTCCAGAGAATGCGCAAGTAAACATTATTTACAACATAGGTCAATAAGTAACAACGGTGTGGATAAAAACGACGATGTCTCTCTTTTGGTTTATAGTTAGAATCATTTATAGTGTCTTGTTATTTGTTTTAATCAAATCGTGCTGGTATTAAATGTTCAATTTGTTCTGCAAAAATAATATCTCAGTTGATTTTGCTGTAACATCTGCTTGTCACAGTCAGTGCACGTCACACGCCTGAGTTAGCCAAAAATGACAAATCGATAAATTTGCTGTTTGCTAATTACGTGCTGGCAGCTAGATAGAAGCGGTAAAATCAAATTAGGCCCACGCAATATTTCTGCTACATCAAAATAAAATTTATTAGCAATTCGGTATCATGTTACGTATTAGAGGCATTATGTGTAGCTCATAATTGTAATATACCACCGCAATGCGCTGCAGTTGAATTAGTGGACGCGTACCGGGTAACTGAAAATTTGCAGTTTATATGCTCACTGCACACGATCACTGATACTACATGTGTATCATGGGTTTTTACTTTAAGCGCTTTGTGTTTACTAGTGAGCATTTAGCAACATTTTCGAAATTATATTTATCTAATGGTCAAAAAATTCAAAATTTTCCGTCGACCGATATGTCTAACTTTTGTCTAAATTTGTGTCAAAACTACCAGTTTTACCCCGTTTACTCGAGAAAGCATACATGAGACAAACTTAGAGCACACGTCGGGCACGTGCATGTTGAATGCATTTGCTTCATGTTTCTTCACGTACAAGGTGGGCCAAAAAAGTAAGCTATCGCACTTTGTCCATATCTTTGCTAAATATTGATCAATTTTCACAATTTTGTCACGAATGGACAGAGTAAAAAATTTGCTACTCAGGGGCATGCACACCACACTTGTATAAAGACACCCAGAGTTTGTGACAGGTTCAAAACAATGCAGGTGCGGAGAAAGGAAATGGTTAGCTGCAAGTCAGCGTTAATGCTGTGTGGGCGTGCATATATGCTAGCTGTACGACGATCAAATGTGAATCAGCGTCGACGCTGATGACATCGTGTCAAATGCGAAGTGACAGAGCAAGATTCAGCATATGTCCTGCGCTGCCGCACTTTACAGTCAGTCTATACACTTCCCGACGCTTGCAACATACTGCAGCAATGCTCTGCTAACATTGCGCGACAACCTCTCCACAGACGTAGACCTACCTCGCTCGCTCGCGGCCAATCGCTCACTCCTGTCCTGTTAGGCGTACTTACTTCCAGAGCACACCGCAGCTATTTCCAGGAAACACATCACAGGCTGAACGGTAGTTCAAGCCATGTGTTAACGGCGTCTTCTCTTTCCCATGGAGAAGCCAAAAATTCGACCCCCACAGAATCAAAACCCCTGACCCGATCGAGATAAAATTTGGCACGGTTGATTATGTCGGCTAGATGACCTCTCACGCAAAATTTGCTGCTGAATAATATCACCTTTTGTGACTTTTGCTGTTTTTGATGTGCGAGTTCTTCAAGGTTGCCGTTAGCAAATGTATAAACTGATGTTTTTTACATTTATTTAACGTAAAACTAGGCAAAATGTGAGTACTACGTATCGCCCAAACTATACTGAAGCGTATGCATAAAATGACCCAATTGCAGGTTATTTGAGCTATTGGTTTTAGAAATTCAGATGCTTCGGCAATAATTTTGGAGCAACTTGAAGTCTAGTTGCTGACTTCAGCTGTCAGTCACAAAACGTACGTCATAGATACAGCAGCAGAAGCAGTAAGTCGCCTGCTCTGATACATCATCGTCCCATCAGCGACCGGATGCGTTCCGCCGCTAGCTACTACTGGACACAGTACGTTTACGGTCAGTAATGGTGTTTTCAGCGGACGCATTCCTGGCAGAATTTGTCTTGCAGCATTTGCACAGGGATTGCTGCTATTACTGCTCGTGGCCGGCAAGTGTCACAGACACGTTGAGGCAGCAGACAAACAGACTTACTTCGAAGATTACAGGCTAAGCTTGTTTCAGCGAATTTCTAATGTTTTTACGTGTACCGTAGGCCCCTAAGTGAAGTTTTTTTGCTGTAACCTGTTTTCGAAACCCAATTAAAAGTAGGCTTTAAGTCTAAAGTAAGTAAAAAATTGATAACAGTAATGATGTTTGATACACGTGGTACACGAGTTATTTTCAAGTAACAAGGCCAATCTGCGAAGGTCTTTCAAAAGGATTTGCGACAGAGAATTTTGCCACTTACACCTGTATTTCTTTTTTTCTTTTTTTTCTTGTCTTAAAATTCTCGAAGGCGCAGGCTCGTCGAGTCATCGAAAGTTAAAACAGGCGGAAATGCACTTTGCTGCTTTATTGTTTCGTTGAGTTATTCACATGTGTCACATTACAGTGTACGGACAGCGAAAACGAAACAATTAAAAAACGACAATTATACGTTCAGATCGGCGATTTGAACCTATCAATTTTTGCACACTTTTCAGATCGACGATCTGAAGGTATCATTTTTTGTCCAAGATTCTCAGATCGGCGATCTGAACCTATCACCATGCTTAAAAAAATAAAATTAGCAAATAATTGGAAGTCACTAAATGTCATCGACGATGGTAATATTCAATAGCTTTTGTAACTTCTTTTTACTGTTCTATTGCAATTCTCTTTTTGTCTCGTCCTTTTTTCGGCACGCAGCACCACCAGTATTGGGTGGAAAACTGCGAAAAAGTGCGAACTGCGAAATTTTCATTTTAGGCTATCTTGGCTACGATTCAGTCGAAATCTCGCTATATGTGATTGAGACCATACGCCGGAGTACACATACACGCAAACATAAAACATGGATATTATATGAAAACGATATTATGTAAGTATAAGTTTTAAACATGTATGTTTAGTATCCAAAAACTAGAATGTCGTCATCTAACGGTGAAAAGATTTGATAATATGTGAAGCCAATTTTGCACGCGCTCGCGGACGTTTAATAAGCTCTGTGGCACAATGTCTACAGTGGTAAAAAGAGTCGATCACTTTGCTGTACGGACAAAAGGTCACCGGACAAAAGGCCACCAAGCTGATTTTTCAGTAGAATTGTTTTTCCAAACAAAATGCACGTCTTTTAGAAATATAACTCAAGTCGCCACACTATGTACTATAAGACAAATTGACATTTTTTGTTGTTGTGGTTTATTAAGCCGATTTAGCTGTATTTTCTTATACTCAGTAAAGCAAGTCATCAAAAGATGTTGCTCTATCGTCGTGGGCTTCACGTTGCATGCGAAAGGCTCAGATGCAGCTTGAGACAATGTTTTTGCATTAAAGTCATAAAAATGGATCCAATAGTTTGGCTCGTTTACTTACACATAGTGAAAAATCAATTTGGTGGCCTTTTGTCCGGGATTCGATAAATTTACCGGTGCCCTCCAGCGTGATTAAACGAACGATGCAAGCTTAGATTACATCACGCTACCGATCGTCGACGTTTAGCGACGTGTGATAAGTGTGTTAAAGCTACTGTCAGTCCGGAGCGTGCAAGTTCATTTAACGCTCACTTGATTGAATGCCGCTAGCAGCTGGCAAAAGCAGCAGCAGTCTTCCGACAACTTGACAACGTGTGGCGATCCAGCACGCTTAGCCTCAAGATTAAACTAGACCTCTACACCTCCCTCATTGTCTCTACAGCCATATACGCCAGCGAGACTTGGAAGAGTACAGCTAGAATATGTCAGCAGCTGGACGTCTTTCACCAGCGCAACTTACGGAAGATTCTGGACATTACATGGAAGGACCACGTGACTAACATGGAGGTGCTAAGCCGGACTGGGCAGCGAAGATTACAGGACATTGTAGCAGAGAGACGACTACGGATGGCAGGCCATATCATCAGGATGCCACCTGGACGACCAGTCAATCACGCCATGTCATGGACCCCTCGTGGTAGTGGCAGACGACGAGGTCGTCCAACGAAGACTTGGCGGTCTACATTTAAAGAAGACCTGGTGAACCGAGGAGTCGATTGGAACAGCGTCCGGGCTGTGGCTACAAACAGAAGCAGATGGCGAACTCTTGCTGCCCATTGTCCTGTCAAGGACCGGAGGATCTGAATGCTAAGTAAGTAAGCAGCTGGCGAGTGAAACGGACAAACAGAAGGGCAGCTCGTATGCAATGCAACGCTGAAAAAAGACTATTTAGGGTGGGGTAAACAGTAACACCGTTTTAGTATTTTTTGTTGTGTTTCAGTTTCCTCTTTTGTTAGATCTACAATTTTTTGTTTACCACGTATCATTTTCATCAAATGACGTCGATCTGCGTCAGGTTTCTCGATGTAGACAAGTTCTGTTTTGTGTGCGATCAAATTGTAGTTTGATCACGATGCCTACTTACTAACGACGAAAGCAAGTAAGTAAGTAAATGATTTATAAAGTGCCAAAATCTCAGAAAGAATCAGGGCGCATAAAGCTGTTTAAATCCAATTATGTTGTAAAAAAACACTGGTGTTTTAAAAAATTATGACAATTTTTTTTTCAAATAAATAACCCCATTTTAACCGCATGTAATTAATACGATAAGTTAAAACTGTTGACATTGGTGCAGATTTGTAGTATTTTGGAGCTTAGCTACAAAAATGTGTTACTTCTGTGGCACAATCGGTAAAATTATCCACGTACCGAAGAAGTATGGACGATCCGTGTCATCGGGATGCGTCTCAGTTAATTGAGGCATCGTCCACATTAGCGGTGACACGCGAGGTGATATCAGAGTGTCGCTGCGACTACATAGGTCAGCCAGCAACGTACTACCGCACGGCTGCTGCATCTGACCTTGAATGTAACCTTGAACCTCGGCATCAATACGCGATGGATCGGACGACCTGCAATCGTCAACGATCACTGTCATATTTGCTCCACGAAATAACAACGAAATGCAACAACAGTGCTTAAACTAGGCCTGCACTCAGCTTTCACTGATACTATTTTCGCAGGTTATTTCGGTCGCCGTCGTGCGTCATAAAGACAAGAAAGCCCAGCTGGGAAAGGCGCGCTGCAGCCTTTACAGTTCCTGTTGCAGTACTGGCTTTCAAGGTCATCCAAGGTCGATGATTTTCATCTTATCTGAAAAGGCGTGTGCGATTTCCTATCAGTGATCAATAGCAATCTTGGCCCTATCTTGGCCCTATATTTTACCGTTTAGCCACAATAGCGCGTACTGATCTTTAACGTCATTCAAGGTCAATGATTTTTATGTCATCTGAAAGCCAATGTTAGTGATCAATACCAACCTAAGTCCTATCTCGCACCGTTTAGCCACAGCGCTTTACAACATAACTGTAGCGCGTCAAAAACGGCGGTGTAGTCTATGCCATCTGAGGGTGGATTAAGTACAATACCGCATTGTCTGGAGTGGTGTTAGCTCATACTGCGTACTCGCTTATCCACTTCAGCAGTACGGTATAGTGCATATGTTTCATCACGATCCAGAGTACATGTGTATTATACCCCGTTTACACGATCAAGCAAACATCGAGAAAATGAAGCACGCATAAAGCATAGCATACACTAAGCAAACATCAAGCAAACATCGAGCAAACATCGAGCTGGCTTGTCCAGCAAACTAGAGCCAGCTCGTCGAGCCAGTTTCATCGTGTAAATGGGGTATTATGGGCGTGTAATAAGGCGTATTAAACTGTAGAGGGTGACGAAACGTGATAATTTCATGACTATGGTCAACGTGTGTTCTGCGTGGGACGTGCGTGTGATAAACAAACACGAGACACGTTTCAATCGTCACGTTTGACTGAAGTGAAATTATGAATTTGTAGTTTGTTAGGCCTATAACACTGCAAACACTATTACAAAATGGATGAAGTAAGTCAAAAATTAAAATACGATGAAAAGGCTGACGAAAAAGCATTAATGCTGAAAAACTAGAAACTTCATGAAAGTTACGAAAAACAGGAATTGAACAAAGACAACAAGCAAGTTGGTAAAAATTTGACGATTTTTTTTATAAAAAAAACAATATTTGCACATTTTCGCTACACGGTTTAGACAAGCAAAAATTCATATGATCAGCAGTCTTAAAAAAACTCGGAGTGTAAAAACTGGTGTCTGGCTTAGGGCTACGAAAACGGAGATCAGCGCCGCCTTAAGGCTCGGGAAGGACTTTACGTTTTTTACGTACCGTTGATGTGATCTGACGCCATCCGTATGGCGCATAACGTTGTGCCAGAATTTGACGAGACATTTCGTTTTCGTTGACTTTTCCGACAAGCGTCGTGTCAAAGGCTGCTCGTCGTCGTCGGAAATGGTGAGCGCCTTTCGACGACCGAACTGACATCGCTTCTTATTCGCCACACTTTTCTCTACATGCGTTTCGAAACACACAAACACAAAAAGTCGCCATCGCTTATAAACAACTAGAAATTTGGGGCAAAGCCTAACGTGAGTCCGCCCGGCGCTTCAAGTCCAATTGGGAGAAAATTTAGGGAGATGAAATTTCCTCGGCAGGAAAGTCATGTGGCCCAAACTCAAATGCATTGGCATAGGCTACGCAGAACGCGCATTGTCGACTTAAAGAGAGTCAACATTAGCGCCTATAACTTTGTTGTTAGTGGACCAAACTTCACAAAATTAATTTTTTGTTTAACGCCGAAGAGATAGTTCTTGTTAAAGTCGTTTACAGCTTGTCGATATCTTCATCCGTTTTAAAACCATTTGCGCTCAAACTCAAAAGTTTTCCTAAATCACGCCCAATTTTGGACGTTTTTTTATCCTCCCAAATTTTAAGGGAGGGGTACCCTTTAAACCTTGTACACAATTTATCATGCCTAGATAGCGGCACGTCGTGCCATAGTTTTGTTGGGCTCACCCCCTAACTCCAAAGTTGTAAGCGCTTCTTTACTACAATTAAGCCAATTTTTGACCCCCCTTAAAAATTGTAAGAAAGACCCCCGTCCCCGGTGGGACGTGCGCTAGCAAGATTTGGTTATTTTCTAGCGTGTGTAAACATTTGAGGGTGGAGCACCCCTTAGGGGCCAAAATATGGTTTTTCGAAAAAGTCGATTTGGGTTGGTACGATTACACCTCCAAATCTCCGAAATTATTATACCAAAGTTTACCGCACTTTTTTGCTGAACGCCGGAGGAACCGCGGTAGATCACATACTTGTCCGATTTTAAATATCTTTATTTGTTCTAAAATATTCGCCGTCGAATTTCGAAGTTGACCGAAATCGGACCAAATTTGGCATGTTTTAGCCCTAAATTTTTTTGGGGGGAAGACCTCCCGAAATTTTGGACCGGCACTACAAAATCTAGCCGAGTACTGATCACCGTGGAAAATTTCACGCCGATCGGCTAACGCATCTCGGAGATCTCGCGATTGAAATGAAAAAAACATCAGCGGTAAAACATAAGTCCTTCCGAAAACTATCGTTTCCGAACGGACTAATGAGCAAAAAAGTAGTACACTAAGGTGATATAAACAACTTTGTCAATTCGCAACGATTTGTATAATTCTTTTACTGGCGCACTCCATCCGTGGAAAATTGGCGACAAAACTGTCGGTTAAAAATCCCACCACACTATTAAGCTCGTCCTTCTCTACTTTGTGAAATAGAAATTTTCGAAAATTGCATCAAGAGAAGCATCGCAACAGCAAACCGAGCGGCGCGCCCATGCGTTAAGGAAAATATAATCATGATAAATGCATTTGGGTTGGTGGCGTGGTGTAGCGGTAACGCGTTGGGTCAGATCAACGAAGTTGCTCTACGCCGGGCCGGGTTAGTATTTGGATGGGTGACTGCCTGTGGGCAGGTAAACTATCTCGCTATGTAACCAGCTGCCTAGGTCAACTCAGCTATCTATCCATCCTGAGTAGGTAAATCGAGTACCGGCCTATCTGGCTGGGGTTAAGGCGGTACGCGTTCACCTGTGTTCACTGTGTGATCCCATACGGCGGGTGACGCTCCGTAGCTCTGAGATGGGTTTCGTATGAAGAGCTATAACATTTAACCATTTTGAACATTTTACTAAGCTAGTAAGACCAGCTACAGATTCATCATCATTTAACAATTCAGCGTATGTTATACGTACCAACGACATCCGGTCGTCGACATTTGATGATCTCGTGACATCGCAACGAGGACACAGCATCGTCAGCTTCAGATGCTAACATCGACTTCCGGTTAGCATAGCGCTGTCACATCGCCACCACACGGACAGCCGACGAACTACAGTGTGAGTCAAAAAATTGAAAAAATTTTACACCTCTAAAGTTTTCTTGAACTTCACTTTTCAAGCCGTATTTTACACGCGTTTAAATCTACGCCAAATCACTAAGTTTCGTTCAAATTATTATTCTTAAATATGACGAAGACGTAGGTTCGAACGCCGAACATGGGTGTAAAATATGGCCGAAAAATTTTGCGTCTTTGAAACAAAGTTGGACAAATTTTAGGAATGTAAAATTTTTTGACTCACACTGTAGACTCGACCGCCTGATTGGCGTCCATCGCTTTGATGTATCTGCCGAGAATTTACTCGCAAAAAACAGCGACCCGATCTGCAGTTAGTCGTAGATAGATGCGTTCGGCGTTTCTTCGTTAACTTTGTGTTTTCAGCTACAGTTGCGGTAGCCTATATGCACGCAAGCAGGCTGTCACTTCTGGACGCTCGTTATGCACTGTTAGGCTATAGAATGTTTACACGATCCAACAAACGTCAAGCAAACGTCCAGCATTAGCACACGTGTGTATTTTGAATACATGTGCTGGAAGTTTGCTAGACGTTTGCTGGATCGTGTAAACACCCCATTAATGCCACCGTATTGCTGCTTACGATCTCCGTCCAGCAAGTAAACGCATGCCGGATAACGAAGGGTCGGTTTCTTCGTCTATTTTCCGTCAATCAGTGTAAGCCTACTCGCGACGTCACTGACCAGCATTGCGAGCTGCACCATAGCTAAATATCTTCTGCAGCAGCTAATACCATGGCATCCACTTCAGTCCGCACAGCGCTCGCTGGCTGCTGAATCAGGCTACTACCGTCCAGCATTGTCGCATCACGTCACATCTCTCTCTCTCTCTCTCGCTCTCTCCCTCAGGCTGTGGATCCCTCAGGTGAGGAGCCACACGGGTTCTCCGTCTCCAGTCTGCTCATTCCAGTTCTCTGCAAGCGTTCTTCTCGCATCACGTCGCATGCACGCCTAGCAGGCAAATCACACCGAGTACCTTTCATGCCTCTGATCGCCGCACTGCAGCGACATTCCTGTGGGCCTATTTGCTGCGGCGCACGTCGACGACTCACTCGTTCGACGACGACGTCCAGCGACATTTTACTAGAAGCAACTATACGAAATTTACTGAAGTGGCTAATAAGAAAATAGCGTGCTTACCACTTACATTGAGAAATAGACAGATGTGGAATGGCGCCATGAAAAAGTCTTCAAGAACTTAGTCGCGTGGCGATGGACAAGAACGAATGGAGACTAATTATTGTAAAAGAAACATCGAACGTCGTCTACGTGGGCACTGCGGTCCTGATCATGATTATTCGTGATTATTCATGATGATGTTAATAGTGATGATCTTGCATTAAACCATCGGTTTTTCATTTACACTTTTATTCGAATTTTGATTTTTGTGACTGTTTTGCATCCGATTAAACCTAAATCGTTTCATTTAGTTATAACAATTACTTTTTCCGAAGAAAGAACGGTTTTTTTCTCGTGTTGAGTACAAACCTTGGTTTGTCTTTGTCATATTTATGTTATGTTCCTTCAATTCTGTCTTGTCTGGTCAATGTAGAAAAATATTTGAAATCAAGATTATCTATTCTTTCCACATTATAAACCTGATTTCACTGAGATCGCCTAACAGTCGCCATGTCAGCTTAATTTAAGTGCGCAGGTAACATTAAAACATTTAGCGCCCAAGAATTATATGTGGTAGATCTATATTTTGCATTTGCGCCTTTCTCTGTTTTGCTTTAACGCTCACGTCTCACCACGTCACGTACTCGTAGCACATATCGTCTCGGCATCTCGAGTACGTCAGCTTTGTTTTGTTACCATGACGACGCGCTAGGAAACATCTGCAGGCGCTGTAGCTGACTCACTGACTGGCGCAGCGCTGACTACGAGTATTACAATTGAAGTAAGCTTACATTGTAGTAGGGTTTACATATTCAAGCCACTGTCAGCAGGCTCGGGCTGTCAGTGGCACATACTCGAACGGTCGAATCAACAAAAGCGAGAAACGACAAAGGCATTTCTTGCGTTTCTTTTCGTCCATAACATTTGCGTGATTAATATCCCGTTTACACGATGAAGCAAACATCAAACAAACATTAAGCAATCATCGAGCAAACGTCAAGCAAACGTCAAGCAAACATCAAGCAATTAGAGCAAACGTCGTGCACGTGTATTTTAAATACATTTGCTTGATGTTTGTTTGATGTCTGCCTGATCGTGTAAACGGGGTATAAAGCACATTATGATGTCTGTCTAGACTACTGTTCTAACGCGTTCAATATCTGGGATGGTAAGTTAACAGAACTAAACTACGTCCGAAAAATATATAAGCCTAGGCCAAGATTATGTCATTGAATGCTAAATTTTGATAAATTTAGAAAATACAAAATTCGCAACTGATAAACGCTGGAATACAACGCAACATAGCCTAATAAACGCACGGCTGCAAAAAGCTGCATTAAAAATCAAAAATTTAAATTGCGAAAAATGATGCGCGGAAAAGCGTAGAAAAAATATAACTAGGCCTCTACTGGCTGTAATTAAACACTGACAACACCGCAAAAGACAATATTACGCGTCTAATAAAATGCACCTGAGTCAAATCACTCAGTTCAAAAATTAGTTTTACACAAAGACAGACCGAAATCTTGGAACGAGGAAATAAAACGTGAGACCGTCACCGATAATAGGACGAACTATGGCCACACGCAACCTCTCAGGGGAGTTGTTTATTCGTGACAAATTGTCGCCAACAGCCGTCAGTCATCACTGTTTCCAACTATACACACATGGTGCCTCTTCAAAGTCAGCTATGGCAGCTAGCTGTCACGCATTGCACATCAGACTAGAAATATAATAATTTATATCGGCTCACTATTCCCCCTTGCTTCGCCTTTGATTTTTTAAACTAAAAACTGGCACGCCTACTTTGGGGAACGTTCGCATCAATTTTGGTTTTCCAGCTTCTGTGGTTTCGAGCTGAGACCCTGTATTGGGACAACGGACGGATTGACGCACGGACAAAACGCCTTGTGCAGCATTGTAGAAAAAACACAACGAATGACTATGACAATAAATGCACTGATTTTAGTGACATTTTACAAAAAAACACTAAACGATATTTGTTGTTAAGGAAGATAAAATGCTTCTAAGAACCACAAATAAACAAAAATGCCTATACATAATGGTTAATCCGGTTTATTAGTTAGCATACGATATACCCTTTGTATTAGGTTGAATCGCAACCAAAGTTTACGTCCGTGTAAACCGCAGATTATCTAAAAAAAATACTCAAAAATAATTTGCTCAAAAACTGTTTAAACAACCTACGAAAATGAAACAACGATATTAACAATTAAACCAATAATTATCCACAGTTACACAGAGTTCAGGTTACAGAAATTATAGCACTGAATTCTCTATTTCTCTGGTATTTGACGTGTGCTATTGTGATTGCAATAACTGCAAATGAGCGGGGTCGTTGACTGGCAGTGACGTCCAGGGCTACGTAGAGAGAGAGAGAGAGAGAGAGAGAGAGAGAGAGAGAGAGAGAGAGATGAATGGAAAGTTAATTCTGATGCTTTGCGGTCATCGTCTCCGTGCTCCCGTGCAGTCGGCCGGATGCACTGCAGCATTGCGTTATGAATAACCCGCACACATTGTGACTGATTATAGGCACGGGTCAGAGCTCTAATTCACCTGTTTCGGCTCGCTACATAAAGCACAGAAAAGCCGAATTAAGTTCGCACTCGATAGTGCCGATACGAATTTCAATCTCCGCAGTCAGTATTTGAAATCGCGCGCGATACTTTGTATTATTACGCGCAAAAGCAGCTACTGCTTTCAGCGCGTCTTGACCATAGCAATTCTGTCTGTTCGTCTGTTTGTCCCTCTGTCACACGGGTGGATGTGTCAAAAACGATGCAAGATATAGGATTACCAAATCTTCACCGTCGGCTGCACGGAAGACTTTAGTCTCAGGAACCGTAAAGCTTTTTCATAAATTCGAAGGGGGTCACCCCAAACAAGGGCGCTAAAGGACTGGGGGTGAGAAAAATTTGTAATTTTTAGCCAATAAGTCGCTGTATCTCAATAACGGTGCCAGATCGGGCCTTTTTAATACTAATCACTAATAGAAAGTCGTACATTGGCTCAGAGCCGTAGCTAGCATTTTACGATTGGGGGTGCTGAACAAAGCAGTGCCGAGCGCCGAAGGCGCGAGCCGAATCGAGGCGCCGAAGGCACCGAGGGGGATAAGGTGTGGGGAGGGGGTGTCCCCCTCTCCACAGGAGGAGGGGCCTGGGAGGGGGCAGTGCCCCCTCCCTAGAAAATTTTTGATATTTTAGAATCAAAATGGCGTATTTTCGTGGACTCATTGGTGCTAAATTGTGCTTTTCTGTATGACCAAAACAGTAAAAAATACACCCGAAATGCATGGAGTGCCACGGAGATTGACTTGCATGCGATAAAAAGCGTTGTTAACTGTTTATTGTTACTTACTTTTACATAGACGTAGCAAGAATTAGAGTCAAGGGGCGAACTGGCCTTCAGGGGCCAAAAACTGAGGCCGAAAGCCGAGAGCAAAAGTGAACTTCTTGGGGTGGGGAGGGCCGGTCCGGGGCGCAACATTGGAAGCAAACGCTTTTTGGACATGCTGTTTCCCTAAAATGCATACAGGCACCCTTTAGTTGGTTTAAATTTCATTTGTTTTACTGCACAAATTAATAATTATAGGATAAAAAGAGCGACTTTTGACATTTTTTGGGGGGGAAGGACATGGCTCCTCCCCCTACATACGCCTTGACCTCAGCTGCAACTGTCTTTGGAGTCGTAACAAGTGGGGGCCATGGGTCTGTGACTGTGAGAGTCGCCTCCATGGCTCCAAACCACGGAATTTTGAGAGGTTATTTACGGCGGGTTTTGAAAAATTTGATGACCCTAACCAGTCATTATTCCGTCGCGTTTTGAACGATGAATAACTGTCATGTTCTGTCAGTTCTAAACTGTTTACTGTCAAACGCAAGACGCAGCGTGTAACAGTTACTTACAACGTGCGAGAGCGAAAACGAAGCCGCAACCGATACTCTGTACAGGCCTATCACGTCTCGGCTTATAAATTATAAATTTAATTAGACCTAGATTACTCTTTAAGGTAAGGACCAGCGGCGTCCATTCCCCCTCAGCACCAGGAGCCAACCTTCTCCCAACTCGGACATAGGCGGATCCAGGAGTTGAAGTTGGGGGGCCAAAGTCGAGCGCCTCAGTCGAGGCGCCGAAGGCGCCAAGGGGAATAAGGTGTGGGGAGGGGGTGTCCCCCTCCTCACAGGAGGAGGGGCCTAGGAAGGGGGCAGTGCCCCCTCCGCAGAAATTTTTTTTGTGAGATTTTGGGGTCAAATGGCGTATTTTTGTGGACTTTTGGTGCTAAATTTCGTTTTTTCTCTATGACCAAAACAGTATAGAAATACACCTGGAATACAAGGATTGCCATGGAAATTGACTTGCGTGCGATAAAGGGGCCGGTCCGGGGCGCAGCCCCGGAAGCAAATGTTTTTGGGGGCATAAAAACTCCAAAAAAATGCATATAGTGGGTATAAATTTTATTAGTTTTACTGCACACAATAATGCACTGCATATGCTAGGCAAAAAGGGCGACTTTTGGCATCTTGGTGGGGCATGGCCCCTTTGCCCCCCCCCAATACCGCCTATGAACT
>Ga0209367_1004335_pt1 | contig 19546 bp, 16 predicted proteins | sample WorMetLIZISLAND2_FD_187412 | JGI IMG/M metagenome (GOLD analysis project Ga0209367, IMG submission 187412) | Marine gutless worms symbiont microbial communities from Max Planck institute for Marine Microbiology, Germany - Olavius geniculatus... ...
GATTTCCGTGAAATCCGTGATTTTTCGTGAATTTTAGCGCTTTTAGTTTAATTTATGACAATTCCAGAGTTTTATCAGCAGCTTTTGTACGGATGTTGCTGTTTGCCACGTGTCGCACTTTAGCACTAAGTAGTTAACATTGACTGTCTTGAGTCTTGACTTAGCGTAGTAAATATTCGTTGTTCTGAAATTTCTTCGTTTGCATTAGCGCCTGCATAACGTCTGCGTGGTCCGTGAATTTCCGAAACGCTTTCCGTGAATTTTCCGTGAAATTTGACACATTTTGCAAATTCTGCCGTGAAATCATGCATTTTTTCCTGTGAATTTGGTTGGTCCCTACACATGATGGCTGAGTGATGATATGGATGTTGTGTTGCTGTTATTATTATTTTTTGCCATGGTGAATTATTATTATTATTATTATTATTATGTGCGAAAGCAGCTGCTGCTTTCAGCGCATCTTAGCCATCGCAATTCTGTCCGTCTGTCTGTCACATGAGTGGATCAGTCAAAAACGGTGCAAGCTAGGATCACCAAATCTTCACCCATAGGTGCCTGGAAGACTCTAGTTTCAGGAACTGTAAAGCTTTTCCATAAACTTGAAGGGGGTCACCCTGAATGAGGGTGCTAAATGAGAGGGGTGCAAAATTAGCGATTTTTGGCCAATAAGTCACTGTATCTCAGTAACGGTGCGAGATAAGGCCTAGGTTACTATTAATTACTAAGAAGTCGTACACTGGCTCTTGATTGGCGCCAAATTCGATGACCTTGAATGACCTTGAACGCTAAAATGGGGGGTTTTATGGATTATTTGGCAATTTTGGGCTGCGACACAAGTCTATATCGATCACAAGTTGGCGCCACACTACTATCGTTATGTGATCCAGATAGAGAATTTGGTATTTGTATATTAACTTAGCGTGAACCGGAACTGCTATAGGCTTTCGTGCGTCTCGTGAGCATTAGCTCACATTTCTTGTTATTATTATAATGTGCATGCTGTGTTGCTGTGATCGTAGTTGCATGTGTGTGAGTTGATCCTGGAGCGTGAAGGAGTCCATGGATATGCGACCTGTGAGGAGTTTCCTCTCGACCTGATTCCACTCGACAGGGATCTGCTCTCACTTGAGATGCCGCATTTCTACCGATCTTGTTATCTGGTACGTTGTTGGGTTTCTTACTTACTTGCCAGGTTTGTGGCTGCCAGTTGTGCTAGCCTATGTTAATACATCGCCATGTCATTAAATGAGCAAAGGGCATGATAAACTGATGAAGCTAGTGTGTCATGTTTTCTACTACAACTACTATTGTTGCTAATTGCAAATACTACTAATACACAAGCACAACGACTACTACTATTACTACTACTACTACTACTACACTGTGTAGTGTAGGATAGAGATGAGGTGTGGATAAACACTGTTGCACAGAGTGTTGTCAACTTACAGCAACTACAACAACAACAGCAACAGCTAGTACTACTACTACCACTACTACTGTTATCCTACCACTACCGTTACTACTGCTATTATTACTTTTACTGTTACTACTACTGCCGGTGGTATATAGGATGGAGATGAGACATGGATACATACTGTTGCTCAGAGTGTTGTCAACTTGCAGCTGACGTTTGGTACATTTGGCAACGTCTTCTGTGTCGGCCGAGCCGCCCAGGTCAGCCAACCACTGTACACTGGGCACATACCATTCACCAACTTCTCGGATTGTGACTGTGATTAGAAGCATCCAACAATTAATTTTCTTTTCTTGCTAATTGTGAGGTTAATTGTTTTTACCATCTGTTAACACTGCAATTCTAATGCATATTTGTGTTGTGTGGTAGAAGACCATTTTTTTCTGAGAAACATAGCTTTACAGGCTACAATGGCCACAGTTTTGCATGCTATAGCTGCTGCTGTAGCTCCCTGGCAACTTGTGTCAAGCTAGTTGATTCTGCTGCCAATCACTAAACAATTTTTGTTGAACATATGGGAGCACAAGTGAAAAAGCAGCTTACGATGTTATTTTCACTCATCTCGGTAACGGTTACTTTAAGCCGTGCTTTGTTAGTACTTGGATGGGTGATTGTTGGTGGGTGGGGTAAACTATTTTGATGTTTAACTAACCAGCCGCCCAGGTCGCGAATTCGAAATACCAGGTGGATTTAGTGGAACTGCATTAAATGAAACTAAAGGGGATGTCAGACAAATGACAAAGTCGGCCGATTTTTGTGAGCGTGGTTTAGTTGCTCGACAAAATCGGCCGACGAAATCGGTGAACCATGACACACAGCCGATATTTTCGTCTGCTACTTCGTACAATATCAGCTAGCACAACAGCTGAATGCAGATCGCAAAATAATACTTGCATCACTTTTTTCTGCATCTAATGAATGAAAATAATAAAAAACACAATAAATAACTAAAATAAATATTCATCTTCTGTTGTAAACAATCACCATGGCAACGTAAACCAAATTTGTTGTCCGATATACAAAAAGTCGGCCGACAAAATCGTCGAGGATAGAACATGCTCTATCTTGGCCGACAAAATCGGGCGATTTTTGCATGACACACGACAGATTTTTGTTGGGCGATTTTGTTGGCAGATAAAATCGGTCGATTTTGTCGTTCATTTGACATCCCCTTTAGATTTACTGCGAAAACCTGTTTCAGACAATCAAGAAATTATTTTACATTGGCAGTAACTTTAACCACTACTTTAATCTTAACACTACTCTAATCTGATTTCTAACCCTGTTCCTAACTGTAACGCATAAGTCGTAATAGAGTGTTTGCAAAAGAGCAAAATGTAAAGTTAGTTTTATTAACTTAAACTGGTTACAGCATAATAATGTACTGCTGAATCCTGGCAATTCAAAATTAGCACTTGAGTCAACTCAGCCTGGCCATCCCTTCATGTTATGACCGTGTGCTCTATGTGCAGATGGTGTACGAGATGACAAAAATTCTCACAGAGACGGAGCCGGAGCAGACACATCTGCGCAGTGGCATTGGGCAACTTATCCTCATAGATCGAGGTCTCTGTTTAGCTGCTGACTTGTGAGGCATAAAAAACACACCAGAATTTATCGATCATAATTTGAAGGTTGATTATCAGACTTTAATAATTTTTGTTACAACTATTTCGGACACAGTTTACCATCAAACGGTTATTCAAGCTTCCACGTCACCTAACATATGCTTCTGCACTACCTAGGGAAATCAAAACACATGAAATCGGCATTAAAATAAACAAAAAACGCCAAAAACCATCCGTGACATTACCGATAGTAACTTAGAGAAAGAGTTTGATATAAACATTTCTGACATAACTGGCCACTAAATGGCCGTACAAATTCCCAGCTCACCTGACGTCTGTTGCTACATTACCTGGGGAAACAGAACAAATGCAACATGAGAAAAAAAAAAGAAAAACATAAGTAAATTTAATCATTCCAGATGCGTAGCCCTTAACAGCCCTGATCACAGTCCATTTGACAGTATTTGAAGTGTTATGAAGCAACGAGTTTATGGAACGCTGTTTAGGAATATCAATAAACTCAAGAAGCGACTGGTTGAAGTCTGAAGCAAAACGTTATCAACATTGCTATCAATGAATGAAGAATGCATCTCCCTGCCTGCAAATGGCCAATAATTTAAATATTTACTGTTAGCAGTTGCACAACTGGACATTTGGATAAACTGTCAACCAAAGTGCTAAAAATTTGGACAAAATGTGCCAAATGTGCATTATTTTAATCAAATAATGATAATGCATTGAATAAAAAGTAATATTTTGCTTGTTTTGTTTTCCCCAGGTAGTGCAGAAACAGACTTGGTGCGACAGGAACATAAATGGTCATTTGATGGCCAGTTGTTTCTGGAATATTCACACCAAGAATTATTAAAATCTGATCTTCCATCTTTAAGTTATGATCGATAAATTTTGGTGTGTTTTTTATGCCTAACAGCGTAGATTTAAGTCATGTAGTTGTTAACATGTTGCATCCTGTCAGTGAAGTTAATCGACGCCAGGCCCAGTTTTGTGCTCTTTGGTGATCATTGACAGTTGGGTAAACCATTTAGGTATGTTACCAGTCACTCAGGTCAACTCAGCCTGGCTATCCTTTTGTGTATTGCCTGGAAATGCCGTCCTCGAAATGACCTATACTGTGTCGGGCGGGTCGTTAAACCAAACTCACTCACTCACCCCTTCCTTGGGTAGCCACAGATGGTATCAGTGAAAGCTGTAAACAGGTAAATCATGTGATGCACTAGCCCTTGTGGTCTTGCAGTGTAAACTGGTGTCTGACTGAGGGCTAAGAACATAGATCAGTGCTGTCCTATGGGCTTCATGACTCGGAAGGACTTTGCGTTTTGATCGAATGAATTGTGTTAGAACTTAGAAGCTGTTGATGTCTGTCTGTGGTAATGTAGGAGTGTGTATTGTTTGCGGCTGTGATACACAGACTGTGATTACGTTACTCCACTTTGCTCTCAAGTTACATACGAAGGTCTCCTTGATGACACATTCGGCATCAACAGCGGTCTGTTTGCTTCACTTGAAGGCATTATTGAATATTTTTAGTGCTTTTACAATGGGACTTGTCATCTGACATATTGCTGTAACATCGCATGTGATATATTATTAGATAAGTTCTGTCTTTTTGTGTGTGCTTCTGTGGTCATAATTTTCGGTTGATTTTATACATCTTTATTTACCGCGAAAGGCAGCAATTTAAATGCAAGTACAAAATAGAAAAGAAACTTAACTGATTACTGTTCGTACAGTTGTATGCAGTTAAACGGTTCATACTTTTCCACATAATGTAGTACTGACAGTGATATGCATCGATAATAACAATTTATGACAGTCTTTTTTAGTAAGTATTTCTCATACATTTTGAATAGCAACTTACTTGGAATTTTTAAGTCAAAGTAACTTAGACATGCTTTAATTATTACCATGTTTGAAGTGCAGAATAGTTTCATTAAAAAGCGTATGACTGAAAAGTCAAATGACCACTGGTCAGCTTTTGTTAGGGAACAGACTTAGTTGAACTAAGAGCATGTGTATTAGACATCAAAATCTGATGGCATTTGAAATCCTTCTACTTTTGCACTGTAGTGCCTATATTTCTATTTTCCACTTTTTTTTCCTAAGTAATGCACCTTTTTGCAGAAAGTGTCTAATGATCATTTGACGTGTTTCATGTTTGGTGTAGAAATTGTGTCTAAATATAGGTTTTGTTGAGTTTGGGCCTGAGATTGTTGGCAGTGAACAGAGAACGAAGCTGCTTCTCACATCTGATGACTTGGTTTGCATCTATTTCTGTATTTTTATGTATAGGTTTTAACCCAGGGGGGGCAGTGCCACCAGCCAAACCCGATGTCTTCAACATGGTTCCTCATGAACCAGCATGCATTGCGATCTGCCCTCTGGTGAACGACCGCCGTATTGTTCGTTGATCGCTTCGATTCGTTTGTAATTAATATTAAATTGTAATTGTTGGGCGTTTATTTTTTTATAATGTAGTGTTGATTACGATTTATTTGTGTTCACTTACCTTATTCGCTGCATGTGTCATCGGATGATGCAACACCACATCGTATCTCCGCATAAAGCATGCCAGTCCATGGGGAACCTTGTTGAAGATGACACTTTTCGTGATGGAGCAAGCCTCCAGTAAGGAATCTAGAATATTTTAATGTATATATCTGTGGTTTTAACACAGTTTGGATTGTATTGAGCAAACATAATACACAGTAGACCAGGTTGGAACTACTTTTTTATGGCTGTAATCAACAGCATGTTCTTCCTGGATGCACTTGTGATATACAAACAGGAGTGAGATTATTATGGGCAGATAATAATAACAATTATGTAGATATTTGTAAAGTGCACAATGTCGACAAGCTGAACCTGAGGCAATGGAGTAGCAGGACGACATGAAATAATTGAAACTGAAGTCCTGATACTTACAGCATGGCACGAGGGGAGGAATGCGACCTGTGGAACTTTGTTTTACAACCCCTTATTTAGACAAAAATTGGAGCTTCACTTGGAAAGTGGCCATTGAATCATATGAGTCTGTGAGTAAGTTAGCAACTAGGTTGTAAGCCACAGAAACAGATCTGGTGGTTTGGTGTTCGGTCACTTGTTTCAAGTGCTGATGTTAATCGGTTAATCAGTACTCTAATTAAGCATTGGTAAATAGTGTTATACTGGTAACAGATTACCGAATCTGTTATGTCAGTTTATTCTGCTAATTAATGACGTTGGGTTATATAATTATACATTGTTGTTCATCGTGAATGACAGAACAAAGAAAAAATAAAAAATACAACTTAACTAAATTTAATAATATTATTGGCAGAATTTACGCTAGCAGTGGCTATGTTATGTTATGTTGCATGGCTGAGCTACATTGATATGTTTCTGTGTCATAGATGTACGAGGAGACACGCAATCGACATTTCTCCAACGTTTCCAGTTTCCTCAGTGATAAAGCCCGGACCCTTCAGACTGGATATGATGTAAGCATCTGCTGTCCACTGGTGACTGGTAGATAAAAACATATTTTGACGTGGGGATCAAATAGGCCCACCCACCCCAAACTTTTTGTCTCAGCTGTGTAAAAACTACTGCAGTTGATTTTTGGCTCATATCAATGTTTGTGTCTACATGTACATGTTACGTGTTTATTAGCAAGGTGTAGCAGTGTTGTTTTAGCAGAATCTGAGCGTTAATTGCAAACACTGCAGTAGAACAGCTGAGATGTTGAACTGGGTTCGTTGAACTGATAAATATGTAGGAGAACGATATCAACTGTCAGCAAAGTTCTTCTGTAATGTGCAGTGGTTTTACATTAGACCTATTTCAGAAACATAATCGATAAGTTCTTGGATTGTGATGCAAAAATTGAATACACTCATTAAAGAGGGCATTCCCATGCATGCTGTCCCCTTTCCCTTTCCATCCGCACACATTTTGTCTCTATCCCCATCATTGTTGTAATGAAATTGATTGCTGCAAATAATCCACACATTTTAATGCTATTGGTTACTAATGTATTGCAAATTAATAACATTTTACAACACCGCATGCTATCATTGTACATAAACACAGATTATCCACATTTTGAAACATGCCATGCGATGTACCAGTACTATTTAGCGAAATGTATTATTCCCATATGTATTTCTACAGCAACAGCTACAGGTGAAAGTTGTGGTTGTTCCTATTACTGCGGGTATACCACAAATTCTATCCCCATCTCGTGGTATTATTGTGGCTTTTATCCCCATACCCACGGGAATATTGCCGATATTGTCCCATTACCATGGTAATTACTGCGGTATTACCACTGTCCACATTCCCATGTCACTCTTTAATACTCGTATTGTTTTGTTTTTTGCCATAGATTTGTTTTTTACTCGCATATGGTCTGTCACCAGCCACAGTAATGATAATATTAATAATAATAATAGTAATGATAATAGTATCTTATTGATGATATTTTATGATGTCAACAAAGTTCCAGACATTTTGCCATTCCAGTGTTTGCTTTTCTTTAGTTTTTTTAACCTCTGGGGTCTTTGTTACTGAATGGAACAAAAATAACATTGGTCGCTACAACAGCAATGACAAAGCTAATACCAAGACTTAGTTACGTAACTGCTGTGGAAAGCCGACTGTGTTAAATTTGAAATTAGGTAGTTTCGATTTCTTTGTTTAGGATTTCTGAAACCTTGCAGTGTGAACAGATATAATGGATGTCCTGTACTTATATGCGTGGACCGATGACTGTTGTAACTCTCTCACAGAAAGTGCAGAACTGCTGTAATAATTGTTTTTCCATCATGTGATTGTGTAGAAACGTCACACACTGTCGTCGGTGTCGGCAATGAAAGATTTTGTCGCGAATGATCTCAAAAGCCTGAAGCAGCAACACAAGTCACTTGCATTACGTACGTACATTTTGTGGAATTAAATTCATAGCATATCATTTGACTTTAGTTACGTCATCTGTCTTACGTCAGCTTTTTGTGTCCTTTAGCTTGGCTTTCAGTTGGTTTATTTCTAGCTTAGCTTATTCCATTATGCTGGCTTTGCAACAAAGTCCGTGACAAAGAATCTTGTTGGCAAATTTTATGATTTATGTCTGCAATTGCCAGCTTTCTTGCAGACTTTCCTTGTGCTTCGTCACAAACTAAATTTCATCAGAGCGACGCAAATGGGTTTGTCACGGACTCTGTCACAGACATCTCGCATGTCAAGACGATTTGTGTCTATGACTTTCGTTGCGTGACTTTTACTGATCGGTGAAAGGTGATTGGTGAAAGTCGGCATCATGGAATTAGGCTCTACACAGTTATACTGTGCTTCTGTTGGTTTGATGACTAAAATTGCATCTGAGTCCTGAAAAGTTTTGCCACTACAGTTTTCCGAAATGTGTTTCTCGTGACTGTCCTGGCTGGTGTAACCTAACCAAGAGTAATTCTGTGAAAGCGATGCCAACTAAAGCAGAAATCATTTTAGTGATTGTAGTAGTGGTAGTGATGTTTGTAATGGTAGTAGTAGTAGTAGTAGTAGTTGTAGTAGAAGCAAAAAGACTGTCTCGGAGAATGAGATGGTGTATATCACAAGTTGTCCATCTCTGATGACGTTGATCTCAGTGTTGGTTGCAGATGTTGGCGCATGTGAATACATCAACAACGTCAAGACGAAGGGAGATTTTGAAGAACAACTTCACATTGAGCACAGTAATCTACCGACCGTTGTTAATCTTTAGTTACAGCACGACTGTCAAAGAGTATTTAACTAACAGCTGCATTTTGTTCAACAGTTACTACGGTATTTTGAATTAGTTTTTCATCTGCAGCTGCTGAGAATTTTACGTAAATTTGTTGTTTTTATATTGATGTATGGAAATAGGCAAAGGCCTGCTTCTTATTTGAACACTACATGTATTCTATGATTCACTTCAGTAATTTGCCTTTGATGCACTGATGCTTGTACTTGGGTGACCGAGATGGCAACCAGCCTGTAAAATATTTTGTTTCCACTCGGCTGATTAACCCGGACTAACGGTGGAACAGTAGCGAGCAGTAGCATTAATTTTGACGTATGTTGTACCGATCGATGATCTACTGGTGTATAGAACGTTGCCCGTGCTGGTGTGTGCATGTAGGTATGCTGGAAGGTGTTGATACAAAGGAGAGCATCAGTTTCGTTGAGGAACTTATCAACAGACAGGTGTTGTCATTATTGTTATGTTATTATTTAATACCATCTGGGGGTATAGATCCCGGGGCTAAAAACATTTAATTAAAAGCAAATGCAGGAATGGCTTGAGGTCTGAACTTTCGTTAGAGACAGTAAAACTCTGGTGGACAGGTACACTGTTGCAGCACTGCAAAAGCATGTCAGAAAGACACTAAAAGCTCCTGACAGTAGGAGCTGACTTAAGCCCAAATTCTATTATGCCGACTTTGCGACAGAATCCCAGACTTTGGCGTAGAGAGCTGCACGGTAATGGATACAGCGGTAATACCGCGGTAATCCCGCAGTAATGGGGACAACCAATAATATTTTACCATGGTAGTAATGGTAATGGGGACAGATGTAACGGTAATACCGTGGTAACGGGGATTAATGCCGCGGTATTACCGCGGAAATGGGGAAAAATACGGTTAATTGCGGTTGACACCAGCCAGAGGTTTAATTGACATCAGCAATCTTTTTCTCTCGCCTGCAGTGTGCTTTCTCGCCTTGTCCACTGTGTTTCATAAAGGTTAAACTTTCTGTAAATGTTAAACTTTGTGTTGTGTTATTACGTGTATGTGCAACTCCGCCTGGAAAGGCAGTCCCCGAAATAACCTATACTGTGTCAGGTGGGACGTTAAACCCTACTCACTCACTCACTCGTTATCATCAATATCCTAATATATGTTGCCGATCTGATCCAGGATAGAATGTTGTAGGTTTTGGGTTTTTTTTCCAGACGGTGAGACAAGTTTGTCTGGTCGTCAGTCATCATGATAATAATGTTTGCATCCATGATTTGTAATCGTAGTATGTGATGTGATACCCGTGCGACAGATAGACGTAGCGACGACGACACGCATGTTATGTCTGCTCTCAGTGACCAACGGTGGACTGCAGCCATCTGTCTATGCATCGCTTAAGACGCAGTATACTCAAGTATGTTACTCATTTACTGATTGTAATAAACTCAGAATGATTCGTTTCCAAACTATTTGTCTCTTTGTGTTTTAGTCTTTATTTTATTCTTGTTGAATATCTATTGCCCTGGAAGCACTGTCAGTATTGTTTTCAGTGTATTAAGTGTTTTCTTGTTTCTCTGTTACCATAATGACTCATGAACTGTTGCACTTTGCTTGATGAAATTTTACGTGGACATGTACCTTCGCAACCTTTGAGTGCTTCTTGAATATCAAGATCGTAGGTCAAAGGTCAAGATCTATGGGTTTTTGATGTTTTTATGTGCATGGTAATTAGCCTTGAATGCAGGTTTTACTTGTTGTGTCAGTGATTAACTACTATATTTGCCTGTTCGTGGTGCATTCAGAATGCGCCTTCTAAATAATCTTACTTACTTACTTGCTTACTTACTTATGTACCATATAATTTTTGCAGCCAAAGTGCAGCATTTGGTTAGAACCTAACTTATTTTTTTTATTTTTTATTAACTTATTTATTATTCCTAACGTAGCGAAGATCGTAGTATGTATGACATCAGGGTAATATATTAATATTGAGGACCGACCGACCAATGACTGACAACCAACATCCCTTCCTGGAAGAACTTCAAATGGCTATATCTCGATAGCGGTGCAAGATAGACACATGGTCACAATGGACCATTAATAGGAAGTCATTCACCGCGAGTCAAATGGTCACGTGACTGATGTCGTCACGTGACCCCAAAAGGTGAAGGTCGTGACCCCATTATCTTTGAGGCGCTCTGTCTTTGTAACGGTGGCAAATCGATGCATGCATTGAGGTATAACAAGACAAATGGCAACTAGCGTCATTGACCATTTTTGGAAATTCCCCCCCTCGGTTCCTAAAATTGGGCAATATTTTACGAACTTCAGAGAGACAATTTCCAATAACGATCTTGATGCCAGTCACTATTGGTATAATATTAAATGAGTCTCAATAGACGTCGGGTCTCTAATACAAGCTGAAAGGAACGAGAAAGCACTTAGAAAAATACAAAAGAAAACAAGAAAAGCCCAGCTAATGCAAAAGGGAACACGCGACAGCGATGCATGTGTGAAGGCTCGGTGCGAACGAAATCTAAGCTCACATCGATGTTTCATTTAGACTCGATGGCGGATGACACCTGGCACCATATCTAGTAGTGTGTTGGTGCAGGCTTGAAAGACCAGTAAAACAAAATCAGTCGCCAGAGGATGCCAGACGACCGGCGGCCAAATATCTGTAGTGTTTTACTTGTACTCATCACCAGGGGGCAAGACTTGTTTCGCTCTGGGAATGCCATATCGGTCAAAAATCGCTAATTTTGCCCACCCCCCTCTCATTTAGCGCCCTCGTTCAGGGTGAGCCCCTTCTAATTTATGGAAAAGCTTTACTGTTTCTGAAAATAGAGTCTTCCAAGCAGCCGACGGTGATCTTAGCTTGCACCATTTTTGACTGATCCACTCGTGTGACAGAGGGACAGACAGACAGACAGACAGAATTGCGATGGCCAAGACATGCCTCTGTCGCGCGTGGATGTGTGCAAGGAGTACATTAGATTGGTCACAGTCTAATAATATTTCTTGTGCAATTTGTGATATACGTGGTTTTCAGTTACAAGATTTTTATTTGTTCTTGATAGAAGTTTGGATTGTTCAAAGAACTGTGAAAGATCGGTTGATCGATTGATGGATCGACAGACTGACTGATTGCTTGGATTGATTTATTGATTATTGATTTATTGACTATTTATTGATTTATTGATTATTCCTATTGATTTATTCTTTTATTTATCAGTTGACTGTTTGCTAGAGCTATGGGTTTGAGTCTCTGCTGACACTAGAGAACCTGCGTCGTGTCGGTCTGTTCACGGAGCATGAAGCGACTCATGCTACTAAACCATCGACCGTTCAGCTGCCCCTCAATGTCGCCTTGTCATGTCCGTTCCGCACCATTGCAAGAAGACTTAGTCTGGTCAGTGGCTGTGCTAATAAAGGTTAAGGGTTGTGTATATAGCCCTACCTTTACCCATTTGCTTTTTTTATAGGAAACTGGTCGCAGGGCTATGGAGCATCACCTGCTGTCTGGGATCACACACTCAACACAGGTGAACGTGCCCCATCTTAACTGCAGGCAGACAGGCCAGTAATCAATTTGCCTACCTCGGAGGGATGGAAGGCTGAGTTGACCTTGGTGTTGGTTATATACCTAGATAATTTACCTGTCACAGACAGTCACCCATCCAAGTAGTAATCACTTGATAACGACCTGTCCGGGAGTTGAACCTACGATCTTTTAATCATAAGTCCAGCGTTTTAACCTTTACTGCGGCAAGCCATAGCTGAACTGATGAGTCTATCAGGTGGTGTTGATATTTGGAGCCAGATGCACGTTCAAGAGATGAGGAACTGCAATGGGTTCATGTAGCCTTGAAAAGTTTCTCAGATCTATTATCATCATCATGATGTTTCTTTATTAAAAGTTAAAGCATGCAATTTACACTGAATTGACTGAGCGAACGAAATTGATTTGAAATAAGTTTCTTAACAATTATTATGCAGTTTAAAAGCGTTACACAAATAAGCAATCAGTGCGTTAAACCAGTATAAACAAAACTTGTGTTTGTCAATTCTTGTATCACGCAAATCTGTGAATTCGTCAAAAACATGCACAAGTTCTGCTTCCCATTTTGGGCTTAGCAGAAATAAATGTTTAGCCATCTCCTCCCCACTACCATTCTGGGGACAGATTGTAGGTGTAGTTCAGACAGCTTAGCGTATGAACCGAGAACTAGAACGAATATTGAGTGATAGAGACTACACGTGTAAGGACTATGGATAGTATGATTGCATCATTATTGACTTAATAATGATACAGTCTTAGTCTGTTTATCAATAATGAAACAGTGCAAAGTTTGAAATTTGTAAAGTCATTCGGATACAAAAAGGTCAAACTTTCAACTCTAGCCGCTGGGAGAGTCTGACGTGTGTGACTTGTAGATTCCAAAGTCGGCGGAAGAGATTGACCTGCGAAGGCCGAACGACATGTCTTACGTATTCAGTGGAGCATACACGCCGATGTTGTGTCGCTTTGTTGAGCAGGTATGATTTACTCAAGCAGGTACAAGGGTCATCCCAAAAGTTTTCGGCCTCAGCATATTAGACGATAATATTTTCCACAATTTATATATCAGTGAAAGGTACATCCTTTACGGACTCTAATGAGTCTGTTGCAGATATGATGTCGTTGTAATTTATGACATCACACAGCATTAAATAGAAACGATTCACAGCGTCAACGCAAACAGCCTCGTCGTAGATAGCGGACAACAACATGATGAAATTTCAGATTTCAAAACAGATAGTAGTCACTGGGGCTCAGGTCATTACTGTATGCAAGATGTTCTTGGTGTCCAAAGTCACAGTCACGAACAGCCGGATGGGTAATTGAAGACTATTATACTGGACTGCAACATGGAGCGGGATTTAGGGGAAGTTGCGTGGGGTTTACCTGACTCCCGGGTCCCCGTGTGCACCAGGGCCCCCATGTAACGAGTTAAATTTTGGTTAGTGTTTTGTCAGCACAACTGAAATTGTTATTGTCAAATTTTTAATGAAGCTCGACTGATACCATCAAATATTGACGTGGCATCGTAACTGAATGAAATGTTCTGATTTGCGATTAGCGCAGATTTAGGCTGTCCTATATTTACCAGTTCAAGTGAGAAATTCGTAAGCATATTTGTCAGGGTTTTTACAAAATTGGATGCCATGGGACCCCACTTTTACAGGTCCAGCTAGACTGGAAAATTGTCATGCAACAATGAGTCTGATTCTAAGCTGTTTGCGTTAGCGCTTCAAATCGTTTTGGTTTAGTGCTCTATGACGACATAAATTACAGTTACGTTTTATCTGCAACAGACTCATTAGAGTTCATAAAGGATGTTCATTTCACTGATGTATAGATTGTGGAAAATGTTATTGTCTAATACGTTGAGGCCAGAAACTTTTGGGATGACATCGTATGATCCAGTCCAGACTGTGGCCTGCACAGTAGGAATGCACAAAGCAGTTAATTTGCTAACCATCTAACTGAAATGCCCAATCTGTTCGTAATCGGTAACCATAAAGTGGCGGACACCATAATTAAAATACACTGTTTGACTTTACACCTTACTAATGTGAGCTGTCTATTCTTCCACCCACGTTGCTAAATAAGAACTGTAGTTGTGGTTACTGGACAAACTACTTGCTTTAAGTTAGTTGTTCCAGGTTAAGTCATTCGCATTTGTGGTCAATTTGTTGGCGAACTTGTTTGCTGGTTAACGATTTGTTAGCAGTTAACTGGTTAACCAGTCAACTGTGCACATTCCTACTTTGCAGCATGCCACCGTATCAACACTTTTGTTCTCTGGTCAAAGTTGTAACTGTAAATTTGGGTAAAAGTGCCTGAAAAATAAGTGGAGTTATAGAGAGTGGATGCTATAGGAAGACTTAGTTAGATTGTGTTGAGATGATGTTAAAGTTTCTGCCTTTACCAAATGGGTGCATGGCTTAGTGTAATTGAAGATCAACTAGTCTGCGTTGCCTGTAAAAGAAGCATACCATTCTGTGTTTCTATTTGTGTCAGTTATACACCATGGGCCATAAAAACGTGGCACTTTACTTTTGTCAATATCTTTACCAGTTATTGACCGATTACAAAATTTTTTTTCACTGGCACACTCTGCAGACAATTTGCAATAATGTGATTATTGTATATCCCACCACACCATAGATGCATCTTTACACTATTTTGTGAAACATAAATGTAAGTAAACCTAACAATAATAACAAACATTTAAGTAAGTGAAAAAAACACTTTAGACCAACATTGTGGTGAATGATCTGTATGACACTAGACTGTGTTAGACCTATACAGTCTAATGTTATACAGATCATTCACTGCAATGTTGATCTTAAGTGTTTTTTTTAATTTTACCAAAATGTTTGTTATTACGTTATACATGCAGTTTCATACATACTTCACAAGGTAGTGTAGAGACACATTTGTGGTGTGGTGGGATATGCAATAATCACATTACTGCGAATTGTCCACAGAGTGTGTCGGTGAAAGAATTTTTAAAATCGGTCAATAATTGGCGAAGATATGGACAACAGTAAAGTGCCACGTTTTTTATGGCCCACCCTGTAGCTAGTTTCATGTTAACACGCTTGTCAGGACAGCTGGCATTATTGACCCAGTTGGTTGAAGGCAATAGCTGTTAATAGAGCTAACTTGGTTGTATGCTAGCTTAATCTTCAATGTTTAATGCTTGCCGACTCAAACTGTCAAAAAACAGAACGAACTCACCTATCTGTTTATGAAGTATCTTTTTCTTCTGTGTAAGAGGTGTCTGTGCATTGTTTCGTGTATATGTGCTGTGCAGTTGTTGGTGAATGACGCCTTCGTTGATGAACTCGCTCGATTTTTGCCACAGCTGCCGGTGTTAGCCGACTGCAAGACCAAATCAGTCCGAGGTTGTATGCTGCACTCGCCGGCCTTAAGTATTCAATTGATTCTCAGAGTGTTAAGCATGGGTACCGAGGTATGAGGATCAATATCCTCCAGTTCAGAATTCACTGAAAGTAGAAGTAAGGAGAATTTGGATTGGAATTAAAACAACCAGCAAGCTTGCAATGTCTTACGCTTTGTCCTTGTTTCTCGCTTCAGCTAAAGCAAATCTGTACTAATATGCTTTGTTTCATCAGATACCCAGATTGGTAACCATACTGTGTTTGCATAAATATAGCAGTGTCGGTATTTTGGCACCATTTCTATGTGCGAAAACAGCTACTGCTTTAGCCCGTCTTAGCCATCGCAATTCTGTCTGTCCGTCCGTCCGACCGTCTGTCTGTCACACGAGTGGTTCAGTCAAAAACGGTGCAACGTAGGATTATCAAATCTTCACCGTCGGCTGCCCGGAAGACTCTAGTTTCAGGAACTGTAAAGCTTTTCCATAAATTTGAAGAAGGTCACCCCAAACGAGGGTGCTGAATGAGAGGGGGTAGGAAAAATTTGTGATTTTTAGCCAGTAAGTCGCTGTATCTCAATAACAGTGCGAGATAGGCCTAGGTTACTATTAATCACCAATAGGAAGTCGTACACTGGTTCTCGATTGCCACTGAATTCAATGACGTTGGATGACCTTGAATGCCAAAATAGGGGTTTTATAGATTTTTTTGGCAATTTTGGGCTGCGAGACACATTTCAACAGCGAATTGCACCCAATTCACTACAGATAGACCAAGACAAGCTTCACATGAAATTTTCTGCATTGAACGTAAATTTCAATGGTCCAAGTCTCGACCTTCTAGGTTCAAGGGAACCTGCACATGAGGGCATCAAAGAGTGATACCCCCTAAAAGTCGTTATTTCACCGATGTTGGCAAGTCTACCATGAAAACAGTTGCACACCGGCATGGATGTGCTGCCTATCACAACAAGCCCTAGTGATGAGCTTTTTAGTCGTATTAACATCGATGACTTTGAAAGACCTTGAACTCCAAAAATAAGCGGTTTTATTGTTTTTTTGGCAATTTTCTGCTTCAAGAGTGAACTGCAATGAAATGGACTAAGGCAATTTGCAAACATGAACTGCTATAGGCTTTCGCTCGTCTTGTGACCATTAGCTCAAATTTCTTGTTCGTTAACCCAGTTCATTTGATGAATGCAGAATTTGATTCACAAGTGACCATTCATTATTTTTGGAATTTTATACGTTTTTTATTCTGTAGATTTCTACGACATTTTAACTATGCATATTGTTTGAGTAAAATAATCTGCTATTTGTAACTTTTTAAGTGTTAAACATTCAGGGGTGGCGCCAGGTTTTCACAGCTGGGGGTCCGGGTCAAGTGGTTGTCAATTTACCACCGCTACCCCCTACCTCTCCCCCTTCATCCATCTAAAAAGCTTGGATTTGCACAAATCTCATGGGTCGTCCTGTTGGAGGCTAGGGGTCCAGACCCCTTCCCCTCCGCCGCCCGCCGCCATCTCTGTAGACATCTTGAGATTTTACTGTCAGATTTGTGCATAATATTGTGGGTAGAATTATTAACACAACGGTGTCTTTCTGCTAAGATACATGTTGACTGTTGGGGCTTAATGTGTTTCTAAGCCACCATGTGTATGTGGGTGTATTTTTGAGTCACTCTGTGTATGCGTGTGGATGATGTGTTGTGCAGATCAGTCATTGTTGTCATCGTCATTGCGAGTCGTTCTGGTCTACTTCATCGGAGGCTGTTCTTACTCGGAGATTATTGCACTGCGCTTTCTCGGCAAGCAGAGAGGTAAGCTTGGAGGTTTTTGCAGTGAATACTGGTTGGTAGTAAACACCACATAAACACCACATTAGGTGACTAAATAACTGTAAAAAAACTTGCTGCATAGCTTTATCAATCCAGTTTTTTCAACACCGACTACTTCACTTACTTTCTCACTTACTTACTTACTTGTTTCTCTCTCTTCCATCATTAATGAAATGATGAAAAGGCTACTAGTTAAACGTCTCAAGTGGACTGCTGTATTTCGTTGGTTGTCTGTGCTGACTGCCACAAATCAGACCTGTCTTCAAGTGTCTCGAGTCAGTTGAGGTCACTCAATAGTTGTTGCTGGTGTTCTGTTGCTAGGTTACAGGTTCCTGATAGCGACGACGTCGATAGTAAATGGCACACGGCTGGTGAATTCTGTGACTGAACTTCCATCGTGATATCAACCGCTGTGTCTGTTTCGTCCATCAGTCAGAATTGTCGAAGTGGCCCAAGTAGTAGTGACTCTGTTAGCTCCGCTTTGGAAAGGTTAGCTACGACCAGAAGACAGTCAGAAAGTGATTTTCGGAAGAGATGAGTTTTGAGCCGTGGATAAAATGCGACAGCGACTCAGCAGAAATCAGGTGATTCTGCGGCAGACGGTTGCTGATTTGTGGACTGACAACCTGAAAAGCTCGGCTAGTGATAGTAAGTTGATGGTCTGACAGCAAGCATTAGCAGACGTCGTTTAGTGCCGGCAGAATGCGGAGATCGGCGGCCAGACAGACGGGTCGGCACGCCAGTCAGAGGTAACTGCACCACTATTTGCCACGTTGGGCACCACCATCGTGATGACAGTGAGTCATTCTGCGTGTGACATCGCATCTAACGTCAACATTCTGCTGAAAATTGGTCGAAGAAATGAGTGATGTTGTTCTCAAGTCCAACTGTGGACTGGAGTCGGACTGCGGCGAGTAATTTTCGTGATTACAACTCCGACAGTAACTGTAATTCTTGTGACTTGGACTGAATGGATTTGCATTTTGGACTCAGCGCTGCGTCACTTGGAAGTAACTGCACCATATCGATTTTCACATTTCAGCTAATTGCTTTGTTAACGTAGCATCAACAGACAAGAACCGAATATGTTCTGTTGTGTTCTATCTCGCTGCATGCTTACATTGTTAATGCTGCATTTTACAAACGTTCCATCTCGTTCAGCTTGTTGGACTTGGACTTGAACCCTTGTCACTGGGACTTGGTGGAAAGCAGTGTTGCAGATTGGTCACTCACCCTATGGCATCTTAACAAATAAAAACAAATGATTGAATTAAAAATGACAGCAACGTACTTAATGTTAATTTTCGTTGTCTTAACTGTCCATTGTCTACTAGCGGTTCGACGTAGATTTTTTCCAGCCTTCCGAGTCTGATTTGCTGATTTGAAATTCGTGGATCTGCACATCTCTAACGTGCACAACTGATTAAATATTCTATGTTGATTTTATTTCTGTTTTTGATATTTTAAATGTGAATACTTTGTGACATAATAATAGGTAGCTGAACTGCACACGTTCTACAACTACTGTAGCTTTGCTGATCAATACAACAGTAGTTCGATTGTGGCCCGCCATATAGTCCATTATCTGCATTGAGCAAATGCTTCACCTTTGGGGGGGATCGGTGACTACCAGAAAAACTGTGGCTAGAGTGAAGACTACGGTACCGGAAACTGATGTACCATTTTGTACACACTCACCGCAACAAAATAGTTCCAAACAACTTGCGAGTTTCATTGCGTTTTAACAAATATTTTTTGTGATTTTAACACATTTCGCTTTTTTGTTTAATTTCACGTTAGTTTAATTCACTAATCTAATTATCATTGGTTATTTCTTCTTGGTGCAGTTTTCTTCATACACGCTAGCCATTTTCGCATGCGATCAAATAAGTAAACGGGATCAGTGACCTATGCACAGTTACGCACAATTGCTATCAAAATTACTACCTTAACCACAAAATGGG
>Ga0209367_1004336_pt1 | contig 19545 bp, 15 predicted proteins | sample WorMetLIZISLAND2_FD_187412 | JGI IMG/M metagenome (GOLD analysis project Ga0209367, IMG submission 187412) | Marine gutless worms symbiont microbial communities from Max Planck institute for Marine Microbiology, Germany - Olavius geniculatus... ...
TCCGGAAACTGTTGTCTTAATTGATCGATATTCATAAGATCTCCTTTCGTTTGTTCTTTTAAGGAGATCTTACACCATGGGTGTGACAGATACGGTCACACTAACCTTAAAAATGTAGATAGGCTCGTTTTAATTAAATGCCAACGAAAGCGGTAAAGGGTATAGGGTGTAAGGTATAGGGTGTAAGGTATAAGGTGTAAGGTATAAGGTGTAAGGTATAGGGTGTAAGGTATAAGGTGTAAGGTATAAGGTGTAAGGTATAAGGTGTAAGGTCTAGGGTATTCACCCTGCACTTTACACCTGTTTTTCTCCCCTACGCCGTGAACCGAATACCGAATACCGAATACCGTTCTCCTTTACCGCTTCAAACTTCCAAAGTCATTTTTACCCTACACCCTATACCCTACACCCTACACCCTATACCCTACACCTTACACCTTACGTTTTCATCCCATACAGGGCCGCGCCGATGGCACCCGTGAACTGGGGAAATTCGGGTACCAGGATCGAGCGCTGGACAATTTCTTCGGTCATTTTTACGAGATACGGATTGTGGGCAACCACCCCTCCGGTCATGACCACCTTGTCGGTCAACGCCTCCATTTCCAGCACCCGCTTGGCCATGGAAAAAAAGACGCCCTTGACGATGTCCGGCAACTTGACGCCCCGGCGGATATTTTCCAACACCTCGGTGGCCGAAAAAACGGTGCAAAAGCTTCCCAATTTAACCATATTTTCCGAACGTCGTGCCAAGCCGTCCATATCTTCGAGGGGAACGTCCAGCCGCATGGCCATTTCTTCCAGAAAGGCCCCGGTGCCGGCCGCACACTTGCGATTCATTTTGAAATTGGTGCGCAGGCCCCGGTCGTCCAACTTGATGATTTTGTTGTCCTGGCCGCCGATGTCGATTATGGTCGTTGCATACGGAAAATAAAAATAACACCCTTTGGCGTGACAACCGATTTCGGTTTTACTGTTTTCGGCATAGGCCACGTTGTTGCGCCCGTAGCCGGTTGACACGGAGCCGGTAATTTCCGACTGTTGGGCCTCAGCCTGTTCGAGGGCCGTTTCCAGGCAGGATTGGGCCGTCGCGGCAAAATCGGTGCCGGACCTTTTGACCGCCCATCCCAGCAAATTCTTGTCGGCATCGAGAATCGCCACTTTGGTTCGCGAAGCCCCCACATCCGTGCCGACGTAGACAGTTTTCCGAGTCATAATCTCTTAATATATAGTCATACGCAGCGCTATTATATGACGCGTCTCCGCAGATTTCTTGTTACTGGTTATTGGTTATTTGTTATTAGTGGGCACTGTTGGGTGCTCTGCCGAATTAACTTTCGACCGATCTTAAAATTTCTGGGATCTAAAGTAGAAAATCCTTGAATCTCAATATAACCTTCCTGGTACTAATAACTAATAATGTATAGCGAATAACAAGACGCTATTTCGATTCCAACCCCTTGACCAGCGTCCACAGGGTGTGGTTATAGGGGGTATCGATTCCGGCTCTTGAGCCGTATGCCACAAATTTACCATTCATGAAATCGATTTCCGTTCGCCGATTGGCCTCGATGTCCATGAGCATCGATGGTTTATGGTCCCCGGCATTGCCCATGTACTCCATGGCGTGGGGATAAAAATCCCAGCCCACATTGATTTCGTTGGCCCGTGCAACCTTCAAACACTCTTTAACTAGATTGTCGACGGTCTGGTAAACGATGGGATCGTTCATGGCCCGGGACATGGTCAGTCCGGTTACCGCGCACACCGGGTTCATGCAGGAGTTCAAAACCGCTTTGCGCCAAACCATTGAGATGATGTCGGCCGTGTGCTCTGTGTCCAGGCCGCACTTGCTGAGGGCTCCGGCGATTCCGGCAGCTGCCGGATGGGATGCGGGATCCAGCTCCTGAATGTAGTGGGGGGGGTGATGAAATGGAATGCGCACGTGGGCCGGGCCGATAAGTCCGCAGCCATAATTTACCACCGCGCGCATCACCGGTGCCTTGCCCAGGATATTGGAAAGCTCCAGCTCGGTATCGATGCCGTTTTGCCAGCTGACAACATACATGCCTTCGCGCTGAAAGCCCTCGATTGACGAAGCGATCAGGGGCAGCGCGTGGGCCTTGACCGTGATGATGATGACATCCGGGTCATGCCGGGCCAGCTCATCGATATTGGTAATGGTTTTGGAAACCTTTTGCTGCAGGTTTTCCGAACCTTCAAGAATAATCCCGGGATCCAGGGCCGGCGTCAGAAGATCATTGATGACATCACAAAGGATGACCTCGTAGCCACCTTTAGCGAGAAAAGCGGCAACAATGCATCCGACCGGTCCGGCCCCGACCACGGCGAATGTCTGAGGATTAAACTCGGATTTGTCATTCATATACAACCCCCTGTATAAAATGAATAATGACTATTGATTAATGAATAATTAAGGAATTCTATCATTAAAATTTATCCGCCCGCATGACGATATACCATTCGCATCATCAAAAAAGGTATCCAAATGCTTTATGACCGCCACAATTTTATTATCAGGCGGATAAATTATGTAGATAAATTATGCGGCTTCGGCCGTCGCGAAACCCAGATCAAAGGCTTTCAGGTTTGAATCCAGAAATGCCTTTTTGGTCTTGGTCCGCATGGCCTCCTTGACTTGTTCAACCGACAAAGGCAATACACCTGTCTGGGTCAAAGCTCCCAGCAGCACCATGTTGACGGACAGCGGGTTGCCGGCTTCCTTGGCCCGTGCCGCGGCATTAAATGCGATCAGCTTGGCGGTCTTGTTGCGGATGAGCTGCTGAAGTTCCTGCAAATCCGGGTATACTCCCTGGCCGATATTGACCGTAAACGGCATCAACGGCGCCAGGTTGGTGATGACGATCGTATTGGCATTGCATTTGCCGATTGCTCTTAAGGTTTCGGCCGGTTCGAAACCGACTAAGATGTCCGCCTCACCATCGGATATGATGGTACTCGTGGCATCACCGAAAACCAGTGATGACTCGACCACGCCGCCCCGTTGAGCCATGCCGTGAATTTCGCTCATATGCAGGGGAATCCCCGACAGCAAAGCTGCTTCACCCAGCACACTGGAAGCCAATAAGTTTCCCTGCCCGCCAACTGCCACTATGACTAATCTTTTTGTCTCCATATTTTTCCCTATACTTTTTCGTAAATGTTTTAATCTTTAAATTTCAGCTTTATGGGTTAAAAAATTTCGATCGGGTTGAACGCCGGGAAAAATATATTATTTTTTCCTGTTGTTCGCTATAGAAATTGGGATCGCTTTGTCAGTCTGATTTTTCCGACTTCCGCATCTTTAGCCGCGGCATAGTCCCGCCTCATCGGACGACGCCGGGTCCGACTTTGACCCGTCTGAGCTTGCCGAAGGCCCACTTCCGCTAGTGTCCTTGCGCCTGTTCCTCGGTTTTGACCCGGCGAATCGCATTTTCCGGGCAGATCTGGGCACAGACGGCGCATCCCGTGCACAAATTGGCATCGATCTTGACCCGGTCCTCCCAAATGTAAAACGCCGGGCAGGCCAGGGAGTCAATGCACGTCTTGTGATTCTTGCATTTGTCGCCGACATAAAACGGCTTGTGCTTCGGCAATTTCAGCGCATTGGCATAGAGGGCGCATATTTCTTCCGATATAATAACGGAAACCCCTTCGTAGTTGACGGATTCCTTGATCGCTTCGATACTTTTTTTAACTTTGTAGGGTTTGATGACCGTGACGTGTTCCACCCCAATCGCCCGAACGACTTTTTCGATGGATACCTTGCCGTAGCCCTCCATCTGCAGCTGGGTCATGTCCACGCCCGGATGGGGCTGGTGACCGGTCATGGCCGTGGTGCCGTTGTCCAGAATGACCAGGGTAAAGTTATGGTTGTTATAGACGGCGTTGATCAGACCCGGAATACCGGAATGAAAAAAAGTGGAGTCTCCGATAAACGAAATGACTTTCTGATCGTTGACCTGGGCGAAGCCGCCGGCCGAGCCGGTGGATGATCCCATACAAATGAGGAAATCAGCCGCGGAAAGCGGCGGCAGCAACCCGAGGGTGTAGCAGCCGATGTCCGAGGGGAATATGGTATTCATGCCTTCGGTGGCCTTCTTGACTTCGTGATAGGTGGCGCGATGGGAACAGCCCGCGCACAACGTCGGTGGACGCTGGGGAACCGTCGGAACATCGGAAAGATCGATGGGCGCTTCAGGGCTATAGGGCAGACCAAAGTACTTGGCAATGCATTGTTTTACCTGGGCCGGGTTGTATTCATAAAGACGGGTAAACAACCCTTCGGTTTTGCCGTTGATCGGCAGCGTCAGACCTTCTTCCTGGGCCATGGCCTTGACGGCTTCTTCCATGTACGGTTCGCCCTCTTCCACGATCAGCACTTTTTCGCAGTCTTTGAGAAAATTCTTGATCAGCATCGGCGGCAGGGGATGGGAAAATCCGATGCGCAGCACGCGCACGCTGTCGCGGCAGTCTAAATCGTTGAGGGCGTCTGTGACATAATTATAGCTGACGCCGTTGCAGATTACCCCCCATTTGCCGCTGCCGGTAATGAAGTTGCTGTCGGATTTTTCAGCCAGTTCCCGGGCGCTGTCGTAATTCTGGAGCAGTTTGACGTGCAGGTGGCGGGCGACGGCCGGAACCACCACCAGATTGAGCGGGTCTTTGGTAAATGTCCCCTTGGTATCCGGTTTTTTGATTTCCCCCAGGGTGATTACACCGCTGGAATGATTGATACGGGTGGTGGTTCTGAACAATACCGGCTCCTGCAGATCTTCTGAAAGATCAAAAGCATAGGGCAGCATCTCCTTGGCTTCCTCGACGGAAGACGGTTCGAGCATCGGCAGCCCGGCGAGCTTGGCATAGTAGCGGTTGTCCTGCTCATTCTGGCTGGAGAACATGTACGGGTCGTCCGCCGAGAGAATCACCATACCGCCTTTTATGCCCACATAAGCCAGGGTCATCAGGGCGTCGGCGGCCACGTTTACACCCACGTGCTTCATCACGCACATGCTGCGGACGCCTGAATTCGCCGCCGCGGCCGCCACTTCCATGGCCACTTTTTCATTGGTGCAATATTCAAAATAAAGTTCGCTTTCCCGGGCCATCTGGAAAAAATTGGTCGAAATTTCCGAAGAAGGGGTCCCCGGGTAGGTGCTGGTAAAAGCCACGCCCGCTTCGATGGCGCCCCGGGCAATAGCTTCATTGCCCAGCAGCAGCATTTTTTCGCCTGGGTTGTCCGTTAATAATTTGTGCATAGCATGTTCCTTTTAAAAAAAATCTTTGAAATTAAAAAATTTGCCTTTTTTACAGAGATTGCCGTCATTTTGGGCTTGTTAATTTAGGAATTGTGAATTTTGGGATTGATGATGTTTTCACCTTTTTAAATTCTTTTATTCCCCCCGATTTCTTACGGGTGTAATTTGTAAGCACGAAATTGATATTTCTTTTTTCGTGTTTTCGTCCTTTCGTGGTCGATCTGACTTTTATTATTCAGGTCTTTACGGATCAGTTATTATGCGCCTTTAAATTCAACTCGCCGCCCGATATTCGACAGGCCCAAAAGAGCATCGTCAGTGGAAAAAATGTCCGTCAAACGGGCAAGCTCTAACTCGATTGCGTCTTCCATGGACATTGTGGCTTGTTGATCTATAATCTCATTGGCTATTTTGAGGGCTATAGGTGCTTTATAGCCGATGAATTTTGTGACCCTGGCAGCCAGATCTTCAGGAACCCCCTCCGGTTTATTGCCTGCAAGCAATCTATCAACATTCTCCTTGCCGCATACTTGGGTCAAGGGCTGAAGGTGTCCTGGCAACTCGCGTCGCTGATACTTTTTCGGTTTTTCCGCCGATGCGAGTTCCTTGATTGCAGATTCCAATTCCGCAGGCATGACAAGTTTGGTGACAATGCCCAGGGACTGCGCATCTTGGACGGATATCGGGGTGCCGGTGAAAACATAGAATTTGGCAAGCTCCGGGCCGGAGAATTTCGCCAGCCGAAGCATCCCACCAAGTGCGGGATAAATTCCTAATCCGGTTTCCGTGAAACCGAGGGATCCGGCGGGTGTTGCAAGTACTGCCTGACAGGTAAGCGCCAGTTCACTGCCGCCACCCAGCGATAGACCATCTAAAAGCGCAACCGTAAATTTAGCTGAATTCTCAATACGCAGAAATACTTCATGGCCTTTTCTAGTGAATGCCACTATATCTTCTATCCTGTCAGATTTTATCTTATCAATGAAGTATTTAATGTCCGCCCCTGCTACGAAAGATTTGCCGGCGCCTTGAAACACAATTGCTTTGACAGCAGGGTTGTCTTCAGCCTCGGTGAATAACTGATCCAACTGTGAAACAACCATCTCGTTTAGGGCATTCATGGCCTCCGGACGATTGATCGTGATGAAAGCGATATCGTCTTTGACTTCCAGGTCGACGAATTTGAACTCAAAAGGCCGGCCGAGCTCTTTCTGGTGCGCCAGGACCTGGGGCATCTTGAAATCGTCATATTTTCTGGTGATTGCATCAACGGCGGCATAGGTTCGATCCACCCCGATCTTGTTCATGATTTCAAAAGGTCCCATGATCCAGCGCAAGCCGATTTTGGCGCCCCGGTCGGTGTCCTCGATCGATGCCACGCCTTCATCCACCAGCGCGGCCGCCACTCCGAGGCACACGCCGTAAAAGCGCTCGATGACCGCCGCCAGTTTGGATTCGTCCGGATCGCCGCTCAGGTCCCAGTTTTCATTTTTTTCCATTTGGGCTTTCAAGATCGCGGCCGTGGCATAAAAAGGCCCGATTTCGTTGCCCAGGGTTGTGGAGGCGTGCATGGCAATGGGAATCCCGGTGACATTCATCAGTTCGAAGGGGCCCATCGGTATTCTAAAGGCCTGCTTGGCAGCGGCTTCAATGGTGGGAATATTGGCCAGACCCTCTTCCAGCATGCGGGCGGCTTCATTGAGAAACGGCACGAAAAAGCGGTTGACCGCGAACCCCGGTGCGTCCTTGACGACGATGGAGGTTTTGCCGTGCAGTTTGGCGGCCAGCAGGGATTTTTCGAGGGTACCCACGCTGGTTGATTCGTGGGGGATGACTTCCAGCAGGCGATTTTTGGCCGGATGGAAGAAATAATGCAGGCCGATAAAACGATCCGGGCGGGTCGTCTGTTCGGCGAATTCTTTGACATAGAAACTGGATGTATTGGTTGCCAGAATCGTTTTCGGCGAACAGATCTGATCCAGCTTTTTAAACAGGTCCGCTTTCACCTGTTTATCTTCAAAAACGGCTTCGATCACCAGGTCCGCATCGGCTGCGGCATTAAAGTCGGAGGTGCCTTCGATACGGGAGAATACTTCCTCGACCTGTTGCGGCTTAAATATTTTACGCTCAACACCTTCCTGCAGCATCTGGCGGATGATGCCCAGGCCGCGTTCGACATATTCATCCTTGAGGTCGATCATTACCACTTCGAGCCCCTCCTGGGCTATTTTCTGGGCAATGCCGCTGCCCATATTGCCGGCGCCGATTACGGCGATTTTGTTTATTTGAGACATGAATGCTCCCGCTTTTAAATTGAAGATTGAAGACTGAAGATTGAAGGTTTATGGTATCGCTCGCGCAGCGCAGGCGCTTGCGCCGCGTGTCGCTCTGCCTTTTCTATTTAATTCGATCGTCAGATCCTGCTGTTATATTATGAGGCTCTCGAAAGCAGAATTACCAAGATCTTCAATCCGGCTATGGCACAAATCAGACTCTACGGAAACCTGCAAAAGATACTTTCCAAAATCACATTATTTAAAATAAGATGTTCAGGGTTTAACAGCCGGCAAATTAGAATGATAAAGAAGTACTGAATTTGAAGTAGATATAGACAAAGAATTTAAAATGATAGAATACCACAAATCTTCAATCTTCAATCTTCAATCTTCATTCCTATTTGTTTTTCCACACCGGTTTGCGCTTCTCCTCGTAGCTGGCGATGCCTTCCAGGGTGTCCTCGGTTTTCATCAGTGTGTTGAGAAACAGGTCGCTGACGCCTTCCAGGGCCGGCTTGAAGCTCAGCCCCAGGTGCTGTTTGACCGCGCGCTTGTTTAATCGAATGATCAAGGGGCTGTTGGCCTGGATTTCTTTTACCAGCTTTTCGGCCGACTCGGTGAGTTGTTCGTCTTCAAACACATGGGCGATCATCCCCAGGCTGCGGGCATCTTCGGCGCTGTAAAACTTGCCGCTGGTGCAGATTTCGATGGCCTTGGCCGGACCAATCAGCTGGGGCAGCCGCACGGCGGCATAGGGCGGAAAAAAACCGACCTTTATCTCAGGCTGCCCGAATTGGGCGCCCTGGCCGGCGACAATGACATCGCAGGCGATGGCCAGTTCCATGCCGCCGCCGAGACAAAATCCCTGGACGACGGCCACGATCGGCACCTCGAGCTGGTCGCTGAGTTCAAATATGCGATTGAACGTGGCGATCATGTCATCCACTTGTTCGGGCTTGTGGTCCGCCACTTCCACCCCGGTGCAAAAGTGCTTGCCTTCAGCGTCGATGACAACACATTTCAGTTCGTCGTCTTCGAGCAGATTTTCCAGCTGACCGTTGAGCTCCTGCATCATTTCGATGTTCATCATGTTGAACTTCGGGCGATTTAGGGTGATCCGCGCGACACCGTCAGCCTTTTCGAATTTCAGGTTTTTGAGTTCGGTCATGATTTGTGTCCTTTTAATGGATTGACGATTGACGATTGAAGATTGAAGATTTGTGGTATCGCTTAGGGCTTCGCTCTTCGAGCTACGACCCCACAAGTCGCTCTGTCTATCATATTACAATCGATCATTTAATTTAAAGGCTAACTGAAAAATTGACGCCAATATTTATCTTCGTAAACGTCTTTATACCAAGAGTTTACAAAGAAACTGAAAATAATTTTGCGCTTTTTTCGCATTACTGAGTTGATAACTGCCTAGTACCCAATACCGAATATCGAATACCCAATATCGAATACCCAACTGCTTACGCCTTCTGGAAAACATAGTTTAACTGGCCGTTGGGCAGGGTGTTGACGGCTGTTTTCATGGCCATGCCGATCTTTATCTCTTCATCCGGCAACTCCCGATCAATTCTGCCGAACACCTTGTAGTCATCGTAATCGAGCAAGGCGATGCAGTAGGGTACATCGTCCTGAAATCCGATGGGAGCATATTCCAGCTTGCTGAAGGTCACCAGTTTACCGCTGCCGCTGACTTCAAACCACTCTATGTTGTCTGACAGGCATTGGTAACAATCCGATCTGGGCGGAAAGAATACCAGGCCGCAGGTCTTGCAGCGGGTGCCTTTAACCGCGCTGCTTTCCAGGTAGTCGATGAAGTCGTTGGTTTTGGTGATGGAAGTAAAGCTGACCGTGCCGAATTTTTTGAATCGATCGTCCACTTCTTTGACTTTACCCATATTTTTTCTTCCTTTTATATTTTTTCATCCTCGTTTTGGAATCCGATGCCGATGCCGTAAAGTAATATCTATCAATTATAGACCGAGTGATCGGAATCCGAAAAAATATATAAATACAAATTCCAAATTTGTTTAGGCGGAATTACCTGCCCATGATGGTCACATTGCCGTACAGGCCCACCCCACCGATATTGTGTACCAGCCCGATTTCGGGGTCCTTGACCTGGATGTCACCGGCTTCGCCCCGCAGCTGCAGTACGACGGTTCGGATCTGAGAGCCGCCGGTGGCCCCGATGGGATGACCCTTGGAGAGCAGTCCGCCGTCCACATTGACCGGGATGCTGCCTTCCTTGTAGGTCTCCTTGCTTTTGATCAACTCCTTGCCTTCACCCGGCTCGGCGAAGCCCAGGTCCTCGTAGGCCATCATCTCCGCGATGGTAAAACAGTCGTGCACCTCGGCGACATCGATGTCGGCTGGCGTGACACCTGCCATTTTGTAGGCCTGCTTGCCGGCCTCGCGGGCTACGGTCAGTCCGGTAAACACGTCGCGTCCGGCCAGGTTGACGCTGGTGGTGGCAGCGCCCAGCCCCTTGATCCAGACCGGCTTTTGACTCAAGGCTTTGGCCTTTTCTTCGCTGGCGACGATGATGCAGGAACTGCCGTCGGCGTTGGCGCAGCAGTCGCCGACGCGCAGGGGACTGGCCACCGGGCCGGCCATGCGATTGGCCGGATCCGTGAACATGTCGAAGGTCACCGGTTTGCGGTAGACCGCCCGATCATTGAGCTGCCCATAGGTGGCCGCCTTAACCCTGATCAATGCCAGGTCATCGGGGCTGGTGCCGTATTTGTCCATGTGGGCCCGGGCATACATGGCATAGTAGGCCGGCATCATGGTGCCGAACGGGCTTTCCCATTGAATGTCCGCGCCCCGTCCCATGCGTTCCTGGGATTCGGACGATGAGATTTCCGACATTTTCTGGAATCCGATCACGGCCACGACGTCGTGCAGCCCCGATTTGACCAGCGAATAGGCCAGCCGGACGCCCGTGCTGCTCGATGAACAGAGGCTCTCCACATAGAAAGTGGGTTGCGGATTAAGACCCAGGTACTCGGCAAAAACCCCGGCCGGGGAGCGCTGCTTGTCATACTCCGGGGCCGAACAGATTACCGACGCGCCGATATCTCTGGTGGTGATTTGAGCATCCGCCATGGCATCCCTGAATCCATCGAACGCAAGCTCCCGGATGGAACCCGGATAAGACCTGACGAACGTGCTCTGACCAACTCCGATAATTGCTACCTTGCCCATTTAAACCTCCAATTGACTATTTTAGATTGAAGATTGATTAATTAAGGTCCGCCTGCGGCGCGGCGCATCTATAAAAAAGGCCTGAGCGAAGCGAAATCCATCATTATTCATTTTTCATTATTCATTCTTCAATTAAATGTACTGTCCGCCGTCAATCTTGATTATCTCACCCGTGATGTGCCGGGCCTTGTCCGAGGCCAGAAAGGCGACCAGGTTGGCCAGATCCTCGGGCTGACCGACGCGTTTAAGGGCGCTTTCACCCATGGCCAGGTCGATGATTTTGTCCCTGGCTTCGGATTCTCTCAGCATGGCGGTTTCAATCAGGCCCGGGGCCACGGCGTTGACGTTGACGCCAAAGGCGCCCAACTCTTTGGCCAGGGCCTTGGTGTAGCCGATGATGCCGGCTTTTGATGCGGAATAGTTGGTTTGCCCGAATTTGCCGCGCAGTCCGTTAATCGATGTCACATTGATGATTTTGCCGTATTTGCGCTCTTTAAATACCGGTGCAACTTGGCGCGTGAAATTGAAATACCCTTTCAAGTTGACCTCCAGCACCCGGTCCCATTGCTCTTCGGTCATTTTCCAGCTCACGCCGTCCCAGTTCATGCCGGCATTGTTGACCAGAATTTCAAGGCTGCCGAATTTGTCTATGGCAGCTTGAACGACCCGTTCGGCATCGGCAAACGAGGCGATGTCGCATTGCACTGCCAGTGCCTGACGGCCCATTTGCTGAATTTCCTCGGCATATTTTTTGGCTTCGGCTTCGTGTTTGCGGTAGGTCAGGCAGATATTGGCGCCCTCGCGCGCCAGTTCAAGGGATGCAGCCGCTCCGATTCCCTGGGAACCGCCGGTGACCAATGCATTTTTTCCTTCTAGCAGCATAAATCCTCCATTTTAGTCATTTTGTAATTTTAGATCAATTTAGGCATTCCTAAATTACTCCTTGGGTTTGCCCAATACCGCGGCCATGAACTCGGCATCAAACGCAGCGCCCTGGGCCTGGCGCCGGCGGAACTCGATGAAATCGATCACATCCTGCCCGGTGATTTTTTTACTGTTGAAGGCGGCAAAGCCGAGATAGGCTTCGGCATTCATGTTGACTGCCAGCCAGTGACGATTGATGGTTTTGGCCTGATCCCAGAAAAATTTCTTTTTCAAACGGATGCCTTCCACGCTTTTTATGAGACAGCCCGGAAACAGGTTGGTGTAGGTCCACAATATCCTGTTGACTTCTCCATCCAGCAGTTCGAAATCGGTGGTGGCGTTTTTGACGTACTCCCGGGCTTTTTTGGCCTCTTCGCCGCCTCTGAAATCCCCGTAAACGATTTCGCCGTCATCGACATATTTGTCGATTATGATGGCCGGGTTGCGGACCCATTTGCTGTCGTCCTTGATGACCGGTACACATTTGGAAATAAGCCCGAGCTGCTTCATCTTATAGGCACTCCACATTTCGCAGGAGACACAGTTCCACATGGCCAATTCCATGGGCAGCATCCAGGGCAGGAAATCCGAGCTGCCGCCGTCCGGTGCGGATCCGTGTCTGGGGCCGGCCTGGCCGAAGATGGCCAGATCGCTTGAAACGGTCGTATCACATGCCATTCCGATTTCCTGGCCGCCGGCCACGCGCATCCCGTTGACCCGGCAAATCGTGGGCTTTTTGCAATTAAGAATGGCGTCGACCATGGCATTGAAAAGATCCATGTAAGCGCCATACTCCTGGGGCCGGCCGGCATAGTACTCGGCATACTCTTTGGTGTTGCCCCCGGTGCAAAAGGCCTTGTCGCCCATGGCCGTGAATACCGCTGCAACCACCGAGGCATCGGATGATGCCCGCTGAAAACCGGCAATAACCCCTTTGACCATTTCGGTCGTGTAGGAATTGTATTGGCGGGGATTGTTCAATGTGATCCAGGCGGAAAAAAGGTCATCGACCGGATTTCCTTGGGGATCGAGGATGGGTTTTTTTTCGAAGACGACGCCGGGGGCTTCGTCCGAGAAATGTTCATCACCCCAGAGAAAATGGTCCTTGATTCCTGACTCTCTTGGCAACCAGCTTAAATCGGCCATGGGTACTCTCCTTTGTTTGATAACAATTTTTTTTTAATTCAATTAATTATGTTGGAAATTATCAAATTGGCGGCAAGTTGCAATACTTACTTTATAGCTATATATTAGCTACATTGATGTTTAGTCAAGAAAAAAGTAGGGAATTGGGTCTCGCCCATACCCTGCAGCCAGGACACCGGAGAACAATCAGGCGCCTAGCGACATCACATGGACAATTTATTGTCGCTGTTACCGTACTCGTTTATATTTTAGCGGTTTCAGGTGTCAGGTTTCGGGTGTCAGGAAAGCGGGGCGCGGGTTGCGGGGTGCGGGTTACGGGATGCGGGATGCGAGTTGCGGGGTGCGGGTTGTAGGTTGCGGTGTTCGGTTTTCGAGGATCGGGCGTCAGGAAACCGAGGCGATGAATTCTCGTGTGAAACTTCATGAAATGTCGAATGTCGATTGACGAATGATGTAATCGCTTCAGGCTTGGGGCTTCGCTCTTCGAGCTACGACCCCACAGGTCGCCTTCGGCTACGACCCGACACGTTGCTCATTCGATTTAAAATAGACAGAATACCTTATTCGATGTTCGATGTTGGACGTTCGATGTTCGACGTTCATTAGTTTCTAATCTTTGATCATACGGGCGTTTTTTGGCCAGAGGCCGCCGCTCGTTTGAAACTACATTGAAAGCGAATTACGCTAAAGACGTGACTTCAAGCCCGCAGAATATTGAATATTGAACAATCAAGAAATTCTCTCTATGATAGATGCCAGTCTTTGAATGAACTTATCAGCATCTCGTTGGTTCCGAAAAACTAGGGGGCACAGCCGTTGAAGCAGAAAAATCTGGCGCAAAAGATCATCGATGGGAATCAACTGGCGGGAGCCCGCTTGATTCGGTTGTTGGAAGAAGAGGATTCCGCAGGCATCGCAGTGCTCAAGCATCTTTATCCCCATACCGGCCGGGCTTTCGTGATCGGCGTGACCGGGCCGCCGGGTTCCGGCAAATCAACCCTGGTCAACTGCCTGATCAGTGAATTTCGCCGGAGGGACATGCTGGTGGCGGTCGTGGCGATTGATCCTTCAAGCCCCATCTCCGGAGGGGCCTTGCTGGGTGACCGTATTCGTATGCGCCGCCATGCAAAAGACGACGGGGTGTTCATCCGATCGATGGCCACCCGCGGGCACCTGGGCGGCCTGAGCAAGACCACCCGGGAGACAGTGCTGGTTTTTGACGCCATGGGGTATGACGTGGTGATCATCGAAACCGTTGGCGTGGGGCAGGATGAAGTGGAAATCGCCCAATTTGCCCACACCACCGCCGTTGTCAGTCTGCCGGGGATGGGGGATGATATTCAGGCGATGAAAGCCGGTCTGCTTGAAATCGGGGATCTGTTCATCGTGAACAAGGCGGACCTCACTGGGGCCGATGATGTCGTCGAACAGTTGCAGGCCATGCTTGATCTGGCCAAAAAAACTGAAAACGACTGGCGTCCGCCGGTGATAAAAACCGTGGCCGTAAATGATGAGGGCATCGCAGAACTGGCGGATACCCTCTGGGGCCATCGCCGGTATTTATTGGACAGCGGTTGTTTCAGCGAACACAACTATAAGTGGGAATATCACTTTTTTCGTCAACTGGTCATGGAAATGGTCACTGATCGGATCTTTGACCACGCCCAGGATTCTCCTTCATTTAAGGAACTGCTGGATGAGCTCAAAGCCCGCCAGATCGACCCCATATCGGCAGCGGAAAAAGTGCTTCAAATGTTTCTACCTTAACAACATGTTATAAATATAGTCCCGAAAACTGTTGCTGGATAGTTTAATATTCTATTTGGCAAAATTCCAAACACCAAAAATCAAATAACAAACAAAATCCAATTTCCAATCTCCAATAATCAAAGCATGTCTTAAACCCACACCAGTATCCGATCCAAATTTAAGCAGCATTTACCTTCTATCGAATTCGGGCCGAATTGAATTGGTTCATATTCGTCTGAGATTTGTTTCGAATTTGTGTTTTGTAATTTGGGATTTGTTTGGGATTTGGGTATTGTCGTTTGAAATTTAAATAAATCTTTTCGGCTTATCCAAAATCGATAGTTTAAATATGTATAACAGAATGGACTCTCAATTGCTGTGGCAAGCCAAAATATAGATTTATTTTTTAGGTCGGTTTGAGCAGCTGATACAACAGACTGCGATGCAGGCCGATGGCCTCTTCCGGACATAATTCGTGGCAGCAGTAGCAGCGGATGCATTTGTCGTCGTCGACAAAGGCCTTTTCATTGACAAAGCTGACGGCTTGCACCGGACAGCCTTCGATGCAGGTGCCGCAGGCGATGCAGCGTTCCCAGATAACCTTGGGCCTGACCGAGTAGGCATTTTTGAAGTAGGGCTGCAAAAGCCGCTGATGCCAGGGCATCGGGTCCAATCCAAAGTCTCCGGGCGCCACCTGAGGCAGCCTGAAATCCGGCACTTTCACCTCGGCCAGCTCGGCACCGATTACCTCGATGTCCTCGATACGGTGGGGATGCAGCCCCCGGTGTTCCGCCTCCGCGAGAATCGAATTCAGCTTGCGATCGATGCCCATGATTTCACCGGCCACGATATCCAGCGCCAGGGGGCTTTCGGAGGCGAGCAACAGGCCGACCTGTCTGGGATCTCCGGTGCCGGGACCATTGCCCTCCATGGCGACTACGGCATCCATGATGGACAAGCGCGGCGAGATATATTGGGCCAGATCGAGCAGCATGCCGGCAAAACGCTTGGGATCTTGCAGCTTGGCATGATAGCCGGGTTTTGACAGACCGGGAACGACGCCGAAGATATTCTTTATCGCACCGCTCATCATGGTGAACAGGTGCGTTTTCATTTTGCAAAGGTTAAAGACGGCACCGGCTTCATAAACCGGCGTGATAATGTCGAAGTGTTTGGTCAGCGTGCCATCGGCATAGGAGGCCGGTCGGGAGGTGGTATCCCGGTTCAGCGCCAAACCGGCCTTTTGGGCCGCTTGAAGCATGCCGCTGGTGCGATAGATCTTGTTCAGGGTCTTTTCGCTGTAGCGGTAACCACCGCCGGGTGAATCGGCGATGACGGCCTCGGCCCCTTCTTTTTTGACCAGGGTGCCGACGGCTGCGGCGACTGACGGGTGGGTGCAAACGGCCGTTTCAGGTCGGGCTTCGCGCAGCAAGTTGACTTTAAGAACGATTTTTTCGTCCTTCTTGGCAAAGCGCCCCATGCCTCCCATCAGGTCGATCAGGTCGTCAATCCTGGCCCCGGTATCAGCATAATCCTCGCATCTAACAATATAAACCTTACTGTCCATGGGTTTCACCTTATGCCGTCGGCAGCTATTCGTGCCAAGAAATCGATAGCGGTCTTTTCTTTATGCCACAAAGTGGAGTTTGTGTCAATCTGCTATAACATTGAATTCCAGGTTCTCGGATTATTACAATTGCTCGGTTGATTGCAATATCTTCGTCAGTCTGGTTAAAATTCCAAATAACAAAAAGCAAATCCCAAATAAAATCCAATGATCCAAATCCAAAATATCAAACAACCGTCCGCCTCCAACCGTGAAAATTTCTCCCGTCGGCGCTACATTTTGAGTTGCAAAAAAATTATTGCACCGCTAGTGGTCGTTTGGGTCATTGGATATTGGTATTTGAGATTTATTTGTAATTTGGTGTTTGAGATTTGAGATTTTTACTATCTCAAAGTGTGTGACGACGCCTATGGCATTTTTAAGTCGGTTAATGCAAGTCAATCTCCTATTTCGCTATGGCTGGACGTTGCTTCCAAAATCCCGTGGCCTTTTCAAAGGCATTTGCAAGCTGCAGCACACCGAAATCGTCATTGTGCCGGCCGACAATCTGCACGCCTACCGGAAGTCTTTCCGGTGTAAACCCGCAGGGCACTGAAATAGCCGGCAGGCCGGTAACGGTGATGTAGTAGCAGCTTTTCATCCAGTCGATATAGGTCTCCATTGGGACACTGTCGATCTGGTCGATATAGGGCTGTTTGATGTCAAACGGCGGTACCTGGTTGACGGGGCAAATCAAGAATTCGTAGGTCGCCATAAATTCCCGCACACGGTGGTAGAGCTCGGTGCGTTTGATTTCAGCCCGGCCGATCCGGGGGCCGGTCAGCTTTTGCCCCTCTTCGATGTTCCAGATCACGGTTTCTTTCATCAACGCGCGTTGATTTTGCATCAGGTCGCCATATTGGAGTTCATAACTCCAGGCACGCCAGACTTTGAAGATTTCATCGGCATCGCGAAAATCCGGCTGGCCGTCTTTAACAATGCAGCCCAAGTCCTCGAACACATGACGCTGCTTTTCGAGAACCCGGGCGACACGCGGGTCCACGGGCAATTCTCCCAGGTCTTTGCTCCAGGCGATCTTGACGTCTTTAAAATCGCGTGCCAGGGGTTGTGTGAAAACACTGCCCGGCTCAGCGATGGCGATGGGATTGCGGGCATCCGGGCCGGCGATCGTGCTCAGCATCAGCGCCACATCCCGCACGGTGCGGGCCATGGGTCCCTGTACCGAAATAGGGGACCAGGCCGTCAGGCGCGGCCAGACCGGAACCCGGCCGGGTGACGTGCGGAAGCCGGTGATATTGCAAAAATTGCCCGGATTGCGGAGCGAGCCGCCCATGTCGCTGCCGTCGGCCAGGGGCAGCATGCCGCAGGCCAGCGATACGGCGGCTCCGCCGCTGCTGCCGCCGCATGTTTTGGAGGTGTCATAGGGATTGAGCGTCTCTCCGAAGACGGGGTTGAATGTCTGAGATCCGGCGCCGAATTCGGGTGTATTGGTCTTGCCGATGCTAATGGCGCCGGCTTTTTTCAGGCGTTCCACGATCAGGCCGTCATGATCCGGTACAAAGTCCTTGTATATCGGAGAGCCGAAAGTCGTGCGCATCCCCCGGGTCGGTACCAGATCTTTATGGGCAATGGGAAGGCCATGCAGTGGTCCGACTTGATGGCCTTGGGCCAGAGCGTCATCTGCATCATCCGCCAATTTCAGGGCCTGGTCGGCCGGGATTTGGGAGACTATGGCATTGACCCGTGGGTTGACACGTTCAATCTGATTCAGGTGAGCTTCCATCACCTCGCGGCAGGAAATCTCCCGGTCGCGAATGCGCTGAACCATCTCGGTGGCGGTCATGAAGCAGATTTCTGAAGCTTGCATATGGTTTCCTCTCTGATCTTTGATGATTGCTGGCAGTCGTTGGTTGTATGTAAATCAGTCGACAGAGAGCAGAAGACAGATTTCAGAAGACGGATGTCAGAAGACAGAGGTCAGAAGACAGATGACAGATGTCAGAAACAAAAAGGTATAGGGTGTAAGGTTTAAGGTGTATGGAAAAAACCGTATACCGTATACCCTATACCCTATACCTGTTTTTTTTGCCGAATGCCGAATACCGAATACCCTTCCGTTTTTCCGACTTTGTTTCGCCTGAGCTCGTCTAAGGCCTGTCCCCGCTGTTTCGGATCCGCCTGATTCAATACGATTTCCGGTATCGGCTCAGTGCTCATATTCAGTTCGTCTCCTCATGGAGCATTTTTCGCTCATTTTGGGTGTTATCGGAATTGCGGCCGCATGTCAATTGAGTGTAAATGCCGTCACCCGGGATCTGGTTTATGTCGAGTATCACGGAGCAGCGCCAATGGCCCATTTCAATTATTTTCGAGAACTATAATTGAAATCCGGATCAACTTATAGATCCATTATCATTGCAATATCATGACCCTGGGCCAATGTTGTGCATGTATTTTTTTTAAAACCAAATTTGCGGTACAGGGATATAGCTTCGACAAAATAAGATACTGTTTCCAAATGAATTTTAGCGTAGCCGGATTTTCTCGCTATTCTCAATGCTTCTTTTAGCATGAATTTACCCAGGCCTTGGCCCCGCTCGCTTGCCGTCAGATACAGGCGTTTGAGTTCAACCTGGTTTTTAACGGAAGGCAGCAGAGCAAAGAATCCGATAATGGCTTGTTCCCGTTTAAAAACGATAAATTCACCGGATCTGTCCAGGTATTCTTCTTCGAGGCTATCAATATCTGCCAAGGAGTAATTGTCCGGCAGACGAATATTGTATTCCCTAAAGATCGGTATGAGGATATTCTGAATGGCTTCAGAATCACTGTTTCGTGCTTTTCGATGAGTGATATCATGCATTTGTGTTCTCATTTCAAAGAATTACTTCTTTTTTTTATCTGAAATCTAGGCGCTAACCCTTTTTCCAAGTGGCCAATAATCGAAAATTTATACAACAAATGTTGGGCACGCATGCTGCATAACAACAAGTCTTCATGTTTACAACATGAAAATTTATGCACGAATCAGATTATTTGATGCCATACCGGCACTGTTGAGCGCTTTGCCGGATAAGCATAGGAAAACTTTTCTTTACTCATGGTCGTGTTTGGTATATGAAAGCCCCGGCAATAATCATCAACAAGCCCACTCCAAAAGCAGGGTTATGAGACTCAGAGATCCCGGGTACCTGGCCTCGAACCATCTGTTTGCCGTGTGATCGTGGGCCCCGGCTAAAACCATTTGTAATCAAGGATTAAACGGTTTGTTGCTGGAATCGACATTTTTGGAGCGCAAGCAATAATGAATGCTTCATATTTTCTGAATTTGGTTTTACTGCCGCTCAGCCAATGGTCTCAGCTGGTTGGCAAGCCGTATTCTGACCCA